>Ga0099364_10001830_pt1 | contig 34461 bp, 34 predicted proteins | sample TergutTh196P3_FD_73070 | JGI IMG/M metagenome (GOLD analysis project Ga0099364, IMG submission 73070) | Microcerotermes parvus P3 segment gut microbial communities from Pointe-Noire, Republic of the Congo - Th196 P3 | ecosystem: Host-associated > Arthropoda: Insects > Digestive system > Gut ... | reverse complement strand
CTTGGTTGCAGGCGACCCCGCCGGCTAAGGCTAAGCGTTTATAGCCTGTTTGTTTGGCGGCTAACATCGTATGCGCCACCAACACATCCACCACGGCCTGCTGGAAGGAAGCCGCTATGTCCTCTATCGAAAAAGCGCTACCCCCATGGCCCTCCACAGATGAAAAAGCGCCGTCCCCATGGCCCTCCACATACTGCCGCAGAGCCGTTTTTAAACCGCTGAAGCTAAAGTCCAGCTTATTACCGTCCTGCAAGCGCGGCCTGGGGAAGCGGATAGCCCGCGGGTCACCCGCCGCCGCCAAACGGTCAATATGCGGCCCGCCGGGGTAGGGTAAGCCCATAGCCCGGGCCGCTTTGTCAAAAGCCTCCCCGGCCGCGTCGTCACGGGTCCTGCCAATTACCTCATACTCGCCGTAGTCTTTTACGATGACCAGATGGGAATGGCCGCCGGATACAACCAAGGAGATAAAGGGCGGACGCAAATTTTTATGTTCGATAAAATTGGCGCAAATATGTCCTTCGATATGATGAACGCCAATCAAAGGTATATCCGTTGCAAACGCCAAGGCTTTTGCGAATGACACGCCAATAAGCAAAGGGCCGACCAGCCCTGGCCCATATGTTACCGCAATCGCGTTAATGTCTTTTAATTCGGCCCCGGCTTCGGCGAGGGCCTTTTCGGTGACAAGATTTATTTTTTCGATATGCTTACGTGAAGCAATTTCGGGGACAACTCCGCCGTATTCGTTATGGAATTTGATTTGTGAATAAATAATATCTGATAAAATCTCGTTGCCGTCTCTGGCTACTGCCACAGCCGTTTCGTCACAAGATGTTTCAAATGCGAGGATTAGGACTTCTGATTTCATATTTCGGGTTCTTCTTTCTGCCAGCCAAGAATTTTCCAACGTCCATTTTCGCCGCGCCTTAACAGAAATTGGTGGTCAAGCTGATACAAATCCGTGCCTTTCCTTAGGGTAAATAAGCAATGCAAGCTGGCATATTCAAAGCCATCATCTTGAAAATAAGCCACATCTGTTGCGCTTGAAACAAGGAAAGATGAAATGGTAAATTCCCGATTGCGGTATGAATCAATATCTAAGCGGAGTTCTTTTACATACTCCTCCCAAGGGTTATTTTCGGCTAATTCATCATCATATAAGCGGTACAGCTGCATACCAAGCTCGTTAAAATCTTGGTCCGTATAATCTTCATTGTACAGGCATTGGGTAATTTCCGCGAAAAAGCGGACTACTTCTTTGGGGGTCGGAGGGTAGCGGGCATCCAAATTGCGCATCAGGGTTTCAGTAACTCTTGATGCCCTGACTGCTTCTTCGCTTGAGCTTCTCTCTTTAATATTGGAAATATAGTAAAAAAAGCCAAGCACTAACGCAATTATCATTATGAATAAAACAATGGCTTTGAGATTTTTCATTGCTCACTTGCTCCTATCATACCAATTACTAACTTTCTTCAAATAGTAACTCTATTGTTTTGCCATCCTTTCCGGCCTCGGCCGGGGGGAAAATTTCGCGGACCGCTTTCATAAAAGGGTCTGGGCGGAGTAAAGAAGGGCTGTAATGAGTAAGCCATAATGATTTTACCTTGGCAGCCCTTGCCAAGCGGGCGGCTTCGTAAAAGGTCATATGTTTGTATTCTTTGGCCTTATCCTGTTTCTCGTATTCCCCATACATACCCTCGCAGATAAATAAATCAGCATTTTTTGCATTTTTTACAATCGCTTCGATGGGGCGGGTGTCGGTGCAGTATGTAACGTGCAATCCTTTCCGAGCTGGCCCAAGAACCATGTCCGGGGTAAACAAAGTGCCGTCTTCTTTTGTGACCACCTCGCCTTTTTGCAAGCGGTTCCAATATGATTTATCAATGTTCGCCGCCTCGGCACGTTCAACGCTAAAGCGGCCAATCCGCGAAACTTTGACCGAATAACCATAACAAGCAACGTTGTGGGCAACGCGGAAAGCTTCAAGCCAGAAATCACCAGCAAGCCTTATGCTTTCTTCTTTTTCGGTAAGCTCATGAAAATTTATCTCAAAAGGCAGGTCCGGGGCAATCGTCCTAAGGGCAGAAACTACTCTTCTTAGGCCTTTTGGCCCAATGCAAAGCAACGGTTCGGTCCGCTCGGCGTTTCCCATCGTGAGAAGCATTCCGGGCAAGCCGCTGATATGGTCAGCGTGATAATGGGTAAAGCAAATCACATCGATTGGGTTGGGACTCCAGCCTTTTTCTTTTAAAGCAATTTGCGTTCCCTCGCCGCAGTCAATTAAAATATTTTTTCCGTTATACCGCACCATGAGTGATGTCAGCCAGCGATATGGCAAGGGCATCATTCCGCCGGTTCCAAGTAAACATACGTCTAGCATAAGAGCCTCTTTGTTTTTAATAATCTACTTCCATTATGCACCATTTTGGGTAAAAAGGCAATAAGGCGATCACCTAATTTGGTAATCGCCTTTAATTTAATTTTAGCTGCTTATGGTTGGCTAAATAATCTCTTTCAATTCCGTTACTAAAGGGGGAATCAAGAAATCGCCCGTTATTTCATCGTAGCAGTCTTCGCACAAATCAAAAGAATGGATTTCGCCGTCCTTTTTGCTGAAATAACCGAAGCGGTAAGAAGCTTCAAATATTCCTTCCTTGATAATATTATCTTCTGCCATGATGGTTTTCTTGCATTTGTTGCAGTTGATGGCAAGGATTTTTTTGGGGTTATTTTCTTCAAATATACGCATTATCTTCCCTCCTTTGGGCCTGTGTTATTGACCTGCTTTAATTATATCGCAAATCACGACAAAATCCAGAGGTAAATTGTAGCAGAATTGGCATTGCTGCTAGGCACGTGTTTTGGCATAAAGCAGCGCATCCTCAACCGGGGCTTCATAAAAATCCGGGCGGCTTCCGACTTTTTTAAAGCCCAATTTCTCATATAAACTAATCGCCGCGCTATTTCCAGCCCTAACTTCCAAGGAATAAACTTCCACTTCATTCCCTAAATCTTTGAGCATATATTTAAGAAGCTTCTCGCCGATTCCATTTCGCCGATAAGGAACATCAACTAAAATATTCGTGATCTGGCCGTCCCCGGAAATATTACGCATTCCTATTGCACCAGCTAGTGTGCCAGCCAATTTTTCCCCATTGGGATTAACGATTTCCGCGACATAATAATGGGCAAAATCCGCGGTAATCATTGCCAAAAAATCAGCTGCTTTCCAAGGCATTGAAAAAGTACGGCTTTCAATTTCACTGATTGCTTCGATATCAGCTTCATTCATCGGGCGGATAAGGACGGAAAAAGCGGCCATTTTGGCTTGCTCGGCTTGCGATAAGCGAAAATAATGCGGCTGATGGGCCCCTGCGCTAACTGTTTTCCCCGCTTTCATGTATTCAAAAGCCAAAACCGCCAATGAAGCAGCCCTTTGGCGATTTAAATGAGCCGGGGCAAAACTAAATGGCACTTTAATTAAGGAAGCTAATTGCTCCGCATAAATCGGCACTCCATCGCCGGAAAATATCACTTCGCGTCCCATTTTGTTGATGATTTCCGCAATTTCATCAATCGGGACAACGCACTGGGGAACTAATGCTGTTAAAATATTCCCCGGACTAAATGCGTAAACTCCGGTATACACTTGGTTGCGCCGCGCGTCCATCAGCGGGCAAACAAGCTTATCCGTCCCATATAGATTAAAAGCCATTCCCTCAAGGGTCGGAATCTCAACTAAGGGGATTTCCAGCGCAAAACCAAGGGCCTTTGCCGTGGCAGAGCCAATCCTAAGGCCAGTAAATGAGCCTGGGCCAGCGGCAATTGCAATCGCGTCAACACTATCAAAGGAAAGCTCTGTTATCCTCTTTATCTCATCAAGCATCGGGAGCAGGGTCTGGGAATGGGTTTTTTTGTATTGGATATTGTATTCCGCAACCAAGATCTCATCTTCAACGATGGCAACCGATGCAACAAGGCCGGAGCTGTCAATTGCGACAATTTTCATGGATACCTCACATTAATCCGGCGGTAATCAAAGCCTTTGTCCAAGTCTTTTTTGATCTCAATCCGCATATATTCCGCGGGCAAAATTTCCTCAATCAGGTTCGCCCATTCAATCAAGGTCACTCCGTCACCATAAACATATTCAAAATATCCGGTTTCGTCCATTTCCCGGACATCACTGACCCGGTAAACATCAAAATGGTAAAGAGGAAGCCGTCCGCTTTCATATCCTTGCAAAATAACAAACGTTGGGCTGCTAACGACTTCTTTAATCCCTAGCCCGGCGGCAATTCCTTTTGTTAATACTGTTTTTCCGCAGCCAAGGTCGCCAATTAAAGCAATCACTGCGCCGCTTTTTGCTTCTTTGCCAATTTTTTCCCCCAGTAAAAAAGTTTCGTGGGCATTATTTGTTTCGAATGTTTTCATGCTACATCTTTACCTTTGCTGGCGGCATATAAGTTCTAATCAGTTCTTTTAGTTTTTCTTGGTTTGCGCCAAGGTCCTTAAAGGGAAAAATCAAGGCCTTAACTGGTGATGTGTAAAGGATGATGCTTTTTTTGGTCATCACCGCCTTTAAAAAATGCTCCCAGCTAATCAAAACCGTTTCTTCGTTCTGGTAAGCTTTTACCCCCTCTTCATCAGCATGGTATTTCAGCGGGTTTTTGAATGCTTTATTAAGCAGCATTTGCTTTTTTGCTTTTGAAAAAAGGGATAAAGGCATATGAATCAGGATAAACGCGCCGCCGATAACAATCAATATATTGCCGTCAAAGAAATAAGCCACGAGCAAAATTAACGCAAAAAATATGTTAAGCCAGCCGGAAATGCTTTTATAAGTGTGCCGGAGCAAGTAATTGTACAAAATCTCTGTCGTCATCTTAACTTCAATATTCATATTCTTATTTTAGCATAGTTTTTTAAAGGCGAAAAGGGTAAGTTAAGAAATTGATTTTCATATTTAAATCCGCGCGTTTGAGAGTGTCAATTCATCGCCCGACCCGCTTTCGCTCCGAGATTCTCCGCGCGTTTGAGAGTGTCAATTCATCGCCCGACCCGCTTTCGCTCCGAGAGAAATGTTGCGTTACATAATGCGGTAAAGTACACCGCATAAGTAACGACATTTCTCAAGGGTCGGTCTTATGAATCGCACTCTCTGTCGCACGGTAAAGTGTTTCGTTAGGAAGTCATTGCGGACTTGCTCCGCAATCTCTGAAATGGTACATAAGCAAATTCTTCAAAAAACGCTTGACAATGCAAAAATAGTGATGTACTATTGTATTAAGCGCTTAGTACAATGATACGAAGAGAAAGGAAAAGTCAATGTCATGGAAATTAGATTCTGACCGGCCGATTTATACGCAAATCGTCGAGCGGTTACAAATCCAAATCGTTGCCGGTGAATTTGCCCCCGGCTCACGGCTTAAAAGTGTCCGGGATATGGCGATGGAAGCAGGGGTTAACCCCAACACTATGCAGCGTGCTTTTACGGAGCTTGAACGCCTTGGCCTGGTTACTACAAATCGCAGCACGGGCCGCCAAGTCACGGAGGAAACAGAAATGATCCAAAAAACCAGAAACGAATTAGCTCAAACCCAGGTCCGCGATTTTTTAAGCCGGATGGGCGAGCTCGGCTTTGAAAAAAAAGAAGTCGTCTCCCTGCTAAATGCTGAAAGCAAAAACGCTGAAAGCAAAACTATTGAAATAAAGGAGGAAACTGAAAATGACTAACACAAACGAAACCGTATCACTGGTCAGGCTCAAAAACTTGTCCAAAAAATACCCGGCTGGCCCGATGGCAGTTAATGATGTTTCCCTAAGGCTTGAGTCCGGGAAAATCATCGGCTTGCTTGGCCCCAATGGCAGCGGCAAAACTACCCTTATTAAAATGCTGAATGGATTATTAAAGCCTTCTTCCGGAACTATCTTAATTGACGGAAACCGTCCCGGCGAAGTGACCAAAAAAATCGTCTCTTATTTGCCGGAACATACTTATCTGCCGGAGAATATGAAGGTCAAAGATGTAATTGAGTATTTTGCTGATTTTTATGCTGATTTTAAGACTGAGCGGGCTTATGAAATGCTAAGCTCTTTGCAAATCGGGCAAAATTCCTATCTGAAAACGCTTTCTAAGGGAACAAAGGAAAAAGTCCAGCTTATTTTGGTAATGAGCCGTGACGCAAAGCTTTTTATCCTTGATGAGCCGATTGCCGGAGTTGACCCGGCCGCCCGTGATTACATTATTAAAACGATTTTGGCAAATTACAATGAAAATGCAACGATTTTGCTTTCGACCCATATTATCACTGATATTGAAAATATCCTTGATGAGGTAGTTATTTTAGAAAACGGCAAAGCAATTGTCCACTCGACCGTTGAAGAAATCCGGGAGCAAAAGGGCAAATCGATTGACGCATATTTTAGGGAGGTGTTCTCATGTTAGGGAAATTGATTAAACACGAATTTAAGGCGGTCGGGAAGTTTCTTACCATTGTTGCGTCCTTTATGGTCTGCCTTACGCTGGTTGGGGCAATCGGAATCTATGTTTTTACGCCGCATTTGTATTTCTATTTGAATGGGATTACTATCGATGGAACGCAAAATCTTAGCTTTTTTGCCGAGATTATGACCTCATTATATGTTTTGGCATATTTTGCCAGCGCGTTTTTGCTGACGGCCGGAACTTATATTTATCTATGGATACGCTTCCATAATAGTATGTATGGCCATCAAGGCTATTTGACTAATACTTTGCCAACAACACCAGCCAAGTTAATCATGGCAAAAATGATAACTGCCGTGACTTGGGTCAGCGCAAGCATTTTATTATTAATCGGCAGTATTATGGTTTTAGCAACTGCAACGGCTAATGCTTCCGGGGCTAAGACCAACAATAATTTGCCTGAGCTTGCTGCTTTGCTCCGGGAAAGCAGAATTTCTGTCCCTTGGACAATTGTGCTTTATTTTTCGTTAGCGGTTGCCGCCATTATTTTTAGCGTTATGATGATGTATGGTTCATCTGCATTAGGGCAATTGGCAAAGAAAAATCGGGTTTTTGCGACGCTTGGTTTTTATTTTGCGATGACGATGGTAATTAATGTTGTCGGAACGTTTGCTCTGGCGGTTAATGCTTTAATTATTAACCGCGACAAGTTCGGTGAATATTTCTATATCTTCCGCGGCATAAATTTGATTGGGTTTACTTTTCTTGTTTTGGCCGTTGTTGGGGCGGTTTTGCTTTATTTCTTAACGTACTATGTGACGAGTAAGCGGTTGAATTTGGAGTGAGGGAAATCCAAGAGGGAAATCCGTGAGGGAAATCCGTGAGGGAAATCCCGTGAGGGAAATCCGTGAGGGAAATCCGCGTATGAGCATTCTCTGTGAGTGAGATAGGTAAATCCGCGTATGAGCATTCTCTGTACTTCGCCGCAAACACGCTCTCGCTCTGTAAAACGTAACGGACACTAAGGCGGCACAGTACGCCGCCAAGTGCCGACGTTTTACAACGGTTTGCTTGCAAAGTCAGAAATGCTCATTCACGATGGAAGTCATAATTTCTCATGATTTCGTTCGACCAGGTTTACCAATGTTTTAAGCGTGTCTGCGGCGAAGTCAGAAATGCTCATTCACGATGGAAGTCATGAAACTACTGCTTCTTCAAAAGCGGACTCAGCTTTTTGTATACAAGAAGCGTAATCACCGAAACAATTAAACCTTTTAAGAGATTAAAGGGCAGGACCGCGAACAAAGCCAGCGTCCAGACCGAATCAATCACGGAATGAACCGCGTTGCCCATCCCAATGATGACGTCAATATTGTTCCCGAAGAACATCTTCGCAAAAGTCGGAATCAGATATAGCGCATTAAAGGCCATCCCAAAGACTCCAATGCTTGCCGTGCCAACCACGCAACCGATAATCGCCCTTTTCCTGCTTTTCCTAAAGGCATAAATAATCGAAGCTGGCAGCACATAACTACAGCCAATCACGAAATTTGCCAAATCACCGACAAAAGCCGTTGAAGTCCCGGTCAGCAAAAGCTTTAGCAAAATTTTGCAAAATTCAATCATCACTCCGGCGACCGGGCCAAATGCAAACGCGCCGATAATGACCGGAACCTCGGATAAATCCATTTCATAAAAAGCTGGGGCAATAAACGGAACGGAAAACTTAAAAATGTGCAAAATAGCTGCCAAAGCTGAAAACATCCCAATTACAACAACTTTTCTTGTCGCAAAAACCCGTTCGGTATCATTATTGCGCTTTTTGATGATTTTTTCGGCAGCATAAGCAATGATAAACATTGCGATGACGATACCAAAGAACTGCACTAGAAATAAAACATTTTCGGAAATTGATTTCCATAACTCGTTATTCATTTTTCTCCTCTCTAAACCAAGCCTTTACCAAAATTTAGGCTGGCAAATCAGCCTCTAAATATGGCTTTCTAGGTGAATGCATCATTAGAATTGTCGCAACCACTTTTTTCTCTTTATATGCAAGAACTTCATTATTGCAAATCGCATATTTGGCAAAATATGAAGCTTCTGTTTCACGGAGCGGATCGCCAAGATTGCCTTTATCTACCCGCTTTTTATAATGGAATGTAAAATGTAAAAGCGTATGCGCGACCTCGTGTAAAATTATTATCCATTTTTGTAAATCATTTATTGGTTCACCGCTTTGGGTTTCTTCAGAATATTTAATAATCACGCCGCATTTTTTGGTTGCTCCGCCGCCGGGATAAGCGTGGATAAAACCTACTGCGCCGCCGCCATTGCCAAATGTTTTTGAACAGGTCTTGCTAAGAATCGGAGATAAAGATATTTTTATTTCAAAGCTGACACCGTGTCCTAATCTTAATGTCATAAAATTCTCTGTAGCATGGATTAAATCATCTAGCTTATTGCCTTTTTTATTAGCTACGGCTAAGTTAAAAACTGCTCTATATAATAACTCGATTTGTGTCTTTGTCATCCAAGCAAGCTCCTTAACAAGTAAAACACACATAAATAAGGTTGGTTCAGCGTATATCACAAGCGAATATTGTCCTGAATCAACACTTAAACGCAATAAAATGAATTTGGTGGAATTTACTGAAATGCTAACCAATCTTTGTCAAGAATTATCTCTTTGGTAAGCTCATATAAATTAAACTCATTCAATTCAGCCCCCAAGCATTCCCCATTATCGCAAGCACCCATGTACTTATTCAGCATATGGACTCTTTTCATATAATCAGAAATATTATTTTCTTCAAAAAAATTGTCAATTGACTGGTTGGAAAGCTGTTCTACTTCCAGATTAAAGTTCACCATACTTCTCCTTGATTTTAATTACAACATGGTGTGAACATCATACCACAGTTAGGCCAATATTTCAACGGCATAATAATACATTATATGCTCGCCCAATATATTTGTTGAATCTATAGCAATAACCTCACCGCCTCATCATCATCTAAAGCGGATAAATAAATTGGCGGGATATCGAAAATGGTTTTTGCCCCGCTCATGCCTTCTTTATGCATCCTAAATGCGGCACGGGCACAGGCGAGTAAGATTGACGCGGTAAATTCGGGATTGGAGTCAAGCTTTAGGGTAAATTCAATCAGATGTTTATTGCCATCGCCAGTTTCCCCGGCATGGATTACGTAGCCGCCATGCGGAAGCTGGGAATGATTTTTTTTCAATTCTTCAAGCGTGATAAAAATGACATCGGTGTCATAATCTGCAAAATAATTTGGCATTTCTTTAATTTCTTTTTCAATCCGTAAAAGATCCGCGCCTTGTTCGGCAACAACATAACACAAGCGTTTATGCTTTTCGCGGGTTGTTAAACCTGCTGCCTCGCCCTGCCTTGCCCTCTTAATCGCTTCATCTTGGGGAATGGTGTACTGAATCGCATTTACCACTCCTTTAATTCGGCGGACAGCGTCGGAATGCCCCTGGCTTACGCCATGCCCCCAAAAGCTCCCGGTTGTCCCAGCCGGAATAATCGTCCCGGCATACAGCCTGATTAGGGAAAAAAGGCCTGGGTCCCAGCCAGCGGAAATAACCGCACATTTTCCGCCAGCTCTTGCGGAAGAGTCAACCTTTTCTTTAAACTCCGGTATTTTTGCATGGGTATCAAAGCTATCCACAATATTAAATAGGCGGGCAAGCTGTGGGCTCTGGACGGGAAGATCCGTAGCCGAACCGCCGCATAAAATCATGACGTCTATTTTTGACTCCCACAAGACGGCATGGTCAAGATGGACGACCGGGACTGCACTATTTGTCTTTAAATTTTCTGCCGGGTTACGGCGGGTAAAAATGGCAGCCAGTTCCATGTCATTATGTTTCTTTATCTCTGATTCAACACCTCGCCCGAGATTCCCGTAACCGCAAATGCCGATCTTAATTTTCATGTTCTGCTCCTTTATTTTGATTATTATTTATTTTCATCGTCAAGCTGATGCGCTTTTTTGCTTCATCGATACTAAGCACCTGAACCTCAACGACATCACCAACGCTGACCGCTTCCAAGGGGTGCTTGATGAAGCGTCTGGTCAGCTGGGAAATGTGGACAAGGCCGTCCTGGTGGACTCCGATATCAACAAACGCGCCAAAATCAATAACATTCCGCACTGTGCCTTTTAAAATCATTCCGGGGCTTAAGTCTTTCATTTCTAAGATATCGCTCCTTAAAATAGGGACCGGCATACTCTCGCGGGGGTCGCGGGCAGGTTTGTCCAGCTCTTTTAAAATATCGGTTAAGGTAATTTCGCCAATGCCAATTTCGGCGGCAAGGGCTTTTACGCCAGAGCTATCAGTCCATAAAGAGTGCTTTGCATTCTTGCCAGCGTTGCCGCCGGGCAAAGCTTTTTTCACATCATCTAGGGTTTTACCCATTTTCGCGATTATCTTTAGCGCGGCTTCGTAGCTTTCCGGGTGGACGCTGGTTGCGTCAAGCGGATTTTTCCCATCGGTAATGCGCATGAAACCTGCACATTGCTGATAGGCTTTTGGCCCAAGTTTTGCGACTTTTAATAGTTGCTTACGGTCATTAAAGCGGCCATTTTCCTCACGGTATAAAACGATATTTTTTGCGATTGTTTTATTGATTCCAGAAATATATGTAAGCAGCGAGACCGAAGCGGTATTTAAATCAACCCCGACTTTATTAACACAATTTTCGACCACGCCAGTTAAGGCTTCGCTTAATTTTTTTTGGTCCATGTCGTGCTGGTACTGGCCGACTCCAATTGATTTGGGGTCGATTTTTACCAGTTCAGCCAATGGGTCTTGTAAACGCCTTGCAATCGAGACCGCACTTCTTTCACCAACATTAAGCCGGGGAAATTCCTCCGTTGCTAATTTGCTTGCCGAATAAACGCTTGCCCCGGCTTCATTAACAATGACGTAACTTAGCGGAAGCTTTAATTCTTTAATAATTGCGGCGATAATTTTTTCTGATTCACGGGAAGCTGTGCCGTTCCCGATGCTGATTAAGCTAATCCCATATTTATTGACCAATTCAGTCAATACTTGCTTCGCTTCGTTTAGGTTATTTTGGGGAGCGGTGGGGAAAATGACCCGCGTATAGATGACTTTCCCGGTTGGGTCAACAACGGCAAGCTTGCAGCCAGTCCGAAAAGCCGGGTCCCAGCCCAAAACGATTTTCCCGCCGATTGGCGGCTGCATAAGCAGCTGTTCCAGATTTTTGCCAAAGACATTAATTGCGCTATCCTCTGCCGTTTCGGTCAAAATATTGCGGATTTCACGTTCAATTGCCGGGCCAATCAGGCGGTCATAGCTATCAGTTACCGCTTCAGTTAATAAAAGGGCTGTATCTGGGTTTTCATTTTTAATGATGCTTTTCTTAAGATAGTTGATGATCCGCTCTTCGGGGGCGGTTATTTTGACCGTCAAAATCTTTTCGGCCTCACCTCTGTTAAGGGCAAGGGTTCTATGTCCGGCAATTTTCTTAAGCGGCTCTTCATATTCATAATACATTTCATATACGCTGGCGGTTTTGGCATCCTTGGAAACGCTGGTTATCATTCCCTCGGACAGGGTTATTTTGCGGATAAAAATGCGGTGGTCGGCATCATCGGAAATATTTTCGGCAATAATATCTTTTGCCCCCTGAACCGCCTCTAAGGCATTGTTTACCCCTTTATCCGGGTCAATGAATTTTTCCGCATAAATAATGGCAAGAACTTCACCAGTCTGGCTCAGGATATATTCCGCCAGAGGAAGAAGCCCCCGCTCACGGGCAACGCTGGCGCGGGTCTTCCTTTTCGGGCGGTAAGGGCGGTACAGGTCCTCAACAACCACCAAGGTTTCCGCCGCCAGAATCCTTTCCCTAAGCTCATCGGTCAGCTTGCCTTGCTCTTCAATCGAAGCAAGGACCTGGTTTTTTTTGTCCAAAAGATTCCGAAGATAGGTTAGGCGTTCTGACAAATTGCGCAGTTTTTCGTCATCAAGTGACCCGGTCATTTCTTTGCGGTAACGAGCAATAAATGGAACGGTATTACCCTCATCGATTAGTTTTATGGCCGCGTCAGCTTGCCATTTTTCGATTTTTAGTTCGGTTTTTAATTTTTGGCTTATGTCCATGTGTAACCCCCGCATTTTTCTTTCAACTTTAATATTATAATTAATTAATCGCCTTATGACAACCAAAAAAATCAAAAACCAAAAAAAACAAAAAATGTTTCAAAAATCTCTTGCATTTCCCTCCAAATGATGGTATCATTAAAAATAACCAGCTTGGGGAGCTGGTGTGTAGCGAAAAATATGGAGATTTGCCTATTATCTATTTTAACCAGGGGCGAGATTATGGCTATTATGACCAGCCAACACATCCGACTGGGCAGAAGATGTCGGCCGCCGCAATGGTGGCCGGCATTATCTGTTTGGTTACTTTATGGACGCTATATCTTCCGATCATCGTTGGCGCTTTAGGGGTTATTTTTGGTTTCCTTTCGCTCGGATTCGAAAAAAAGCTATCAAGCAATGCCAAAATGGGGCTAATTTTTTCAGCGGTTGGTTTTACGGCTTGCTTGACGATTTTGCTTGGCGGGGCTTTTTTCCTTTATCACAATCCGGAGCGGTTTTTAGAAGCTGCAAGACTGCTTGACATGAATGGCCCGGCAAGGGAGATTGGCTTTTCATATGAAGAAACGGTAAGCCTTCTTATTAATTTATTCAAATAAAAGCTAAAGTTGATGATAAGGCTTTGCCGATATATATTACGCAAACTATTTTGGGCTGATTTGCGAGGTGCCGATGATTAATGGGATCAACAATCTCGGAACATATGGCTTTAATCCTTATTCCGCCAGTTTCGGTGCTGGCGTTATTGGCGATGCCGGAAATGCTTTTGGCATAGCCGGGACTGGGCCGGTCGGCGGTATCGGCGGCTCTCCTAATGCCGATGAAGCAGGAAAGACCGGGCGGGTATCCCCGTCTGACTGCCAGACCTGCGCTAACCGCACTTATCAAGACGGTTCGGACGAAAATGTTTCCTTTAAGTCCCCGACCAAGATATCACCCGAAGCTGCGGCCGGGGCAGTAAGGGCGCATGAGCAGGAACACGTTTCAAATGCCTACAAAAAAGCCGCCATGAATAATGGCGAAGTTATTTCAGCTAATGTGACAATTCATATGGCCGTTTGCAGTGAATGCGGGCGAAGTTATGTTTCAGGGGGAACAACAACGACCAAAATCAGATATAGTGATGAAGCCAATCCCTACCAAAAAAACAAAAAACAAAATGATGCCGCAGGTGTGATCGGCATGAACTTTGATGAAGCTGTTTAATCCCCAAATTTTATGACAAGGAATTTCATATGCCCTCTTATCGCTCTCCCGCTATGTTAAGAAGCATGGCAAGGGGACAATTGCTTGGAAAATACCCACTGGCTGCCGCCGCATTTATTGCCGTTTTTATGGCATTTATTATCGTCCAGCTTTTAACTGCTGCTTTTTTTAGTGCCAGCGGAACGTTTGGGCTTATTTTGTCGCAGTTAACGTCTTTTGCCATCAGCTTGCTCTTTGGGGTCGTTAATGTCGGCGTTTTATTTATGGCCTTGAAAATTTCTTGCAATGAGGCGATTGGCTTAAATGACCTTTTATATGGCTTTAATTATCATCCGAAGAAAATTGTGACGATCCAAGCCGTCCTAAGCGGAGTGAATCTCGCTGCCATGCTTCCTGCTACGGTTCTTCGGTTTATTTATGGAAATACAGGCGACAGGGATTATCTCCCGCTGATGATAATTTTTTATCTTGCTGGATTTTCTGTCTATTTTTTCGTCTCATTAGTGCTTTCGCAAGCTTTTTTCCTGCTTCTTGATTTTGAAGACAAAAATGCCACGGAATTGCTGATGAAAAGCCATTTAATTATGAATGGGCATAAAAAGCGTTTGTTTTTGCTCTGGCTTTCGTTTGTCCCGCTTTTTATCCTAAGCATTTTTTCCTGCTGTCTCGGTTTTATCTGGGTAATCCCTTATGTCAAAGTGACGCTGGCGAATTTTTACATGGATTTGATGCAAGCGAAATAAAAAGTAAAAGTAATTTACATTATCCGCCTAATGCCCTATTATTATGATATGGAAAAACAAAGCCTTAATATTACCGGGATGACTTGCGCCGCTTGCTCGGCGTTTCTTGAAAAAGAAATAAAAAAGCTTGATGGCATAGAGCATTGTTCGGTTAATCTGGCGGTTGAGCGTTTAACCCTAAGCTATGACCGCACCAAGATAAGCCTTGACATCATCAAGGAAATAATCATCAAAAGCGGATTTGGCTGGGAAGAACCCAAAAAAGACGCCCTGCTTCAAATTAAGTCGCAAAAAGAAAAAGAACTAAAAGCCCTTAAAGCCAAGCTGATGATTGCCGTTATTTTTACTGTCCCGCTTCTATACTTAGCCATGGGGCATATGCTGCCCTTTGGCTTGACGCTCCCAACACCGGAAGCATTTAATCACCATCATAACCCCTTAAATTTTGCTTACGCCCAGCTTTTTTTAACGATTCCAGTCATCGCTGCCGGATACCGTTTTTATTATGTCGGTTTCCGGGCCATCTTTTTTCGCGCGCCAAACATGGACAGCCTGATTGCGCTGGGAACTTCGGCCGCCTTTGGTTATAGCCTGTATTCGGTCACGCAAATATTAAATGGAAGGCCTGAATACGCCGAGCAGCTTTATTTTGAGACTGCTTCCGTAATCATTGCTTTGATTTTGCTGGGTAAAACGCTTGAAGCCCATTCCAAAGGCAAAACCAGCGAGGCCATCAAAAAGCTGATCGGGCTAAAGCCAAAAACCGCAATTGTATTAAGGGGAAACGAAGAAACGGAAATTCCGCTTGAAGATGTTTTAATTGGCGACATTGTCCTTGTTAAGCCCGGCGGCAAAATTCCGGTTGACGGTGTCATCACGCACGGAGTCACGGCAATTGATGAGGCAATGCTGACTGGTGAAAGTATGCCTGTTGACAAAAAACCCGGCGATAATGTTTTTGCGGCCAGCATTAATAAAAACGGTTTTATCAAAATAAAAGCGGAAAAAGTCGGGGCTGATACCGTTCTTGCCCAAATAATCAAACTCGTTCTTGATGCCCAGACGAAAAAAGCACCGATAACCCAAGTTGCCGACAAGGTTTCCGGCGTTTTTGTCCCGGTTGTGGTTTTAATCGCCGTCATTACTTTTATCGGCTGGCTGATTGCGGCCAATGATTTTAGTTTTGCCCTAAAAGCATTTATTTCTGTGCTGGTAATTGCTTGCCCTTGCGCCCTTGGCCTTGCAACGCCAACGGCGATAATGGTCGGGACTGGCAAAGGAGCCGAACACGGCATTCTCATCAAAAGCGGCGAAGCACTGGAAATAGCCCACAAAATTAAGACCGTTGTTTTTGACAAAACCGGAACTATCACCGAGGGGAAACTTGAGGTTACGGATATTATTGTTCATGCCCACGATTCTTTTGCATCGCCTGAACTTCTGCTTACGCTTGCCGCTTCCGCCGAAAAAGGAAGTGAGCATCCGCTGGGGGAAGCCCTTGTAAAAGAAGCAGAGCATAGGAAATTACCATTATTTTCCATTAATGAGTTTACTGCTTTGCCAGGGCAAGGGATAATCTGCCGGGTCGAAAGCGGGATAAAAGGGGATTCTGCTTGGGAAGTCCTTGTTGGCAACCTGCGCTTGATGACGGAAAGAAATGTACTTCTAATTGAAGCGGAAAATGAAGCAAACCGCTTGGCCAGCGAGGGTAAAACCCCTGTTTATATCGCATTTAAAAAGGATAATGGGCCTTTTGGGCTGGCCGGGATTATTGCCGTTGCTGATGTCTTAAAAAAAGACAGCTGTGAAGCAATCAAAAAACTGTCGGCAATGGATATCGAGGTTGTGATGGTGACCGGCGACAATCACCGGACGGCTTTAGAAATAGCAAGGCAAGCAGGAATAAAGCGGGTTTTATCTGAAGTCCTTCCGCATGATAAAGCAAAAGAAATAAAGGCATTGCAAGAAAGCGGGGGCGAAAAGCCGTATCTTGTGGCAATGGTTGGCGACGGAATCAATGATGCGCCAGCCCTCGCCCAAGCCGATGTCGGAATCGCAATTGGCAGCGGAACAGATATCGCGATGGAAAGTGCCGACATTGTCTTAATGCAAAATAATTTAACCGCCTTAGTATACGCGCTTAACCTTTCGCGGGCGACAATCCGCAATATCAAGCAGAATTTATTTTGGGCTTTTGCTTATAATACGGCTGGGATTCCAATCGCGGCCGGGCTGCTTTATCTTTTCGGCGGCCCGCTCCTCTCTCCGGTCATTGCGGCGGCGGCAATGAGCCTGTCCAGCATTTCCGTGCTGTTAAATGCCCTCCGCTTGAAAAAATTCGCTCATTAAAATTAAGCTACACAATCGGAGGTATGTCAATTGTTGGCTGTTTGTCCGCTTTTCGTGGGGTATCTTTTTTAAGCGCCTCAAAAAGCTTGCCCATGATTCCCTCCACGATTTTGGGTATGCCCAAAGTCGTAACCGCGGTGACTGCTTCCGCCACTTTTCCGACTGTCTCGACAATTGACTGGCAAAGTGTTTTATCCGGCTCTTCACTAGCCGCTTCGTCACTAAAAACCTCAATCTGCTTTAACATTTTTTGGACTTTCTTTATTTCATCATCTGTGCCGACAAAACCCTGTGCCAGCTCCAACACCTTTTGCTTCAGATTCTCCAAATCGGCTTTAATTCTGTCATTGGCGCAATCAATTGTTTTGCCCATGCCAATGCTAAATTCATTTATTACATCTCCGCTTATCTTGCCTGTCACAATTTGCCCATAATTGTCCCCGCCGACACTTACACTATTATTATTCACTGTAATACCTCCTTCAAATAGTTTGTTGATTAAATCCATTTCGATTTGGATATTAATTTCTTCTAAAACACGGTTAAGCTGTTCACTTGTCAGCGACAAATTGCCTTTATATATCGCCGCAATCAGCTTTTGCTTGTCATAGCCAAAATCTAAAAGCCTTGCAAGGCGGCTGATGTTTTTATTAAGGAATCTCATCAAGTTCCTTTTAAAAAGGACATGGCCATGGTTTAAATCCAGCCATTTAATGACTCTCATCAAGCCGTCTTTTTCGTGGTGCAGCTTTGAAAGGCAATTAATTAATCTTCTGATCGCGTCCCCTTTTGATTCGTCATCCTTGATCAGCCAGACATCATAGTTCCATGAATTGATTTGCAAACAGGTATAAGATAAGCTTATTTCATTTTCGCATTCAATCCGGGTGAATGTATCAGGAATAAACTCCAAATCCTCTTCACAATAATGCAAGATAACCAGGGGAGTGCCATCGATGACTAGCTGCTGATGTTTTGCCGAGGAAAGCTTATTAATATCGGTGAGGGTCGCCCCATAATAAAGCGAAGCCATCTGTCTCCCCGCCGTAAGAAGCTTTGCTTTTTTGAATTTACGTATATATTCAGGTTTCCCATCTGGGCGGGCTGCCTCTCCGGTTGGTATGTAGACTGGGATTTGAAAAATGCCGCCCAGGAACCGTGCCAGCAAATCAGGGTGCAGGGATTTTGTATTTGATGTAACTTCCTTAAAGGAAAGGCAGATATCGTAATGCGAGATCGTCCCATCGGTAAAAAACGTGCGTGATTTTATCTGCGGCCTTACCTTGAATCCGTCAGCCGGATTTATCCTGACTTGGTCCAAATCGCGGAAACGCATCGCCCTTCTTGCATGGACAAATTCTCTTTGCGTGCCAAAAAGCCCGCTTTTTTCATCTCTTTCGCATGATTCGCCAAAGCTTTTTACATACTTATTATTTTGCAGCCAGCTGGTGGGAAAAAAGTATTTTTGCGGATCTTTATCATCGATTAGTGAGCGTAAATCTAGCAGCGGATATTGGATATACAGGATCATAAAAATTCCTCCTAAAAGTATGCCCCCCGATTTTAGAATGCGGGAGGCCTTCAACGGTTTTCCCGTTGGGCGACTTGGGCCCGGGTCAGTAATCCGGCCAAGCCTCTTTCTACAGTCAGCCACCTTTTAGATGCTTTCTATAGAAAACTTGAGTTCTAATTTTAGTTTATCGTAATTGGGAAAAGATGTCAAGATGTTTTTTGGGTTTTTCTAGGCTTTTTTTGTCCGCGCAATTTCGGCATTATCACTTTTCCGGTCCGCCAAGCCAGGAACAGGGTTTGGCTTTTCTTCATCGCGGTAATCCTCGCCCTTTTGCTTAATATGGCGTTCAATTATGACATGGGATTCAACAGCATTAACATCATGGTTAACTTTCTTTTGATATGCAAAAAAATCATGCTCCGCCGGAAGTGAATTAACGTTTTTAAGCGTTTCCTTGCAGGCTGTTAACTCAATTTGCTCAGCCAACACCTTGCGGACATAATCTTTAGTATCATGAAATTCCAGCAAATCCGGGAAATCGGCGGTGACTACTTCGTCCCAATGTTTCTTCTCATATTTGCTTAGTAACTCGGCTGCTTTATGCAAATGGGCAATTTCTTGATTTAAATGAAGCTCCCAAACTTTCTTTAAATGCTCATCAAGCTCATCTTGATAGAATGAATAATAAAGATAGCATTCCATATATTCATGGAGCAGCAAATTTTCCAGCCAAGTGCTGTTAGGGTCAAGCAATGAGCCATATTGCGTGACGTGTTCTTCTTCAATCATTGCAATTTCAAGATACAGCTTGCGGCCATAGTCATTATCATAGCTATTTCCTAAGTTATTATAAAAGTTCATCGTCTGCTGCTCGCCCGCAGTAATGATGAGGGCATTAAGCTTTGTCCGGATATCAGCGGTTTTTGCGTTGATATGGTAACGCACGGTATCATTAGGATGGCGATGCTCGGCAATCGTCGGCCGCCCCGGCGTAATATCAAGATAACTCTTAGTCAGGCTGTGGGCTGGGATATTTTTATCCAGATTAAGAAGGTTGGAAAAGCGGAACAGATGGTCAAAGTCTTCAAGCAAGGCGAAATCCAAAGCTTCCTTTACATTTTTATCCGGCTCATTTTGCGCAAGCCACGCGGTCAAGTCAACGGCAACGTGCTCATAACCGATTGTCGTTTCTATTTGTGACTCATCGAGCGGCTTTAGCCAATTGAGATGCTTTTGCTGTAATTGCTCGACACGCCGCAGCATGGCCAAATCACGGCGGATATCATTATCGGGACAATGCCGATGAAATTGGTGGCCAAACATTGCTGCCTCTGTTTCGATACCATTCATCAGGACAATCCTGATTTTGGTATAAGGGTCAATTTCATGCTTCGAGTAAGATTTTGGATAGACGCATTTCCAATCCATAATGCCGTCAAAGAGATTCATTGGCTTTTCATCAAAGGGTCTAAACATATATTTACCTCCATAAATTTAATATGGATAGTATAACTAAGTCTTACCTAATATATGTATTTAAGCCCATTTTTTCCAATTACTTTGCTTCCCCAAAAATTTTCGGGATGATTTCCGCAAAAATAGGCCTTTGATGATTAATCAAAATCATAAAAAGCCTATAATATCAACCCTTTTACGGCTTTTTCGTTGCTTGAAAAAAAAATTAAAAAAATTTTAAAAAATTTTAAAAAAACGCTTGACAAGCCCTAAAAAGCGTATTATAATAAGAATTGTAAAATTCCCCTTTTACAGTGGAGCCGGAACAAGCGTAAGCTTTTCCGGTTCCGCTAGTTTCCGGGAGTTTTTTCAAAACTTCCTTTCACTTTACAATCCTCTCGGGTCATGCAAAACTACTTTTTCTTTGCGACCGGCCTTTTCGGCTGATGAATTATGCCTGAGCATATCGGCCAACGGCTACTGCCCTTTTTCATTTCCATGCTTGTTACCCTCTCAATGGCTTTTAGCACTTTCCTATCCAATTTCTTCATTTACTGATACCTCCTGTTTAATAATTTTCGCAACGCATAATAATACTGCGCAGCTTACAATAGCGACTGACATATAGCATATATATAAATGGTGTATGTCCAAAATTACAAATACGGCAATTATCAAGCTTTGAATGAAAAGCACTATCCTTGCCCATTTCTTGGAAGCTTTAAACTCTGCTTCATTCATCTTTACGTTAGGGTGGTTAATCGTTCCTATCATGCCAATAATGCCAACTGAAATTGCCAATATCATCAAGAGCAGGTTTAGATAATCAACCATTATCAAGCTTATCCCGGAAGCTATTATGTAAAGCGCAAGCGTTCCCATGTAACAAAGCCCAAAACTCGGAAGATGAAAGCCGCCTGTAAATTTCCTAAGTGATAAGATAAATGCCAAGAATAACATTGCCGGGACAAAATTACCAACTATCAAGCTAATCAGGATAATGCTGCCAACCGCGATAAACTTCTCGGCCAGAATTGTCAGGATATATATGTATTCATCGGCCTTAGCTTCATCGATAATATTTTCATGTGTCATCTGGCTGACAATGCCCGCTGCCATTTTCTCAATTATTATCTCCACGCTCCTTTCAAAGTCTTTTGAATCCATGACTCGGTTTTTTATCTCCTACTTTAATTATAATCATCTAAATAATAAATACAATACCCTTTGCAGAATTGGGAATAATATGTAAGAATTAGGACAAAAAGAGCCGACAAAGCCTAATAAATGAAAAATTTCGCCCAAAATTTTTTCCATATTTTGGAAATTTTTTGGTAATAAATGAAAATTAGCTCGAAAACGGCGGCAGCAAATAAAGTTTTTCATATTCCTCTTCAAGATTTAATTCCCCTGCGCAAATTTCCTTAGCTATTTGCCCCTCATCGAGAAATATACATTTCTTACTTATTGATTCAACAAAATCTAATACATGGCTGGTAAGAATAATAATTGAGCCTCTTTGTGATAAGAGCTTAATATGTCTTTTTAAAAACATAAGCCCTGACGTATCAATCCCATTGGTTGGTTCATCTAGGATAACAAGCTGCGGACTGCCTAATAAGGCAATAATTATTGATAGTTTTCTCTTCATGCCTACTGAAAGCAATTTGACGAGACGATTCCTTTCACTATATAAATTAAAATCATTCAAAAGGCCATCAACTTCACTTATGTTTTTAGACCGATACTTGATTTTATATATGAAATCAAGCAACTCATATATAGTCATGTCGTAATAAAAATTTAATGATTCTTCCATATAGCCAATCTTTCTTTTGCAGTTTCTGTCTAGCACATCTAATTCATTTAATGAAATTTTTCCTTTTTGGGAATAAAGCAATCCGGCTATACATTTTACTAATGTTGTTTTGCCAGCACCATTTGGGCCAATAAAAGAAATAACATCTCCTTCATAGGCTTCCAGCTTGATATTTTTTATGCCATGCTTAGCGTCGTATAACTTTGTAATTCCTTCAATCTTTAGCATTTAGCATACCTCCTGCGCTTTCCCAGTTCCTAGCACCCTTAGTATAGTAATAAAATGCAAAAATAATATTTAGCAACGGCATATTACATATTAAGAATATTGGCACTAGTATTATTGGGATAATTTTTCTTGGGTAATTACTATAAATAAATATATTTGAGCATATTTCCCACATTGTTACAAGGACAAAAATAATTGCAAGGCTAAAAACCATTTCATAATTTAACCTAAGTAAATAAACAAAAAAAGCAGCCCATAATATATCCTGCTTGATAAATAAGTTTTTAATTATTTGCTTAATGATAAAGGAACGATAGCTCATATTTGAAAATTGGTATATATGGATATTCCTAACTTCAATTTTGTAGATGTCATATGAGTAAAAAAATTGGACTAAGTTAATCACTAAAAACAGACCAACTAAGACATGAGTTGATTCAAGGTAAATCATCGTAAAAATAACTAGTGTTGAAGAAAATATTTTCCAAGCAATAAATTCAAAATTTCGTAGCATCCGCCTATATATTGAAATAATTTCAATTGCATTGCAGTATTTATGAATAAAATCACCTAAAAATTTCCGCTTTTTGATTTTTTCTTTTGCGCAAAGCCATGGATTTTTTTCCATCTGAACCAATGGGATAAGCAAAGGAATCATAAAAATCTTAGCCAGATTTAAGCCCATCCCATAATACCATGCAAAGAAAATATTGAACCAATCAGCAAAAAGTATTTCCTTGGCAATTACAAAGCTAAAACCAGCTATGCCAAAGCCAATCACATAAAGCAAACCGCTCAATATAATTAATGGTTTTATGAAGAAGCTAAAACTTCGTATATAACCGCAAATAATGAAAATAAGAATATAATTACATATGCTTCCCCAAAGGATGTTGCTGGCACTATTGTTTATTGACCCATATATTAAGCATGATATAAAGACATAACCTATTAGCAAATCACTGCATTTTAGAAACGCAAGCCAATATATTTTCATTTGAGAAAATCCTAATAAAGTCAAGCTCTGGTTGCTATAGTTCTTAAATTTGCATAGTTTTATATATGTTATTATTATCATTGACAGCACGGTAATAACTGTGGATAACCGCAAAAAGTATATTGCGTTATTAGAAAAATAATCCTGCTCCATGCTCTGCTGAATAAAACTCTGAATAGGTCTGAATGACAAAACCATCAAAACTAAAATGCTTAATTTTATTATGCTTTTCTTGTTATTGAATAATCTTAAATAAATCACTGCTCTTCCTTTGCGAGTAAATCTCCATTCTTACGCTTGCGGAATGACAATTGAAAAAAGGAATTCGTTTGCTTCATGGCGGATTACATATTTGCCATTGTATTTTTTGATTGTGTCAATTATATTAATAATTCCCAGGCCATGCTCTTCAATATCGACAGTTTTTGTGGTCAGGAACTTTCCTTCTTTTATGATAATATCGTTTTCGTAGGTATTTTTTACCGCGATGATAATATCATTGCCTTTTATGAAAAACCTTAGCTTGATTACCTTTTTGCCCGCACATTTATCACAAGCTTCAATCGCGTTATTTAGTAAGTTCGTTAAAATAACAACAATATCTTCATCACAAAGCTTGATTTTCGCCAAATCGTTTACCTCAAAAAGAAAAGCAATATTTTTTGCCGCTATTTCTTCAAACTTGACATTCAAAACCGCATCAATAATGGCATTTTTCGTGTTGATGTAAGTAGGGGAATCCTGCAAATTATTGTATATGCTATCGACATACTGTTTCAGCTCTTCGTATTTTTCTTTCTTTACTAAGGCTTCAATACACATTAATCTGGCATTAAACTCATGCGTTTTTTTCCGCTGCTTATCAAAGCTTTCAAAAATTGAACGGTAAGATTCCGTTTTATTTTCAATATTAAGGCGATATAACTCTGCTTCTTTGAGTTTCCGCTCACGTTTCACCGTATCAAGCAGCAAATAAAAAATCATGACATTAAGCCCCGCCAAACCAACTGCGATAGCAAATAAAACTGCGTCCTGATCATGGTTCTCTATCCCGCCAGTAGTGGCAATCAAAGTGGCGATTACCCCAATCGTAAAAATAGGAAAGCTGATATACTTAAGCCATTCTGCCCCACTTAGCATATATGCCGAATCCTCGCCCATTGCTTTCCTAATAATCATGACACCTAAAAAGAGAATCGATTTTGTCAAGACAATAAAAATATTACCATGGACGAAATGAACTTCATCTAATACAATTACGCTTTTAAAAATGGCAGCACTTAAGATAAGACAGGCAAAATCAATTATCAGCACCAAACCTTGAAAGAAACCTGCTATAACTAGCGATTTGATGATGCTGACTTTTACATAAGCCAGCATTAAGATTGATGTCGCAATGACAATAAAAAACTGCTTTGCCAGAAAATAATTCTGGAATAAAACCGCCAGAAAATATGTTGCTACTATCAAACCCGTAATAATACCGCGATTGCGCCATTTTTGGTTTTCATTCCGCCGTTCGGCAAATGTCTCAAAAAATAGCTTGCAACATAGAATTTCTAGAATAACAATGCAAAAACCTTGAATATACATAAACATAATTAGATATCCCCTCTATATTGCACAAATTTTTCTTCCACCATTTTATATCTGTTCTTTGCAATTGCAAGCTCTATATCATTGCCCAGGCACGCTTTATAGCGGCTGACTTGTTCGATATACTTCATGTTCACCAAATGACTTTGATGAATCCGGATAAAATCATGTCCCTTAAGATCTTCTTCTATTTTCGCCAATTGCGCATACATTAAATATTTCTTAAGCCGATCTTCCATGACATAAAATGTGAGCTTCCGCATATAGCTGTCAATATACAAAATATTATCTAATGCGACAGTCTTTTGACCTTGGATAAAACAAAAATCCATTGATATTGCTTTATAATTCTTCTTTTTAAAGATCGTATCCAGGGCCTCAAAAATCGACTCCGCCAAATTACCCTCTTTTTTGAGAATATATCTCACGGCATCAAATATATATCCATGAACCGAAAAATCTATATAAGCTGTGATAAAAACAATAAAAATATTATTGCTTATTTCGCGGATTTTCTGGGCAGTCATGATTCCGTCATACTTTTCCATATTGATATCCAGAAAAACAACGTCATACTTTTTCATCGCAAAGCCTAATTTAGCAAATTCTAAGCCGGAACTATATGTATCTATTTCAAATAACATATCTTTCTTAGCCATTCGCTCCCTAATAATACTTTCTATTTCCTCCCGGAAATATTTTTCATCGTCGCATATCGCAATACTGAACATCTTTGACTCCGGCCCCTTAGTTATCCTTTACCATCTCCATTATTGCATATTCAGAAGCAAAACTCAATAAAATAATCTAAGAAACTTCAGCAAAGTTTTTGATTCGGCAAAAAGGGACTGCCCGGCGGCAGTCCCTAGCAAGAATGAAAGCACTTGCGCGTACTTTCATTCTTATTGAACTAATTTTATTCTGTGGCATATTTTTCTCCCCAAAAAAGGGACTGCCCGGCGGCAGTCCCTTGGGTTGGTATATTCTATCGCGCCCCTACTAGCGCCGCCCGCAAGTGCAGTCTTTCCTTAAAAGGCCGCAGTAGCTGCACCGCCCATCATAGCGGCCGCGAACATCGCAATAGTTGCGTTCCCTGTAACCGTAACCATAACCCCTGCGATCCGGGGCCCTGTCATAAAAGCGGTCGCGGTAGTCATAATCGTGGTCGCGCCGATCCAGCTCACGGTTAAGCTCCCGGTCTAAATCCCGGTCTAGTTCCCTTTCCGAGAATTTCATGCCCATTGGCTCAACTTGCGAAACCCCTGTGCCATACGGCAAAGAATCATAAGGGTGCGGCTTCGCAATATCGATTGGCTTCATGGCATTTTCCGGTTTTTCTTTTTCCATTGGCTTCATGTCATCTTTTGGTGCTTCCATGTCCATATCCGTTTTGGGTTTTTCCATATCCATCGGCTTTACTTCTGCCCATGTGTCTGCTTTTGGTACTTGGCAATCCATCGGCTTTACTTCTGTCCATGCGTCTGCTTTTGGTGCTTGGCAATCCATCGGCCTGGCCCAGTCCTTTTGCGGTGCTATCATGTCACTATTGCCCATGCTGCTGCTCATGTTACTGCCCATGCTACTGCCCATGCTGTTGCCCATGCTACTGCTACTGCTGCTGCCACGCACACTTTCAGCTTCTTGCATTAGGCGATTCCACGTTGTTTCATTAACTACGCCTGTTATCGGCAGCCCAAAAATGCTTTGGAAAGTATAAATTGCATCTCTTGTCATCGGGCCATAGTTCCCATCAACGGTCAGTATCCATAACCTGCCTTGATGGTGAGGGGCAAGGGCATTAATTGCTTCCTGCACCAGCCTGACATTCACTCCTGTTGACCCAATGCTCAAATTTCCCGGAAAAGCTGGATTTGTTGCTGTCCCGCCGCCACCTCCGCCGCCGCTGCTGGTAACATTAAAAGCCTCTTGCATTAGGCGATTCCATGTCGCTTCATTGACCACTCCGGTCAATGGAAGCCCGAAAATGCTTTGGAATGCGTAAATCGCGTCACGGGTCATATTCCCATACATTCCGTCAACCGTCAGCATCCATAAACGGCCCTGATAAAACGGAGCTAGCGTATTAAGTGCTTCCTGAATGAGCCGGACATTCGTCCCGCTTGAGCCGACACCCAGATTCGTACCCGGGAAAGGGGGAATTTGGGGAGTCTGGGTTGTTATATTTGCTTCCTGCATTAGGCGGTTCCAGGTAATCGGCCCGACAATTCCATCAACAGTTAAGCCAAAAATCCGCTGGAACGCCATGACTGCGTCCCGCGTGCCATTCCCGAAAATCCCATCGGCCGCTATCTGCCACATACCCGGCGTTATCTGCGCCAGCTTGTTAATTGCTTCCTGCACCTGCCTTACCGAAGCACCTGTTGAGCCAACCCTAAGAGAAACGCCGGGGAAAGGCGGAATATTTTCTGGCGGCTGCGGGTTTCCCGGCGGGCGCGGCGGCACGGTATTTTGCATAATCCCCCAATAAACATCATAAAGCTTCCGCCATGTTGTCGCTCCGCCGAGAAGTGAAGATGGAAACGGATCAAATATTCCAATTGATGATAATTTCCTCTTTCTTCACATGAATTACCTTGATAAAAATATCAATAATGACTTGCTTATCTTCCATTTTAGTCTTATCCCAATTCTGAACATGATTTCGTACAATATCCATATTGGTTTTTTTAGTCATTTGTGCCATTGACAGGTTTTCTTGAAGCAACTCTTTTTTCTTCTTAGCTAATTCTTCAGCTTTTTTATTAATGTAATCCATTAATATGTTGTTGGCATTTGCGACTTTGCTTAGTAAACCATTAATCTCGTTGTCAATCTCAATAACTCTTAGCTTGTTTTTTTCTATCTTAGGGTTAGCTTGGTTTTCAGTTTCTCCCGATAGTTCATCGAATTTAGCTAATTTATCTTTGATTGCATTTGATATGTAATCTTCTAACACACCATTATATAAAGATTTGCCTATACCTTTGCATACTCTCATATTTAGCTGATTACTGCAAAATGAATACATTTTGCCCCTAGACTTTTTTATTACAAGAGCATATCCACAGTTTCCGCATTTTGTTTTACCGACAATCCATGAATTTTTTGCCTTACAAGTTGTTGCAGAATTTCTATTATTCAAGCAACGTATTCTACATTTTAGCCATACATCTGATGATATAAATCCCTCATGCGGTGCTATAACAACAACCTTGTCTTTTAAATCAGATTTTTTCTTTGTTTTGGAAACGTCTCCGGTATAAAGATAGCAACCTCTTCCGTCAAAATCAGCAGGGGGATTTATGACATTAGCCCCTTGACTCTTAAAAAACTGATAAACTGATGCATCAGATTTGACATATGCTGGGCAGCGTAACACTTCGCTTATCCTTGCCGTTGTCCAAGGTTTTCGCTTGGGATTTTGGATATTGTTTTCGACAAGGTAGCTTAATATCATGCCTAAAGAATAGCTTTCATTTGCATATAATGAATAAAGCAGTTTAACGTGTGAGGCTTCTTCTTCATGGGCAACATACATCGATGTTTTTTTTCCGTCTATTGCTGTTGCTTCTTTCTTAAAACCATAAGGAAGATGGCCGCCCATGAAAAACCCTTTTTGGCTTCTTGAATGATAAGCGTCTGATACCCTTTGTTGGATTGTCTCTCTTTCAAGCTGGGCGAAAACGATACAAATATTTAGCATTGCCCGGCCTACCGGAGTGCTTGTATCAAATTTTTCAGTTGTTGAAACAAATTCAACCCCATGTTCTTCAAAGAAAATCATTAAGTTAGAGAAGTCAAGGATTGAACGGCTGATACGGTCTAACTTATAGACAATAACTCTCTTGATTAATCCATTTATTATATCTTCACGTAACCGCTCAAAATCGGGACGATTTAGGTTTTTTCCGCTAAATCCTTTATCGCTGTATTTTCTTACCTTGCTTCCATGCGTTTCATGTTCACACATTGAAAATTGGCTCTCAATTGATATGCTATCTTTTTTATCTAATGACTGCCTTGTATATATTGCGTCATACATCGACATCTCCTATTTGACCCTGCAAATCAACTTAAGATTCATATTTTTTAAACACTTCAAACAGTTTTTTTTCTATCGATTTCATATTTGCCAAATTATGCTCCGGATAATTATTAATTACTTTGAAATTCATTTTTTCCTTACTGAGCTGGTCTATATGTATGGTCTTATCTTTGCTTTTAATCCCATTTTTACTCATATATTTTTCCCTTTATGCTGGCTTTGTAAAATATATGAGAGCCTTGAAAATATATAACCCAGGATATCATTGCTATCTTTCTTGTTTTAAGGCTGTAATAATCCGCGATTTTATAGTATACTATTAGCAGGAGCTATGAAAGGATATCTCATGAGCAAAGAAGAAAACGTTGTCTTTGAAAAAGAAATAGCGCAAAAAATCAAGGAAATTGATTGCACAATGGCTTTAGAGGGTATGCCTTTAACCAAAGCTATAAAGGAAACCTTAAAGAAATGTTATTATGGCTTAACTTCCCCCGAACTTGAAATTGAAAAACTAAAGGAAAAATATAAGCAAATACATGGATAATAAATACTCTTACAGTTATGAAAGAACGGCTGATTATTGCTATCCTGATTCAGATGTTTTAATAAATAAGCTGAATATCAAGGACAGCAAAGAGCTTTTTATTGCGGAGCGTGAGTTTGTTTCTTATCGGGTTGCATTATTATTAGATAAACCCATGAAAGGTAATTTTGATTTTAAGCATTTGAAAGCTATTCACAAGCATTTATTTCAAGATGTTTTCCATTGGGCTGGCAAAAGCCGAAAATGCAATATCGCAAAAACTAATTGGTTTTGCTTAGCGCAGCATATTGATGCTTATGCAGAAGATGTCTTCGGCAAGATTAATAAAAGCAATTATTATCTTGGCTTAGATTATGATAGCAAAATTACTGCCCTTGCGGAATTATTTGCTGATATTATCGCCTTGCACCCTTTTAGAGAGGGCAACGGCAGAACGCAAAGAGAATTTATCGGCGGGCTGGCAAAGGTCAATGGAATCAAGCTCGATTTCACCAAGACAGAAGCAAGGGAAATGATAATCGCAAGTAGTGAAAGTACCGCGGGAAATATGACAAGATTATTTGAAATGTTCAAGAAAATATCAATATCTATTGACAAATCAAACCATTTAAAGGCTATTAGCGATTATGTAAGCTCAAATAGGTTAAAATCGGTTTTAATAAGTAATGTATAATGGTATTATTAATCAATGAATTGTTTCCTAAACAACCGTGAACTTGTGCCTATCCAAAAATGCAGATTCAAATAATTTGCAGCCTTACCAATATCATTATTGATTCCTCGGATATATTTGGGATAGCGATTTCTATTTCGCTTCATTTGTCACATCTCCTTTTTGCATTTAAGGTTCTTTCCAAAAAGCAAAACCTTTCTCAGTACCTTGTACTTTGAAAGGTTTTAATGAATCTAACTAGGCGTTGATCTTCGGTGCAACCTACTCTTGTTCCATCTTTTTTTCTGTAACTTTTTACTGGAACGATTTTCTTGTTTTGTTTACCTCTTACACTTGTTTTGTTTTTGCCATATGTTTTTCCTATACTACGAAGCACGCGACTGGTTGGCGTGCCTATAATCCATCAGTTACTTAGATATTGATTCTTTTTTGAGCCAATCCAAATACGGAAAGCTTTTTTCCCGTAATCACGCCTCCTTTGCAAAATTTTCTAGTTGCAAATCGCATTATCGCCATGCTATAATCCAATTGTCGAGAAAGAATTACAACCAGTCGTAAGCGAATGCTTTCGGCAACTACCGAGCATCTTTTGATGCTCGGTTTTATGTTAAGGTGATAAAACCTAAACATATATAATTATGATATATCATCTTCACTTAGCTAACTAAGCCAAGACTTCACTTAATATATGGAACGTCACTCCAATTCAATATTTTCTTCAGCCTTATGATAAACGTCAATTTTATCCTGTAAATCAATTTGATTTACCACCCAGCCACGAACCATACAAAGCTTAATAAAGTCATTAATCCTATTTTCACCATTCATTTCTTTCAAAGTTATTACTACTCCAAATTGAAGACCCTTTCCATGCTTTGTGCGTAATCTTTCTTTAGTCTTAATGCTGATTCCCCACATACCGCCATACGATTTTCTAGGCCTTGAAGAAGTCTTTATTATATCTGATATATGCTTGATATTATCCCACTTTCTATATAATCTTCGTGCATTTCCTTCAGGTAAATACAAGGCAACTTCACTTCCTTGTTTGTTTTCGTTAACAGACTTAATTGCAGTTTTATTATTACTTCCCATAACTCTACCGAAATGTATATCCATTTCAGTAGTCGTATAGTCAACTCCTTGATCTCTAACACATTTCGGGAAATAACAGAGCGTTGCTCTTGCAAAAAAAGGATGTTTGCCATCATAAACTGGAATCGGAATATTATAAACATAAGTTTCATAAGAATCAGACGTTCCAGTCAGTATAAACCTTATCTCATCGTTAACTGTTTGTACGATGTTTTCGATTCTTCTTGGCACAATACCATAACCAATAGAGTGCGATACATCATCCATAGGATTCCAGTTTGCCGCCGAATCAACAATTAGTGCCTTTGCCACTTCTCTTGTAAATCCCATATTGTGAATAAGAAATGCTACCTTCCTCGAAATCCACGGTGCTGCAAATGATGTTCCCGAAACATGTCCTTCTCCAAATGGTGTACATACCTTCATTTTATCATTGCTATCGCCACCATAATAGCTAATGTCCGGCTTATGAAAGAACGAGAGCACCGGTCCAACCCTGTGATAAGATGCCGCATTTCCATTAGAATCTACAGAATTTACAACAATAGAATTTAATGAATCAGCTGGAGCTCCAAGCCTCATTACATTAGGGGAACCTTTAATTTTGTTAGTTCCTGCAACTACAAAAATCACATCATACTCACATTGAATTCTGTCAAGTTCAGCAGCTTCTGGAGATATGAAGTTCCTATGTATCTGCAAAGCTGAACCGAGAGATAAATTCCATACTTTTATATTCCGGTTTTTAATGACTATTTCCCGAATAGCTCTTAATATTGTAAATGAGCTAAAAGGTCCTTTGGTTGCCACTCCAAAATGCTTAACCTTAAATCTACCACAACCATCATCCCATTCCGGATTAATAGATGGTCCATCGACTATTATCGATGACACTGCTGTACCATGATAGCAATCCTGTGTGTCGGTTTTAATTTCTCTTGGCACCATGCATTGATATTCTACCCACTCCTTAAAATATACTTTTTCATAAAACAATGAATCAATAACACCAATTGTTGGTTCATTTTCAGGAGATGGGATTCGAATAACTTCAGAATCAAATTCAATAATATCTTCATGTGTAAGTTTTGATATATCATTTACTCTCATTGCAATTAAGTAAGGCGCTTTATTTCTAAGTAACTCTAGCTCGTCCGGATTCAAACGAAATGTTGTTTCGTTAATTGCTTTGGCATCTATCATATTAATGCCTAATTTGCTTAATAAATCAGCCGTTTTTATGACTGTCTTAAATATAGTGACAATCGAACGCTCCTCCACTTGATTTTCATCTCTGTCAATACGGAATTTCTCTAGATAATTGGCATCTACAATTACTTTAAGAAAATTCGTTCTAGCTAACTCAATATCATGTTTGTAGTCCACCGTTTTATCGTTAATTGAGTTAATATCTTCCCAAGTTATAATACCTTTATAGTCTTTATCGATTATATTTATACATATTTTCAATCGCTTAATTGATTCTCTTAGTACATCAAGTTGCAAATAGTGAGTAAAAACATGTTTTTCATATGGTTTTTCACCCTCAAATCTAGAACCGCATATAGAATCACTTGGATCTGCACTTCCTTTGCATAATAGACCCTTCACTCTATTACTCTTAGCAACAACATCTTTATAATATACGCTTATCAAAGCACCTTGGATTGTTATATCATCTTCCCAATAATTTAATATATTTTGCAAATCACTCATCAACGCTTTCATATGTTCCGATGACACTTTTGAGCCAACAGGAAGCCTCGGTGAACCAATTTTACCCCTATAAGGTTTTTTATTAAATTGTCCTTTTAATTGCAGTATATTATTCATTTAACCTGCCCTCTTAAATCTCGTGATACTTGGCTTTTTGAAACACCAGTAACTATCTCTATTTCTCGTACGGTAAAGTTATTTTCCTGAAGCGTTTTCAAACATACTTTATTTTCTGTAATTGCATTATAAAGTCTTCTTAGATAACTAAAATCATCGCTTGGTTCACAAAAAGCAATAGCTGTTCTAATTATATTTTTCAAATCACCAGGATATGGGATAGGATCCATCAAGTTAATTATTTTACGAAATAATCGTACGTTTCTACCAGCACATTTGAATTTATTTAAAAAATCATTCAGCAAAACTTCTGCAACTTCCAATAAATCTTCTTTACAATATCGACTAAAATCAATTATTGAGTCAAATCTTCTAATCATAGCTTTATCAAAGTATTTAAATAAATTAGTTGTAGCTATAAAAACAATCCGATCATCAATCCTGTCCATTTCCTTAAGTATTGTTGAAGTCGCCCGTCCCATTTCTCTTAAATCATTTGAGTTTGTACGATCTAGCGCAATGGCATCTATTTCATCGAACAATATGATTACTTTACCTGGATGTGTGAAGCCATTTACTTCCTTAAATAAAGCTACAATATTTTTTTGTGTCTGCCCAAGTTTACTATCAATTACTGAAGAAAAATCAACCATATATAATTCCCTATCTAAAATACGAGCAATCTGTTTTACTGATTCGGTTTTACCTGTTCCGGGTGCTCCTTGAAATAAAAACTTGTTTATTCCTAAATTGCGACCAATTGCATTAATTAATCCTAGTACATCTTGCTCTATTAATGTTGGCAACGGGAGAGGATCATTACCAACGCTCACCCTCTCAAAAAAACATGATTCATTAGCATTTATCTGAGGTATGAAGGTGTTCGCATTTGACATAAGTGCCATAACATATTCAGCTAATTGGAAATCGCCGATTGAATCAAAATATTGTGCTATTTCATATGCCTCACTTCTAAATCCTGCATCATTGTCCTCGGAATAATATTTAATTAAATTTAATATGTTTTTCTTTTTCATAAAACACCTCCAAGGTTGATGATGATAAATATAAGTATATCAAGCTTTGGGACATTTGTCAATATATTGGGACGCAATTTTTATTTTTTAATTTGTGGACCTATAGAATATTTGATCTGGTCAAGCTTTTTTGTAACACTTACGCTGAAATATTTACCTGTAAGAATTCCTCTTCTCAAATGGTGTCAGTTATCCATTGTATGAATGCGGTCGTATGTGGTTATAATAACAATAAATATAATCTAGTGTGCCATTATTCAAATCGTCATCCGTTTCAAAAGAATGCTCATTTACAAACTCGCTCTTGAAGATGCCGTAAAAACCTTCCATCGGCGAATTGTCATATGGACAGCCGGCCCTGCTCATGCTCTGCCTTATCCCCAATCCGGCCAGTACACCATTTTTCGTTTGGCGAACCAGCCGTGAAATCCTGGTTCAGCAGGTCCTCAAACTTCTTATGGCATTCGCCTTTATGATACGCGGCTTCTTGGGCGCCCTAATGGAGCGGAGCTTTAGTTCCTTCATATATTTATGGACTGTCTGCTTGCTGAGCATAATGCCGCGCCTGGACAGGAATACAGCCATCATCCTATAACCCGGCCTTCCGCAATACCCATGATAGATGTCAGCAATAGTTTCTTTTACGCTCTCCTTTTGTGCATAATATGCGGCTTTATCCTTTTCCCGAACAGGGTGGAGATCCAGTTACGCACAGTTCCCT
>Ga0099364_10000559_pt2 | contig 34472 bp, 28 predicted proteins | sample TergutTh196P3_FD_73070 | JGI IMG/M metagenome (GOLD analysis project Ga0099364, IMG submission 73070) | Microcerotermes parvus P3 segment gut microbial communities from Pointe-Noire, Republic of the Congo - Th196 P3 | ecosystem: Host-associated > Arthropoda: Insects > Digestive system > Gut ... | reverse complement strand
GTCACGGCCAGGGGCCCCAGGGCCAGGACGGTTTCGCCGGGTACGGAAAAGGAAAAGGGCAGGAAGAGCCAGATGAAGATGAGAAAGAAGTTGACCGCGGCCAGCCTCTTGGCCGTAAGAGCCGGGTCCAGCCGCCCCAGGGCGACGAAGATGAGGGCCCCGGCCAGGGCGAAGAGGGCGGCGGGGCTGGTTCGGGCCAGGGCGGCCAGGAGGGACCAAGCCAGGGCGGCCGCGAGTTTCAGGCGGGGGTCCAGGCGGTGGAGACAGGAGGAACCGGGATTCTGGTCGCAGGTCATGCCCGGTCTCCCTCCGGCCGCTTAAGGAGGAGCCCCGGCCGGACCTGGCGCAAAAATTCAACGGCGAAGAAGGTCACCAGGGATTCTATGGCCGCCACCGGCAAATGGGCCAGCCCGAAGGCCGCGCCCACGGCCTTGAATTCCTCGCCGGACAGGCCGAGGGCCAAGGCCGCGAAGAAGCCGGAGGCCGCGACCGCCCCGCCCCCGGCCAGGATGGCGGAGACCGGGGCCGCCCGCCAGCCGAAACGGGCCAGGGCCGCCCGGCCCGCCAGGCCCAGGGCCACGGCCGGCCCGGCTATGATGAAGGTATGGACCCCCAGGACGGTCAGGCCGCCGTATTGGAAGAGGAGCCCCTGGAGCAAGAGCCCGATGAAGATGGCCGGAAAGGCGGCCCAGCCCAGGACCAAGCCCAGAAGGCCGCTCAGGAGGAGGTGGGCGGATAAGGGGCCGATGGGGATGTGGATGAGGGAGGCGGTGAAAAAGACCGCCGCCAGGAGGGCCACCCGGGGCACGTCTTCGGCCCGCAATTGGCGAAGGCCCCGGGCCAAGCCGCCTAGGGCCAGGGCCGCGCCGCCCGCCAGGACCGGGCCTGAGAGAACGCCTTCTGATATGTGCATGCCCTGACTCCGTTTGCCGGGGCGCGCAAAAAAGCCGCACCCTTGCGGAATGCGGCCTTCATGACTCGCCGCCCCGGGCTTCTCCGCCCGGGGCCTCCAGCTTTCGCAACTGTGAGTTTAATAATATAAAATTTCAGAACCGTTTGTCAAGTCTGTCAGCCCGCGGGCAGGGCTTTGGCTTTCCCGGAGGCCCCTCCGGAAAAGCGGGCCGGCCGGCGGCCGGCCATGGCACGCCCTTCGGCCCCGTGAATCAGGGTGTTGATATCACTGACCACGGTGAGGAGATTGCCCGCCTGGAGCGACAACTGGCTGGCCGCGCTGGCCGCTTCCTCGGCGGAAGCGGCGTTGGACTGGGTCACCTTGTCCATCTCGCTCACCGCCGTGGTGATCTGGGTTATCCCTAAGCTCTGCTCCTTGGAAGCTTCCGCCACTTCCGAGACCAGCTCCGCCACCTTGCCCGTATGGGCGGCCACGGTCTTGAAGGTTTCAGAGGTGTCGTTGACCATCTCCGAACCGGAGGCGATGTTGCCTATGGTGGCCGCGATGAGGTCGGCCGTGTTCTTGGCCGCCTCGGCCGAACGGATGGCCAGGTTGCGCACCTCGTCGGCCACCACCGCGAAGCCCGCCCCGGCCTCCCCGGCCCGGGCCGCCTCCACGGCCGCGTTCAGGGCCAGGAGGTTGGTCTGGAAGGCTATCTCGTCTATGGTCTTGATGATCTTGCCTATCTCGTTGCCCGAATGGGAAATCTCCTCCATGGCCTGGATGACCCTGGTCATGGAGTTTTCGGCATGGGCAATGGCCTCGGCGGCCTTGGCCATGAGGCCGTTGGCCTCCAGGGCGTTGTCGGCGTTGCGCCTGGTCATGGAATTGAATTCCTCCAGGGCCGCGCTGGTCTCTTCCAGGCTGGCCGCGTTTTCCGTGGCCCCCTGGGCCAGGGTGCTGGAAGCCCCGGAGAGCTGCCTGGCGGCCACGTCGACCTCCTGGGCGCTGTCCGACAGGCTGTTGACGATGAGGTCGATGGCCTGGATCATGCCCCTGGTCATGATGATCGAAAAAACCAAGCTGACCACCAAGGCCAGGACCGCGCCGATGAGCATGACCGTGACTATCCTTAAGACGGCCTGGTTCATGGCGCCGGTCGAGGCGCGGACGATTTCCTCAACGGCATGGGAAAAACCGGCGGCCTCTTTCACGAGGGCGTCGATGAGGTCGTTACGCTTGGCCGTTATCACGCTGTCGGCCTGCGTGCTCTCCACGATGGCCCTGACGCTGGGCGCATACCTGTCCGTTACGACCGTACGGGCCCTGGTCAGTATGTCCTTGATCCCCTGATTCTGAGTTGAATTGATCGAGGCGCCCAATTTTTGAGCCACTTCATTGGCCTGGGACAGGGCGGTCTCAAAGTAAGACGCCTGTCCCCGGGTCAGGCCGAGGGCGAAGGACAGGTAACTCGCATTGGACAAGTCGATCATGGTGTGGATTTCACTGGTCTGCTTGAATTCGCCCATGACCTGGGCCGGGTCGGTGTTCCACGAAAGCCCCTTTTCAAAGGCGCCGGTCGCCATCTCCAGTGAATCTTCCAGGGCTTTCACGGTCTCCTGGTAGGCGGTGAACAGGTTGTTGCGCAACACGAGGATCGCATCCTGACGGTCGGGCGTGGCCATGGCCAGATCCGTGTATTCCTGGAAATCGGCGTTGAAACGCTGAAAGCTGCCGGTGACGGCCGGGGTTCGGATTTCCGCCGCTCCCGCCGCGGCAAGAATTACGCCGATGTCTTGGAGGTTTTTAGAGACCGCCCTGTTGGATTCGACAAACGACTCGAATATCTTGCGGTCGTTGGTGGGGCTGGCCAAAAAGGCCCTCATCTCCGCCCTCTGATTCGCCATTTCGAAGCGGACGTCATCGGCCGCGGTCAAGGCCCCCAAGGCATATTGCTCCAGGAGTCCGGCGCCGGTCCGCACCGGGTTGACAAAAACGAAAATGGTCGTCAAAAGGACGAAATAGATGATGTTGGTGATGACAAAGCCCAGGATGATCTTGGTTCCTAGTTTCATGGGTGGCGTTCCTTTTGATGGTGGAATCGGCGTAAAGGATATGACTAGAACCCCCGAAACGCAAGGCCTTTCGAGGGGCGCGCAAATATTCGTTCACTCAAACTTTTTAAAGCATCCGCTACAATATATGAATTTTGGGGGTTATTGTCAATAAAAATCCGCTGATTATGAAACCTCAAGGACCTTTTCCGGGGCCTGGTAGAGGTGCGCCAGGCCGAAGGCCTCGGCCACGGGTTTTTTGGTTATTATTCCTTTATAGGTATTCAGGCCCAGTTTCAGGGCTTCGTTTTCCAGGCAGGCTCTCTTAAGGCCCTTGCCGGCCATTTGGAGGCCGTAGCCGATGGTGGCGTTGTTAAGGGCGAAGGTGGAGGTGCGGGCGTAGGCGCCGGGCATATTGCCCACGCAGTAGTGGATGATGCCGTCGACCACATAGGTGGGCTCGTCGTGAGTGCTGGGTTTGGAGGTCTCGAAAGAGCCCCCCTGGTCAATGGCCACATCCACCAGCACCGCCCCGGGCTTCATGAATTTAAGCTGGTCCCGGCGCACCAGCCAGGGCGTCTTGCCCCCGGGCACCAGCACCGCGCCGATGACGATGTCGGCGGAGCGGAGATATTGCTCCAGGCTGACCGGGTCGCTGTAGACGCAGGTGACGTTGGCCGGCATGATTTCCCCGAGGTATTCCAGCCGGGACAAATTGGTATCCAAAATAGTCACCCGGCAGCCCAGGCCGGAGGCGACGCGGCCCGCGTTCGAGCCCACCACGCCGCCGCCCAAAACCAGCACTTCCGCCGGGCCCACCCCGGTGACGCCCATGGGCAATAAGCCCCGGCCGCCCAGGTGCTTGGCGCAGTAGAAGGCGCCTATCAGGGTGGACATGCGGCCGGCCACTTCGCTCATGGGCTTCAAAAGCGGCAGGGTCTGGCCTTCCTGCACTGTTTCATAGGCCAGGGAGATAATCTTCCGCTCCAGGCAGGCTTCCAAAAGCTCCCGGTCGGCCGCGAAATGGAAATAGGCATAGACCAGCTGGTTCTCCCGCATCAGCGCGCGTTCCGAGCCCAGGGGCTCCTTGACCTTGACGATCATGTCGGCGGTTTCCCATATTTCTTCGCCCGTGGGCAGAATCCTGGCCCCGGCCGTCACATATTCCCGGTCTTCAATGGCCGAGCCCAGGCCGGCGCCCTTTTCCATGAAAACTTCATGCCCGGCCAGGATATAGGCGTTCACGGCATTGGGGGTCAGGCCGACCCGGTTTTCATTGTTCTTTATTTCTTTGGGGCAGCCGATTTTCATGTCCTGTCTCCTTGGTTAATAAGTCATGGGCGCCAAGTTCAAGCCCTCGGTCTCGTCCCAGCCGTTTAGGAGGTTGAAATTGGCCAGGGCCTGCCCGGAAGCCCCCCGGCAGAGGTTGTCGATGGCCGAGATGATTTTTACCAGGCCGCTATGGGGATCGGGGAAGAGCCCCAGGTCGCAGAAGTTGGCGCCCCGCACCTGGGCGGTCGAAGGTTCAAAGCCTTCCGGCCGCACCCGGACAAAGGGGGCGGATTTATAAAAATCCAGGTAGAGGGCCCGAAACTCTTCGGCGGCGGGGAAGGAAGAGGGCCGGAGGTAGATGGTGGAAAGAAGGCCCCGGTTGAAAGGCGCCAGGTGGGGGGTGAAGGCCACGGTCAGGGGCCGGCCGGCCAGGGCCGAGAGTTCCTGCTCCATTTCCGGGATGTGGCGGTGGCCGACGACCTTGTAAGCCTTGAAGCCCTCGGCCACCTCGCAGAAGGCGGTCCCCAAAAGGGCGCCCCGGCCGGCGCCGGTGACCCCGGAGACGGCATCGACGATGACCGGCCAATCCCCGCCGGCCAGGCCGGCCTTGACCAAGGGGGCCAGCCCCAGTATGACGCTGGTGGGGTAACAGCCGGGGTTGGCCACCAGCCGGGCCCGGCCGATGGCTTCGGCCCGTATTTCCGGCAGGCCGTAAACGGCTTCGGCCAATAGTCCGGGGGCGGGATGCGGCTGATACCACTCGGCGAAAACGTGCGGGTCTTTAAGGCGGAAGTCGGCCGATAAGTCTATGACTTTGGCCCCGGACTCCAAAAGGGCCGGGGCCAGGGTCAGGGCCGCGCCGTGGGGGGCGGCCAGAAAGAAGAGTTCGGCCCGGCCGGCGGCCTGTTCCGGGTCCTCGAAAACCAGGCGGTCATAATTGGCCAGCCCGGCCAAGCCGGGAAAGACCTCGGCCAAGGCCCGGCCGGCCTCCTGCCGGGAGGTGACTACCGCCACCTCCGGCCGCCGGGGATGCTGGGCCAGGAGGCGCAGCAACTCGACGCCGGTGTAACCAGTGGCCCCAACCAGGCCGATCTTCATGCTCAATAATCAGGGCTTCTTTAGCGCTTGGAATACTGATAACGGGCGCGGGCGCCTTTCTGGCCGTATTTTTTGCGCTCTTTCTTGCGGGCGTCGCGGGTGAGGAAGCCGGCTTTCTTAAGGACCGCCCTGTTGGCGGGCTCGTACTCCAGCAAGGCCTTGGCGATGCCGTGGCGGATGGCCCCGGCCTGCCCGGCTATGCCGCCGCCGGAAGCCAGAATGTAGAAATTGAACTGGCCCTTGGAGTTGGTGAGGTCCAAGGGCTGTTCCACCACCATTCTAAGGGTCGCCTGGCCGAAATAGTCATCCAGGGGCCGCTGGTTTATGCTGATCTGCCCGGCGCCGGCGGTCATCCAGACCCGGGCGACGGAGGTCTTGCGCTTTCCGGTGGCGTAGAATCTGTCCGCCATTTATCTTAAGGCTCCTTCCTTCTTGAAAAGTTCCAGCGTTTCAGGCTTCTGGGCCTGATGAGGGTGCTCGGCCCCGGCGTAGATCTTAAGTTTCTTGAGCTGCCGCCGCCCCAGGCTGTTCTTGGGCAGCATGCCGCGCACGGCCAGCTTCAGCACTTGGGCGGGCTTGCGGGCCAAGAGGGTCTTGGCCAGTGTTTCCTTGAGACCGCCGACAAAGCCGCTGTGGCGGTAATAAACTTTCTGGTCGAGTTTGCGGCCGGTCAGGCGCACCTTGCCGGCATTGACCACGACCACGAAATCGCCCGTGTCGTTATGGGGAGTGAAGATGGCCTTGTGCTTGCCGCGAAGGCGGCGGGCTATCTCCGAGGCCAGCCGCCCCAGGACCAGGCCCTCCGCGTCCACCACATACCACTTCTTATAGACCTCGTCTTCCTTCGCCATAAAAGTTTTGCTGATTTTGCTGAGCATGGCCGCCTTCCTCAACGCTATTGATTCTCACGAAATTTTACTTGGTATCACGGCGGCTCATTTTTGTCAATGTTTTTTAACGCCGCCGCGTCGGCTTGAAAATCCGGCCGGGATAAGTTATATTTTTACAGCCTTCAAACATGGAACCAAAACCGCCTGATTGCTGATAAGGAAGCGTTGATTGGTGCCGACTCTCCTGGCCCTTTCCCTGGCCGTTCTGCTCATAGCCTTGAACGCCTTTTTCGTGGCCGCCGAATTCGCCTTCGTCAAGGTCAGGACCACCCGCCTGGAAGTCCTGGCCCATGCCGGGGACAGGCGGGCCCGGGCCGCGCTGTTCGGCCGGGCCAACCTCGACGCCTACCTTTCGGTCTGCCAGTTGGGCATCACTTTAGCCAGCCTGGGCCTGGGCTGGCTGGGCGAGCCGGCCGTGGCCGCCCTTATCCGGCCCTTATTGGAGGCCCTGGGCCTGGGCAGCCCCGAACTGGTCCGGACCCTGGCCTTTGTCCTGGGCTTCAGCCTCATCACCCTCGGCCACGTGGTCTTGGGCGAACTGGCCCCCAAGATAATTTCCATACGGGCGGCCGAGGCCACGGCCCTGGCCCTGGCCCGGCCCATGCGGGGCTTCCACCTCATTTTCTGGCCCGGGGTCAAGCTCTTGAACTCCGCGGCCGATTTCATCGTCCGGCGCCTGGGGGGCGCCGCCTCGGACCGGCGGGATTCGGCCCATTCCTCGGAAGAACTCAAGCTCCTGGTGGCCGAGGCGCGGGCCGTGGGCCAGCTCGACGCCGACGAGGCCAGCTTTGTGAACAACATCTTCAATCTGGACCGCCGCAACGCCCGCGATCTCATGGTCCACCGCACCCGGGTGGCGGCCCTCTCCGCCTCAGGGACCGTGGCCGAGGCCATGGAGGCCGTCCAGGCCCGAGGCTTCACCCGCTTCCCGGTTTACGAGGGGGAGCGGGACAACATGGTGGGCTTCATCCACGCCAAGGACCTGTTGGGTAAAAATCCGGACCGCCCCCTTCTGCCCCTGGCGCGCCAGGCCCTGTCCGTGTTCGACCAGTCCCCGGCCGACGAGGTGCTGGCCCGCATGAAGCGGGAAGGCCGGCCCTTCGGCCTGGTCTGGGATGAATACGGCAGCTGGCAGGGGCTCATCACCCTCACGGACCTCTTGGAGGCCATAGTGGGGGAGTTGAAAGACGAGTTCGACCGCTCCCCTCCCCGCGTCAGCCCTTGGCGCGACGGGGCCTGCCTGGTGGACCCGGGGGTCTCCCCCAGTGAACTGGCCGCCTTTCTCCCCTTGAACCTGGGGCCGGACGCCCCGGAACACTACCACACCCTGGCCGCCTTGCTCGCCGGGCGCTTCGAGGAAGCCCCCGGCCCCTCCATAAGCCTTTACGGGGCCGTCTTCACCATCTTCAAACGCGACGGCCGGGCCATAAAGCGTTTCCTGGTCCGCATGGCCTCTTCCCCGGCCGGCCCCGTGCATGGAACTGTCAAATAATTCTTGACATTGCCGTCATAATACTGCAGAATTTCAAACCATACGAGGCACGGGGAAGGCGGGCGCGCCTAGGATGCCCCTTGATACCTCTAGGCGTGTAGCTCAGGGGGAGAGCACTACCTTGACACGGTAGGGGTCAAGAGTTCAAATCTCTTCACGCCTACCATTCTTTTTCAAGGCTCCCGGCCTTGAACAGGGTCGGGGGTTTTTTTATTTCGGCGGAGCCTGGGGGGCCGCGGGAATCCGCCGAATTGGCGGCGATATGTAAAAGGCCCGCGCCCGGCGCGGGCCTTTTTTTGGGCTCCGGAGTGGAACAGATGGCCGACCTGAAGATCAATATCAACGGCGCCGAATTGAATGTGCCCGCCGGCGCTTCGGCCTTGGAGGCCTTGAGGCTGGGCCGGGCGGCGCCGGCCAAGGGGCCCAAGCGGCCTCTGGCCGCGCGCTTTAAGGGCCGGCTTATTGATCTGAGCGCCCCCCTGGCGGAGCACGGCGAACTGGCCGGGGTCGACCAGAGCGACCCGGAAGCCCTGGGCCTTCTGCGCCATTCCGTGGCCCATATAATGGCCGAAGCCGTCCAAGCCATCTTTCCCAAGGTCAAGGTGACCATCGGCCCGGCCATTGAAAGCGGGTTCTACTACGACTTCGACAAGCCCGAGCCCTTCACCCCGGACGATCTGGCCAGCATTGAAGCCCGCATGGCGGAAATGGCGAAGAAGGCCGAGCCCTTCGTCCGCTCGGAGCTGACCCCCCTGAAGGCCGTGGACTTCTTCAAGGCCAAGGGCGAAGACTACAAAGTGGAACTTATCGAAGACCTGGCCCGGGCCGACCGCCCCGACCGGCTCTCCCTTTACCGGTTGGGCGGATTCACAGACCTCTGCCGGGGACCCCACCTGCCCGACTCCTCCTGGGCCGTCGCCTTCAAGCTTTTGAGCGTGGCCGGGGCCTACTGGCGGGGCGACGAGCGCCGGCCCATGCTGCAGCGCATATACGGCACGGCCTTTTTTACCAAAAAAGACCTAGACGACCATCTCCGGCTCCTGGAAGAAGCCCGCCGCCGCGACCATCGCCGCCTGGGCCGGGAACTGGACCTCTTTTCCACGGTCGAAGAAATCGGCGGCGGCCTGATAATATGGCACCCCGCGGGCGCCCTTCTCCGGACGACCTTGGAGGAATTCGAGCGGCGGGAGCATCTGCGGCGGGGCTACCAACTGGTAATGGGCCCCCAGATTCTCCGCACAGAACTGTGGAAAAAGAGCGGCCACTGGGACAACTATCGCGACAATATGTATTTCACGGAGGTGGACGGCCAGGGTTACGGCCTAAAACCCATGAACTGCCTGGCCCACATGTTCGTCTATCGCTCCCGGCTCCGCTCCTTCCGCGATCTGCCCCTGAGGCTTTTCGAGCTGGGCACGGTGCAGCGCCACGAGAAGAGCGGCGTCATACACGGCCTGACCCGGGTGCGCCAGTTCACCCAGGACGATGCCCATCTCTTCTGCACCCCGGAAAACTTAGACGCGGAGATAAAAGACATTCTGAAACTCACGGCCGATTTTATGGGCGCCTTCGGCTTTGAATATGATATCGAACTCTCAACCCGCCCCGCCCGGAGCATCGGCGGCGACGAGGCCTGGAACCTGGCCACCGGGGCCCTCAAGGCCGCCCTGGACGACCGGAAGCTGCCCTACGCCGTAAATGAAGGAGACGGCGCCTTCTACGGACCCAAGATAGACATAAAGCTCAAGGACGCCTTGAAGCGCCGCTGGCAGTGCGGCACCATCCAGTGCGATTTCACCCTGCCGGAACGCTTTGACCTGACCTATGTGGACCACGACGGCTTGAAAAAACGCCCCATCATGCTCCACCGCACCATCTTCGGCAGCCTGGAGCGCTTCATCGGCATCCTGACCGAACACTTCGCCGGCGCCTTCCCGGCCTGGCTGGCCCCGGAACAGGTCCGCCTCTTGACCGTGACCTCCCGGGCCGACGATTTCGCGGCCCGGCTTTTGGCTAGGTTCCGGGGCCTGGGGCTGAGAACCGAAGCCGACTTCCGCAATGAAAAATTGGGTTACAAGATCCGGGAAGCCCAAATCAGCAAAATCCCCTTCATGCTGGTCTTGGGGGACAAGGAAGTGGAAACCGCCACGGTGGCCGTCCGCCGCCGGGGCGGCGAAGACCTGGGCGCCCTCTCCCCGGCCGCCTTTGAGGCCCTGGCCAGCCGGGAAGCCGCCCCGCCTAAATGGGATTCGCCGGAAATGAAATGAACGCCGGGGCCTGGGCGGAACCGCCGAAAACCCTAATAATGAGAAAAAGAGAGGTGGACGATTAACGGCAAGAAAAGAGATTCCGATAACAAAAAAGTCAACATCAATGAGTATATCCGGGCCGCGGAAGTCCGGGTCATCAATGATGAGGGCGACCAGTTGGGCATCATGCCCCTGGCGGAGGCCTTGAAAGCGGCCTGGGAAGCCGGTCTGGACCTGGTGGAGGTGGCCCCGGAAGCCGCGCCTCCGGTCTGCCGGATCATGGATTTCGGCCGCTACAAATACCAGTTGAGCAAGAAAAGCGCCGAATCCCGCAAAAAATCCACGATCATCGAAATCAAGGAAGTCAAGTTCCGCCCAAAAACCGGCGAGCATGACTACCAGTTCAAGCTCCGCAATATTCAAAAATTTCTGGCTGAAAAAAACAAGGTCAAGGTTTCCATGATGTTCCGGGGCCGGGAGATAGCCCACGCCGACCTGGGGCAGAGCCTTTTGGAAAGAGTGCTCAAGGACATGGCTGAAACCGCCCAGTTGGAGCAGGCCCCAAAACTGGAAGGGCGCAGCATGATTATGGTTCTGGCCCCGAAATGAAAAGGTTGAGAACCCGGGCGGCGGCGCAGGCCGCGCCGTAGCCGTTGTCGATGTTGAATACCCCCAGGCCCGGGGAACAGCTTAAGAGCATGCTGTTCAGGGCGGAGAGTCCGGCCTGGGCCTGGCCGTAGCCCACCGAGGTCGGCACGGCGAAGACGGGCCGGGGAGTCAGCCCGCCCAAGACCGAGGCCAGGGCCGCATCCAGCCCGGCCACGATTATGACCACCTGGTGGGCGTTGATTTCCTCCAGGCGGCCGGCCAGGCGCCAGAGGCCGGCCACGCCGCTGTCCTCGTAGACGGTGCGCTCCATGCCAAGAAAGTCAAGAGTCCGGGCCGCCTCCCAGGTGACGAAGGCGTCGGCCGAGCCGGCCGAAACCACGGCCACCCGGCCCGGCGGTGATTGCCGGTCCAGGGGCCGGTGGAAGGCCGTGCGGGAAACCGGATGGTAATCCAGGCCGGCGGTCAAGTCCTTTGGCAGTTGGTCGAGAACGGCCGGTTCCAGGCGGGTGAAAAGGATGGGACGGTCCGGGCGGGGCCCCAGGTCGGCCAGAATTTTTTCCAGCACGGACAGGTGTTTCCCTTGGCAGAAAACAGATTCGGGGAGACCGATGCGTTCAATCCGGGCGTGGTCGAACAGAAGGCCGATATCCTTGGTCATGCCGACTTTCCTTTAGTTTATTTTTGAAAATTTTAGCATATCCGGGGGACGCGGACAAGGCGGCGGCAAATTGAGCCTTTTGGCTTGCCTGCCGGCATCCGGTTTGCTAAGATTTATACAGGGCCAACCCGGCCAACCTGAAACCCCTAAAACGAAAGGATGCTGACATGGCTAAAAAATTGAAGGGCACCCAGACCGAGAAAAACCTGGAGGCGGCCTTCGCGGGCGAGAGCCAGGCGCGGGTAAAATACGGCTATTACGTCTCTCGGGCCCGCAAGGACGGCTATGAGCAGATAGCCGATCTGTTCCAAGAGACCTCGGACAATGAAAAAGAGCATGCCAAAATCTGGTTCAAGTTTCTCCACGGGGGCGAGGTGCCGGATACCATCGCCAACCTCAAGGACGCGGCGTCCGGGGAACATTATGAATGGACCGAAATGTACGCCGGCTTCGCCAAAACCGCCCAGGAAGAGGGGTTCGGCGATATAGCCGCACTGTTCCGCCAAGTGGCCGAGATTGAAAAGCGCCACGAAGAGCGGTATAAAAAACTTCTGGCCAACATCGAGAGCGGCCAGGTCTTCTCCAGGGCCAAGGAGACCGACTGGCAATGCGCCAACTGCGGCCATGTCGTCAAAAACCGCCAGGCCCCTGAAATATGCCCGGTCTGCGTCCACCCCCGGGGCCACTTCCATATCAGCGCGGCCAATTTTTAAGGAATCCCTTGAGCTTCCTTTATGAAAGACGCCTTTGGACGCGAGATAACCTATCTGCGCCTGTCCGTGACCGACCGCTGCAACCAGCGCTGCCTCTACTGCCGGCCTAAAGAGGGCATGGCCAAGCGCGGGCCTTTGGACATACTCTCGATTGAGGAAATTGAGGAAATAGTTCACGCCGCCGTCCGCTGCGGGATAACGAAGGTTCGGATAACCGGCGGGGAGCCGCTGGTCCGCCGGGGAATCATGGACATCTGCCGCCGCGTGTCCCGGACCCCCGGCCTCTCGGAGACCTGCCTCACCACCAACGGAACGCTCCTTTCGGAGCTGGCCGATGAACTAAGGTCCGCCGGAGTTTCGCGCCTGAACATAAGCCTCGACTCGCTGGACGCCTCAACCTATCGCCAAGTCACCCAGCACGGCGATCTGGGCGCCGCGCTGCGGGGGGTGGAGGCGGCCTTAGGCGCCGGGTTTGAGACCGTAAAGATCAATACCGTGCTCATCGGCGGCTTAAATGACGGCGAGATTGAAAACTTAGTCGCCCTCACCCGGCGCGGGCTATATGTACGCTTCATTGAGCTGATGCCCATTGGGAAGTGCTCCGGCTGGGGCCGGGAGCGTTTTGTGGACGGCGAAGCCGTTCTGCGCGCCGTCCCCGCCCTCCGGGCGGCCGGGACGGACGGCGTGGCGCGTCTTTACCAACTGGACGGGGCCGGGGGGACCGTGGGGCTGATAAGCCCGGTCAGTGATAATTTTTGCCGGTTCTGCAACCGCATACGGGTGACGAGCGATGGGAAGCTGAAACCCTGCCTCCATACGGCCGACGAGTTCAACCTGCGCGGGCTTAGGGGAGACGCCCTGGAGAAGGCCATCCGGGAAGCGGTTTTAAAAAAAGCCCGCCGCCACTTTTTGAGCGCGGGGGCCCACCCAAGCGGACTCCGCGACATGTACGCCATAGGAGGCTGATTTTGGACCTGACTCATTTCAACGCGGAGGGGCGGGCCCGCATGGTGGATGTCTCGGGCAAGGCCAGGACGGCCCGGGAAGCGGTGGCCCGGGCCGTGGTCAGGCTGAACCCGGAGACCTTTGACCTGGTTCGCGAAGGCCGGATGAAGAAGGGCGATGTTCTGGCCGTGGCCCAGGTCGCGGGGATAATGGCCGCCAAAAAAACACCGGAAATAATTCCCATGAGCCACCCCGTGGCCATCTCGGGGGCGGACCTGAGCTTTTCCCTGGACTCGGGGACCATAACCATAGAGGCCCGGGTCAAATGCGCCGGAGAAACGGGCGTGGAAATGGAAGCCCTGACCTCCGCGGCCGTCGCCGCCCTGACTATTTATGATATGTGCAAGGCCGTTCAACGCGACATTGTGATAGGCGACATATGCCTGGTCGCCAAAAGCGGCGGGCGGTCGGGCGATTATAATAGGGTAGGCGATTGATATGGGCACGGTATTGGCGGTCTGCCTCAGCCGCGGGAAAGGCGAGGTCAAGACGGCGGCGGAATCGGCGGAACTTATGGCCGGGCACGGGCTGGCGGGCGATGCCCACGCGGGGGGCGGGAGGCGGCAGGTGAGCCTTCTGGGCCGGGAGAGCGTGGTCAAGATGGCCCTCCCGGACCTGGCGCCGGGCGCCTTTGCTGAAAATATCCTGACCGAAGGCCTTGTCTTGAGCGAGCTGCCGGTGGGGACCCGTTTGCGCGTGGGGCGGGCCCTCCTGGAAGTGACCCAGATAGGCAAGGAGTGTCACAGCGCTTGCGCCATCCGGGAAAAGACGGGCGACTGCGTCATGCCGCGGGAGGGCGTGTTCGCCGTGGTCCTGGAAGGCGGCGTAATCCGGGCCGGGGACCTCGTGGAAGCGTGCCCCGTGGAGGATAAATCTTGAAATTCGCCGTAATAACAGTGAGCGACAAATGTTTTAATGGCCAGCGGGAAGACCTGGCCGGCCCCGCGGTCAGCGAGATGCTGGCGGAAGCCGGCTTTGAGGCCGAACATTCGGCCATAGTGCCGGACGAGCAAGGCGAGATAGTCCGGGAACTTCTGGCCTGCGTGGAGCGGGACCTGGCCCTGGTGGTGACCACGGGCGGCACGGGCCTCTCCCCCCGGGACCTGACCCCGGAGGCGACCCTGGACGTTTGCGAGAGGCTGACCCCGGGCATCCCGGAGGCCATGAGGGCGGCGAGCCTTAAAATCACCAACCGCGCCATCCTCTCGCGCCAAGCGGCCGGCGTCCGCGGCCGGACCTGGATAATCAACCTGCCCGGCAGCCCCAAGGCCGCGCGGGAGAACCTGGCCGCCGTGCTGCCCTCCCTTCGGCACGGGCTGGAAATGCTCCGCCTTCCTCAAGCGGATCACTAAAAAAAGGCCGGTTTCAGGCCGGCCTTTTTTTAGTGATCCGCGGGTTTGCTCTAATGTTTGGGATCGCCGCAATAAGTCGTATGGAGCAGTTTGTGGCTCTCCGGTCCCAGGGGCTCTTTCAAAAAATCGCTGTAAAGTTTCTGTACCGAGGGGTTTTCATGGGACTTGCGGAGGGGCAGTTCCTTATCGTGCTGATAGGTGGCCGCGGCCCGGGCCTCACAGGCCTCCTCAAAATCCTTGTCCACAATGAGCTTGGGCTGGCCTCCGCCGGTGATGCAGCCCCGGGGGCAGCTCATCACTTCGATCATATGCAGGTCCAGGCGGCCGGCCTTTAGGTCTTCCAAGACGGGCTTGACGTTCTTAAGGCCGGTGACTATGCCCACCTTGAGCTTCAGATCGCCGATCATTATTTCCGCCGTCCGGAAGCCGTCGGATCCGCGCACGGCGGTGATGTCCATGGCCGGGATGGGCTCTTTGGCGATCAGCTCATAGCCGGTGCGCAGGGCCGCCTCCATGACCCCGCCGGTGACGCCGAAGATTTCAGCGGCCCCGGTGTAATCGCCCATGGGGGAATCGAATTTTTCATCGGGCAAGGCCAGGTAATCAATTCCCTTTTCCTTGATCAGCCAGGCCAGTTCACGGGTGGTGAGCACCACGTCGACATCCCTTTGGCCGCTGTCCCTCATCTCCGGCCGGCTGCTCTCGAACTGTTTACAGGTGCAGGGCATGATGGAAACGCTGAATATGCCGTCGGCGGGCTTGTCCAGCAGCATGGCCCCGTAGGTCTTGAGCAGGGCGCCTTCCATTTGCTGAGGGCTCTTGCAGGTTGACAGGTGGCCCCGGAGTTCGGGATGGTTCAGTTCCAAATATCTGACCCAGGCCGGGCAGCAGGAGGTGAACATGGGCAGCAAGCCGCCTTTGTTCAGCCGCTCGATCAATTCGCTGCCCTCTTCCATTATGGTGACATCGGCGGCGAAGTTGGTGTCGTAAACCTTGTCAAAGCCCAGCCTGCGCAGGGCGGCGGCCAGCTTGCCGGAGGTCAGAAAGCCAAAAGGGGCGCCGAAATCTTCGGCCAGGGCCACCCTTACGGCCGGGGCGCTCTGGACGACCGTGATGAGGTTAGGGTCGGCCAAGGCCCGCCGGACCTCATCCAGGCGGCAGACATTGTGGGCTGAGAAGAGGGGCTCCTTAACCGTATCGGCCAAGCCGCGTTCACGGCGAACTTTTTCGTAGGCCCCGGGGCCGTGCTCGGTAAGGGAAACATAGGATTTACATTTCTGAACGCACTGCCCGCACATGACGCACTTTTCCTCGGCGACCTTCTGGGCCTGGTGAGGCCGGCCCTCAATGGCCAGGTTGGGGCAGACCCGGGAGCATTCCTGGCACCCGGTGCAGATGTTCTGGTCTATAGAGATGTTATGATTTATGGGGATGACGGCGCTCACAGGGCCCTCCTTTCCGGAGTGCCGCCGCCGATCACGGCCAAGGCCTCCGCCGCCGCAATATTCTTGAGTTTACGCTCCGCGTCTATATCGGTTACGCGCAGAGCTTCGTTGGGACAATTCCGTACGCAGGCCGGCCCTTTTGGGTGCTCATGGCACAGGTCGCACTTGGAGGCGGCCACCTTGCCTCCCTGGCCGTCGACCTGGGGAACCTGAACGCCGCCCACGAAGTAGGGCAAAAGGTTGACGGCCCCGAAGGGGCAGGCCAGAAGGCAGTCTTTGCAGCCGATGCAGCGGTCGCCGTTGGCGACCACGGCCGAAGAACCGCACTTGACCTCGTCTATGACCAGGGTTCCGTTGACCCGCGTGATGGCCTTCTGCTTACAGACGGCCAGGCAGGGGGAGTTTTCGCAGTGCTTGCATTGGATGGGCAGACTCACGGTTTCCGTCACCGTTACATAGAGTTTGGGAGTGACGGGCACCGAGATGGTGCCGACGGTTTTTCCCACCCGGTTGCGCTTTTCGTTGTGCGCCTGGAAGCAGGCCATTTCACATGCCTTGCAACCGGTGCACTTGGCCGGGTTCACGCTTACGAACAGGCTGAATTCATTGGTCATTATATAGTCGACCTCCCAAGGACAGTTGGAAAGACCAGGGGTTAAAATTCACAGTTATAACCAGAGTATCCGAAAGTATACCCGGCCGGGAACGGTTTGTCAACCTGACCTGGTCAAAGGCGGGGTCGATTTGAAAAATAAATAAATTTTATTATAATACGCTCTAAATAGGGCGGATTTGTCGGCGGGACCTTCCGCAAAGTTATTGGACCCGGGTAAGATGTTGATTTTATTTGTATGGTTGTAAGGGCTTGACTTTACGTAAGGAAAATTTAAAATTAGGTCATAATTAATCATAATTTTTAGAGGCCGAATGCTTAAAAAGATTAAAACCGCAGATCTTCGTCCAGGCATGTTCGTGGCCGATCTCGGCCGCAATTGGTTGAATCATCCCTGGAAGACCAACACCAGGCTCCTGCGCAGCCAGGAAGAAATAAGGGAGCTGGAAGCATACGGGATCAGCGAAGTCATAGTAGATACAAATAAGTCCGCGTATGATTTTGATGAGAAGCCCAAACAAAACCCTCAATCCATGCCCCGGCCGGCGGACTCCCAAACACAGGCGGGCCAACCGGCCCCGCCCCCCAGGCAGACGGTTTCCGTTTCCCGCTCGCCCGAACCCGTCAGCGGGGTGGAAATGGAATTACCGCAGGCAACCAAGGCCTATAACCGAATCCTGGATACTTCCAAGGCCCTGGTTGCCGCTTGCCGCTTGAACAAGAAAATCGATGTCGCCATAGTCGAAGAAAATGTGCAGGAACTGGTCGATAGCGTCAGCCGCAATCGCGATGCCATGATTGCCCTTATGAAACTCCGCCGTTTCGACGATTACAGCTATACCCATTCCTTGAATGTCTCGGTATTGGCTATCTCAGCCGGCAAGTGCCTGGGCCTTGGTGATGACGATCTTAGAAACCTTGGCCTGGGCACCATGTTCCACGACTTGGGCAAGACCAGTATTCCCGGACATATTCTCAATAAACCAGGCAAACTCTCCGATGATGAATTCGCCATCATGCGCGGCCACGCCGCTTTAAGCGGAGACATAATTCTAAAACAGCAACTGCGCGTTGACGACATAGTCATAAAAATTGCCCGCCACCATCACGAGCGCATAGACGGCAGCGGCTACCCGGACCGCCTGCAAGGCCAGGAGTCCATACCCTACCTGGTGACCCTTTGCGGCCTTTCCGATGTATACGACGCCTTGACCTCAGATAGGGTCTATCATAAGGCGCGTTCCCTGCACGAGGCCCTGAAGCTCATCTACAGCCTCAGAGGCACGCATTTCCAGTCGGAATGGGTGGATCGTTTCGTACAGTGCGTGGGCGTCTACCCCCCAAGCACCATTGTTCAACTGACCACCGGCCAGACAGCCGTGGTCATGGAAAACAATCAGGAGGCCCTTCAGTCCCCCCTGGTTAAAATCGTGGCCGACGCGGCGGGGGTTTTTTATAGCCGGCCCGTCATGCTGAACCTGGCCGATGAAGCCGCGGCCAAAGACATAAAAATCCAAAAAGTCGTGGCCCGGGATGAAGCGGGCTTTAATGCGGCCTATTATTTTAACGCGCCTAAAGAATAGGTTTGCGTTATTTAATGGGGGTCATCCGCCGAAGGCGCAATCCGGAAAACGGCAGACCGAACACCGGGGGCAGAACCCGCCGTGGGCCAGGGCGGTTATGTCGCGGCGGGTCAGGCGCTGGCCGGCCAGAAGCCGGGGCGTGATAAGGTCAAACAGGGTGGCCGGCCGGTGCATTACGCACCCGGGCAGGCCCAGCACCGGGCGCCGGCCGTGATAGGCCAGCATGAGCATGGCCCCCGGAAAGACCGGCGCGCCATAGGTGACCACCTGGCCAGAGACCTTTCGGATGGCGGCGGGGGTCCGGTCGTCGGGGTCCACGCTCATGCCCCCGGTGACGGCCAAAAGGTCGCAGGTCTCCAAGGCCTCGCCCAGGGTCCGGACCAGGCCCTCGTGTTCATCAGGCACGATTCTGTGGAAGGCTATTTCCGAACCCCAGGCCTCGAATTTCCGTCTCAAGACCGGCGTGAAGCCGTCTTCCACCAGGCCCTGATGCACTTCGGTCCCGGTGATAACCAGGCCGATGCGATGCCTTAGGAGGGGGCGGACGCTTAAGAGGGCCCCATGGGCCCTGGCCAGGTCTTCCACCCCTAAAACGGCCTCCTCGCGGACGCATAAGGGGACGACCCGGGCGCCGGCCACCGGCTGCCCGGCGGCAACCAGCCTGTTTCGGCCGATGGAGGCCACCGTGACCTCCGGGATGTCGTTTACGGCTTCCAACAGGTCCGTGTTCAGGAGAAAAAGCCCCGGCCCGACGGCATAAATATCCACCCGCCCTTCCGAAGGTTCGCCCGGCTTGAGCCCTTCGCCGGCCAGGGCCCTGGCCAGGCGGCGGGCCGCCTCGTCCTCATGGATCAGCCCTTTCGGCTGGTCGGTCCAGACATGTACATGGGTCTTGCCCATGCGGAGCAGCCTGGGGATATCCTCGGCCGTCAGCACCTGCCCCTTTTTAAAGGCGGCTTTTTTTTCGCCGCCGGGGATTATTTCGGTCAGGTCGTGGCCCAGAACCAAGCCGGCCGCCTTTTCCGCGGGCACTGTTTTCACGCCTTCACCTCTAAAGACAGTGGCGGGCTCTTCAGCGAGGCCCGCCACTGGCGCCGAACACATCAGTCTGGGGGGCTCTGCCGCCGCCCTGTGGGCGGCCGGCCGACCCCGCTTCAGTCAGGTCTTAGGCCGCTTTTTTGGGAGCGGCCAGGAAGGGCACGATAAGGGCTACGGCAAACATAATGGCCGTGATCAGGAGGGCCTGTTTGTAGGGCACCCGGGAGTAGAGCTGGGGCCCCACGATTCCGGCCGCGCCCCAGGCGGTCAGCATCCAGCCGTAAATCCGGCCCACATATTTTGTCCCGAAGGTATCGGCCGCGTAAGCCGGCATGGTGGCAAAGCCGCCGCCTAAGCAGGCGTAGATGTAGCAGGCCATAATGGTGAATATTACGATGCTGATGGCTCCGGGCGCGCCGCCGGCCACGTCTCCGATGGGAGTGAGGAACAGGATGAAAAAGACAATGGCCTGGGAGACGAACAAGGTTATGAACACTTGCCGGCGCCCGATTTTATCGGATACTGTAGCCCAGGCCAACCGGCCCACGGCATTGAAGAAGGCGAATAAAAGCATAAGCGTGCCGGCCAGGGCGGCGGTATTGGCAACGGAGCTGCTCATAAAGTGCTGGGCCAAGGGGGCGGCCTGCGAAATCACGGCCATGCCGGCGGTGATATTGACAAAGAGCATGATCCAGAGGAGATAAAAATACTTTGAGCTGACGGCTTCTCCCAAGGTCATTCCGGAAGCGGCGGCTGGCGCGCCGGCCGGGGGAGTCCAGCCAGCCGGGGCATAGCCCGCGGGCGGCGAGACCATTAGCTGGCCCGCCGCGGTAACGGCCACTAAAAAGACGGCGCCGAAAATATAAAGCGTGTTAGCCGGCCCCAGTTTTACAATCATTCCAAAAGTGCTGGCCAACAGGGCCATGATGCCGGAGCCCAGGCCGAACCCGAAGACCGCCAGGCCGGTTATCAGCCCCCGCTTATCGGGGAACCATTTGACCAGGGTGGCAATGGGCGTGATATAGCCGAAGCCCAGGCCTATGCCGCAAATAAGCCCGTAGCCGAGATAAACAACGGTGAGGGAGCCGATGGAGACGCCGTAACCGGTTATCAGCATGCCCACGCCGAAGAAAAGGCCGCCCATGGTGGCGACGATGCGCGGCCCCTTGCTGTCAAGAATATAGCCGCCCACCGCGGCCGCAAGAGACAGGACGACGATTACCAGCGTAAAAGCCAGGGTAATTTGAGCCGGGGTCCATTGCCACATAGCATTGAGCGGCCTGATGAACACGCTCCAGGCGTAAACAGTGCCAAGACAAAGCTGCATCACGACACCCGCGGCGGCGATCAGCCAGCGGTTTGGGAGATTTTTTTCCGTCATCAGAGCACACTCCTTTTGAATACATTTTTGGTAATCCAAGCCATAAAACTTGGGGCGGGAAATCATTTGAAAACGCTTTCCCCTGCCACATCTGCACAGTTTTCACTTTCACTCCGATGTTAAAGTATAAACGAAAAATTGTCAAGACCCGCATAGTCGCCGATATGAAGGGCGGAGACATCATTGCGGCATCTTTAGCTTGTTTTGGCGTATCGCCGCCTGGCATGCTATAATTTCCGGCAGCTTCGGCCAGATTTCCGGGCGGCCGTAAAATTTTTAAGATTATTTCAGAGGTGGGAAATGAACCTGGCGATAATTGGAACGGGTTATGTCGGCTTGGTGACCGGGGCCTGTTTTGCGGAAATGGGCAACCGAGTATTCTGCGTGGACAGCGACCGGGAGAAAATAAGCCGCCTCCTGGCCGGAGAAGTGCCCATCTTTGAGCCCGGCCTGGCGGAAATGATAAAACGCGGTCGTGAGGCCGGGAATCTGTGTTTTTCCGCCGACCTGGCGGAGGCCCTGAAAGAGGTGGAAATCTGCTTCATTGCCGTGGGTACGCCCATGGGCGGCGACGGCGGTTCCGATTTGAGCCAAGTGGCTGAAGCGGCCAAGGAAATAGGCCGCCTGATGACCAAGGCGCTCATCGTGGTGAACAAATCCACGGTCCCGGTCGGCACCGCCGGTCAGGTCACCGACATAATACGCCGTGAACTGGCACGCCGCGGCTTGGCCCTTAATTTCACCGTGGTCTCAAACCCGGAATTTTTGAAGGAAGGTTCGGCCATATCCGATTGCCAGGTACCCGACCGGGTCATCATAGGCGCCTCGGACGCCGGGGCCATTGAGATCATGAAAGAACTCTATGCCCCTTTCGTCCGAGTAAGCGACAGGTTTATCATCATGGATGTCACCAGCGCGGAGATGGCCAAATACGCGGCCAACGCCATGCTGGCCGCCAGGATATCCTTCATGAACGAGATGGCCGGAATCTGCGAGGCCATGGGGGCTGATATCAACCAGGTGAGGGTCGGCCTTGGCAGCGACAACCGCATCGGCTACAAATTTTTGTTCGCCGGCTGCGGTTACGGCGGCAGCTGCTTCCCCAAGGATGTCAAGGCCCTCATCAAATCCGCGCAGGACGCCGGCTGCCGGACGACCTTGCTTCAAGCGGTGGAGGCCACCAACGATAGGCAGAAATTCATACTTTTGGAAAAAGCCGCCGCCCGCTTCGGCGGGCGTCTCAAAGGCCGCCTTTTCGCGGTCTGGGGCCTATCCTTCAAACCCAACACCGACGACATTCGCGAAGCCCCGGCCCTTACCCTCATCCGCGGGCTTCTGGAAAAAGGGGCCTCCGTATGCGCCTATGATCCTGAAGCCATGCCCAACGCCCAGACTTTGGGCGGGCTGCCGGCCGGGGACGGGCTCGCCTACGCGCCTGACAAGTTTTCAGCCTTGGACGGGGCCGAAGCCCTGTTTCTGGTGACGGAATGGAAGGATTTCCGCAGCCCCGATTTCACGGAAATAAAGGCCCGGCTGAAGACGCCGCTGATTTTCGACGGCCGGAACCAATATAACGCCAAATCCTTGGAGAAGCTGGGTTTTGAATATCACCAGATCGGCGTTTCCAGAATGCCGGACATGGGGCGCATGAGCGGCCATGAAGGTTGAGGCCGCCTGGCTGCCGGTGGCGGCCGCACTTCTGGGGCTGGTCTTTTCAGCGGGCGTTGAAAGATTTCTTAAGCCGCGTCCTTTCCCGCGCCGCCCCCGGGGCGCGTGGGAGGCCCATGCCGGCCTGTGGTGCGCCGGCTACGGCTTGATAGTCCTGGTCCTAGGCCGCCCCGGGTGCGCTTTGGCGGCGGCCTCGGCCGGGCTGGTCGCCCTGGCGCTGGTCAACAACGCCAAAATGAGGAACCTGCGCGAGCCCTTCATATTTCAGGACCACGACTACTTTCCGGGCGCGATTCGGCACCCGCGTCTTTTTCTCCCCTTTTTAGGCTGGAAGAATTTTTTTATGGCCGCCGCCTTCTTTTCAGCGGCCGCGGCGGGCCTGTATTATGAATCGCCCCCCATCCGCCGTTTTGCCTTTAACGGGCAACTGGGGGGCATACTTATCGTTCTGGGGGCGGCCGCCCTCTTGCTCCGGAGCGCGGCCCGGCGCGATCCGCCCGTAAGTTTCAACCCCCAACGAGACGTCCAGGCCCTGGGGTTGTTGGCCGGCGCATGGGCGTACCATCGGGCGGAGCGCCATCCCCCGAATCTATCCTCGCCCTTTGACGGCGCCGGCATGTTGAATCCACAGGCCAAGCCCCACCTGGTGGCCGTGCAGCACGAATCATTTTTTGACCCCCGTCGGCTTTACAACGGCATCCGGCCCGATATTCTGGCCGCCTTCGACGCCATGCGGGGCGCCTCTTCGGGATATGGCCTGATGGAGGCGCCCGCTTGGGGGGCCAATACCGTGCGTACCGAATTCGCCTTCCTGACCGGGGTGAATGAAGAGGGCCTGGGCGTGCATAGGTTCAATCCCTACCGGGAGATTCTCCGGGGCCGGCGGGTCTCTTCGCTTCCCCAATTTTTAAAGAGCCTGGGATACGGGACAATCGCCATCCACCCATACCAGGCGCGGTATTTTTCCAGGGACCGGGTGTTCCGGCGCTTCGGTTTCGATGAGTTTCTGGACATACGCTCCTTTGCCGGGGCGCGTCGTTCCGGCCCCTATGTGGCCGATGCGGAGGTGGGGGAAAAAATTATCCGCGTTCTTAGCCAAGCCAATGGCCCGACCTTCGTGTTCGCCATCACCATGGAAGGCCACGCTCCTTTCAGCCCGGCGCGTATGCGGCCCTCGGATGTCGAAGAATTCTACCTGGCGCCCCCGCCGCCCGGCTGCGAGGAATTGACGGTCTATCTGCGTCATCTGCGCAATACGGATGAGATGCTGCGCTCGCTATCCACGGCTCTTACAGCCCTGGGCGTCCCGGCGGAACTTTGCTGCTTTGGAGATCATGTGCCTATCATGCCGGAAGTTTACAAAATTTTAGGGGCCCCGAAAGGGGATGTGCCCTACCTGTTCTGGAGCGGCCGGCAACGCCCGGCCCCTGAATTCATGGACAGCGCCAAGGCTGATAACCAGGGCCGTTGCCAAGGAGGGGAGACGCGTCTTGGGGCCCACGCATTGGCATCGTCCTGGCTGCGGGCCGCATGGGGGATAAGAGAGTGACTTTCCGAAAGGGCGGGGTATGAACAATAGGGCCTCAACCGAAATGTCAGGTATGGTATAATCATCCCAAACTAGGCCATTCAATCGGGATTGGAGGAATGTCATGACCTCTTTAGCGGACCGGCTGGGCCTCATCCCCCCCTCCCCGACCCTGGCCTTGGACGCCAAAGCCAAAGCCCTGAAGGCCGCGGGGGCGGACATTGTAAATTTCGGCATCGGCGAACCCGATTTCAACACCCCGGACCACATCCGCGAAGCGGCGGTCAAGGCCATCCGCGATGGCTTCACCCGCTATACCCCGGCCGACGGCATAGCGGAACTCAAGGAGGCCGTATCCCGCAAATTCAAGCGCGATAACGGCCTCGACTATAAACCCAGCCAAATCGTAATTTCCAACGGCGGCAAGCACACCCTCTACAATATCTTCCTGGCCCTGTTTGAGCCCGGCGATGAGGTCATCGTGCCCCTCCCGGCCTGGGTAAGCTATACGCCCATGCTATTACTGGCCGGGGCCAAGCCGGCCCCTACCCCGACCCGGGCGGAAAACGGCTACACCCTGACCGCCGAAGACCTGGCCCGGGCCATCACCCCCCGGACCCGGGGCCTGATTCTCAACTCCCCTTCCAACCCCACCGGCATGACCTATGGACCCGAACGGTTGGAAGAGCTGGCCGGCCTGGTCATTAAACACGATCTGTGGCTGGTTTCAGACGACATCTATGAGAAAATCGTCTTTGACGATTTCAAATTCCACAACCTGCCCATGCTGCGGCCGGAGCTGGAGGAACGCACCGTCATCGCCCACGGCTTGTCCAAAACTTACGCCATGACCGGCTGGCGGGTGGGATTTATGGCCGGGCCGGAGAAAGTGGCCCGGGGCGTGGCCAGTATTCAGAGCCAGACCACCTCCAACCCCTCCTCCATTTCCCAGAAAGCCGGGGTGGCGGCCTTGGAAGGACCCCAGGACGAGGTGGAACGCATGAGGCTCTCCTTCGCCCGGCGGCGGAACCTGGCGCTGGAGCTTCTGGCCGGCATTCCCGGAATAACCTGCCCCCGGCCCCAGGGCGCTTTTTACGTTTTCCCGGACGTTTCAGCTTATTTTGGGAAAAAGCGGGGCGGCCGGGCCCTGGACCATGTCGAGGCCCTGGCCGATTACCTTTTGGAGGAAGCGGGCGCGGCCATAGTGCCGGGCTCCGCCTTCGGCGACCAAAAGACCCTGAGAATCAGCTACGCCGTCCAGGAGGCCGAGCTGGAGATGGGCCTGGGCCGGGTCAGGGAGGCCCTCCTGAAACTGGAGCCCTAGGCATTTTACGATTTATTTGTCGCCAAACAAAACCCCCGCCGGCCGAAAGCCGACGGGGGTTTTGTTTGGCCGTTGCGCGCTTAGAATCTTACCACAAGGTTCAGGCCGAACTGGTGGCCGATGTATTTATCTTCAAGCTGGATCGTATAACCCGCGCCCAAGGAGACATCGTCGGCGGCGTCAAAACGGAACCCGGCCGACAAATCGCCCGACGAACGGTTGACTTTCTCGCCCGTGGTCACGAACCCGGCGCCGGGAAAATCTCTGAACGCATTGTTCAGGCGCATGTTGCGGTCGCCCAGCTCAAGGCGGTAGAAGGCCGCGCCGGTCAGGCTGAGCCTTTCCTCTACAGGCACTTCAACCGAGGCGCCGAGCTTGAGGCGGAAGGAATCAAAGTTCTCGGGGTTGACATGGAGCGCCGCGATGCCGCCGCTTTCCGTATAACTCTCCAGGCTGACCCGGGTGTAGTCAAAGCCGAATTCAGGGCTTATGCGGGCGGCGCCGGCCGCGAGATCACGCCCAACGGACGCGCCCAAGCGCCAGAGATTCGCATCCGGGCTGGAATCATGGCTGCCCAGGAGGCTCCGGCGGGTCTGGTCAATGTTTTCCCGGCTGTAGCCAATATTCGCCTGGATCCAGGTGCTGTTCCCCTCGGAGTCGTAGGCCGGCAGCAATCTGTCAATACGCCCGCCCAGGGTAAGGCCGAAGGTGTTCGTATCAATATCAGTATCAATGCTGTCGAGGCGGCCCCTTAGGTAGTGGATCTGCCCGCCGAAGGAAATATCGCCAATGCTGTTGCCCAGGCCTAAGGCAATACCGCCGAAGTCCTGGTCGGCCCTGGCAAACTCATTGGTCTTGGCGCGCCGGGAGCCGGTTTCAAAGATGGGCGTGGCCCAGACTATGGGGCCCCAGGCGTCGCCCGCGGCCGGGGTCCGCACCAGGGCCCCCGTTACGTTGTCGGAGAAAACTCTTTGCACGGCATCAAGCTGGTTGATGGAAAAGTTGGCCATGCGGGTGAGGCTGTGGGGGGTGAGACCGCGCTGGGCCGCGGAGGCCAGGGCGCGCTGGGCCGCGTCGTCCAGATTGCTGTCGTGCATGGCGTCGTAAATGTCGCCCAGGGGGGTGCCGTTTAAGGCCGCGGAGGCCGGGTTCGCGAACATGGCCAAGAGGGCGCTGGTGTTGGGGCCGATGCTGCCGGCCAGGTTATCGCCGGGGGTTACATAGCGCGCGCTGAGCATGCCGTCACTGAATGTAACATCTTTTAAAGCGACGGTATCAGGGATGTCGGCGAAAACGCCGTTAATATCACCATCGGTCTCCAGGATTTGAAAACTGCGCGGCCCTGAAGCCTGGCCTACGGCGTTGCTGATTATCGGTTGCAGGTCTGGGTTATCGGTAATTACGATATTGCCGTTGTTAGCAACGACGACACTGCCGGAATTGCCGGGGTTGGCCAGGTCAATTACCGGGCTGAAGGTCGAAGTAGCGGCAAATGTGAGAGCCGGGGCGTTATTGCTATCGTTTTCGACAAACATAGCTGCTTGGCCCGAGACTACGAGCGTCCCGCCGATCAAAGCATCTTCGTCAACATATAGGCCTGGGCTATGTGTGGCGCCTTCGGCATAAATCGTGCCGCCGGGCAGTTGCTCAAGACCGTAAGTTGTGCCAGTGCCCCAGACCGAGAGGCCAACCGCGCCCCCCATGGTGCCAGCTATGGCATTAATCGTGCCGCCGGTCTCAAGGCCGCCTGCATCTATAAAAATGCCGGTTGCAAAGCGTGCTCCGCCACCCCTGGCAGTAATCGTGCCGCCATCCTCCTGCTCAAGGCCGCCGGCAATGATCCGAATGCCGTGCGCAAATTCTCCAGTGCCACCCTCCGCATTAATCGTGCCGCCGGTCTGCTGCTCAAGGCCGCCGTCCGCAATCTGAATGCCGGCTGATTCTTCTCCGGCGCCGCCCCAAGCATTAATCGTGCCGCCATCCTCCTGCTCAAGGCCGCCGGCCACGATATTGATACCGGTTGCATTTTCATCTCCGCCGCCCCAAGCATTAATCATGCCAGCAGTCTGCGTGAGGCCGCCTGTACCGATATTGATGCCGCTTGACTCTGCTCCGGCGCCGCCCGTGGCATTAATCGTGCCGGCAGCAGTGAGACCACCCTCGACATGGATGCCGACCGCATCTTCTCCTCCGCCGCTAGCGTAAATAATGCCGTCTTGCTGGTCGAGGCCGCCAGCTTGGATAACGATGCCGTGCGCGGCAGCATCTTCTTCGCTGCCATCGGCATAAATTGTGCCATCGGTTTGAGTGAGTCCGCCAAATTGGATAACGATGCCGTGCGCACCTGCTACAGTGCCGCCTTCAGCATTAATTCTGCCGCCAGTCTGCTCAAGGCCTTCATCTGCGATGTAGATGCCGTATGCCTCATCTATACTGCCACCGGTAGCAGTAATCACGCCGCTGCTCTCTAGTTTAAGCGCGCTATAGATGCCGTGCGCACCTTCTTTGCTGCCGCCGGTAGCCTCAATCGTACCGGCAGCTTCGAGACCGCCGACAAAGATATTGATGCCGACCGAATTATCTCCACCGCCGCCGAAAGCAAAAATCTGGCCGCCCTCCTGTCTGAGGTTACCAAAATCAATATTGATGCCCTGCGCCGCATTTCCGGTGTCACCGCCGGTAGCACTAATCGTACCGCCGGTCTGTATGAGATCGCCGCCATCGGTCGCGCCCCCGATATGAATGCCGCGACCAACGTCACCCCGTGCTATAATCGTGCCGCCGTCCTGCTTGAGGTCACCATCTTGGATTTGGATACCGGCTGCTGCTGCATGGGTGCCGCCAATAGCTTCAATCTCGCCAAAGCCATCCTGCGTTAGATCGCCTTCCAAGATCCAAATACCGAAATCACTAATCCCTGCCCCGCCAGTAGCAGTAATTTTGGTGCCAGCAACGCCATTCTGTTCGAGGCCGCCACTGCGGATTAAAATGCCCATTGCGCCATCGCTCCATTCGGCGGATGTGCTGGTCAAAGCGCCAGTCGCAACAATTTCGCCGCCGGTCTGCCTGAGACCTTGCCCAATAACAATACCGATTGCGCCTGGGGTGCCACCAGCACCGCCAGATACGCCACCTAAACCATGAACCGTACCGCTGGTACTGAGTTGACCGTCAATGAACGTGCCAATTGCCCCTGCTTGGGTACCACCTTCCGAAATCAGTTGACCTAAATCGGACACATTCACATCTTCCCAGGCCCTCAAAGCTACAGTATAGGCGCCGCCAGCGCCGGTAGTGTTAGTATTTCCCATGACTTTAATGATTACGTTATCATTAATGTTGAGGGAGTTACCTGCTTCAAGGTCGATATAAACGCCGTCAGGAGGAAGTACAGGGTTAGCTGAATAAAAATCGGAACCTCCAGCCGTGCCGCCTATTGCGTCAATAGTATATGCATCAGTTCCAGTAAGTGGCTCCGGCTCATAAGTGTCGTTGCCGTCATAATTAAGTTTATCTGCATCTGCAAAATCACCGGGCAAAACCACCACATCCGCCGCCATCGCCGGCGACACGCCGGGGGAAAGCATAAGCCCCAGCGCCAGGCCGAAACAAATCAAACCTCGTTTCAATAACGAACGCTTCATAAAAAACTCCTTTCAAATCCATCCATGTTGAGGCGGGAGAGGCCCGCCATGCCCAATATCAAATTCTCCATCACTGCGAAATCGGCTTTCTTGATTCCAGCCAGGCCCGGGCCTCCGCCTCTGCTTCCTGAGCCCCCCGGGGGCCCAGCTCGGCCTTCAAGGCGCTGATGATCTCACCATCCCCCGTCCAGCCGGCCGCCTGGGCGGCCAAATACAACTTCAGGGCTTCGGCAGGGTTTTGCGGCCCGCCCCAGCCCTGGCGGTTCATGACGGCCAAATTCTTCAAGGCTTCCGGGTCGCCCAATTCCGCCCCTTGCTCCAGGGCGGCCCGGGCCTTCACCGCGTCGGCCCCCACGTCCCCGCCCCCTTGCAGATACAAGAGGGCCAGCATATTGGCCGCCAGAGGGAGTCCCCCCTTCAAGGCTTCCTCCAAATGGGCCGCGGCCCGGGATGCATCGGCCTCCGGCCCGGCCAGAAGGTCCTGTCCCAGCTTCAAATGAGCCTCGGCCAGCCCGGCCTTCGCCGCCTTCTCTAAGGCGGCCCGGGCCGCGGCTTGGTCGGCCTCCGCCCCCAGGCCCGCTTCCAAGGAGTGGGCGGCCCGGAAGAACCCTCGCGGGTCTCCGGCCTCGCCCGCATTCTGCTGCCAGCGGAGCCTTTCGGTGAAATTCTGCCTCACCCCCCAGCCGTTGCCGTAGAACTCGGCCAGGTTGAGCATGGCCGTGGCCTCGCCGGCTTCGGCCGCGGCCAAAATTCGACCGAAGGCTTCCTGGGGTGAAATGGGGTTTTGTTCGGAATCTGTGAAGGTGAGGGTGCGTTGTCCCGGCGAGTCCGCCGGGGCGGGAGGGCCGGAATCATGGAGTGCGGGGGAGGAAGGGGCCGGAGGCCGCGGCTGGGCCTGGCGGCCTTGCAGATACAAAAAAACCGCGATGCTGAGCCCCAGGGCCGCAAGGATGAATATGGCCGCCCTGGTCTTCACGGTCCGCACCTATGCGGCCCGGCGAAGCCCCGGCCTGGCCCGCCATCCGGCGCCGAAAAAAGAACACGCCTGGCGAAGCAGGCGCTTAAAGCACTTGAAGGGGATTGGGTGGTGAGATGTTCAAAAGCCCGAGCTGGCACGAGCACCATCCAGTAATTATTACTGGGTGGCCCCTAAAATATAGAGGCCGGGTGCTAACAACAGCTAGACGAGCTGCGGACATATTTCCAAAGGGTATTATATTCAGTCCACACCCGGCCGTGCCAGTTTCTAGAAAACGAAAAAAGCACGGCTACGGGCGTGCGGACCGCGTCTAGGTATTGTTAGTACCTTCGGCAACTAAATCAGAAAGCGCATAAAAAGTCAAGCAGAAATAAGTTGACGGGCGCATCTCAATTCGGTTGTGCGGCCATCGCCATCCTTAACGGCAAAAATCTAGTGTCCCGTGCGGAAATATGCCATAATTGTTCAGAATGAAAACTTTGCCGTCCCAGGAAAGGCCCGTCGAGACCATATACACCGGCGGGCGCGTTTACACTCTTGAAGAAGGCCGGCCCCTGGCCTCGGTCCTGGCCGTGCGCGGCCAGGAACTGGTCTATGTGGGGTCGTCAGAGGCCGAAGCCGAGGCTCGGTTATCCCGGGACGCCAGGCGGGCGGACCTCGGCGGCCGGGTGGTTGTGCCCGGGCTTTTGGACGGCCACGCCCATGTGGCCACCTTCGGCCGGCACTTGGCCAGGCCGGACTTATCCGGCCTTAGCCGGGGCGAGGTGCTGGCCCGGGTGGCCGGCGAAGCTGCGGGCCGTCCGGCCGGCGAGTGGATTTTCGGCCACGGCTGGAACCAGGAAGACTGGCCGGACGGGGCCTGGCCCACCCTGGCCGAGCTGGATTCAGCCGCCCCCGACCACCCCGTGCTCCTGGATCGGGTGGATCGGCACTCGGCCTGGGTCAATTCCCGGGCCCTGGCCGCGGCCGGTCTTGGCCAAGGGAGCCCCGACCCGCCCGGAGGGGAGATGCTGAGAAATGCGGCCGGTGGCCTTTTGGGCATACTCACCGGCACGGCCGTCGCCAAGGTGCGGGAGATCCAGCCGCGCCCTTCGCTTAAGGCGGTCAAGGGTGATTACCTTACCGCCCAGGCCGCCTACCTGGCCCACGGCGTCACGGGGGGCCTGGAGGCATCGGCCCGGCTCAGGGATCTGGAAGCGCTCCGGGCGGCCTATGGCGAGGGGCTTTTTAAAATGCGCCTCCGGGCAATGCTTTTGGCCGATTCCCGGGATGACGAATCCTACATCGCGGGGGGCGGGCGGCCGGTGAGCGGCCTTTACGGGGAACGTTTTTCCATAATCGGGGTCAAGATCATCGCCGATGGCTCCTTGGGCTCCCGCAGCGCCTGGCTCAAGACGGATTACGCCGACCGCCCCGGTCATCGGGGCGGGCCCTGGTTGAGCGAGGCCGAGCTGACCACCATAATGAGGCGGGCCAGGGCCCACGGCTTTCAGGTCGCCGTCCACGTTATCGGCGATGCGGCGGTGGCCCTGGTGGTGAGGATCATGGCCGAGGTGCTGGGGCCGGAACCCGGCGACCATCGCTGGCGCCTGGAGCATTTCCAGGTGGCGGCCGAAGAGGACCGGGACCGGGTCCTGGCCTTGGGGCTGGTTCCCTCCATCCAGGCGGCCGGCCTGATGAACGACCTGGCCATGGCCGGGGAACGTCTCTCCCCGGCGACCCTGGCCCGGGCCTACGCCTGGCGGGAAATATTGGACGCGGGCGGGGTGATGGCGGGGGGCTCGGATGCGCCCATTGAATCGGTCAACCCCTTCTGGGGCATGTATGCGGCCGTGACCCGGCAGAATTTGGCCGGCCGGCCGGCGGGGGGCTTTCGGCCGGAGCACCGCTTCACCCGTCTTGAAGCTCTCAAGTCCTATACCATTTGGGCCGCCTGGGCCATGTTCGCCGAAAAACGCCAGGGTTCCCTGGCCCCGGGCAAATTGGCTGACTTCACTGTCTTAAGCAATGACCCCCTGACTTGCCCGGTCGGGGAACTGAAGGATATCCAAGCCCTTCTCACCGTCATCGGCGGCGAGGAGGTTTATGGGAGAGATGCCCCATTATGTCGTCGTTTGTAACGTATATCTTTTTTTACAAAAACCGCTCTAAAGCCCTGCGGATTCACCGATGTCTATGAGCTTGATGAGGTTGGTGGTGCCGGAGGTCTGCATTGGCAGGCCGCAGGTCAGAAAAACCCGGTCCCCCTTGGAGGCGAAGCCGTTGCGCACCAGCCACTCGCTGGCCAGCTGCTCCAAAAGGACTATGGAATCGCAGGGCTGGATGAGAGCCGGGATGACCCCCCAGGACAAGGTCAACTGGCGGTAGGTGGAGGTACTGGGGGTCAGCCCAACCACCGGCACGGGCTGCCGCAGGTGGGCCACCAGCCGTACCGTGCTGCCGTTATGGGTGGCGGCCACGATGGCCTTGGATTTAAGGTCGGCGGCCAACATGGCCACGGCCCTGGTGATGGCCCCGCCCACGGGGGGGATGAAGGGGCTCTGCTCTCCATGCAATAAACCGCGGTTGTCCAGAATGGGCTCGGTCTGGCGGGCCACCTTGTCCAGCATGCGCACGGCCTTGACCGGATACTGCCCCACGGCGGTCTCCTCCGACAACATGACCGCGTCGGTGCCGTCCAGTATGGCGTTGGCCACATCGGTAACTTCAGCCCGGCTAGGGAGGGGATTGGAGACCATGGAGCCCAGCATCTGGGTGGCGGTTATGGTCAGGCGGCCCCGGCTCCGGGCCGCCCGGATGAGCTTTTTTTGGGTAATGGGCACTTCTTCAATGGGCATTTCCACACCCAAATCGCCCCTGGCCACCATAATGCCGTCCACCACCTCCAGTATTTCGTCGATGGCGGCCACGGCCTGGGGTTTTTCAATCTTGGCGATCAACAGCGGCGGCCGGCTGCTGCGGGCTATCATCTCCCGCACCGGGATCATGTCTTTGGCCGAGCGCACGAAACTCATGGCCACGAAATCCACGGCGGCCTCAAGGCCCACGGTCAGGTCGGCCCGGTCTTTTTCCGTGAAGGCCGGAATGCGCAGATTGCTGTTGGGGAGATTGACGCCCTTATGGGAACTTAATTGGCCGCCGGTGACTACCTGGCAGATGAGGGCCCCCTCGTCCTTGTCCGTCACCTTGAGACAGAGCTTGCCGTCGAAGAGCAGCACCTGTTCCCCCACGCCCACGTCTTCCAAGAGATACTGGTAATTGACCGGGATGGCCTCATCCGTCTCTTCGGTCCCGGGAGTCAGGCGCACGGTTGTGCCGGCCGCCAGGGTCCGTTCTCTGATATTGCCAAGGCGGATCTTGGGGCCGGAAAGATCCTGAAGAATCCCCACGTTTAAGCCCACCTCCTGGCTGATGTTCCGGATGCGGTCCACCGTGGCCCGGTGTTCCTCCGGCAGACCGTGGGAAAAATTCAGCCGAGCCACGTTCACGCCGGCCTTGATAAGTTTGGCCAGCATTTCCGGGCTGGACGAGGCGGGTCCGATGGTGACGACTATTTTGGTCTTCCGGTAGTCAAAAATGCTCATGGTTTACCTTTCCCGGCTCTTGGCGGCCGACGGAGGTTTGTTTGGGGGAATTATTCATTTTACCATACCATGGTCAAAAAATGCTACAATGAGAGATTAAAAGCATATAGAAAGCCACTTGGCATCAGACATTGAGACCGGTAAGATTCAACGATGTGGTCATAGTGGGGCTGGCCCGGGACGAGGCGCCGGAAACCCTTTCCTCTCAAGCCATAGAGGAAGGCCTGGAGAGGGTTTACGAGCGGCTCAGGCTGCCCCGGGGGCTTTTGGCCTCCTTGACGGGCATACTCCGGCGGCGTCTCTACCCTCCGGGCTTCAAACCCAGTCAGGCGGCCGTTCGGGCGGCGGAAAAACTCCTGGCTGAAACGGGCTTCGACCGCCGCCGCCTGGACCTTCTCTATTCCACTTCCGTTGGCCGTGACCATGCCGAACCCTCCACCGCTTCCATAGTCCAGAACCGCCTGGACCTTGGCGGGCAGGTCAAGAGCCTGGATATAGGCAGCGCCTGCCTGGGCTTCATCGACGGCCTGGAACTGGCCGCCCTGGCCCTGGAGCGGGACCTGGCCGAACACGCCCTGGTGGTGGCCGGGGAAAACAGCCGGCCCGTCCTTGAGGCCACCCTGGCCCGTCTCCGGGACATCACCGACCGGGCCGTCTTTTTCCGCCACTTCGCCACCCTGACCCTGGGCTCCGGGGGCGCGGCCATGATTCTGGGCCGGGGGCGGGACTACCCCGGCGCCCCCCGCCTCATAGGGGCGGTGAGCCGCACCGATGCCCGGGCCAACGACCTCTGCCGGGGCGATGAAGGGGGCATGGAGACCGACTCCCCGGCCCTGCTGACCGCCGGCGTGGCCCTGGCCAAGGCCACCTTTGACCAGGGCGCGGCCTCTCTGGGCTGGACCCCTTCCTCTTTCACCCGCCTCATCAGCCACCAGGTCAGCGCGGCCAACACCCGCAAACTCTGCCAGAGCCTGGGCCTGGATGAGGACATCCTGGTCAAGACCTATCCCGACTACGGCAACATCGGCCCCGTGGCCATTCCCTACACTCTGGACTTGGAAAAGGGCCTAATCCCGCCCGCCTCCCGCCTGCTCCTGATGGGCATCGGCTCCGGCCTTTCCTGTTCCATGCTGGAAATTTTCTGGCCTTGATTGGGCGAAGGGCGCCGGTTGACATCCGGCCGGCAGTGATTATATTGGTGTTAAAAAATTACCGGCCGGCCGCCGGAAGGTTCGGAGGATGGGAAATGCCCCTCTATGAGTACCAATGCCAGCAATGTGCTGAAATAACCGAAGTAATGCAAAAGTTTTCCGAAGCCCCCTTACGGAAATGCCCCGGTTGCGGCGGCCGTCTGACCAAGCTCATGAGCATGAAAAACTTTCAGCTCAAAGGCAGCGGCTG
>Ga0099364_10001829_pt1 | contig 34496 bp, 30 predicted proteins | sample TergutTh196P3_FD_73070 | JGI IMG/M metagenome (GOLD analysis project Ga0099364, IMG submission 73070) | Microcerotermes parvus P3 segment gut microbial communities from Pointe-Noire, Republic of the Congo - Th196 P3 | ecosystem: Host-associated > Arthropoda: Insects > Digestive system > Gut ... | reverse complement strand
GAGGAAGCCAAAAAAAACAACACGGAAATACCCAAAGAGAAAATGGACGCCATGTGGGCCGGGCTCACAGAACGCTTAAGCAAATTTAAGCCGTGGGGAGTGGCAGAAGTTTTGAGGCGCTCCTCTCTCTCAAATTGAAACTTTTTTTTCAGAGGCAACGTGAGTTGTTTTTTCTCTTGCGCCGAGGGCGTCATGCACAAAACTGAGAATGAAAAAATGGAAGCCATCATAGGCATGTTAAGGCGCCTCCAAAATAGAGGCTTCGAGGGTGCTGCTTTGTTGAGAGAAAAGTTTGAAGCTTTGGCCGAAATACCCGGCGAGCACTATGTAGAAAAAATAGGGAGGAAGTTGAAAGAAACCTTGCGCTTTGCGGACAGAGGACAACCTGAGGCAGCATTGCATTTGATGGCGCTTGCCGAGTTTGTAGACAACGCCATTGTTGAAGAAACGCAACACGCCAAAGAGTTGGAGCAGCTCCTCCAAAACTTGTGGGAGCCAAAGGCAGCGCATGCTCAGGCTTCCATGGTGGTTTCAACCACGGCTTCAGTTGAGGCCTCAGCTTTAGCTTCAACTCCCATTTCCCCCGCAAATACAGAAGAGCCCAGGCCTAAAAAAACAACCCTTTTATATGGGAAAAGTCCGGTGGAATGAGGGGGGAAACTTATTTTAAAAACACCTGGGCATGCTCCACTGGTCGGGGGTGGGGGTTGCGCTGGCGGTTACGCGGCTGCTGGAGGTATTGCAATTGTCATGAAAGGCCTTGGGCCAAATGGCGGTGCGGCTTAAACCGTTGCTGGCCACGCGGATGCCGCGTATTTGGCCACCCGCCCCCACCACCCACAGCGTGCCGCCACCTTCAGCGTGGGGCACCAACACGGGCTGGGCAAAAACGCTAAACCCCAAATCCACCCGCCATAACTCCTGAAGGTTTTCTGCATGGTAGGCCAATACCCTGCCGTTGCCCCTCACCACATAAAGCTCGGGGTTGCCACCCTGAGGAGGCTCCCCCAATAAGGGGCTTATGGCGTTAAGTCCCGTGGAGCCCACAGGAAGTATCTCCCTCTGCTCAATGGAGCCATCAGCCGTCAAGCGCGTCAATGAGTAGCCATCCGGCACACCACCGTTCTCGTGGAAGCCCACCACATAGGCCCTGCCCCGCTCGTCAATGGCGGCAGCGGTTACGTGGACAGTGTTGTCGGGTATGGCAGGCTCCACAACCGCCTCCCCCTCCCTCCACAGCTGAAGCGGACCAGGGTAGCCGAGAGTATTGCGCCCATCCATGGAAAGCCAGAGGCTCTCCCCATGGAGGGCCATGCCCGAAAGCTCACCCGTACTGCTATTATTACTCCCAGTCCACGTGCCAGGCCCCCACCCTGTGCCAAAACTCCATGTGCTGAAGGGCGTGCCCCACAAAATGTTGCTGTGGGTTACCAGGAAGCGGGAGCGGCTGTCCTGCGCGAGGGGGAGTGCCACAGGGACAGAAAAGTTTGGGCTGCTCACCATGCAGCGCTCTGCAAGGCTTGCCGCAAAGGGCGTATAAGCCACCAACATGGAGGTGCCACTACTCCGGTTGGCAGGCACGGCAAAGCGCGCGGGGTTGAGGCTCAACAGGGAGAGCCCTTGGTCAAAACGTGTACCCGAAGGAATGTCAGAGCTGTCACTGGCACAATAGAGCGAGTCCACAACAACCCCGGGTTGCGCTGCGGCTGCATCCAACATAAAAGTACGCGCAGCCTGGCCGCCGTTTCCACTGGTGGCTATGGCCAAATTGTCCCCCAACACCACCATGGGGCCTTGCACCGAGGTGCCTGCTGAAAAAACAACCGTTGAGGTGGCAGGGCATGCGGCCACATCAAAAAAATGGAGGGTGGCAGCTGAGGCAATCAGCAAACGGCCCGCCGCAAAGGCCAAGGGGGCCGTCAGGTTGGAGGAGGCAGAAACGGTGGAGCTGCAAGCCAAACGCGTTAAAGTTAAGGGCACGCTATAATTTTCCACACGGGTGTTTCCGGCGGTGTCCACAGCCTGCGCTGAAACCTCCAGCCTTGTGGCTCCACTCCATGCCAGCGTTAAAGGCAAGGTAGAGGCCCAACACCTCTGCCCACCCGCCAACAGGCCTGCCGTCCACTGCAGAGGCAAGGGGGTGCCGTTGTCCTCTATCCGCAAAACAGGCGCAACAATGTTGGCCAGGGGGGCCTCTGTGGTGGCGGCCATAAGGCACACGCGCAACTCCTCACCCAAAAGGCGCGTGGAAGGCAGCGCAACCAGGCTGAGGGTGGGGAGCACCTCACTCACCCTATAAACCCACTGTTGCAAAGGCTGGGGCTGGGAGTCCATGCCTGCTTCCACACCTATTTGCCCATTGCTGTAGCCGTAGGTCCAACCCGCAGGCAAGCTGCAACTCCACTGGCAATGGGTGCTTGTACAACCGGTCGTGGCACATTGGTTTGCCGTGTCCAACGTAAAGCCTGTTGAGGTTTGCACAACCAGGCCCACATTGGCATTGGGCCCCCGGGCCACAACGCTCAACTCTGCCTCGCTTTGCCCCACCCAGCCCGCCTGAGGGTTGTTTTGCGTAGCACCCGGTACACGCAAGGGCACCACCAACTGGCCATTAATGCGTATTTGGAAGTTGCTGAGCACTACCCCCTGGCGCTCTCCATAAACGCACACCTTCTCCGTTTCTGCCTCCCCCTCGCAAATTTCCCAGCGGTTGCACTCCTCATCCCTCTGGCATAACTCACCTAGGGTTTGGGGCATGCACTCACCCGCAGCGCCCACCTCCCTGCTGCTCAGGCCTATGCAAAGCTCCCCCTCACAACGGCTGCCTCCCACGCGGCACGCGGCCCTGTCCACACAAGTGCCCACGGCGCCAGAGTTTATAGCACCCGGGCTTTGCGTTGCCCTGCCCTCGCACTCCCACAGCTCAGCATGGGCCGCAGCGCAGGCCGCATTACCCTCAGGGCCCGTGCGGCACTCGGCCGTGTCCACACAGCTGCCCGCAGCACCAGGGCTTTGGCTTTCTGTGCCCTTGCACTCCCAAGCCTCACCATGTACCTCGGCACAGGCCACATTGCCCTCCTCTCCTGTGCGGCACTCCGGCTTGTTTTGGCAAATGCCCTCCTCACCCACCTCCTGGCTCTCCAGGCCTATGCACTCCTGCCCCTCCTCGCAACTCTCGTCCCCCACTTGGCACTGAGGTATCCGTACATTGGGTTGCTCCGTTGTCAGGCCACCACCATTACAAGCCATGCCCACCGCTAGGAATGCCCCTATGCCCCATAGCTCCCATGCTTTCATTGGCTCCCCCTAAGGGTTAGTTTTTTGTTCGCTTTTAAACTTTTTTTTGCCACAAATAACTCCCCCTTACAAGTATTTTATACACAAAAGAGAATGTATGGCAATGCAACACCTAGGCCACCTGGACACCTGTCCACCTGGACATGGGACATGGGCCATGGGCCATGCTGCTGGGGCGGGGCTGCAAACTCAGGGAGGGGGGCTTAAGTGCCTTGCGCTTTGGCTGAGGTTTTGCTGAAACAGCCTTATGTCTCACAACAATGGGCCTCTCATGGAGGTGCCTCCGGTGGAAACTTGGGATGGGGTGTTGGAGGGGGAGGAAGCCACCTATACAGAGGCGGTGGAAATAGCGTTGAAGGCCGCACTCCAGGGCAATGCCATGGCCCAATATTTTTTGGGGACGGCCTTCTATTTTGGCAAGGGGGTTCCGGTGGATTTAAAGCAGGCCTTCGAGTGGTATTTTAAGGCCGCCACCCAGGGTTTGCCGCATGCCCAATATAACCTCGGTGTTATGTATGAGGGGGGCGAGGCCTGTACCCAAAGCCATGAGAAGGCCTTCCTCTGGTATGAGAAAGCGGCAGCGCAAGGCCTGGCCAAGGCCCAGCACAACCTGGCCGTTTTTTGGGAGGCCGGTTGGGGTACCCCTAAAAACATAAAAAAGGCTGCCCACCATTTTGAGGAGGCCGCCCACAAGGGGGATGTGCGTGCGCAATACCGCTTGGCCCTGCTTTGGCTGAAGGGAGAGGAGTTGCCCTTGCACATACAAGAGGGGTTGCAATGGCTGCAAAAAGCCGTGGAGCAAAATTTTGCACCGGCCAAATATACTCTGGGGGTTTTGGTGGAGCACGGCATAGGCCTCAAACAAAACCTCCAGGAGGCCCGCCGCCTCTATGAGGAGGCTGCCCTCGGCGGATTGCCCGAGGCCAAGGCCGCCCTGGAGCGCCTATAGCCATGCCCCTGTTTGGCACAGAGGCCCTGCAAACCGTGCAAGAGGCCAACGCATGCTTGCCCGGCGCCTTTGTGCAAAAAATTTCAGCCCCCACTCCCACAGAGGCTTTTTTGGAGTTGCGCGTGCCAGGCAAAAGTTGGTGCCTTCTGCTTTCGGCAAACCCCCAAACAGGGCGCCTGTCCATAGCCCCTGCACGCCCGGCAGCACCTTTGCACCCCTATGCCATACAGCAGGCCATGCGCAAATACCTCCTGGGGGCCCAATTGGCGGAAGCTCGAGCGCAGGCAGGGGTATGGCTTTTGTGGCAACACCCACAGCACAGCTTTTGGTTGTGGGCCAATTGGAAGCAGGGTTTTTTGGCCCTCGGGGAAAAAGCAGGGCGCTGGCTGTGCTTCTCCCCCAAACCACCTGAAGGCCTCAAAGGCGGCATGCCCTGTGTGTTGCCTCCCTTTGAGGTGGATTTGAGGCCCTCGCGCCTCATGCTGCTGGCAGACACACCGCTCCCCGCCTTGCACGCCGCCGCCGCACTTTTGGAGGCAGAGGCCAAAACCCATGAGGTACATGCCCAAACAAAGCCCCTCAAAACACAGCTTGCGCGCCTCCAAAAAACCATGGCCAAAGTGAAGGCCGAAACAGAGCGCCTGCCGCAGGTGCAACAGCTGCAAGCCGAAGCCGAAGCCCTGGCGCAAAACCTGGCCAAACTCAAACGCGGCACCTCCAGCATACACCTGGAGGTGTTTTGCGCTGACGGCACACTGCAAACGCTGGAGCTGAAGCTCAACCCTGCCAAAACCCCTAAAGAGGAAATGGAGGCGCGCTTCCACCAGGCCAAACGCCTGCGCCGCGGCATGGAAATAGCCCGCGCACGCCTTGCACAATTGGAGGCCCAGGCCCAGGCCCTGCAAAAACAAATAGAGGAGGGGGCCACAGAAGCAACCCTGGCACCAGGGGCACCCGGGGCAACCGGAGAAACAGGGGCAACCGGGAAAACAAGGGCAACCCTGGCAAAAAAACCAGCGCCGCTGGGTGTGCCCCAAGCTAAGCCCTCCAAAAACCAACCCTATAGAGAGTATTTCAGCGCCGTCGGCCAACGCATTTGGGTGGGGCGCGGTGCCCAGCACAATGAGGTGCTCAGCTTTCAACTGGCCAAACCCTGGCAGCTGTGGCTGCATGCGCGCGGCCAAAACGGGGCCCATGTGCTTGTGCCCTTAAACCGCAACGAGGAGGCCCAACCCGAAACCCTCGTGGATGCGGCACACCTCGCCTGGCATTTCTCCAATGGCCGCAAGGAGGCTTGGGGGGAGGTTTCCTATGTGCAGGCGCGCTACCTCAAAAAACCCAAAAGCAATAAAGGCAAAGGCAACACGGGTGCCGTCTTGCTGACACAAGAGAAAACCCTGGGCCTGCGCATAGAGAAGGCACGGTTGGACAGGTTGCTCTCTCGCCCCACAGGCCCTCCTTGAGTCCCTTCTCTTTATTCTAATACACGCCCCCACCTGAGTGAGGAGAAGTTGAGGGAAGGCTTTCAACTATAGCCCTAAACCCAGGGAAGCCTTGGTGCCCCCCTTGGGCTTTGGCCATGTATACCCAACATGTATGCAAAAATGGCCAAGCCAAATGTGCATAGAAAAGGTTGCCTCCAGGCGAAATTTGAGAAATAGCATTTGTTGTCATCCCATGGGGCCTGTCACCCTATGGTGCCTGTCACCCCATGGGGCAACCTTCCACACAAGAGTTGAAAAATGAGTTTAAGCATTGCTGTCATGAGAGAAACCCAGTCCGGTGAGCGCCGCGTCGCGTTGGATCCGGGCACTGCTGAGCGCTTTGGACGCCTCGGCGCTCAAGTATGCGTGGAAAGCCAGGCCGGCGCAGAGTCCTTCTTCCCGGACACCGCCTATGCGGGAAAGGCAACGGTGCCTGCGGATTTTAAGCCAATGCTCGCCAAGGCCGACGTGGTTTTTAAGGTGCAGCCGCCAACCTTGGCCGAGTTAAATGCCATGCGCGACGGCGCCACCCTGCTTTGCATTGTGCAACCGCACCAGCACGTGGAGCTTGTCCAACGCATGTGTGAGAAGAAAATAACCTGCTTCGCGCTGGAGCTCATCCCTCGTATTACGCGCGCGCAAAGCATGGATGTGCTCTCCTCGCAGGCCGCCGTCGCCGGCTATAAGGCCGCACTCATTGCAGCAGATCGCGCCAGCTTCTTCTTCCCCATGTTAACCACCGCCGCGGGCACCATCCGCCCCGCCAAAGTCATTGTGGTGGGCGCTGGCGTTGCGGGCCTTCAGGCCATCGCCACCTGCAAACGCCTGGGCGCCCAGGTGGAGGCCTATGACATACGCGCGGCGGCAAAGGAGCAGGTAGAGTCCCTGGGGGCCAAACTGATTGATACGGGCGTAGACGCTTCAGGCGAGGGCGGCTATGCGAGGGCGCTGACGGAGGAGGAGAAGGCCAAGCAAAATGAGGTGCTCAGCAAGCATGTGGCACAGGCCAGCGTCATCATAACGACGGCGGGGCTTCCGGGAAGGCCCTCCCCCAAAATTATTATGAAGTCCATGGTAGAAGGTATGAAGCCTGGCGCACTCATTGTGGACATGGTGGCTGAAAACGGTGGCAACTGCGAGTTGACACAGCCCGGCAAAGAGGTGGTCTACAAAGGCGTGTTGGTTTTGGGGCCGCTGAACTTGCCCAGCGCCATTTCTGTGCAGGCCAGTGAAACCTATGCCAAAAACTTGCTGAATTTTTTGTCACCCTTCATCAAAGAGGGACAGATGACATTGGATTTTGAGGATGAGGTGTTGGCAGGAAGCATTCTCACCCACGAGGGCAGCGTCAAGCATGCCCCCACTTTGGCGTTAATGGGAGGATAACCTTGGACACAACCGCACTCGTAATCGCCGCTCTCTATGTGTTTATGTTGGCCGGCTTTGTCGGCTTTGAAGTTATTTCGCGCGTGCCTGTTATTTTGCACACGCCCCTCATGTCAGGCTCCAATTTCATCCACGGAATTGTGCTTGTCGGCGCCATGGTGGCCCTTGGAGAAGCCACGGACACCTTGCAAAAAACCATCGGCTTTGTGGCCGTGGTGCTTGCCGCCGGCAATGCCGCCGGTGGCTATGTCGTCACAGAGCGCATGTTGGAAATGTTCAAAAGCAGCAAGGGGAAATAAGCGCCATGGAACAACAACACCTCAAGCTTGTGATTGAAATTGTCTATTTTGTTGTGGCCATCCTCTTCATCCTCGGCCTCAAGCAAATGTCTCACCCCAAAACGGCCCGCAAAGGCATCATCGGGGCAGGCGTGGGCATGGCCGCGGCCACGGGCATTACGTTCCTCTTCCCTGAGATGGGGAATTTCTTATTAATCCTCATTGCGCTGGCCGTGGGCGGAGGCCTGGCCTGGTGGTCCGGCAAACGCGTCGAAATGACGAACATGCCGCAGATGATTGCGCTCTATAACGGCATGGGCGGAGGCTCCGCCGCAGCCATTGGCGCCATTGCCATGCTGCACCACGCGGAGCATTCCAAGGCGCTTTTGAGTCTGGCCATTGCCGGTGGCCTCATTGGTTCCGTCTCTTTGTCAGCAAGCCTCGTCGCCTGGGCCAAACTCGACGGAAAAATGAATAAAGTGTGGCGCTTTTCCGGCCAAAAATACCTCAACTTCCTCGTCTTGCTTAGCGCCGTCAGCATGGGTGTTGCCATAGCGGTTATGGATGCTCCCCCTCTCGCTCTTACCATTGGCTTTTTCGTCGCCTCCCTGGCCTATGGCGCGATGATGGCGGTGCCCATTGGCGGCGCTGACATGCCCGTCGTCATTTCTCTGTTTAACGCCTGCACAGGTTTGGCAGTGGCCTTTGAGGGCTTCGCTCTCCAAAACAATGCGATGATTATTGCGGGCACCGTGGTGGGCGCCGCAGGCAGCCTGCTGACACAGCTGATGGCCAAGGCGATGAACCGCTCCCTGGGCAATGTGTTGTTTTCCAATTTCGGCGAAGGCGGGGGCTCCGGCGAGGAGGTGAAAGGCAGCATGAAAGAGGCGGCCCCTCAGGACGCGGCCATTTCTCTGGCCTATGCCGCCAAAGCCATTTTCATTCCCGGCTATGGCATGGCCGTGGCGCAGGCCCAGCACAAACTTTGGGAGTTGGCGCAGCTGCTTGAAAACAACGGCGTCGAGGTGAAATTCGCCATCCACCCCGTGGCAGGCCGCATGCCAGGGCACATGAATGTGCTTCTGGCAGAGGCCGGCGTGCCCTATGACAAAATTTTTGACTTGGATGAAATTAATGCTGACTTTGCCGTCACCGACGCGGTGCTGGTTATTGGCGCCAACGACGTTGTCAACCCTGTCGCCCGCACGGACAAGTCCAGCCCCATTTATGGCATGCCCATCCTCAATGCGGACATGGCCAAACAGGTGCTTATTGTAAAACGCGGCAAGGGCGTGGGCTTTGCCGGCATTGAAAACCACCTCTTCTATTTGGATAACGCGCGCATGGTATATGGCGATGCCCAAAAAGTTATAGTAGAGCTCATCAACACCATTAAAAGCCTCTAGGGTACTTCCACTTTGCCGCAGGCGCGTCTTTGCTTGGGCCATGCCTTGTCTATCGACAAAATGGAGCGGAGAGCATAGAAAAGGTTTAGACCATGTCGCCTCCGCGCTATGCCACCGTACTTGCCATTGCCACCTCGGACAGTGGCGGCTGCGCGGGGCTTCAAGCCGATACCAAAACCGCCCAGGCCTTAGGTTGCTTCTCCTGCATTGCCCAAACAGGCCTTTCTGCCCAAAACACGCAAGGCGTACAGGGCATTGTGCCGGTGCACCCTGAGTTTGTGCGCCTGCAAATGAGGTCGGTGTTGGTGGACTTGGAGGTAGATGCTACCAAGGTGGGGCTTTTGCCCAATGCGGCCCTTTGCGAGGCCGTGGCTGAAGGCTGCCGGGAGTTTGGCCTTTCAAACCTGGTGGTGGATCCGGTGCTTGTGGCCTCCAGCAAAGACGTGCTTGCTGAAGACGAAGTACCTGGGGCGCTCAAACGTTGGCTGTTTCCTTTGGCCACCCTCATAACACCCAACCTTGATGAGGCTGCAGCGCTTCTGGGGGGCAAAGAAATTCTCTGCGTGGAGCAAATGCAGGAGGCTGCTTTTGAGTTGCTTCAGTTTGGAAGCACTGCCGTATTGCTCAAGGGTGGGCACCTCCCGGTGCAGGCACCGGAAGGGAAGCAGGTGGTGGACATTCTGGCAGGGCGCGACGGTTGGGTGTTGGAGCTTCGGCATGCCCATATAGAGACGCGAAACGAGCATGGCACGGGTTGCACGCTTTCCTCGGCCATCGCGGCAAAGCTTGCGCTGGGGAAACCGCTCACCCAAGCTGTCAGTGAGGCTGTGGACTATGTACACAAGGCTTTGTTTTGCGGGAAAAACATAAAAATGGGCAAAGGCCACGGCCCCCTCAACCATGCTTTTGCGCCGCTGGCATTAAAGCCCAAGGGTGTTGTATAGTTGAAAAATGGTTTTAAAACCCGGCCTAGACTGGTTTTACTTAGAACTGATTTGATTATCCAGACCGGTTTCAATTTGACATGAGGTCGAGGCGGGCGAGGATTTCGCGATGGGAGTGCACTTAAGTGCATGACCTGAGCGAAACCGGAGCCCAACGAAGAGATCATGTCAAAGTGAAAGCGGCCTAGGGGGCCAAGTCAGCACCCATGGCGTGGTAACCACCGTCCACGCGAATTAACTCCCCTGTCGTCTTCGGCATCCAATCCGACAACATCACCACCGCTGTGCGTGCCACCGCCCCCAGGCATTGGCTGTCCTTCGCATTCCATGAGAGCGGCGCGCGTTTGCTCCATTGCTCTTCCAACTTGGAAAACCCCGGTATGCCCTTGGCCGCAATGGTGGCCAATGGCCCTGCCGCAAGCGCATTGATGCGAATGTTTTTGCTTCCCAAATCCCTGGCCAAATAACGTACCACGGACTCCAGGCCCGCTTTGCATACGCCCATCCAGTCATAGAGAGGCCATGCCTGTGTGCTGTTGTCAAAATCCAAAGCCACAATGCTGCCGCCCCGCACCATCAGCGGCGCCATGGCTGCAGCCAACTCCTTCAATGAAAAAGCCGACACCTGAAATGCACGCTGCACACTCTCCCAGGGCGTTGACAAAAACTTTCCGCCCAATGCATCCGTCGGCGCAAAACCCACCGCATGCAACACCCCATCCACGCTCCCCCAGCGAGACTCAAGGGCCCTGGCCAATGCCTCATGCTGCAAAGGCTCCGTCACATCCAACTCCAACACCTCCGGAGTCGGCGACAGCCTCTTCGCTGAGCGTTGCGTCAAAGCAAGGGCTTTTCCAAAACCTGTCAATATAATTTCCGCACCCTCCTTCTGTGCCAACTCGGCCACGGCAAAAGCGATGGACTGCGGCGTTAATACCCCGGTCAATAAAAGCTTTTTTCCTTCCAACAACATAACTTTCCTCCGTCACACATGTTGCATATGAGCGCATGTGGTTTAAGGGTATCTAAAGGGCATTAGTACAAGCATTGGCTGTTGCGTGGGTTATAAATAATAGATTCTAGCTACAACCGAAAATTACGAGTATTTTCTTCCATGTCTTCTTAGCTTCCATGTCTTCTTAGCTTCAACCTTAACTTTTTGCTGCTGCCCCCTCTCACACCACATTTTCCGTCTGCCCTTACTTCATCATCATGCCCAACTCAAAGGTTTTCGACTCCCTCTTCAATGGCTCCAATATAGAATTTATGGAGTCCCTCTATGCCCAATACCTCGAGGACCCAAGCCAGGTGGATGCTTCCTGGGAAGAGCTTTTTGCACCCCTGGGCAACGAGGGCGTCCCCCTCGTCCGCGTTGACCATAGCGCCTTTAAGTCCAAAAAAATAAGCGCCACGCCACAGCACCCAACGCTTCAAGCAAAATTTAACGCCGCCGCAAATGCACTGCGCCGCTTCGGACACCTCAAAGTGCAGTTGGACCCCTTGGGTGTTTGGACAACCCCTAACCCCGGTGTTACGGAGCTGGAGTTGGCAAGGCCCAGCCAATTCACCTCCGAGGAGCTGGAAAGCGAAATTTTGCTGCGCCAAACCCCCATCCGCCTCAAGGACGCCCTCGCGGAACTTTGGGAAACATGGACAACACGCATCGGCATAGAATTCATTCATATCCGCAATACGGAGCGCCGCCTGTGGCTCCAAAACCGCCTGGAGCAAACAGCAGCCACCCTCAAGGCCACCCGAGAGCAACAGCTGCATATACTCGAGCGGCTGGGCATGGCTGAGGCTTTTGAGACGCTGGCCAACACCAAATTCCAAGCCGTCAAACGCTTCTCCATTGAGGGCGCAGACAGCTTAATTCCCATGCTGGATGCAGCCCTGGCCACGGGCGCACACTTGGGCATCCGAGAAGCGGTCTTCGGCATGACACACCGCGGGCGCCTCAACGTTCTCACCAATGTCATCCAAAAACCCGCCGAAGACATTTATAATGAGTTTGCCGGACCTCCCAACCCGGAGGACTTTTTTCACACAGGGGATGTGAAATACCACCTGGGGGCCTCGTGCGACCTTCGCATCGGCGGCGAAAACATGCACCTGACGCTTTGCTATAACCCAAGCCACCTGGGCTTCGTCCACGCCGTCGTCGAAGGCCGCGTGCGCGCCAAACAACAACGCTTAGGGCCCGGCAGCGAGCACGCCGTCCTCCCCATCTGCATCAACGGCGACGGCGCCTTCTCCGCACAAGGCCTTGTCATTGAAGTCCTCAACTTGTGCGAGCTGAAACACTATTCCACGGGCGGCACTCTGCACATTGTCGTCAACAACCAACTGGGCTATACAACCGCAGCCCCTCAGGCGCGCGGCCGCCTCTCTCCCTATTGCACGGACATGGCTCGCGCCGTCGATATTCCCATCTTCCACGTCAACGGCGATGACCCAGAGTCTTGCGTCTATGCCGCACAACTGGCCATAGAATATCGCCAGCGCTTCGGCACCGACGTCGTCATTGACATGGTTTGCTATCGCAAATATGGCCACAACGAAGGCGATGAGCCGGCCTTCACTCAACCCAAAATGTATGAGCTGATTCGCAAGCACCCAAGCCCCAGGGCCCTCTATGCCAAAAGCCTCATTCAACAAGGCCATGCCAGCCAGGAAGAAGCCGATGCGCTCCTGGCCAAAGCCAATGCGCATTTCGCAAAGGCCTATGAAAATGCAAAGGCCAACCGAAGGCTGCCGGAAATTCCCTCGGGAAAGGGCCTTTGGAAAAATTATTCCGCCCCTTGGAATATGAAGCTTCGCGTCCCTACTGCTGTGAAACAGGAGCACCTCGTCTCCTGGCTTAATACCCTCTCCCATCTCCCTGAAGGCTTTGTCCCCCACCCCGGCATTGCCCGCCTCCTGGAGCGCCGCAAAAAAATGGCGCTCGGCCAGGAAAACCTCGACTGGGGCGCAGCAGAAATGCTCGCCTATGCCAGCTTGCTCTCTGAAGGCCACAGCTTTCGCCTCACCGGACAAGACACGGAGCGCGGCACCTTCGCACACCGCCAGGCCGTCGTCCACTGTACCGCAAGTGGGGCTGAGCACCATGTGCTTGACGGGCTTGGCAGCTCCACCCCCTTCGTCCTCGTCAATAGCCCCCTCTCTGAGGCCGGTTGCCTGGGCTTTGAATATGGCTATAGCCTCGACGCGCCGGATCAGCTGGTTATTTGGGAGGCACAGTTTGGGGACTTCGTCAACTGCGCCCAGGTGTTTATCGACCAGTTTATTGCTACGGGAGAAGACAAGTGGCGACGCATGTCAGGCATTGTCCTGATTTTGCCACACGGCTATGAAGGCGTGGGCCCGGAGCACTCTTCGGGACGCATTGAGCGCTTTTTGGTGCTGGCGGCAGAAAACAACATTCGCGTCTGTGTCCCCAGCAATGCCGCACAATTTTTCCACCTCCTGCGGGAACAGTTTTTTCTCCCGTGGAGAAAACCCCTCATCCTCATATCTCCCAAAAGTTTGCTTCGCCTGGCGGAGGCCACCTCCCCCATGTCCGCTTTTACCTCGGGTACTTTCCGGAGAATGATTCCCGAAGTGGACAGCAGCATTGCACTTGCCCAGGTAGATCGCCTCATTTTGTGCATCGGCAAAGTCTATTTTGAATTGGCCAAAGCTCGCAAAAACGCCAAGGACACCCGGGTGGCTCTGGTGCGCATTGAGCAACTCTATCCTCTGGACACCGAGGAGTTGTCTGCGGTGTTTCAAAGCATGCCCCAATTGAGTGAGGTGCTTTGGGTGCAGGAGGAGCCTCAAAACATGGGGGCATGGTATTATATGCAGAGAGTTTTGCCCGAAATCCTCGCGCACGTGGGCAGCAAAGCCAAGTTGCGCTATGTGGGCCGGGAGGCCAGCGCCAGCCCTTCAACGGGCTATGTGCAAACCCACGAGTTGGAGCAGAAGTTGTTGGTTGAAGAAGCATTGAAGCGAGGAAACCATGTCCGTTGAATTGAAAGTCCCCACCCTGGGAGAATCCATTTCTGAAGCCGTTGTCGCAAAGTGGAATAAACAAATTGGCGAGGCTGTTGCGGTTGACGAGGCCCTCGTCTCTCTTGAAACCGACAAAATTACCATTGACGTTGTCGCCCCCACAGCGGGCACCTTGGCCTCCATTGCTTTTCCAGAGGGCTCCAAAGTCAAAATTGGCGATGTTTTGGGCACCATCTCCGAAGGGGGTGTTGTCGCCACCGCCCCCTCCCCCTCTCCCGCTCCTCCTGCTGCCGCTGCTTCGGCCCTCATTCAGGCCCCCGCCTCCAGCATACAAAAAACGCCTTCCATAACGCCGGTGGCCAAACGCATGGCCGAAGAGAAAGGCATCAACACTTCTACAATTCAAGGCTCCGGCCCCCAGGGACGTATACGCAAAGAGGACATAGCCAAAGCCGCTGCCCAACCTTCACTGGCCTCTGCACCTCTCCAGGCTTTTTCTCCCGCTCCCCTCGCGCAACAAATACCTTTTTTCCAAAGGGAAGAGCGCGTCAAAATAACACCGCTGCGCAAACGTGTTGCGGAGCGCTTGCTGCACGCACAAGCCCAGGCCGCCATCCTCACCACCTTCAACGAGGTAGACATGGGCGAGTTGATGGCTTTGCGCAAAACCTATGGCGATATTTTCCAAAAAAAGCATGGCGTCAAACTCGGCTATATGAGTTTCTTCGTCAAAGCCGCTGTGGAAGCGCTGAATGCATTCCCTCAAGTCAACACTTCCATGGAAGGCGAGGAGCTTGTCTTCAAACGCTATTATGACATTGGCGTCGCTGTCTCCGGCTCTCGCGGCTTGGTTGTCCCCATTGTGCGAAATGCGCAGCAACAAAGCTTGGATGAGCTTGAAAAAACCATTGCTGACTTTGGCGTGCGTGCGCGCAATGACAAGCTCACCCTCGCGGAGCTCCAAGGGGGGACTTTCACCATTTCCAATGGCGGCATTTTCGGCTCCATGCTCTCAACACCCATCCTCAACCCGCCTCAAACCGCCATCCTCGGCATGCACAACATTGTGGAGCGCGCAGTGGTGCGCAATGGGCAAGTGGTTGTCAGGCCCGTCATGTATTTGGCGCTTTCTTATGATCATCGCGTCATCGACGGCCGCGAAGCCGTCTTGTTTTTGGTGCGCATTAAAGAGTGTATTGAAGCCCCAGAGCGCATGTTGCTTGGCATCTAACCCAACTGTTTTTCGCTGGCACTTTTCTCCCTCTCCCCTCAAAAAGAAGAGGAGGGCCCCCCGACAGAAGGGCTGGCCGGGGGGGAGCCATTCCAGGGGGCGACTTTAAACAGCAACAACATGCCGGGCAGTGCCAACACAAAGCAGATGAAGAAAAAGTTAGTCCAACCTAGCCCCAAGTCTTCCACCAGCCAACCGGCGCTGGCGTTGAAAAATATTCTTGGGATTGCCGGCAGGCTGCTCAGCAATGCAAATTGGGTGGCGACATAGGCCGGGTGTGTGGTGCGCGCGAGGAATGAGACGACGGCGGCAGTGCCCAAACCAGCACCCAGCGCCTCAAAACCGCTGACGCCGGCAAGCAACCACAAGCGCGTGGCATCCACAGGCGCTGTGCCCAAATGGGCGAGCTTGGCAAAACCCAAAATGGCAACGGCTTGCAAAACACCAAATATCCACAGCGCCCGGTTCACCCCCACCTTCATCATCAACATGCCGCCAAGCATGCCGCCAACAACACTGGGCCACAGGCTGGCATGTTTGGCAACCAGGCCAATGTGCTCAGGGCTATAGCCCATCTCCATATAAAACGCCGTGGCAAGCGAGGTACACAAAGAGTCACCCAGTTTATAGAGCAATATAAAGCTGAAGAGGGTTATGGTCGCTTTCCGACCATAACGGGAGAGCAACTCATAAAACGGCTCAACCACCGCCTCGCGCAAACTCCTTGGCGCACGCAAAGAGGCGCGCGGCTCACTCACAAGCAGCGTCATCAGAAGGCCTGGCAGCATAAACAAGGCGGTTATTAAAAAAACCTGCGGCCATGACAACCACCCAGAAAGCACAAGTGCCAGCGAGCCTGGCACCAAACTGGCCATTTTATAGGCGTTGACGTGAATGGTGTTGCCCATCTCCTGCTCAACGTCAGGCAGGAGGTTTCGGCGAAATGCATCCAGCACAACATCCAATGAGGCCGACAAAAATGCCACCCCTGTCGTCAATATGACAAGCCACAAAAGCTCTTCCTTCAACGACAGACGTCCCATCCATGCAATAACGCCAAGCAGCAAAATATGAAAAACCACCATCCAACCGCGGCGACGTCCAAGCCATGGCAAGGCATAACAATCCAACAAAGGCGCCCACAAAAACTTCAAGGCATATGGAAGCTGAGCCAATACAAAAGCACCAATGGCACGCAAACTCAGGCCTTCGGTTTTAAGCCAGACCTGGACGAGGTTATGCAGCAAATAGAGGGGAAGCCCCGAAGAAAAGCCCGTGAAGACGCAAACCAGCATGCGTTGTGAAAACAAAGTTTTTAAAACAGAAACCGTCATAAGGCGTGGCGCTGTTTAAGCAATGGGGTGAAAAAATGGGGCAAAAACCTGCCGACAAGCGTTAACAAGCCTCCATGCCATTTCCAATGCAAATAGAAACTGTTTTGGTTTTGGCCTGAAGTTTTAAGCCAGGCTTTCACCCGAATGGCCATGCCCCAACATTTTTTGCGCTGGTTTTGTGCTGCAAAAACGCTTCTTCATTGCCTGCCTCTCTATGGAGACAGCCAAGTGCATTGTGCTGCAAAAGGACAAGGCTTATGTTAGGGCGGAGCCCTTTCTCATTTTCAAAAACCTGAAACGCTTTGCGGGAATAAAAACCAATGAAGGCCTTAAAAAAAATAGTCGCATTAACGGGTGCGGGAATAAGCGCTGAGAGTGGAATAATGACTTTTAGAGATTCGGGTGGCTTGTGGGAAAAGCATGAGGTGAGGGAGGTGGCCAGCATTGAGGGGTGGCGCAAAAATCCGCAACTCATGTTGCGCTTTTATAATGAGCGACGAAAACAACTTGAAGGCGTTGAGCCGAATGCCGCTCACCATATTTTGGCCGAGTTGGAAAAAAAATTTGACCTCACGGTGGTGACGCAAAATGTGGACAATTTGCATGAGCGTGCCGGAAGCTCAAAAATACTCCACCTGCATGGCGAGCTCACCAAAGCACGCAGCTCCACCAACCCTGAGTGGGTTGTGGACATTGGATACCGCCCCATAGAGTGGGGAGAAAAAGCGCCGGATGGAAGCCCATTGAGGCCGCACATTGTTTGGTTTGGCGAAGCGGTGCCGATGATGAGTCAGGCAGCAGAGGCCATAGCCCTGGCTGATATGGTGCTGATTATTGGCACATCCCTCAACGTCTATCCCGCTGCTGGATTGGTTGAATATGCTGCCCCCCAAGCGCCTATTTATCTGGTGGACCCAAACGAAATAAGCTATCCGGGACGCGAAATAATAACCATTCGAGAAAAGGCAACTGTCGGAATGGAGCAGCTAAAAAAAATATTAACCGAATGTTGAGTTTTGCATGAGGGATGGGCCAACTCACCTCCTCACCTCCCTTGTGCACAATGGGGCTTATATGTTGATGCTGGTTTATGTGTTGATAACCCCCAGCCAAAGCCTTCCTTGAGCGTTTCTCTCCACTTTGAAACCAGAATCTCTTCAACATGGATGAAGAGGGATAGAAGTTTGAACTGCCCTAAGCGCAACTTTCCTGCCATTTGGGTGACACATTGCACGGCTAATGCGCAGGCAAACATGAAGAAAATAACACCGAAAACACTCTCAAAATTCATGAAACGTTTGCTCTCATGCTTGCTTTTCGCATTGGCCATCATTTTGTCTGGCTTTTTGCTTAAGGCCACCTGGGTATTGCTCACCATCCTCACCAAAAACCACCCAGCTTACAACGGCCATGAAACCATTGGCGCCATCATCATCTGGTTTCTCTATTTTGAATTTATCGCGCTTATTGCAAAATATTTTGAGTCAAAACTCCATTTCCCGTTGCGCTATTTTGTCTATATTGGTGTTACGGCCATTGTCCGGTTGATTATTGTCGACCATGAGCACCCAATGAGTACGCTGATTTATTCATTGGCCATTCTTGTCCTTTTGGGGGCGCTTTATGTCAGCAACACGCGCTTGCTCAAAAGAATATAGGCCGGTTTTCTAAGGGCAAAGCTTTCAACACCATTCCCTCCAATGGCGGCACATGGGACGGACCCTTTTTCGGTTGAAATGGAAAAGGAGTTAGGGGTGGTTTCCTTCGTGCAAATGCTTTTGAAAAAATTGGGCGCGCAATTTCCACAAGCGCTGCCCTATTTCTTTGTCAGCGCCCAACATATGTGTCGCGTTGGCAATGGGCAGCACCTCACAGGGTTTGCCTTTGCGAAACAGGGCGTCGGCAAGCTTTAGGGTGTGAAAAAAATAAACGTTGTCATCAGCCGTGCCGTGCACCAACAACAGAGGGCGTTGGGCTTTGTCCACATGGCTTAAAACGGAATTCTTCTCATAAACCTCCGGGTGCTCCTCAGGCATGCCCAAATAGCGCTCCGTATAGGCACTGTCATAGTCCCTCCAGTCCACCACCGGGGCCATGGCCACACCCGCACGAAACACTTCCGGGTAGCGCATCAACAAAATGGCTGCCATATAGCCCCCGAAGGAAGAGCCCATCACCCCTACCTTTGACAAGTCCATTTGGGGAAACTCCAAGGCCAATTGCTTCAATGCCTCTACTTGCTCCTTGGAAATGCGCTCTGCAAAATTATGGAAAATGGCCCTCTCCCATGCACGGCCGCGACCCGGCGTTCCCTGTACGTCAAAACTCACCACCACAAAACCCTGGTTGGCAAGCCACTGCAAGCCCAAAGCACGGGGCCAACTCTGAACTACTTCCTGGACATGAGGCCCGCCATATATCTCCAACACCACTGGGTAGCGCTTTTTTGCGTCGAAATTTTTGGGCTTCACAATGCGCGTCCACGGCTGAATTCCCTTCGAGAGTTGACGGATTTCAATCTGCGGAAAAAGCTTGGGCGCCTTTGCAACAGAGGGCACTTCAACAAGCGCTTTGCCTCCCTCATCCAAAACCCACTGCCTCGGCATGGCCTCCAAACTCACTGCGGAAACCAACATGCGCTGCGCTTTTTCATCCCAACGCCCAAAAACCATCTCCCCAGGGTTGCCATAAAACAACTTCGGCTCCTGCGCCTGCGTCACCGCATAGAGTTTGGGCTCTGTTGGGTTGGGCCCTCCAGAAAAAAACAAAGTTTGCCGCTTCTTGTCAAAGCCTGCCCATTGAGAAAAACCGGCCTCAGCCTTCACCCACGTTTGCACATGTCTCCCATCGGCCAGGCGAAGCTCTATTTCAGGTGCACCCTTTTTTTCTGTACGCCAGAAAAAACCACTGTCATCCGGCAGCCACACGGGGAAACTTTGGTCTATGTTCACCCAAGCCTCGTCTTTCTCTTCCAGGAGAGTGCGCCGGTGCTTGCCGGTTTGCCCATCTATTTCCAGCAATACAAGCGTGTTTTGCGGGCGGTTCATCACCGAGAGAATGACATTTCCCCCCTTCGTCCAACGCACATTCATGAGATAGGGATAGGTTTTGTTATCCCACTCCACCCAGGTTATGGGGCCGCCCCATGTGGACACAAGCCCCAAACGCAAACGCGCATTGGGTTTGCCAGCCCGTGGATAGAAAAAGGAAACGGGTTTGCTTTCAGGAGAGGCCGGGTTCGCCACTTCCAAACGCTCCATGCCCCGGTGGTCCGTCTGCTGAAAAAGAAGGCGCTTCCCATCTTGAGAAAACCAATAGCCTTGTGCCCGCCCAAACTCTTCTTGCGCTATAAATTCAGCCAAGCCATGGCTGAGTTCTTCAGTCCCCCCTCGCGTCAGCCTGCGGTGTCGCCGTGTCTGAAGGTTGACAACATAAATGTCAAACCCCTTCACATAGGCAACATGCTTTCCGTCGGGAGAAAACTCCGCACTCAAAGCAGCGCCCGTCTTGGGGCCTAAGTGCACAACCACAGCCTTTCCAAGCCCAACACCTGGAAGCGCCACAGCATATAAGGCGCCTGAAAGCGAAAACAACACATGCTTCCCCTCTGCGGACAACTCAAAACTTGCAATCCCCTGCGCCATGGAGCGGCTGCGCTCACGCTGAGCTTTCTCTTCCACAGAAAGCTGCTCCGCTGCGTCCCCCAAAAGTTGCTTTGCGGTGACAAGCTCCCTCTCCGTTTTTGTCGCTAACTCAAACTCAAAAAGGCTGAGCTCTTCCTCTTCAGGTTTGGACCTCAAGAAAAAAAGCACCTCCCCCTGAGGGGAAAATTGCGTCTGGTTTGGGCGCCCAAGCATATAGGCACGCGTCTCTATAAACTCCCTGAGCGCTGCTTCATCCACAAATGTCATTGCACACATGGCTGCCAACGCTATATGCGAAAGTGTCATATTCTCCCCAAAAAATTCTCTCCAACCCAGTCTTCGAAGCAGAAGTTTTTCAGTTTGACATGTTTTTTTTGCAAACCAACTTCCACCCACAAAAAAGCATGCTAAGGGTTAACTCCAGAAATGGCTTATACCGTTCTTGCCAGAAAATATCGCCCGCAGACTTTTGAAGAAATGGTTGGGCAACAGCCTGTTGTGAAAACCTTGTGCAATGAGCTTTTGCAAAACCGCGTCGCGCATGCCTATCTCTTTTGCGGCTCTCGTGGAGTGGGGAAAACCACGGCTGCGCGCTTGTTGGCGCGCGCGCTTAACTGCGCCCAGGGCCCCACGTCCAGGCCTTGTGGCGAGTGCCAAACCTGCATTGAAATTCGTGACGGCATTGCAACCGACGTCATTGAGATTGACGGCGCTTCCAACAACGGTGTCGAAAATGTCCGGGAAATCCGAGAAAACGCAAAATATTTGCCTCAAAGCGCTCGCTATAAAATCTATATCATCGACGAAGTCCACATGCTCTCCCAGGCGGCTTTCAATGCCTTGCTCAAAACTTTGGAAGAGCCTCCTGCTCATGTGAAATTTATTTTTGCAACCACAGAAGCACAAAAGCTGCCTGACACCATTCTGTCGCGCTGCCAGCGACACAATTTTAGACACATCTCCACCCAAGCCATGCTCGAGCGACTGAAAACCATCTGCGGCAATGAAGCCATCTCGTTGAGCGACAAAGCATTGCTTGCCATCAGCAACCTCTCCAAGGGCGGCATGAGAGACGCCCTCTCCCTTTTGGATCAGCTCGTCTCCGCCCACGGCAAGCAACCTGAAGACAAAGAGCTTATGGAAACGCTGGGCTGTGTGGACAGCTTTCTGGTCCAAAACATGACGCGCGCCTTGGTTGAGCGCAATGCCCATGCCCTCCTGGAAAACATAGAAATTGCCTATGAAAATGGCGTCGAGTTTAAAAACCTCATGGAGGAGCTCGCTCTGGGGTTGCGCCACCTCTTTGTCGCCAAAACCACTGGAAAGCTGCCTGAGGTTTTGGCTGAAGAGGAGCAGCGTTTTGTTGAAAGCCTGGCCAAAAACGCAGACGACGCCCAGCTGGCCTATTTGTTTGACGCTGTGCACAACACCCTGTGGGCGGTGGGGCGCTCTGCTTTCCCCAAGCTGACTTTGGAAATGCAACTTTTAAAGGCCATTTATTTGGCGCCCTCCTTAAGCATTCCTGCACTCCTTCAACGCTTGGAAGCTCTGGAGAGCGCTTCCTCTCCTCTTTCCCCTGCCACTGCCGGAGCGCCTGGAGGTCGCTCCGAGCAAAGTCCCTTTCTGCACCACCGCCACACCACCTAGCTCTCCAGGCCCAATACCTCCTTCGCTTTCACCGGCAAATCCTTCTCCTCTGCCACCACTTCAGCCCCCAGAAAAAACCTTGCCCCAAACTCAAAACTGGGCCGCAGCTGTCAACGCTGTCACCCAAGCCTCAAGTCGCTTTGGTACGGCTTTAAGCCATGCACGGCTGGTTCAACTTCAACCCCACAGTGTACACCTGGCTTTCTCTCCCCAAGCAAGCTTTCACAAAAACAGTGTCTTCGGCTCCGGACGCCACACGGTTGAAAAAATTTTGAGCGAATTTTTCAAAAACCCCATCCAATTGGTTGAAGACAATGCCGCGCAAGCTTATAACCTGGCCAAACCCAGCCCTGCAGAGCAGCAAGAGAAATTCCGAAAATCCCAAACCCGACAACTGGAAGCGAAAGTCCATGCTCACCCCAAAATTCAATCCGCACTCTCTATTTTGGGTGGACACATTGAGTCCATTCAACCCATAGAAGCCCATACCTCTACCTCTTCGCTTGGCTTTGAAGAGGAGGAGGACTAACGGACATAGCTATTTCCATTTTTCCAAAGGAGCCCCCATGCCAGGTTTAGACATGAATTATTTCATTCGACAAGCCAACAAAATGACGGAAAAAATTGAGCAACGAAAAGCAGAGCTGGCTGAAGAGACGGTTGAAGGCAAGGCCGGTGACAACCTGGTCGTCGTTTTGGCCACGGGGACTCAGGAGATTAAAAGCATCAAAATCAGCCCCGAGGCCATTGAGCTTAACGACATCGGCATGCTGGAGGACTTGCTGGTTGCTGCCATCAACGCAGCCCTCACGGCCAGCCGCACCCATATGCAAGCAGAGCTTGGCAAACTCACAGGCGGCATTAAAATCCCCGGGTTGTTGTGACGCCAGAAACCTTTAACCAACTTGTCGCCCTTTTGGCGCGCTTGCCCAGCATTGGAGAAAAAACAGCACAACGCATGGCGTTTTTTCTCTTGCGCTCCCCGCCAAACTATGGCCAGGCCCTGGCCAAAGCCATTCAAGATACCCTTCAAAAAGTACAGCTGTGCCCACGCTGCTTCAGCCTGACAGAAACGGCTGAGCATGCATTGTGCAAATTTTGCGAAGACAGTAGGCGCGACGCACATTTGCTTTGTGTGGTTGAAAGCATAGGCGATCAGCTGGCCATCGAAAAAACACGAGAATTTAATGGCCATTATCATATATTACATGGGGCCCTCTCCCCCTTGGAAGGCATTGGCCCTGAAAAATTGCGTATACGCGAGTTGCTCTCTCGCTTAAGTGGCTCGGCGACAACAGAAGTTATTATTGCGACAAACCCCAATGTTGAAGGCGACACCACCGCCCTTTATTTAACCAAACTCCTGCGCCCCATGGGACTGAAATTGACGCGCCTTGCCCAGGGTTTACCCATGGGGGGGGACCTCGAATATGCGGACAAGGCTACCCTTGCACACGCGTTAACAGCTCGAAATAACCTTTAAGGAGATTTCCAAAATTTCCTATTCTTCCTCTTTTGTGCTTATACTGTGTCTGAAAACATTGTCTTAAGAAACATTGCCTCAACAAGTATTGTCTCAGCAAGTATTGTCTCAACAAGCATTGCCTCAACAAGTATTGTCTCAACAAGCATTGCCTCAGCAAGTATTGCCTCAACAAGTATTGTCTCAATGGTGAATGCAGTGTTTGGCTGGGCTAGAAAATATTGCAGCAAAGGGAGCGTTCGGCATTCATGGCCAACTCGTTGGTGATGTACGAAGAAGAATTCAGCCGCATTCACGGCGTATGTGAACGGCTCATCCGTGAAACCCACGCGAAAGTGGTGTTTCTCGTGGATAAGAACGGCCAACTCATTACGGCAGCTGGCCAAACGCAACACGTGGATACCACCTCCCTCGCCTCCCTCACGGCAGGTAATGTGGCGGCGATGGGTGGATTAGCAAAACTGATTGGCGAAAATGAATTTCCACATCAGTTCCATGAAGGTACCCATGAGTCTTTATATATGACAGTGATAGGGGGGCGTGTTGTCCTTGTGGTAATCTTCGACAACAGGACTTCTTTGGGGTTAGTACGTTTGAGAATCAAAAAAGCTTCTGACGAAATGATGCGCATTTTAGAATCTGTAACTACGCGGGCAGAATATTCAGGAGCGGCTTCGCCGTTTGCTGAAATTTCTGATGCTGATATTGAAAACCTTTTTCAGTGAATAAGTCCACAAACCATGTCTTTTATCAACTACTCAAGTCGTGAGATTAACTGCAAGATTGTCTACTACGGGCCGGGTTTATGCGGGAAGACAACCAACTTGCACTATATCCACAAAAAAGTGGGCCCGAATATGAAGGGCAAGCTTATTTCTCTATCCACAGAAACAGAGCGCACTTTGTTTTTTGACTTTCTACCGCTCTCTCTGGGAGAAATTCGCGGATTTCGCACGCGCTTTCACCTTTATACGGTGCCGGGTCAGGTTTTCTATGACGCCTCGCGAAAGCTCATTCTGAAGGGCGTTGACGGTGTCGTCTTCGTCGCTGACTCGCAGCTTGAGCGAATGGAAGCCAACATTGAGTCCTTGGATAACTTGCGCGTCAACCTCGCCGAGCAAGGTTATGACTTGGACCGCATCCCCTTCGTCATCCAATATAACAAGCGAGACTTGCCCAACGCTGTGCCTGTCGAAGAGTTAAGGCGTGAGCTTAACTATCGCAACGTCCCTGAGTGGAATGCCATCGCGCCTCAAGGCGTAGGCGTTTTTGACACGCTCAAATCCGTCGCACGTCTCGTGCTGCGAGAGCTGAAAAAAGGCGGAAGCCGTTAGTCCTCAAACATTCCTCCCGCTCCTGGGGGTTTATTCCTTTCCAAATGCCGCCTATCCAAAAGGTGTGCGGGTTTTATATTGCCCATGGCTGCAAGCAGGCTTTGGCGCAAGTGGGGAATGTCCTTAGAGAGCGTCTCAACCAAGCTCTTTGCCCATTTGCGGCGGTGGTTGTTTTGCTCGCCACAATCGCCACAGGACACAACAGGAAACTTTTTCTGTTTTGCGAATTCCACAATGAGCGCTTCCGGCACATAACACAGAGGCCGGATGACCCTGTTGCTGCCATCCCTGGAATGCAAAAGGGGAGGCATGGTGGCCGTTGTACCCGCAAAAAATAAATTCATCAAAAAAGTCTCAATCAAGTCATCCAAATGGTGCCCCAAGGCAATTTTATTGAAACCCATTTCCACAGCAGTGCGATAGAGAATGCCTCGCCGCAGCCGCGCACACAAAAAACACTTGTTCTGCTCTTTCTTCAGTTTCTGCTGAACAATCTCAAACGTGTTTTCTCGCACAATGCAATATTCATATTTCTCTGCCTGGAGATATTCCTTGAGCGACTCTGCGCTGTGGCCCGGTTGGCCTTGGTCCAGTTTTAACGCTAAAAAATCAAACTTCACAGGCGAACGCTGCTGAAGCTTCCGCAAAAAATAGAGCAGTGTATAAGAGTCCTTCCCTCCTGAAACACCGACGAGAATTCTATCTCCTTCAGAAATCAGTTTGAAATCAGCAACGGCTTTACCAATATGCGACAGCAATAATTTTTCGAGTTGTTCAACTTCCGTCACAAAACGCCATATAGTTCAGACGACGCCAAGGAAACAAATGCTTTCACCCAACCTCTGCCGCCTAGTCCATACACAAACGGAACTTGAGCATGTCCTCAGCAAACTCAACACCGCCAAGGAGCTTGCTGTAGACACAGAATCAGACAACCTCTATGCCTTTCGCGCGAGGCTTTGTTTAATTCAAATTGCAACGGACGAAGAAATTTTTCTTGTGGACGCCTTAAGCGAACACCTCGACCCCCAAATTCTTGCACCCGTTTTTGAAAATCCTCAAATTACAAAATATTTTCACTCAGCCAGCGGTGACTTGTCGTTTCTTCTGACCAAACAACTCCATGTCCTGGGCCTCTTCGATACGCAGAGAGCTGCTGCCTATTTAAAAAAACCAAAGCTTGGACTGGCTTGGCTGACGGAAAATTATTTGGGCATTTCGCTCGACAAAGCACAACAACGCGCCAATTTCGCCAAACGCCCCTTCTCAGACGAAGTCCTCCATTATGCAGCCAGCGACGTGCGCTTTTTGCTGCAACTTGGGCGCCTCCTGAAAGCGGAATGCTTGCAAAAAAATTCACTCGAAGAAGTGTTGCTGGATTGCCTGCGCCTCGAAAATGAAGCCAGAGAGCCTGCAAACCCTGGCGAGAGGTTTGTCTTCTATCCTCCTTCTCATTTGTCCATTGCGCAACAACACCTCGCCAACAAAATTGCCCACTTCCTCAATGCGGCTCGCTTGAGGTGGGCTAAACGAAAAAAAAAACCTTTTGGCCAAGTCCTCTCCAACCAATCCCTCTATGCCATTGCCTATGCCGCCCCAACAAGCCTGGAGGAGCTTCAAGAAATTCCGGGCATACGGAGAGACTTCATCGCTCGGTTTGGAGCGTGGGTTTTGAAACAAATAGAGGAAATAAAACAAACTGAATTAGATGCTTCTGATGAGGCAACACTCCCCTATAAAAGAGACATTGCCTTGCCTGTGCAGCGGCGCATCGACGCTTTGCGCAAATTCCGAACGCAAGAATTATCCACTTGCCCACTCGCACCTCAGCAAATACTCACCAACACCCTCATTGAGCGCCTGGCTGAATATCCACCAGACACCCCCGAAGAATTGCTCCGCTTCCCCTATTTCGGAAATAAACGCTTCCGCCTCTATGGCTCCCGCCTGTTGGACTTGCTGAACAACCCGGAGCCCAACCCACCATGCGCTCCCCCCTAGAGTGCTTTAAAGTTCCAGACCGGTTTAGGTTTGAATTTTCTGTTCGGTTCATACACGAAAGGGAGCTCTCCTCTCAACGAAAACGCACCTTCCTTGTTGGATGGAAAATGGGAGGCCCTGTCCTTTAAAAATTGAGTTGCATGCCCAGCTCTACGACGCGACCGGGTGGAATGCCAAAATAGGCCGTGGCCGTCTGCGCATTCCTCGAAATAAATGAGAACAAAACCTTGCGCCAACGCATCAACGTTGAAGTACCATCGGGAAGCAAAGTCTCCCTCCCTAAATAATAGCTGGTTGTGGATGGCTCACAAACCAAACCTTGCTTGCGCGCTTGCAACAACAGCGCCGGCACGTTGGGCGTCTGCATAAACCCCATGGAGGCCACCACACGGAAAAAGCCTTTGCCAAAGTCTTCCACTTTCACTTGCTCATCAGCCTCTACCCAAGGGGTGTCTGCCACAGAAATAGACATCAACACCACCTGGCGGTGCAAAACTTGGTTGTGCTTTAAGTGGTGCAACAACACCGGCGGCGTCCCTGTGGCAGAGCTTGACATAAACACCGCTGTGCCTCTGACGCGCAGAGGTGCCGTCGCCTCTATGTCTTCAATGAGTTGCTCTATGGGCAAAACCAATTTTTTGTGGACTTTGGCCAACTCCGTGCGCCCGCGTTTCCAGGTGGTCATCAAGGTGAAAACAATGGCCGCAATGAAAATGGGCACCCATCCCCCTTCCGGAAATTTGAGCAGGTTCGCTCCAAAATAACACAAGTCAAAAAACAAAAACAAAGCCACCAAAGGAATGGCTTTCCAACGCTTCCACTTCCAATTCAAAACAACAACGAGGAAATAGACCATGGACGTAATCGTCATCGAGCCTGTCACCGCAACGCCATAGGCAGAGGCAAGCTGGCTGGATTCTCTAAAAACCAATACCAGCGCAAGGCAGGCCACCATGAGGGCACGGTTGACAAAGGGTACATAAATTTGCCCCTCGTGGTCCGCAGAGGTGTGGACAATTTTCAGGCGCGGACAATAGCCCAGCTGTATGGCTTGGCGCGTCACAGAGAAAGCACCCGAAATCAACGCCTGCGAGGCAATGACGGCTGCCACGGTGGCCAACATAACAACAGGCACCAAAATCGCCTGGGGAACCACCGCATAAAAAGGGCTCACCCCCGGGCTGATTCCTTCTCTCAACAAATAGGCGCCTTGCCCAAAATAATTCAAAAGCAATGCCGGCAAAACCACCCACAACCAACCCACACGAATGGGCCTTGCACCAAAATGCCCCATGTCCGCATAGAGCGCTTCACCCCCTGTGATGCACAACACCACCGCCCCCAACAAAACAAATGCGCGTGCCTTGTATTCAACAAAGAAAAGCACCCCATAGTGAGGACTTAAGGCACGCAAAACACCGGGCGTCTGCACCAGGTGAATGGCCCCCAAAACAGCTATCACCACAAACCACAGCAGCATGATGGGGCCAAAAACTTTGCCAATGCCGCCCGTGCCGCGCTTTTGCACCAAAAACAACACCAACAATACACAGACGGTTAAAGGGACTATCCAACTGCTCGCCGCCGGAGAAATAACTTTCAAACCTTCAATGGCTGACAACACGGAAATGGCCGGCGTAATAACACCGTCGCCAAACAGCAAAGCCGCTCCAAACAAGGCCCCCACCACCACCACAGGCTGCATCCACCGGCTTAAACTCTTGGGCACCAGCGCCAACAAAGAAAAAATGCCGCCCTCACCCTTGTTGTGCGCCCTCATAATAAACAAAAGGTATTTGAAACTCACCACCCCCATCAGCGACCAAAACAACAGAGACAAAACACCCAACACCACAGGCTCCGCCGTTGAAATGGCTTTCTCCCCTGCAAAACACTCGTTCAGCGCATAGAGAGGACTTGTGCCTATGTCCCCAAAAACAATGCCCAGGGCACCCAACACCAAACTCCATGCATTGCCCTGCTTCTGCCTCAGGCTGCTCACAAATGCTTGCTTGCTCATATTCGTTCTTGTCTCAGCTCTCTCATAAATGCTCGCTTATGTTTGTGGGCTTGTCCGTTTCTATCCATATGCACAGGGGTGCAATGCTTTTCTAAGCTTAAAAGGGAAGCCCTCCCTTCAACATGAAACCTCTCTAAAACCCGAAAAAACAAAAAAGCCCCGGAAATTTCCGGGGCTTTCAGGCACAGGTGTTGGGCTATTGTCTTCGCGATTTATGGTAGTGCGAGGAACAAAGTCCTCGGGCTAAAGTCTTCTGGTTGCAACCTTCAAAGCCACAAAGGCCACTGTCAGACTTGCAATGGCTGTCGGGATAAAGGCCAAACATGGCATAGCCTACTGCAATAAAACGCTCAACTTGCTCCGCGCTGAGTTCCCCCGTTTTGGCAAACCGCAACAACCTATCCAAAGCATAGGCCTCACTCTTCTCAAGCCCGGCTTCAAAAAACAATTCGGCAATTGGAACTTCAAGGGCTTTAGAAATCCGCCACAAAGTTTCATAGCTGGGACTGCGTTCCCCTCGCTCCAACAGAGAAACAAAGCCGATTGTTATGCCACAACGCGTCGCTAGCTCATCCTGCGTAATGCTCAAACTCTCCCGCAACACCCGCACTCGCTTCGCCAACCCCAAAAGACTTTGACGAACCGCTTGCTTGCGAGCAAGCCCGCCTCCTTGAGCCTCGCCCTCCAACCTCTTCTCTTCACTCTCTCTAGACAACATATACTTCCCTCCTTTGCTCGCCTGTTTTCTTACAGTGAGCGCCGTCCTCAAACTGCAACTCCTCCTTAACATATGTCTCTACGGAGAACAACACGTTTTTAAAGTCATCCGCTTTATGAAAATTTCTATCTATAAATTCCTGTGTACATTCGCCCCGTCCCCTGAAAAGAAAGGCTTGCATTAGCGCCAAGGTTTAAAATCTACTATATTCTCTAAGTGCCTTCCACAAACGGTGGAACCACCACTTCTGCTGAAAGGACAGTTTGAGCTGCATCATGACGGAAACCAAAACACCACCCCCAAGCTCTGAGCTGACAACAAAAGGCAATACGCCAAGCGACTCAATGCTTTTTGAAAACAGCTCTTTTTTGGATTTGGATGACCCCAATATCACCGGCAGCTTGTTTGAAGCTTATGACGATGGTGGCGCGGAATTGCTGCTTGAGGATGTTGCTCCAACGCCGCTATATGCCGCAGAGCAGCCCGTGCCCATGGAAAACGACGAAAGCTCCTTCGCGCAGCTTTGGGCAGCCACATTGACCGAGGACTTGGAGGAGGAAGAGCTGCAGCAGGCTTATGAGGCTCACCCGCCTACCGTAAGCTATTTCGCCGCCTGGCAAGAAGCTGCAGAGCGTCACCACTTGCCCGCTGCCGTGGAGCTCTTGCCGCCCATCCTCCCTCAAGAGGGCGAAGAGCCAAGCCCTTCTGAGTCACCCCCCACAGGCTTCTTCCCCACGGAGGATGCCCCCTTGTTTTTTGTGGATGAGCAGTGGTCCCCCAACGTATTCTCCAACATGGAGCCTGTTTTAGAAAACCCCTTTGAGGAGTCCGTGGCTGTCCTCAAAGAGCTTTCTTTCCAAAACACCTTCATGGAGGCTCCCTCACCCCATTTTGGCAACCCAGAATACCTCGCTGAACCTGCCGCCTATGTCCACCCTGAAATCAACCTGGACGCATTCCCCGAGGTGGCCTTCGCTCCTGCAGAGTTGCAACACAACGTCTGGCTCGTGGACGCTGCAACAGAAGAGCCAGAGGAAATTATCCTCCTGGAAGACGAGCTCCCTCCCGAAACAGAAACACCTGAGCCGCAAGACGAAGCCTATAACTTTATAACCCCCGCCTCCCTCGCTTCTACGCAAACCTTTGCCGCGCTCGAAACCACCCCCACTCAAAGCTTTCCCCCCAAAATACCCCCTGTGGCTCCTGCCGTGGACCCTGCTGTGGCTTTGGCAACCTCTGTCCCTTCACTGCTGACGCCAGCCATTTTCTATGACGAGGCCGACACCCCATGGCCACCTCCTCCTGCGCTCCAGTACAGTGCGCCTCCGCCTGAGCCCCAGCACAGTGCGCCTCCGCCTGAGCTCCAGCACAGTGCGCCTCCGCCTGAGCTCCAGCTCACTGTGCCTCCTGAGCTGAGCCCAGAGTTCCAAATCCAAGGGCTCCATGAGGTGGTCCTCTATACCATGAGCGGCACTGTCAAACGCGGAACCTTCCAAAACGCTGACTTAAGCCAACCCAGTGTCCCCTTGCAGACGCCAGATGAAACAGAGCATATACCCGTCGAGCACATAAAAGCCGTCTATTTCCTCAAACCCGGTGACAGTGCTCCTCACCCATTTCCACCCTCCACAGGCTCCTTCTGGAAAGTCACCTTCAATGATGGTCGACGCGTAGAAGGCCAATTGTCAGAGCCCCAAGGCGCTGCCGGCTTCTTCCTTGTCCCCAAACAAAGAAAAACTTCTGCCTCTTGCCTCTATATTAACCGCTCAGCCATTCGAGAAATGCTCTGCCTGGCCAGCTAGGGCCCGTCCCTCCATTCTGTGCATAGAGGAAGAGGTATACTCGAAATTGCCGAAGGGCAATGCAGTGGCTGCGTTGTGGCGCCGGCTCTCCTCTATAAAGCGCGCTCGGAAAGGGAGTGTACCTTCAACCGGCTCAAACAGCTCCGACGCTTCGCCACTCGCTATGAAAACACCCTGCGCAACTGCTTCTGAAAACCCGCTGCCACCTCCATGTTACGCAGGTGAAAAAACAAAAAAACCTTGGCAACAGCTGGAAAAGCCTGCCTGAAACCCCCAAAAAAGAGGGTTGAAACAGCTGCTGAAACAACTGGAGTTGCAAACACCCGGTTGCATATGTGCCCTAAACAACCCTAAAAGCTATAGGGATGAAAGTTGCTGAAAGTATAGTCCCTCAAAAAAACAGAGAGCCCCAAGCATTTCCCCTCAAAGGCTTTTCCAGGGGTGCGCGGTGTACATTGCTGTGTGTATTGTTGGGTGCGGCCTTGAGTGCCTGCTCTTCTTCTACACCGGAGACAATTATCGAACCCTTGGAAGGGGTTTATACCGTTATTTTTGACAAAAATGGTGGGGACACGGAGGCAAACCCGCAAAGCAAAACGGTGGAGCCGCCTGAAACAAGCATAGACGAGCTTCCTGAAGCACCCACACGAGAGGGCTATAAATTTTTGGGGTGGAACACCGCAGCGGATGGGAGTGGAGCACCTTTCACCGTCGATACGCTGGTGAGGGAAAACCTCACGGTTTATGCCCAGTGGGAAAATTTAAATATTTCTATTCTCCCCAGCTCAGAAATACTCTCACCTATAGTGGATGGGGATTATAATGAGCACTCCACCCGTTTTAGGGTGGTGGTTTCAGGTTTTGACAATGCGGCTGATGCCAGCAAGGCAACCCTGAGTATAACCCACATTAACGGGTTGAGTTTTGAGGTTGAGCGCAACCCCGAGGGAAACACCCAAAATTTTGAGGTGAGTGTGGAATATAATGGGCAGGCCGCTTTTCCCGAAGGTTTTGCAACCATCAAGCTAAGCCTGGAAAATATATCCGGTTATTCTGCTGAAAGCAAAAACACCCGCATTTATATTCGGGATGGGCAAGCAGCAGGCCCAAACCGTGCCATTCCTGTTAACCAGGCCAATATTGGGGCTTTTAACCGCTATGCCACCACGGCAGCGGGTTTGACGCGGCACTATAGGCTGACAGAAAACATCAGCCTTGCCGAGCCGGCCCAGCCTACGGCAAGCAATTGGACGGCCATTGGCACCGTTAACGCCCCATTTATGGGCAGTTTGAATGGTGACAACCACGAGCTCCTCCGGCTTCGCATGCGTGCTTCTGGCAGCGACTACCAGGGTTTGTTTGGTCGTATAGGCCAAGGCGCCACCCTGGAAAACCTTGGGCTGATAGATGCCAGTGTTAATGGGAGAAACTATATAGGCAGCCTGGTGGGGCAGAACTACCAAGGCACCGTGCAAAACTGCTATGCCACGGGCAGTGTCACTGCCAGCGAGTATAATATTGGCGGCTTGGTGGGCTCTAACGCTGGCACAATGCAAAACAGTTATGCCACGGGCAGCGTCAGCAGCAGCGGCAACAATGTCGGCGGCCTGCTGGGCTCTAACCCCGGTGGCACCGTGCAAAACTGCTATGCCACAGGCAATGTCACTTCCAGCGCGCATAATGTTGGCGGTTTGGTGGGGTGGAGCAACGGCCTCATAGAAAACAGCTATGCCACGGGCAATGTCACGAGCAACTCGGCTGACGCCGGCGGCCTGGTGGGCGTTAACACCCAAAGCCCTGTGCGAAACTGCTATGCCACGGGCAGTGTCACTGGGAACCAGGAGGTCGGCGGCCTGGTGGGCTATAACCATCAAGGCACCGTAGAAAACAGCCTGGCGTTGAACTCAAGGGTGAGTGGCAACACCAACGTTGGACGTGTGGTGGGAAACAACGTCCACCCTGGCTCTTCGACAGACAACTATGCTTTTAGTGGCATGCGCAACAGAGATAACAACACCACGTGGAACAACATAGGCCTGGCTTATATTGACGGCGCCAACATCAGCGCTGAACTGTTGCGAAGAAGAGACGGTTTCCCGGAAGAATTCCTCACCACCCCGTGGACATATGTGGAAAACCGCCTCCCGGGCCTTTTCGGGCAGACGGTGGCCATGCCTGCGCACATTCCTCAATAGCTTAAGCTTGCCTTGCTGCGGCTGCCCAGCTGCGCCCTCCATATAGGAGCGCAGTTGGGCAGAGTGTTTTTAGAGCGGTTTCCCATGCACTCAAATGTCAATAAAACATGATATTGTGTCATGTTTAAAACGACAAAATGTCAACAAAAGCATACACTGTTGGGGAGTGAAAAACGCACCTTGGGGCAATGCCGTTGTTTTCACTTAAGCAAGTGCATTTTCTTCCTTCATGGAGCGGAGGGAAGCTTGAGCTTGCCTCTTGAAACTATTTGCGCTCCAAAATGCGGTCGGACATTCTGGCCAGCACGCCCCACATTTTGTCAATGCTGAGCTGCTGCTCCATAACCACCTTGTTGAGTATTTCTATTCTGCAATGCAACACCCAATTGCTTTGCTCCCCCTTGCCCAACTCTATCCAAAACTCTTCCAAGCGTTTCTCAATGCGCCTGGGGGCCAAAAAAGGCTCCAGCAGTTTTTGGAAAAAACTTTGGCGTGGCAAAACCCTCGCTTGTTTTAGAGGTGGCTGTGGGGGCCTTGGGGGCCACACTCTTTGAGGTGGGGGTGTTGTTTCAGCTTCTTCTTCAGGAGGCTCCACCGCTTTGAGTATAATGGTGGTTTTTTCGTGTATACCCCTGCATGTTTTGTTGGGGTATTTGCCTTGCAGGTTTTGTCTGTTGTGCAGGGGCTGCTCAGCTTTTCTGTTTTCTCCATTGTCGGCCATGGTGCCTTCCTCTTCCTTATTGGGGGTTAAAGTTTTCCACCCTGTGGTCGGCGCCGTTTGGGCTCAAAAAGCAGCCCAAACCCTCGTTTGAGACGCATTTATGGCGGCCCAAACGAGTTAGTAGACCGGAAAATAATAAGTAAAAACCGGCGAGCCTCTGCGGGCTCCCCGCTTGGACCACCAGGAGTCACGGGGGCCCTAAAGGGAAGAACGACAGGGGCTCGCCCCCGCACTCCAGCCCTTACTTATTATTAACGCGAGCTACTAAGCCCGACCACACGATCTTTTGTGCAGCACGAGGAACATAGCATTCTTTGTTTATTGGATGAAGCAAAATTGTTTCAGAATGGTTTTTTCGCCTGGCGGCGGGCATTTTAAATGAGGGGGGGTTGTTTTTTCCCCTCCAGGGGGGGGAGTGTCGCCTCGGGCGAAGGTTTTTTGGCAAGGTTGTTTTGCAGAGGGGGCCTGCGGCCCGGCTCATTTCAAAGGAAAAAGTTTTTTTGTGGGGGGGGGTTTTTGGTTTTTTCCCTCCGGGGGGGGGAGTGTCGCCTCCGGCGAAGGGTTTTTTTCGCCTTCAGCGAGGGGAGGTTTCGCCTCCCGGCGAGTCACTTTTTTTGTCTGGACAAAAA
>Ga0099364_10001828_pt1 | contig 34502 bp, 30 predicted proteins | sample TergutTh196P3_FD_73070 | JGI IMG/M metagenome (GOLD analysis project Ga0099364, IMG submission 73070) | Microcerotermes parvus P3 segment gut microbial communities from Pointe-Noire, Republic of the Congo - Th196 P3 | ecosystem: Host-associated > Arthropoda: Insects > Digestive system > Gut ... | reverse complement strand
CTCAATGTAGAATTTAATTAATTGTAAACATACTATGCATAAGCCTCCTTAGGTATGTGAAGCTAGGTAGAAAATGATGTAAAACCACAAAACCGCATCCCGTAGGGATGCAACCAATCTATTGGCATTCGTAGGGAACGCATGTATGCGTTCCGCCTCAATGTAGAATTTAATTAATTGTAAACATACTATGCATAAGCCTCCTTAGGTATGTGAAGCTAGGTAGAAAATGATGTAAAACCACAAAACCGCATCCCGTAGGGATGCAACCAATCTATTGGCACATTTTGTAGCATTCCTGCAAGATACAGATGCTTATATTCCTTTCTACAATGCTAACATCTCTACGAGGTTTCTCAGACTAAGGTCATCAATGAACCCTCTCCTAAAAGTATATTAATAAAATTTTACCTTGCATAAGCCGAAGGTATGTGTCTGTTAATAGAAAACAACTTTCCATTTGGGTTCTTATTCTTTGAATATTCCAGAGGAATAATGGTTTAGTAGAAAAATAGTATTAATCCTCGTTCAAAAGCAAAAAAGACCGACAAAAGTCGGTCTTTTCTGTGTTTATATCATTTCATTATTCTTCTTCGTCTTCATCCTCATCATCATCGTCTTCTTCGTCATCTTCGTCATCATCATCATCTTCATCTTCTTCATCGTCATCGAAATAATCCTCGTCATCGAGTTCTTCATTGAAATACTCTTCGAAAGTATTTATTGCTTTGGTGAACTCTTCTTCGTCCTCAATAGTCACTATTTCTATGTTTTCTTCATCCAGTTTTCGGCATTCATATACATAGTATTCGTTACCATCCATTGGTAACAATGCCACATAAGACTTGCCATCGATCTCTATGATCTCAAGAACTTCGCATTCTTCTATTGTCCCGTCTTCCAATTCGAGCTCAATAGTTTGAATGAAATCTACATCGTCTTCATAAGTATCTTCAATAGGTTTGTTATCTGTCATAACTAACTCCTTGTATCAATTTTTTTCTTCTGAGTGTCATTATTTATTTTTTGTTAAATAATGCAAGCATTTTTTACTCAATCGGGTAAGCAACAAATTGAGTCAGCTGATCATCAATCACCTAAAGTTGCTACCATGACAGCTTTTATAGTGTGCATACGATTTTCTGCTTCATCCCAAACCACTGATTGTTTTCCTTCAAACACTTCATCGGTCACTTCCATTTCTGGTATACCAAATTTTTTCAAGACATCAAGACCTATTTTAGTTTCAGTATTGTGAAACGATGGCAGACAGTGCATAAATATTGTCGTGTCTTTGCCTGTTTTTTTCATCAAATCCATATTAACTTGATAAGGTTTCAATAGTTTGATTCTTTCTTCCCAGACATTATCGGCTTCACCCATTGATACCCAAACATCTGTGTATATCACATCGGCACCCTTTACTCCTGTTTCAATACTGTCTGTTACCGTGATTTTTGCTTTAGTAGTTTTTGCTATTTCCTGACATTTTTGGACTAAATCATTTTCTGGAAAAAGACTTTTGGGACTGACTATTCTGAAATCCATACCCATTTTGCTAGCACCGATCATCAAAGCATTTCCCATGTTATTCCTACCATCTCCTACATAAGCGAATATTACTTCATTGAGAGGTTTTTTGATATGCTCCATGATGGTCATAAAATCTGCTAAGACCTGAGTAGGGTGATCTTCATTGGTTAAACCATTCCATACTGGAACTCCTGCGTATTCTGCGAGTTCTTCGACTATGTTTTGACCAAAACCGCGGTATTCAATGCCATCATAATAGCGACCAAGCACACGCGCTGAATCTTTTACTGATTCTTTGTTACCAAATTGTGAGCCGCTTGGTCCTAAATAGGTGACATGAGCACCTTGATCTAATGCCGCTACTTCAAAGGCACATCTGGTTCGCGTGGAATCTTTTTCAAAAATTAAAGCAATATTCTTGCCTTTCAGTTTGGGTTGCTCAGTTCCAGTATATTTTGCCTTCTTTAAATCAATAGACAAGTCCAGTAAAAACTGAATTTCTGTTGGGCTGAAATCCATTAGAGTAAGAAAATGACGATTTCTTAAATTAAAAGCCATATTAAAGCTCCTTATTTTTCATTTTGAACATTTTTTTTAAATATCTCAAAAATGTCAAATTGTTTTTTCTAGGACACTATTCAACACGGTATGATGACCGATATTCCTTGATAATCTATTTCTTCTTGATAGATTTTTACTAATTTAGCATGATTCTTTTTTAGAGGTGTGCAAACGCGGATATGCTCAGGATTAACCCCCACCCGACAGCTAAAGCAATCGGTTAATCAATCCATGATGCCTTCTCCAACACCATCCATGCATGAAAATAGATTGCATTCCGAGCGCATACCTTGTCATTCCGAGCGGAGCGAGGAATCTCATCATATTGCTTTTAGTTATTTCCGAGATTCTTCACTCCGTTCAGAATGACAAGGAAAGGTTCAGAATGACAAAAAAGGGATCATATTTTCGTGCTATAAAGTGCAGTCCTTGCAGGACTTAGATACTCTATATGCATAAGGAGATACCACACTACATATATAGAGAGATACCACATAGTCTCGCAGAGACTTAACTCTATTAACCGATTGCTTTAGCTGTCGGTATTGGACATCTACAACTCGGTAAGTCCCGAAGGGACGACAATTATCTATCATACTACACCTCCCGTTTACCTGTCACATACTCATATATCAAGGACTTCTTGTAGTCTTTCAATTCGGCTATCTTTTGGTGTTTTAAGTCGATTATTTTGTCTATATTACTACACTTCTCGTCTAAATAGGATGCAATAGTGATTTGCTCAGGGAGAGGAGGATAAGGAATATTTAAATTTTTAATAAAGTTCCAGCTTGCTCTTGGCATTTTTGTCCCATATGTAGAGGAATTAACAATATCAATAAAATTTTGGGATAATAAAACATAAAAAAGATATTTTAAATTCCCTACAAAGTTTTTAATTACAAGAAATTCTCCAGTACAAAATCCATCTTCTTTTGCGAGATAAATCTTTGCAAGATATGGTCTTAACTTTGAAAACAATAAATCTCCTTTGTAGTATCTATCTGATTGTTTCTCTGAGTAATCATTTTCTGTTTCTACATACTTTCCAGACCAACTCTCTATGTTTTCTAAACCTAAAAAGTTAAAACAAGTAGAAAAATTTCCAGTTTCTTGTCTTAATTTAATTAACATTGATAGTTTTTTTACTACCCATTCGTCAGGCACTTCCCCAATCCATTCAATTCCGCTCTCTTTAAATTCTGTATTATTTATTCCTTTCGTAGTGACTTTTTGAATTATTCCTTTTTTATATTCTTTCAGCTCATCAATCATTTTGTGTTGTAATTCTATCAAGGAATCAATCTTTGAGCATTTGTCCTCGAGGAAATTGGCAATGGCGGTTTGCTCGGAGAGAGGGGGGATTACTATAGACATACACAAAAGTCTTTGTTGGCTTAAATTTGCACGAGTGATAGAATTATCGTTTGCTGCAAGATAACCACGACAAACCTCACTTCTAAATAGGTATTTTGAATAATTTGTATCAAGTTCTTTGTTAGTAGGTCTAAATCTAATGGTAAATCCATTAAATACTGCATTTTCCCAGTCTTTCAATGCAACTGAAGAAAGCCCTAATTCTTCGATTGTTTCACTTGATCCTGTAAAAAAAATATCTCCTTTTTTTATAGAATACTTTTCTCTCTCTAATTCAGTGCAATCCACAAGTTCAATGGCATTATAATCAACCTCAAAATTTTTATATACATTTTTATAGTTCAAAAAAGGGAAACCATGACCAAAATCATCTTGTTTCAAACTTGATATACCAGTTCTAGTCCATCCAAAATTTTTAAGTCTTTCAATTCTCCAGCCTTCCGGAACTACCCCGATCCATTCAATCCCGCTATCTTTCATTTTTCTATTCATAAATCACCTTAATTTCTCTGTGTAACTCCGTGTTCTCTGTGGTTATATTTTATTCAATTGGTTTAGTTGGTCTTATTGGTCATCCACATCGATTTAAGTTTTGTAGTAGCTATAGATAATTTTGTATTATGTATAATCATCCAGCTCCTTGATTTTTTTTAGTTCAAGTATTAATTCTGGAATATATTTCTGTGCAGTAATCCAAACTTTTTCTATCTTTATCTCTCCATAATCATGAGCTAATATATTTCTTAATCCAATAATATCTTTCCATGCTATTTGAGGAAAAGAAATTTGGGTTTCGGTACTTATTTTCTTTGCTGCAATTCCAATTATTTCAAGATTCCTCTCAGTAGCAGCTCTTAATATGTTGTTTTTCTCAAACTCATAAAAACTTACATTTTTTATGAATTCTACAATGTTTTTGCTATGTATATACATATCAATTAACAATGATAAATCCTTGTCAGTTATAGACATATATCACCTCTGCGGTAGATAAAATAATCTTTTTTCTGATTGGGTTTTTTAAAGCTTCTTTTTCAATTAGGTCAGTTCTGCGATTAAGCATAATAGATAGTTCGTCTTTTAACCGAACCATGTCTAATAATGTGTTGTCCCATTCATTTAAATAAGAAATCAAAAAGTCAATATCGCTTTCTGCATTGAAATCATCACGAATAGATGAGCCAAAAACAGATAATTCTTTTACTCCATACTTTTTGCACAAACGAACTAACTCGTCATTGTCAATAAATACTCCGTTGTTTTTTAATTTTTCAATTGCTTGCATAGTATATCCTATATTTTAATTGAGTCATTGTTTTTATTACCTGTTTTTTGTCAATGAAAAATGTCATTGATAGAAAGTGCTCTGTATAGTCATAAGGTTTTGAACCTCCATACCAGCTTTTAAATGGTGTCACAAAATGTGACTTCAAGTTTATCTTACTCATTTCACCTTCCAATGTCCAGTTTTATCAGAGCCAATTCTCTCAATGAGATTTTCATTTTTCAGGCTTTCTATGTTTCTGTGTATTGTTCTTTCTGAAACCGAGAGTATTTTTGCCATTTCTTTTGCTGACAGATTTGGGTTTTGGGTTATGATTTCTTTAAGTTTATTTTTTACACTGACATTTACACTGACATTTACACTGACATCAGTCTCGATTTTTATTGAATTATCTTTTGTTTCTACAAGGTCAGCAATCTCTCCTTTTACATATTTTATGATGGTTTCTAGTTTTTTTTCTATTATGCTACCGATATATTCTGTGAGTGGTTTCACTTGTTCAATATTGGCATTTGCTCCATCGAAAGGGATTTTTCCAGAGAGTAGATCACATTTACGCAGGGTGTCGAGGTAGTTTTTTCTATCATCAGTGCGGATGACGATCATCGGGTAATTGTGCCTATGTAGTATATAATTTACGATGAGTCTAGCGATTCTACCGTTTCCATCTTCAAAGGGATGGATGCGGATATAGCGATAGTGAAACATTGCAGTAAGCTCTTCTATTTTAAGTTCACCTTTCTTTTCTTCATCACTGTACCACTGCAATAAATCCGCCATTAGTGAAGGTGTTTCTTCTATAGAGGCATAATCAAATATTTCTCCTGATGGTGTGATAACTGAGTTTAGTCGTTTTTTATATACTCCTACTCTTATTTCATAGCGATAATCACCATCTCGGCTTGTTTTGTAATAATTACGCACTAAAATTATCTTATTTAGTTCTCTTATAAAAGATTCTGTTAGCATAAAATCTTTATCTTTTGCCATTTCTTTTAGCCAATGTAACCCCACATTATGTGCTTTCATTTCTTCCAAGTCCTGCATTCTCGCATTACCCATCACATTTCCAAAAAGTAGGAGAAGTTTTGTTTGTCCATAAGTGAGTGTATTACCTTCAATATGATTTGAATTATAATTAAAATCTATCATGAACTGCTGATTTATATCCCGTTCAAGTTTTTCATTTAAGGGCAGTAAAGAAAGCCATTCTTGATAAAGCTCAGGTATCTTATTCATTTTTAAACAACTCCTTCAGCAACTCTGTTTCTTGTTTTTCGAGTTTTTTTATATTTTCCCCGATTTCGTTTATATCTCTTGGAGGTGAGTATTTATAAAAAAGTCTGGTAAATGGTATTTCATATCCGATTTTTGTTTTGCTTTCATCGATGTAAGCGTGTGGATTGTATGGTAAGACATTCTTTTCCAAATACTCATCATAAGATATGTTTGCAGGTATATTCTCGGTATCTTTTTTATCTTTATCGGGAGTTGGCTTGCCTTTTTTGTCTAAAATCATTTTTCCATCATCGTCAAATAATGGAGTCTGGACAACTACCTTGAAATATTTGAAATCGTCATTGTATAATATCTTACTTCCTATGTATTTACCTTCTATATTATATTCTCTATCTTCAAAGTTGGTGTAAACTTCCACTATATTTTCAATGCATTCGTCATTGAAATCATTTTTTTTATTTCCAAGTGATTTGCGTCTTTTTACAAACATATTTTTGGCATTTATCAGCTGAACTTTGCCTATTCTATGTTGTTCTTTATTTTTGCTGATAATCCAAATATATGTGGCAATGCCTGTTTTATAAAACATATCATTGGGCATTTGGATGATAGTTTCGAGCCAGTCATTTTCTATGATAAATTTTCGAATATTACTTTGTCCGCTACCTGCATCACCGCTCTGAAGTGGTGACCCGTTTTGAATGATAGCCATTCTACCTTTATCTTTTAATTTGGTTATGCCATTGAGCAAAAACAGCATTTGTCCATCATCTATTTTGGGTAATCCTGCTCCAAATCTACCATTTTCACCTATTTTATGTTCATCTCGAACTTTTCTTTCTTGTTTTTTCCAGTCAATGCCAAAAGGTGGGTTGGAGATTATATAATCAAAAGTAAAATCACCGAATCGGTCGTCATCTAGTGTGTCCCCAAACCGCATATTGTTTGCATCGCCTCCTCTGATGAGCATATCACTTGAGGCAATAGCAAAGGTTTCAGGGTTGAACTCTTGCCCATAACAATTAATTTTTGCTGATGGGTTTATGTCTGAAATTCTTTCGGAAAGACATCCGAGCATCTGACTTGTCCCCATTGCCATATCATAAACTTCTTTTGTGATGGCTTCATCTTTTAGGTCTTCTTCGTCACCAGCGATGAGCAAGTCTGTCATTAGATATACAATGTCTCGGGCTGTAAAATGAGCTCCCGCCTCTTCGCCATAACTCTCACTAAACTTCTTTATCAAGTGTTCAAAGATATATCCCATTTCGGTAGATGAAATAGTATCCGGTGAAAAGTCTGCTTTCTGTGAACAAAACTCTTGAACTACAATATACAACGCATTTCCATTTGATAGCTTAGTGATTTCATTGTCAAAATTGAAACCCTCATTATCTTTATCTTTGCCAAAAATGATGTTGCGGACATTTTCAGAAAAACTATTTATATAGCTTCGGAGATTATGTTCTATATTATCAGGGTCACTCAAAAGTTCCTCAAAAGTAAAGGAACTAATATTATAAAAACTATAACCAGATGCTTTAGTCAAAAAAGCGTTTATTACCTGCATATTTTTATATTTTTCTTTTGCTTTCAAGACAGCATCTCGTGTAGGAGCAAGAGTGTCATTAAATCTCTTTATCACCGTAAATGGCAAAATCACCTTCCCATACTCATATGGCTTATAAAGTCCTACCAATTTATTGGCAATGCTCCATATCAAGTCAGCCCTATTTTCACTATGTTTTGTGAATTTATCATTTGGCATTAAACCCTTCCTTATACAATATAATTCTCAAATACAACAAAATAAAACTGCCCTTATAAGTCAAGAATAAAATCGAGGTAAAATTTGAAAGGGATTAAATATACAACACCCTAAAGAGCTGTTTTTTAGGTTTTTAAATAAAATTTCTAAATGAACATCAGTAAGCATATGAACTTTTAACCCACCTTTCTTTTTGCCATCTCCTTTTGGAGTCCTCTCCGAAAAGTATATTAATAAAATTTTACCTTACACATGCCGAAGGTATGTGAAGCTCGGTAGAAAATGATGTAAAACCACAAAACTGCATCCCGTAGGGATGCGACCAAGCTATTGGCATATTTTGTAGCATCCCTACAAGATGCAACATGGTGCATATATTCCTTTCTACAGAGCTAACATCGCTACGCAAACGACTTTTCGGAGAAGACTCCACCCTGAAAGGGTGGGACGAAAGGAGATATTTTTCTATAAAGAGCCACACACCTTCGGTGTGTGTAAGGTATGATTTAATAAAAAATTGACTTTTCAAACAGCGGTCATTAATTATATTTGACTTATTTGAGAAGACTCATTTATGAAAAAGTTGTAAAAATATAAAATCTAAAAAATAATTGACAAAAGAAGCTATTTAAATAAAATGGTAAAAAATCCATTTTCTATGAAGGTTTAAGTAGATACATGTTGGGAGAGAACATGATTGAAAGGTCTAATTTCCCGATAGATAAGCTATAGAGGATAGGTTTACAAAAATTTAGAATGCTTAAAATAAGAGAAATGAATAATAACAGAATTTATTTTATTTATTGGCTTCTAAAAAAATTGATTGGAGGTGATAGTGAACATTTCATTACACGAAACAAGTAAGCTACTGAAAGGAAATCAAACTTATTCGCAGTTGGGCTTTTCTATGTTGTTAACACGGTTGAGAAATCAATATGCCCAAGACGATTCTGAAGAAAACTTGATAAGATGTGCTGAAGAAATCAATGCTTTTCTAGGAAAATTTGTAAAAATCATGGCAAAAGACTTAGAAAAGATAATGAAACTAGTTGAAACAGAAGTAAAAAATCAAGTTTTAACTTTTGACGAAACATGCCAACTAATATCACAAGGCAAAGTAATGCACATCGCTGGCTCAGAAAAATTACTTAGAAAACTTCCTCAAGGCAATTGGATAGGAGGTTCAACAGAATATTTTATGACAGATATTGGTGGAATCATAACATCAGACAGATTGTTTGTAACTGAGTATTGTTTTGATGATTTCAAAATTAAGACATATGATATATCAGAAATCCAGAATGTTGCCAACGATGCTTTTGAAAATGGTTTTTCACTACTTTTAATACCATTTGATAGTGAATTACATGTATCTTATGCTAAAAACGCTCATAGTTTTGAAAATATATTTTTGAGAAATATTTCTGGCTGGATAACGGGAATCAATCCCAACTCAAATGACCAAGTACCCATCACCGTGAATGGCTTATCACATAAAGTTTTTACAGATAATGCAGTTGTTTTACATCTAAAGATTCCAGATGAACAAACTGTTGAAATAAATATCATTAACACTTTTGAACAAGATACCACTTCACCTATTATTGAGTTTACAAAAGAAGGATTTTTGGTTGAAAAATGTTTGATAAATGGTGTAGAAACTGTTTTTGCAGATTATTTAATTAACAATAAAATAGATACAACTCATCCTCTGGTAGGAGATTATCATGGACATGGAATAAATATCTCCTTCCGTGAGATCAAAGATGGGTTAGTTCATTTATATGTTCCTGTATTCGAGGGAGTCAAGTATAGAATAGCAAAACCAGTAGCAGACTATTCTAAAACCTTTAATGATCGAATACAGGAGATTTCTGTAGATAAAGTCATATTTTCATGCAATTGCTTATTAAATTTCATACATGGCGAGCTTGAAGGTAAAGAAACAAAGGGCTTTGTAGGTCCTATCACTTTTGGGGAAATAGCGTATCAGCTAGTCAGTCAAACATTAGTTTATATCACGCTTCATGGGTAAGAATTATTTATCATGAAAATATAGACTAAATTGAAAAGAAAAAATATGTCCTTGAAATAAAATCAAGGGCCAAAAATAAAAAAGGAAAATATTGGAGGCTAATTTGATAATATCAATTTATGAAACGGAAAAACTATTACGAAGCGACCAGACTTATGCTCAATTGGGCTTTTCTATGCTTCTTGCAAGATTGAAAATACAATATGCACAGGATGATTCTCAAGAAAATTTACAAAAATGTGCAGATGAAATCAATGCTTTTTTTAACAAGTTTGTCAAAATCATGGCAAGGGATTTAGAAAGCATTGTAAAACTAGTAAAAACAGATGGTGGACATCAAGTTTTATCTTTTAGTGAAACTGAAGCTTTGATCAATGAAGGCAAACTGCTTCATATCGCTGGAACAGAAAAGATACTAAGAAAACTCCCTAAAGGTAACTGGATAGGTGGTTCAACCGAATACTTTATGACCGAAGATGGAGGATTAATCTCTGGTGATTTGATGTTTGTTACGGAGTTTCCATATCAAGATTTCCAAATAAAAACATATGATGCAAGTCAAATTGAAAATGTAGCAAATGATTCAGATGACAATGGATTCACATTGATGATAATACCATTTGATAGCGATGTTCATATCACTTATGCTGAAAATGCCGCAAATTATCAAAACATCTTTATGAGAAATATAGTTGGTTGGATTTCAGGGACAAACCTTGAGAAAAAAGACCAAACTCCTACAACAGTCAATGGAATGACACAAGAAATAAGCAATAATAAAGCCGTTGCTATGCATGTAAAAATCCCTGATGACAAAACAATAGAGCTTAACATCATAAATATCTTTGAACAAGATGAAAACTCTCCAGTTATTGAGTTTCAGACAGGTGGTTTTTCAGCAGAAAAATGCCTTATAAATGGGGAAGAAAGAGTGTTTGCTGATTATATTGCTGAAAAAGGGATTGATATTAAGCTCCCATTGGTTGGCGATTTTTCTGGTCATGGGATAAATATTTCGTTTAAATCGATAAATAATGGAGTAGTAAACTTTTATGCTCCTGTGATTGTTGGAATCAAGTATCGTATCGCAAAAGCAGTCCCAGATTATTTCTTGGCTTTCCACGATAGGGTTTCTAAACTTAATCCAGATAATGTAATGTATTCTTGTAACTGTATCTTAAACTTTCTTTACGGAGGATTGGAAGGTAAGAAAATTGCAGGTTTTCCGGGACCGGTTACTTTTGGCGAAATAGCTTATCAACTAGTTAATCAAACGCTAGTGTATTTGACTATTCAATAAAAAACAGTATCACAATAACGATGCTTTCCATTAATTAATCAAAATATGGAAGCAAAACACAAAACGGAGGATTTAAATGATAAAGCTTTATACAGCAATCACAAAAGAAGTTGATGACCCTAAAAAGGCTGTCGAAGAAATAAGTGAGCAATTGAATTTCAAAGAAAATATGCTCAAAAATACTGTAGGAATAGTCCATTATTACTACGAATACATAGAAACAGGAGTGTTTGAAGCTCTTGCAGAAGCACTTCCATTTAAAATGGTAGGCTGTGTGACTGCTTATGTAGCCGCTAGCGGCGGTTTTGGGGATGCCGCTTTGACTATCACGATGTTGACCAGCGATGATGCAGATTTTTCTATTTTTTCCTTGAACGATTTAGGTAAAAAATCACATGAAATTATTTCTGAAGAACTGAAAAATCTTTTCCATGAAATGAGTAAAAAGGAAACACCAAAAGTAGCAATGACTTTTATGTCTCCTTTAAAAAATTACAGCGGAGACGATTTAGTCGCAGTTGCTAATTCTATAGAAAAAACAATACCTATATTTGGAACATTGGCTTTTTACTTAGGGCAAGATGAGTTTCATGAACAGATCATAACTAATAATGCTGTTTCAGCAGATAGCTTAGTTTTACTTGCAATATATGGTGATGTCAATCCTAAATTCCATGTCAGCACTTCTTTTGATTTTGATGAATCACTCGACACAGGCGGTGTCATTACAGAAGCTGATGGACCTACACTAAAAGCTGTCAATGGTATATCTGCAGTTCAATATTTGAAAAATCAAGATATGTTGACCACAGACAATGCTGTTTTTGGATCAGCGATTTGGGCTGTTCCTGCAATTTTGTCCTATCCAAGCGGAACAAAGGTCGTGAGAGCATTTGTGACTATCATAGATGGAACAGAATATATTTTAGCAACAGGTTCAATGGATACAGGTGCCAAAATAAAATTCTCATTTTTAGATGGTGACAAAACTTTAGCAAGCGCTAAAAAATTGATAAATGATTTAACTGACAAAAAAGAAAATGATGTAATAGCATATAGTTGTGGTGCAAGAGCCTGGGCTTTGGGTGTGAATCATTCTGGAGAAGCAAAAATATTTGAAGAAACAGGCAGCATTTTTAAGCAAAAATATAGTGTTCCTCTAAACTATTGCGTAGCGTATTCAGGAGGGGAAATCTGTCCTATTTTAAATGATGAGGGTAAACTTGTAAATACCTTGCATAACTATACTTTGATTGCTTGTTCGTTTGGGTAGTTTTTTGTCATTCTGAACGCAGTGAGGAATCTCAAGACTTTTCGCTTCGTTCAAGGAGACAGGGGGGGGGGCAATTCTAACAAGTAAAGAATTTGCCCTAGAAAATCCAACCGATTTGTAGGGGTACCCCCATTAGTGTCAACTTTTCTATTTGTGCTTTACCTTTAATGCCCCAGAGGGGCAATGGCTTGGTAGAAATTGGAGACAAAAAGGAATTTTTTCTCGTAGCGGTTCAAGAGATTCGAGATTTATCGAGAAGCTCGCAGAATTACGATCTAGCATTATCCCTAAAGGATATATCCTCTGTTTTGAGAACATTTTCTACCAAACCATAATTCCTCTGGAATATTTAAGGTAAAATTCAATAAAATGGAAAGTTGACACTTATGGGGTTGCCCCTACGGTACCGTGGGTAGAACCATCAAAGCTGTAACTATCCCCCCCCAATAAATAATGTCTTGCAGACGGCAGATCGTAATTCTGCGAGCCTTTTCGCAAGCTCAAAGTCTCTTGAACCGCCCCATAAATGTGGGGGGAAAATTGGAGTTATAGACGAATTATTAATTAGAAAAAGGAATATAGATATAAAATTTTAAAAGAGAAAAGATTTATGAACCAAAATGATACAGAAGTAGAACTCTCTTTAGAAATAGCTAAACTCAAAGAAGAGAATCACAAAATTAAGACAGAATTGAGAGCCTCAAAGCGAGCATTCAATCTTCAAGAGCTGACTATAAATGCTCTTGAAAAGAATGCGAGTGTGAAAATGAATATGTATAAAGCTCTCGCTGATGAAAACGAGAAGCATCATATTTTTCTTTCGCATTTAATGAAAAATAGTGCTGATTTTATGATATTGGCAGACAGTGAATTAAATATAGCTTATTGTTCTGATTCTTTTTTAAAAAAAATAGGTGTTGTTGACTTTCAAGCCATAGAAAAGAAAAATGTCCTTGATGTTTATAACGAATTTGTTGACGGTGAGCTATTTGAGCAACTGGCAACTATGCTTTCTGTAGCAATAGGTCAGGATATTACATGGCGTCACGATGTGGTTGCGGACATTGATCGTTCAGGAGAGAAAAGAACTTATCGTGTGACCAATACACCCATGATTGACAAAAATGTCAATGGACTTATCATCAATTGGAACGATATTACAGATATTACTAATGCAAAAAACAAGGCAGAAAGCGTCACAAAAGAGATTGAACAACAAAGCGAGTTTTTGATAGCTTTGAATAGTATCTCGACTATACTTTTAGATCCAGAAGTTGGAAAATTTGAAGAAAACTTGCTCTTATCTCTTGAAATGATAGCTCAAATTACCAATACTGATAGTGTTCATCTCTGGAAAAATCATATAGAAAATGAGAAACTTTTCTGTTCACAATTGATGGTCTGGTCGCCCGGTACAGATTTATTTAGTATGGGTGAGTCAAACCTCGTTCATTATGATGAGGTTTTTCCCGGTGTGGATAGTATACTTTCAAGAGATAAATGTATCAATAGTTTATTTAAGGATCTACCGCACAACCTGCAAGAAGTCTTAGAACCTATTGGTATAGTGTCACTTTTGGTAGTTCCTATTTTTATCCAAGAAACTTTTTGGGGCTTTTTAGGTTTAGATGATTGGAAAAATGAGCGAAAATTTACTGATATGGAAGAAATGATAATCCGTTCAGCAGGTCGTATGATAGCAAATGCCTATATCCGCAATGACTTATATCATTTATTAGAAAATCTTTTGAACAGTATAACTTCCATGCTTTATGTGACAGAACCAGATACAGGCAAAATCTTATTTATGAACAATAGCATGAAAGAGCATTTTAATATAGATGGAGATGTTCGCGGTCAGATATGTTTTAATATTTTACGAGACGATATGGAAAAAATGTGCGAATTTTGCCCCAGCCATCACCTTAACCATAATCCCAATGAAGTCATCGAATGGGAATATCATCACCCAACAACAGGTCGTTCATATCACAATACCGACAAATATATCCGCTGGCTTGATGGAAAGCTTGTTCATCTACAACACAGTGTAGATATGACCGAAATCATAGATGCAAAAAAACAAGCTGAATACGGAAACCGTGCAAAAAGCGACTTTTTAGCTAAGATGAGCCATGAAATACGAACCCCTATGAATGCTATTATAGGTATAGCACAGGTTCAACTCCAAAAAGAAGATTTAACAGAAGAGAATTCTTTTGCACTCGAAAAAATATTTAATTCTGGACAAAATTTGTTAAAAATCATCAACGACATTCTGGATTTATCAAAGATTGAAACCGGTAAAATGGAATTAAACCCAACTACATATGATCTTTCAAGCCTCATCAACGATTCTGTTCAATTGAATATAGTTCATATAGGCTCAAAAACTATAGATTTTATATTGGAAGTATCACCAGATTTGCCGAGCAGAATGATAGGTGACGAAATACGATTGAAACAGATATTGAACAATCTGCTTTCCAATAGCATTAAATACACTGACGAAGGGCATGTTAAACTTACAGTTGAACACTATGTTCCAGACTCAAAAGAAATTGATAATGAAGTCTTTTTAAGATTTATTGTCGAAGACAGCGGTCAAGGTATGAAACAAGAGGATGTTGAAAAACTATTTTCTGAGTATTCCCGTTTTAATATCGATTTAAACAGAACTAAACAAGGCACAGGACTTGGTTTGACTATCACTAAAAACCTAGTAGATATGATGGAAGGGAGAATTTCTGTAGAAAGTGAATATCTAAAAGGTAGTAAATTTACAGTTGAACTGAAACAAAACTCTGTTGAATGTGAAATAATAGGTCCAGAACTTGCAAAACAGCTAAGTAATTTCTCATTTATGAGAGATAAACACTTTTCTAAACTTCAAATACAATATGAGCTTATGCCATATGGAAAAGTCTTGGTCGTTGATGATATGGAAACCAATCTTTATGTCGCCGAAGGTCTCTTAAAACTATATAAATTAAATATAGAAACAGCTTCTAGTGGTTTCATAGCCCTTGATAAAGTAGAAAGTGGAAATGTGTATGATATTATTTTTATGGATCATATGATGCCGCAAATGGATGGAATAGAAACCACTCAAAAATTAAGAGCTATGGGTTACGATGGTATCATAGTAGCTTTGACAGCCAACGCCTTAGCAGGAAACGATAAGATGTTCCAAGAATTTGGTTTTGATTCCTTTATCTCAAAACCTATAAATGTCCAGCATTTGAACGCAGCTTTAAATAAATTTATTAAAGAAAAATATCCAGAAGAAGCTATAAAATATGCCTCTTCAGCAATATCTGTTTTACAAGATGATGATGCATCACAGGATTCTTTAGCATCTATTGCCACTACAATGGATCCTAAACTACTCAACATTTTCTGCAAAGATGCGAATGAAGCTGCAAAAACAATGAGAATTTCGATGCAAGAGGACGATATAAAACTCTTTACTACCAACGCACACGCTATGAAATCGCTTTTGGCAAATATAGGAGAAGATAAAATGTCTCAACAAGCATCAGACCTCGAAAAAGCTGGTCTTGCAGGAGATAAAGATTATGTCAAAGAAAATATGTTCGACTTTGTGGATTCTTTGGAAGCATTGGTCAAAAAAATGGCGGCTACTCAAACTATTGTAACTGAAAATGATGATGATATTGATGAAGATATAGACTTTTTGAAAGAACAATTGACTATCATTGTCGAAGCATGTCAAGATTATGATGATATAAAAGTCTATAATATCCTTGATTTGCTGAAGACTAAACCATGGAAACCAGATACTAAAATAGTCTTGGAAAATATCAGAGATATGCTTTATTTACACAGTGATTTTGATGCTGCTGAAGCTCAAGCGAATATTTTGTTGGAAGTGTAATGTATTTAAGGCGTGAATATAACACTGGATTTTGAAAATAAAGTTTTAACTAAAAGTCAAAAAAATAGATGAGACAAGGAGATTTTAAATAATGATAAAGTCATTTACAGCAACTACCAGAGAAATTGATGATCCTAAATATGCAGTCTCAGAGATTATGACTGCATTGGATTTGGAAAAAAATCTATTAAAGAACTCTATAGGCATAATATCGTGCTTTTCAGAGTTTGTCGAAACAGGTGTTTTGAAAGCGATATGCGATGCTCTTCCATTTGATTGTATAGGAACGACTACCTGTTTATGTGCTTCAGGACAGGAAATAGACCAGTTACTTTTTGCAATCACTGTCTTAACAAGCGATGATTGCGAGTTTAAGACGACAAAAGCAACCATATCAGAAGATTTTGAAAGCACAGTAAGAGAGTCCATAGACACTTTGTTCAAAAGCTCACCTCATAACGACCCAATAGGAAGAGATGAAATAAAACCCACATTATTTTTGGGTTATTTCCCACTGATAAAAACTATTGGAAGTGATGTAATACTGGCAACTTTGGATAAAGCAATTGGAGGAATACCAGTGTTTGGCACAGTAGCAGTTGACCACAAAATGGATTATTCGACAGCCCTAACAATTCACAATGGAGAAGCCTATCGTGATGTTCTCGTATTGGGAGCTATTTATGGTTCAATAGAGATGAAATTTGAGGTAGCATCAATCAATGAAGACAATTTCAGAAAACAAAGAGCAATAATCACAGAGTCTAATGGCAACATATTAATCGGAGTGAATGGGAAATCAGCAATCGAATATTTAGAAGAAATAGGATTGACAAAAGAAGAAATAGCCAATGGATTGGGCGTGATACCTCTGATAGTCGACCATAAAGATGGGACAAAACCAGTAGCAAGAGCGGTCTTTGCCACAACTCCTGAAGGTTATGTTGTTTGTGGAGGAGCAATGCCAGTAGGAGCAACATTGGCAATAGGTCGAGTCGATGTAGCAGATGTATTATCAACCTCAGAAACATCCTTGAAACCGCTACTTAAAGAAGATAGTGTCTTAATAAGCTATTCATGTATAGCGAGATATCTTGTATTGCAGACCAATAGTTCAGCTGAGGCAGAAAAAATTCAAAATGTGGTAGATGGTAAAAACAATTATATATTCACAATAAGTGGTGGCGAAATATGCCCGTTAGTGGATTCAGAAGGTGTATTGAAAAACTATTTTCACAACTATACAAATGTGTTTTGCAGGTTAAGATAAAGGATTAATGGATAAAAACAATATCGATGGCACTCAAGCCTTTGAACGCGATACCGACGGCACCGAAGCCGTCGGTATAGATGTAGACTCACTAGTCCGTGAAAATCGTTCCTTAAAGCGCAAGCTCTCACTTTTAGAAGCGAATCTGTTTCGCTCAAAACAAGTAGATGCTGTCCAAAATCGTGTAGATGCGATAATGGATAATTCATTAAAAAAAGAACAGCGATTTTTTCAGCTCGTTCTTGAGAATATGACAGGCATTTTGATCCTTCTGGATTTTGATGGTCGGTTTGCTTATGCTTCAAACACTTTTTTGGAAGTGGCAGAAATAGCAAATTTTGGCTTAATTCATGGAAGTGATTATAGAGATCTATTAGAATCTCACATCTCAAAAGAAACCTTGAAACGAATTTCCACAGGTGTTCACAATGTCATAAAACAAAAAAAAATTATAACCTTAGAAGAGCAAATCGATTTTAATTTCAAAAAGAATCCTCGAATATATTCAATCAATATCATATCAATGAATTTTGACAATGAACATGCAGGGACGATGCTTTTATTTAACGACATAACAGAAATCAATAATGCCTTAAAAGCAGCCGAATATGCCAATCAAGCAAAATCCAACTTTTTAGCTACGATGTCTCACGAAATACGAACACCCTTGAATGCTATCATAGGAATTGTCCATATCCTGCTTCAAAAAGGCAATTTAACAGATGATTTTATCAATTCATTGGAAAGAATATATAGTTCAAGTGAAAGTTTGCTAAACATTATCAATGATATTTTGGATTTATCGAAGATCGAAACTGGAAAAATGGAGCTTAATCCCTCCGAATATGATTTTCCAAATTTTCTAAATGATGCAGTTCAGTTGAATATTGTAAGGATCGGGGAAAAACCAATAGAATTTTTTGTAGAAATCGATGAAAATCTCCCCATGAAAATGATCGGAGATGAATTACGGCTGAAACAGATATTAAATAATTTGCTTTCGAATGCTATAAAATACACACAGAAAGGTTATATCAAGCTGGTAGTTGATTATTATTTTTCAGATGAAGATAATATTGAGGATTCAAATTTGTCTAAAGATGATGCCCCGGAGCAAATCGAAAAAAATCAAAGTATAACTCTTCGTTTTGCTATAGAGGACACAGGTTTTGGAATCAAACCCGAAGATCAAAAAAAATTATTTACAGAATATTTAAGGTTTAATACAGAGCTAAACAGTGCTACTGAAGGCACCGGAATTGGTCTCAAAATCACACAAAATCTGGTTGATTTGATGGAAGGTTATATAAAAGTTGAAAGCGAATTTGGCAAAGGCAGCATATTCACCATAGTAGTAAAACAAAAGATAGCAGATTCAATGCCTATAGGAAGCCAACTTGCAGAAAAACTAAGCAAATTTAACTTTATAGGCAATAGAGATGTATCCAATAAACAATTTTTTCGTGAACCAATGCCATATGGAAGCGTCCTGATAGTAGACGATATGGAAACAAATTTATTTGTAGCAGAAGGTTTATTATCTCCATATAAGGTCAAAATAGATAAAGCTACCAATGGTTATACAGCTATAGAAAAAGTATCCTCTGGAGGAATATACGATATAATATTTATGGATCATATGATGCCAGTAATGGATGGAATCCAAGCTACGCAGATGCTTCGTTCAATGGACTATCAAGGTGTAATAGTTGCCTTGACAGCAAATGCTCTAGCAGGCAATGAAGAGATATTTTTAACAAAAGGATTCGATGGTTTTATTTCAAAACCCATTAATGTGAGACAACTTGACGAAGCCTTGAAAAAGTATATAAAAGATAAATATCCTGAAGAAGCTGAAAAATATGCAGATGAGATTTTGAATTTTAATCAAGAATCCTATAAAGACTCAATAGATATTGAGTCGATAAATCCTAAATTATTATCAATTTTTTGTAAAGATTCTGAAAAAGCTGCTGAGACAATGAGAAATTCACTCCTTGTAGATGATATAAAACTCTTTACGACCAATGCACATGCCATGAAAACAATATTGGCAAGTATCGGAGAGGTAGAAAAATCAAAAAGTGCTTTTGCTTTAGAAGAAGCTGGTTTAAAAGAAGATAAAGAGTATATAAATGAACATGCGATGAGTTTTATAGAATACTTAGAATCATTAGTAAAAAAAATGAAACTAAAGTCAATCGATGGACTTGATATACAAATATTTAATAAAGATTTACAAGATGACACACCGACATTGAAAGAACAATTAAAGTTATTGATCGAAGCCTGTCAAAACTATGATGACACAAGAGTATTAGAAATCTTGAATTTATTAAAAGAAAAAGAATGGAAAGCAGAAACCAAAAATTCTTTAGATATAATTTTTGATAAATTGTATTTACATAGTGACTTTGAGAGTGCTGAAGAACTAGCTCAAACATTATTAGATTCATTATGATAGCATTATTTCAACAATTTAAGGATAAATAAACAATGACAGAAGAAAAAAAATTTACTTTCCCCTTTGTAGTGGTTGATATTGAGACAACAGGTTTGAGCTGGACACAAAACGAAATCATTGAGATAGGAGCAGTCCGATATAGTGAAGATGGTTCAGTAGAGACATTTTCCCGTTTTATCAAACCTGTCCAAAAAGTTCCATTAATTATTTATAAACTAACCAATATTAAAGAAGATGATTTAAAGCATTCCGATAAAGTAAATATTGTATTGAAGGAGTTTTCCAGTTTTATTAAAGAAGAGGATATCATAGTCTGCCACAACGCAGATTTTGATATAAAATTTCTAAATCATCATCTTGAAAAAAATAAGTATCAAGAACTAAGAAATCGTATCCTTGACACACTAACATTGAGCCGAATATTTCTACCATTTTTAAATAATCACAAGCTCAGTAGTATAGCAGAATATTTTGAAATCAATCTTGAAAATGCACATAGAGCTATATATGATGCTCAGATAACTGGGCAAATTTTACTAAAATTGACAGAATTTGTAATACAGTATGTAAAACCCGATGAAATTAATTTTTTGGTAACAGTTGCTGAATATACTGTTCGACAAGAAAAAGGTGTAAATAGGTTTAATTATAAAGAGAAAAATGATTATTTATTAGCTTATCTGACCTTATTAAGAGATTATATGGTGAAATATGCCCTTTTAAGAAAGTCAACAGAAAAAAATCCATATACATTTACCCATTATAATTTTATCGAAAACCCTTTATCTAATGAAATAACAGGGTTTGATGAAAATAAATCAAAGTCTAATCCAGAGATTCAAAATGAACTTGATATTGATAAGATATTTGGTGAAGCTGGTCTTTTTGCAAAATCGTTTGAAAATTATGAACTACGCACAGGTCAGATAGAAATGTCAAAAGCAGTATTAACATCCTTTGAAAAAGAGGAATATTTGCTTGTCGAAGCTGGAACAGGAGTAGGGAAATCACTTGCATACCTGATACCGTCGTTGCTTTTTTCTTTAAAAACAAAGAAAAAAATAGTGGTTTCCACAAACACTAAAAATCTCCAAGAACAATTATTATTTAAAGACCTCCCACTCATAATGAAAGCAGTAGAAATGAATTTTTTAGCAGTCTTAGTCAAAGGAAGAGAAAATTATTTATGTATGCGAAAATGGCAAGAAATTTACGAATCTATGCTCTTAAATAAAGCTAATCTTCCTTTCTCACCTAGCGAAGCTCAAGGACTTCTCTATTTATTTTTGTGGGTTGTAAATACAAAAACTGGCGATATCACAGAAAATCAAGCATTTCATAATACAAGATTCGGCTTTTTGTGGAAAAGGCTGGCAAGCGATCGCCATCTATGCTTGGGTAGGAAATGTCGTTTTAACAATAAATGCTTTTTGATGGAGGTCAGAGCCAAAGCAGAAAAAGCAAATCTGCTCATAATCAACCATTCCTTATTGTTTTCAGATATCCAGAACGAACAGCCCACGCTTGGGGAAATAGAATATCTTGTTATTGATGAAGCCCATAATCTTTTACAATCAACATCAAATTATCTGGGACTTTCTCTGTCATATCCAGATATATTAGGTTTTTTGAACACAATTTTTCAAATACGAAGCGATTTTCAATATGGAATGATAGTCAATCTTAAAAACAACACAATGAGAAGTGCAATTCCTGAAACCGATAAAACTAACATGATAAAATCGATAGAATCCCTGACTGATTACATGAAAGAATCCAAAGATGTCGTAGAGACACCATTTAGACTTTCTGGAGAGATTGTCAAAGAAAAAGGGGCTTACAATAAGTTTAGGATAAAAAAAGTAGAAGAAAACACAAACTGGATATTAAGCCTAAAAGCATTACAAGAGTATTTGAAAAAAATCACCAAAGAGTTAAAACATTTACATAACAATCTTTTGACTTATGAAGCAAAAAAATTTCCTGAGCAGGATACAATGCTTGATTTTTTAAGCAGGACCTCAGATAATTTAATTAAACATATCCAAAATCTTGATGAATTGATAGAACCGAATATCAATAACTATGCTTATTGGTTATCGAGTTTGGATATACAATCAGAAAATTATCCTACAGGTGTTTTTAATTATGCTCCTATCAGAGTGAATAACATACTTCCAGATATACTTTATCGAAAAATAAAATCCTTGATTTTTACTTCAGCGACATTGAGTTTGAGAAATAGGTTTAAGTTTTTTGTTGATAATATGGGCTTGGATAGAATTCAAAATTCCAAACTTATAAAGCAAAATAACCCACCAAGTAGAGAAAATGGAGAAGGTGAGAACGAATGGTCAAGGGTTGTAAATGAAAAAATAGTTCTTTCTCCTTTTGATTATGATAAACAGACTTTGATTTTAAATACAGAATTTTTACCCAATGTCGCAGATGCCTATTTTCTTCCTCAAAGCAAGGATTTGATTAAAGCAATTTTAGAAATAAATAAAGTAGGCACATTGATACTGTTTACCGCTCGAAAGGATTTAGAAGCAATACATGATGGAATAGAACAGGTTTGTTTTGAAAATGATATATTGCTCTTAGCTCAAAAAGGTTCATCTGGTCGTAGTAGTATACTTAATCAATTTATTCATGATGGAAAAGCAGTCTTACTTGGCACAAATTCTTTCTGGGAAGGCGTGGATGTGCAAGGGGAGTCTCTGGAATTATTGATTCTACATAAATTACCTTTCCAACCTCCTACAGACCCTATAGTAGAGGCTCTATTGGAAAAATTGGATAGTGAGGGAAAAAATTCTTTTATGCACTTTTCTCTACCGGTTGCTTTACTTCGTATGAGACAAGGTGTAGGTAGACTTATCCGCTCTAAAACCGACAAAGGAGTGATTTTGATACTTGATAATCGAATCACTACAAAATACTACGGAAGCTATTTTAAAGAAATAATTCCTACAAAAATTTATAGTACAAAAAATCCTGTAGAAACAATAGATGCTATCACAAAAAAACTGAAATTTGGAGGAAGACATGGAACAAACGAATTATGAATTTAATCCCGAGATAAATTATTCACAGCTTGCTGACTTAGTTTTTCATGTATTAGTATACATGAAAGTCAACAATGCTTCTAATTTATATGATGAAGCCTATTTTAAGGGAATGGCTAAGGAAAAATCTTGCTATGTAGGGAACGGATGTATCCGTTCCGATAATGATGTATCCGTTCAAAAAAAAATTGAATGTTTACAAGGATATTACAACCAAAACTTTGAGCGGTTGGCGATTGTAAATTTTATGCCATTTTATGTAGGAAGTTTGCAAGACTTGAGAGTTCGTCTATCGAATTTTCAGAATTTTACTTCTGAAGACAAAGAGCTTTTTGTTAACCCATTTCTTGAGATATTAGAGAGTGAGTCAGTGTTTTACTATGACTATTGGGATAGATTTCATAGAGACAATGCCGCATATAGAGTGAATGTAGAAAACAGACTGAAAGCAGAACTGAAGAAGTTTTCTTGTATTTACAAGTATCACAATGTTCAACCTTTTATGATTTTATCATACTCAATCACTCGAAACGGTAGAGGTTTTAACAGAGGCGGTTATTTCTCAGGAGCTATTCCTTTTCCAAAAAATGACAATGACTTCAACTACACTCTGATAATGGCTCTGCATGAGCATACGCATTCCTTTACCAATGCTCTATTAAATAGCAATATCACTATGGATGATGATTCTTTTGATTTGTCTGAAAGTCTGGCGATTTTAGCAGACTATTATTTGATAAAAGAGCTTGATGAAACACTGATGCCAGATTATTTAAAAGTGTTTGGGCTTGACTCAGAAGAAGACTTTTTAAAGAATTTTGTAATAAATGACAATCTGCATAGTAAACTGATGAGAAAAATAGATGATATACTATCTGTTATATCTTCTGAATAAAATGGAGACATAGATGATAAATGACTTGAAAGCTCTGGCTGAAAAGAAGGGAGACAAACTTGAAGTTGTTTCCATTAAAAATATTCGGTTACTTGAAAAAGAAATCATCAAGTATAGGACAGAAGAAAAATTAGACGGTTTACAAAGCTGGATTCTTAATAATTATTTCTATTTTACAGGCAATAAAAAAGGGATTCCAGAAAAAATGCAGTCGGTTATTATCGTTGCGGTTCCTCACCCTGCTTATGCGAATATCACATTTAATAAAGATGGGAAAGAGTATAAAATATTTGGAACTGTGACATCGCCAATGGACAGAGCAAGTAAATACATTACAGATGCCGTAAAAAAAGCAGGTTATTCTATCGAAGCTGAAGGGCGTATGCCGTTAAAACGTATAGCTGTTCAAAGCAGACTAGCAGAATATGGTAGGAATAATATAACTTATGTGCCTGGTATGGGAAGTTATGTAGTTTACACTGGTTTTTCAACGGATATGCCTTGTGAAAAGGACTCATGGAGAGAAGCAGTTGTTTCATCTACATGTGAAACTTGCGAAATATGTTTAAATAATTGCCCTACAAAGGCAATAAATAAAGATAGATTTTTGCTTGAGAGCTGGAAATGTTTATCAGCACACAATGAGCAAACAAATGATTTTCCTGATTGGCTACCACAAGATGCTCATCATACACCTTATGACTGCTTAAAATGCCAAGTCGTTTGTCCATTAAATGAAGAAAATAAAGAAACTATTGATGTATCTTTTGACGAAGAAGAGACAAAGAGAATTCTTGAAGGCGCACCTTATAAGGATGTTTCAAAAGAACTTAAAAAGAAGATTAATTTACTTGGACTTGATAGTTGGGCATCAATCCCACGCAATTTGCTGCTTCTATTTGATTTAATGGATAAAGGACAAAAGCCAAAACTATAGTTTATGGATATATTATTCCTCGTTTAAAATGCACCCATATTCCTAGAGAGATGGTTTATCTGCTCCGAGTAAATATGCGTAGCACATTATTTTACGGAACGCATACATGCGCGCTGTCCGAAAACCCCACCCCGTAGCAGAAATCTCCGATTTCTTTTCTTCTCAGAGGTCATCGGCGTAGGGGCGTATTGCATACGCCCTTTAAATCGCAAATATGAGCCTCAAAAATTAAGAAATCGGAGATTTCTGCTACGGACATGGTTTTCAGAGAAGACTCATACAATCAAGGTATGAAACGGAAATCAAGAGGAATAGAATTGATAGAATTAGAGCAATTGAAAGCCTTTTGAGAAATAAAATAAAAAATTAGATATAAAAGAGAGAGCAATAATGGGCATCACACAAAGACAATATAAGTTATTAGGAGATTTTAATAAAGTCTTAGATTATTTAACAGATGTGTATAATATAGAAACACTTAATAGTTATTTATTACCTCAATTTTTTGAGTATGCACATACTCATCCTTTATTCAATCATAAACTGACCCATAGGTTTGGTATCTGGGAAAACAATAATGACATAGTTGGATTGGCATGTTATGAAATGGACATTGGTGAATGTTTTGTCAGTATAAAGAAAGGTTATGAAGCATTATTACCAGAAATGATTAAATATTCAGAAGAAAATATGTCTTTTGATAATAAAATATCATTTTGGATTATTGACAAAGAAATAGAAAAGAAAGAATTGCTTGAGAAAATGAGTTATAAAAGAATCCATGCCGAGCCAGTAACGATTTTTCAATATGATCAACCATTTCCAGAAAAAAGACTACCAAAAGGATTTTCTGTAATAACACTAGAAGATGAAAATGATTTTAGGAAAATCAATGATTGTTTATGGTATGGATTTGATCATGGTCCTGAACCCGATCCAGATCAGGATATAGATTGCAGGATGTTAATGCAAAGTGGTCCAAATTTTCGGAAAGATTTAACAACGATAATTAAAGCACCAAATGGAGAATATGCATGTTTTGCTGGGATGTGGATTGATACAGTAAATAATTATGCATACTTGGAACCACTGGCAACTGTTCCTGAATACAGAGGATTAGGACTTGCTACAGTAGCAGTAGTAGAAGGCATGAAAAAAACAAAAGCATTAGGAGCAAAATATTGCTTTGGTGGTGTGTCAGATTTTTACCAATATCTTGGATTCAAGACGATATCACATAGAGAATTATGGAAAAAGATTTGTATTAATGGAATATAAAGAATTATCATTATCTGATATAAAAGAGAACTTACTAGACAATTTCAATCGATACCAGAAAGTTACAAGACGATGGCATAAAAATAATGGTGTTTGGTTAATCGTGGATTGTGATTATATAGACGATTGGGACGAGACAGAAAGAAAAGATAGGGTTAATCAATTTTTCAATATCATATTTGAGAAGAAAGGATATATTTTTGGGGCTTATAAAGACAATAGATTGAAAGGGTTTTCGGTGTTATTAAATGAAAGATTTGGGACTAATAAACAATATGTATTACTGAAATATATGCATGTATCACTTGAGTATAGACATCAAGGAATAGGGAAAAAACTGTTTGAAATGACAGTAAAAAAAGCAAAAGAAATTTATATTGAAAAGATATATATGTCTGCAAACAATTCTGAAGCAACACAGAAGTTTTATTTAGAATTGGGATGTATAGATGCAACAGAAATAAATGAAAAAATGGTAGAAAAAGAACCTTTTGATAGGCAAATGGAATATGTTATAAGTTATGAAGTTACATACTAATGAATATAGAATATTTTCTTTAAAAGAAACTTCAGAATTTATCAGTGAATAAAGGAAATCAATCAGACCGCATGGCCGCAGTTTTTGTTAAATTGGGAATGCAAAGGTTGGTCTGAACTTTTTACTACTTTTGCAGACTACCAGATTGTTTTGACACGAGATGAAACGCTTATTGCTTATGGCTATACTATACCGATATTTTGGGAAGGTGAGTTGATTGATATTCCAGATGATTTAACGATACTTGTAGAAAATGGAGTTTCTACTTACCAGAAAGGTATAAAACCAAATATCTTATTAGCTTTAGCAGCTGTAGTTTCACCAAACCACAAGGGAGAGGGCTTAAGCTACGAAATAGTGAAAGCCATGAAATGCCTGAGCAAGCAAAAGCAAATAGATACATTGATAGTGCCTGTAAGACCAACATTGAAAACGAAATATCCTTTGATACCAATAGATAAATATGCTAAGTGGAAAACAGATGATGGAAAAGCTTTTGATCCGTGGCTTCGAGTTCATGATAAACTTGGTGGAGTTATCTTTAAGACAGCTGAAATATCAATGATTATCAAGGGAAATGTAAACGAATGGGAAGAATGGTCAAACCTGAAAATGCTTGATAGTGGCTCTTATGTCGTAGAAGGGGCTTTGAGTCCTGTAGAAATAAGTATTGAAAAGGATATGGGTATATATTACGATCCTTGTGTATGGGTAAAATATGGAAACACAATATGAACTATACAAATATACTATATATTTTATCAGGATTACCTGGAGCGGGTAAAACTTCAATCGCCAAATCTATCTCGACTATTTTTAAAGCAACATATATACGAATCGACACAATTGAGCAAGGTTTGCGAGATTTGTGCGATTTTGATGTTCAAGGTGAGGGTTATCGCCTCGCATATAGACTCATTGCGGACAATTTAAAGGTTGGCAATTCTGTGGTTGTGGATAGCTGTAACCCATGGAAGTTGACTCGCACAGAATATGAAAACATTGCCATAGAGAACAATCGTGAATACATAAATATTGAAGAGATATGCTCTAACATTGCTGAACATCGAAAGAGAATTGAAGAAAGAGTAACCGATATTCCGAATCTGAAATTATCTTGCTGGACTGATGTTTTGAGCAGAGATTATGAGCAATGGGATAAAGAACATTTCATAATAAATACGGCAGGAAAAAGCATAGATGAGAGTGTAAATAAGTTGGTAGATAAAATAAAAAATGAGCAAAACTTTATCCTGACAACCGACAGATTATTTTTAAGGAAACTGTGCAAAACTGACTTTGATAACTTATGTGAAATATTACAAGACAAGGAAACAATGTATACATATGAACACACTTTATCAGATGAAGAAGTCAAAGGTTGGTATGATAAACAAATCGACCGCTACAAAAAAGATGGTTTTGGTTTATGGACAGTGATTCATAAAAATACAGACGATTTTTTAGGAGTATGTGGCTTAACTATACAAAATATTAACGAAATAGAATACCTTGAAATAGGTTATATGTTCAAAATGAAATAATAGCTCAAAAACTTCGTGAAAGTTGTTTGATGACATCTATTGGCGAAAAAGCAATAATAACAGCAATGAAAAATGGAACTTGGGATACTCGCAAACCAGCTCCCGTTACCGATTCTGATCTTGATGTATTAAAGAAAAATTGGTGGGTTATTCACCTGCTTATGAAAATTTTATGAAAATGTCAAAGTCTGTGCAAGTAACTTATACAAAGCGTTTCCTTTCTTTTAAAACCGAAGAAGCCCGGCTTCGTGATTTTGAGAAAATAGTGATAAGGCTAAACAATAATCTGAAACCAATGTAATAGATATGTGTAGCCCGCAGGGCGACCGACCTATCCGAATGGAACCAGAGCAGCTACAGTGCCAAAGCCAATTCAATCCTATTATATGCGGTTTACCTTTTTTACAGATAATGCTTACTTTTTACAGAATTTGTTTGGTACTGTTTGGGCAATATTTTATGAAGCCTTTCTTGCCGGATAAAAACCATGTTTCTGTATTATGCTCCTCAAAATATGCAAAACCTTTATAAAAATTGCCTAATTCACGATATACACAAGGTATGATTTCATTCCCTCTCTTGTCAATATATCCCCACATTGCAAAATGATTAGAGGGTCTCATCGTCCTGGGTACTTCCAGCCTGACTGCCGCAAATCCTTCATGAAATCCTTTTACTTCTGCATATCTGCAAACCACTATCTCAAATCCATTTTCATCAACAAATCCCCATTTCCCTGTTTCATAATCTCCTATCCTGACTGCTGTCATTCCTTCTGAACGGTCTCCAATTTTATCATATATGCATGGTATGACTATATTTCCCGTTTCATCAGCGAACCCCCATTTCCCGTCTTGCTCAACGGCTTTCAAGTTCTGTGAAGGATTATGTGAATCTCTATTATTGTCCTGCGGGATTTCATTCCCTTTAATATCAATAAAAAGCCATTTGCCGTGTATATTGACCCAAGCTACGCCTTTTGAGAAATTGTGAGCAGCATCATACTTGCATGGAATCACTTCATTGCCGTGTTTATCAATATAGCCGCACTTATCAGTTTCATTGTCAACAACAACCGATATATCTTCACAAAATTTTCTTTCAAAAGGACTCCCAATATAATTATCTACTTCATTTTCATGAATCTTTGCAAACGGACTCGAACTTCTGGGTTCATATCTATATTTCCCAATAAGCTTGTATTTTCCAGGTGTTATCACCTCGTTGCCTTCCTTGTCAATGCAACCCCATTTTCCACTAAGCCATAAACCGCTCGCATCATCGGTAACGCGCAAACTTCCGATTCCGACGACAGCGATTCCACCAACAAAATTGTACACCACATCATATTTACTCGGTATAATCTGGTTTCCGAGAATATCGATGAACCCCCACTTTTCGCTACCATCACTTGGCTTAATTGCTGCCATTCCATCCGAAAAGTTGTGTACATCTTCGTATTTACAAGAAATAATTTCGTTTCCAGCTGTGTCTGCAAACCCCCATAATGATGGGCCGTTTGTTTGATAACGACAGACATGAAGGAAACCTTCAGAGATAAATCTGCCTATAAAATTAAAATCAAAGTATATAAACTCAAAATCACTCATGATGGTATAATCTCCTTTTAGATATTCTTTTTAACTTTGTAAGAATTACTTCCCATTTTTCTTGATATTCAGTATTTTCAAGAAATAGCACCCCTTGGGATGAAGCGGAATTTGTAACTCAAAATCTTGTCCTCTATTTTTAGTTCTATTATTTTTTCTGGCATTTATGTTCCTTATTGTCAAATATTCGTTATCCTAATAACTCATTTAAACTAATTATCTTACCACCTTGTTTTTCATAATAAAGTAGCATTTCGGGGATTTTCTTTTTATCCCAGCTGGTTATACAATCTGATAATACAGTAACTTCATAACCAGCCTTTCGTAAATTAAAACAGGTTGATTTAACACAAACTGTGGCATCTGCTCCCGTTAGATAGAACTCGCTTATTTCATTTTTATTGATGAAATCAGTAAACTCCTCACTAGTCAATGCGTTACTTTTGTATTTTGTAAACACATTTTTTGAAGCTATTTTTAAGTCTGTTGCAAATTCGGACCCAATAGTATTGGGTTTTAAAGTCTTCGTGCCGGGTGACAGATTTTCATGCCTGATATAAACAACATGAACATCATTGTTTACTGCCCAATCTATTGATTTATTGATATTATCAATGATATCCTTGTAATTCTTTATAATATTATTTTGAATATCAATGAATACTAATACTTTTTTCATTTATTTGTTCTTTTCTTTTCCTCTCGTAGCTCTGCCATTCTTTTACAAGCTTTTTCAGTTCCTTCTTTATAAAAAGCTCTTCTTTCATCTGTTGTCATGTCTTTTGTTACTTCGTAGTGATATTCTCGAATTTTCTTGATATCTTCTATAGTGAAGTCTGGGCTTATATCGAGTTTTGGTTCCATTAATCCTCCTTATTTATAAGCATTAGGGGTGGTATTATATCAATGCTTTTATATTTCAATAGGTTAGTAACGGCACGAACACCATTTACTGTCTTTATATTGACCAAGTCATTAAAATTCCAAGAAACAAGATAGTCACTATTACTAACTACCGAGCACCCAATGTGCATACAATCATCAAATTTCTTTCCCTGTAGTATTCCTAACTGAATAATGTGATTAGCTATTATCTCAATTTCTTCGTTTGTATTTATTGAAACATATTCTATTTCGTTTAAAAACCTATACAACGCATCTTGTTTTGATTGATTACATTTATTTATCTCTTTAAAGACAACATCAGATAAATATATCTCATACATACCTACCTTCACATCATCCCAAAATGTATGAGTATCTTGCTTTCTTTCGGGTTTCTTCGGGTCATCAAGAGCACTTACTACCGAAGTATCAAGATATAATTTAATTTTCTTCATATTACACTCCATTAAAATGTTTCATGAAATCCATTATTTTAAAGTTAGGTTTTTTGTCAAGTCTAATTTTTATCTGTCTTTACATGTCTTTAACAGGGATGTATTTATGTTTTTTTGCGTTTCCTTCTTTAATGTCATTTATCCTTAATTCAATGAGTTTTTTTACACACTCAAGGGACTTTGTATCAGGATTGGTAAAAACAATAGATTTCTCACAAGCATAGTCAAAGGTTTTCCCGAAAACACTTTTGAGTTCTAAAGCACATTTACCACATCCCCGGCAGGTTACTTTATTTTTCCAAACAATTTCCTTTAACTCTTCGGATAACGACGAACTCTCGTATTCACCTATAAAAGGTACAATATGCCAAGAACCTGCTTTCACATTATGATAATCAGCACAACCATACAATCTTATAAAACACACACTAAATGTTTTATAACTGACTTTCCAAACATTCGTAGCAGACCATTGCGGTGTCATCTTGATGTCATTTAAATAGTTTATCAAGTCTAATGCACTATTCAATACATTTCCACTCAGAACTACGCCGATTTTGTCCTCGATTTTTGGTTTTATTATTTTTTCAGGCATTTATACTCCTTACTATTATACTTTGTATTATTTCTATTTATGGAATCCAAGTCATAACTGTTTACTTATAGTTTTTTCTTAAAAAAATACTGAATAATTCCATTGGGGTAATCACTAATTTCTCCAAAAACTTCGTAACCACACGCTTTATAGAAATCAGGTGACTGGTAATTATATGTGCAGGTATGAGAAAAAATACAACCATTTTCTTTTGCTATTTTTTCAGCTTGAAATAATAGTTTTTTTCCATATCCCAATCCTCTATATTCTTTATCCAACCATAAAACATCAATATACATACACATATTAAATGTATCACAAGAGATTGCCCCAATAATTTTATCATTTTCTTTTAAGAGTAGATATATGTCAATCCCTGGTTTATTTAGTAGCCCATTTGTGTTCTCGTAGTTATGTTTTAGAAGTTTTTCACAAATTTGTTTATATTCTTCTTTAGTATGTTCTGAAGTCATTATTAATCCTTCAGATAGTTTTTCTTCGTAACTAAAGTCTTTGTTGTATTGAAACATTTATTTCTCCTTAAACTCATTATAAAATTTATATAGCATTTGTCAATACTTATGGTCTGTGGATATTTACTTTGAATAAATTTCCATGAATTCTTTCAATTTCAAAATCAAGAATTCCATCCTTATAAATGTCTTTATATAATTCTTTAATGTCTAAATCATTCATTTTACAAGTATATTTCTCCCAATTATCATCAGGTAATAAAATTTCTTTAATCTCATCTTCAATTTTAGGTTTTTCATTCAATTTACCAATAACATATGCCATTGAATTATTCTGCCATTTATACCCCAAACATTCAAACTCAAGGTGGGGATACTTGTTTTTTATTTCATCAATAAATTTTCCAATATGATCCATCTGTCCATAATTTTCATCAACTGGAAAAATCCTTTCTGTCCCATAAAAAACCATGCTTACTATCCTATATTTTTATTTTTCTAAATTGTCTTCTTTCTGTTCTCAATTACTAAAAATCCATTATATCCATTTTCGAGAAGGATTTTAATACTAACAGCAATCGCTGTTAGACTACGAAGCACTGCTGAAAGCATTGATACACCTTGTTCTGTAAAAGCATAAGGCATTTTTCTCATGCCACCATGTGAACTTGATATCACAAATTGTGATATCAAGTTTTCTTCATTGGGCCGCACAATTTGTGATTTCCAAGTTTCAAATTCTTGTTCGTTTAACTGAAACATAAACGAAGCAGGGAATCTTTCTATGTTCCTTTTAACCGATTGATTTAATGTACGAGTCTCGACTCCATAAAGTAACGCCAAATCCCTATCCAACATCACTTGCATTCCCCGAATCGTAAAAATTCGAGCCTCTATGTCGCTTGCTAATAATACAACCGAATCAGTCAAGAGCCACCTCCTTTTTTCTAAAAATCCATACTGCAGAAATATTATTCATAAAATCAATTATTTAAAAGTTAGTTTTTTTGTCAACTATTTTCTGACCTCTTGATATTCTTGTATCAAAAGTTCCATGTAAATATGATTACCATCATCTTCATGAGCTAAATACTTGGGGAATACTTTTTCTTTAAATCCCAATTTTTTGTATAATTTAATGGCTTTTTCATTTGTTATATCTGGGTCAACCCATACACTTCTTCCTTTGCCATCTTTTTTCACTTGTTCAATTACATATCTCAAGGCATATTCTGCTATGCCTTTACCTTGAGCATGAGGTAATAGTTTGATGTCCAAGCCAATGTTCTCATCTTCATGGTTGTCTATATGATATCCAGTTTCACCACAATAATCTTCTTCTTCTGAATATATCGAGAAATGTTCAAAAGATTTGGTTTGATACCATTCTTTTATCTTATCTTCATTAATCCCAAAGCCGCCCGGGAAGCCAACATATTTCATGGTTTCGCCATTGTTCCAAAGATTCATGACATTCAGTAAATCTGTCTCGTCAGTTTTTTTGATAGTTATTTTACCTGCATATTTATTTTGTGCCAACATTCTCACAGCCCAAAAAATCAACAGTGCTAATAAACTAGAAAATATATCCCAAATATCAAATGATGAATTTGAGAAATGATGATTATTTATCTCAAAAATGAGTAAAATCAAAAAAACTATGGAAACTGCCGAAAAAGAGTATTGTTCTTTAAACTCTTTTTTAGTAACTCTTTGATAGAACAATATTAATAGCCCAATACCGACCCAAGCAGCACCAAAATTTGGTGCTCTATATAAAATATTTTTTATTAATTCATAATCCATGAGAAAGGTGTTTCTTAGAACTCTTGATAATAACCAAATAAGAGCTCCTATTAGTGTAAATGCCCTATATTTATCTAAGTTATTTTTCATACTAATCCTTTCTACTTTACACTCAAGTTTGTTTTTTGTAAAATATTCATTTCGTCTTTTTGATTGTTCTTCTTCAAGAGCAATTTCTTCTTGTTTGTTTTCGATAAACCTATCAACGGAATGTCCATCGCTTTTAGCTATGCCAATAAGCCTTTTTAGTGCCTCATCACTATTGATTGGTTGGATAAGTATCGTATCATTTTTAGCAATTAGTTTAACCTTTCTACCTTTATATAGTTTGGCTAATTTTTCTGGTAGATTTAATATGTCTGCTTGCATAATATACTGGCTCATACCCTATTCCCTCCATATTTATTTTCTGTTA
>Ga0099364_10001827_pt1 | contig 34507 bp, 39 predicted proteins | sample TergutTh196P3_FD_73070 | JGI IMG/M metagenome (GOLD analysis project Ga0099364, IMG submission 73070) | Microcerotermes parvus P3 segment gut microbial communities from Pointe-Noire, Republic of the Congo - Th196 P3 | ecosystem: Host-associated > Arthropoda: Insects > Digestive system > Gut ... | reverse complement strand
GGGGGGGGGGCGGGAGGCGCGGGGGGTTCTCCTGGGGCGCCAGCGTGCGGGGACCCCCCCCGGCGGTCGGCGGCCGGCCCCCCCTTCGTGCGCGAAGGGGGCAGGGATTGATTAACCTGTTGACATTGTATAAAAATAATAAAATCAAGCGGACGCTTGCTATAATACTTACCCTATCCCTGTTCCTGTCAATATGCCCAATGGTTTTACCGGCGGCAAAGGCGGCGACCGCAGCAGAATTAGTGGCACAAATTAACGCATTGGGACTGACTGCGACGTATAGCGGCAACAATGTCACAGTCAACGGCAACGCTTCCGCTACAAGCCCAATCACGCTGAACATCGACCCGGGCGCGACTGTAAACTGGGGTGCGACATTTACCGGGTCACTTGACAGAGGGAGATATGTCCTGACCCTGTCTGGTGGAGGCACGTTCAACCTCACTGGATTGATCAGCAACGATGCAGGCGGCGCGATTAATGTAACTGGTCTCGGTGCCGGTGTTAATATTAATAGCGGCGGCATAATTTCTTCACCACCGGGCGGCACTGGCATTACGCTCAACGTCGCCGCAAACGGTGTTACAGTAAACGTAGGCTCTAATGGCTTAATAAGAAACGAAGGGTCGAACTCGGCAATCAATGTGACGGCCGGCATTAATGGCGCTACAATCAATATCTCCGGCGGTTCGGTTATTTCCGAACCAAGCGGCTACGCTATCAACGACGGGGGCACGGCGACATGTGACAACAATACAAATATCAACATTGTGAACAACGGTACGGTGAGGGCTGGCAGCGCCTGTGCCATCCGCTCAACAGGTCGCGATTCTACTGTTTCAGTCATAAACGGCACAATCACTAACGCCGCCTCCAGCAATTCCAATCCCACAATATATATGAATGGCGGCACGGGCGATAATGTTATGGTCGGAGGCTCAAGTGTTGTTCAAACAACCAATACGTCATCTACCAGTTATGTGATACAGACGACAGGAAACGTGCTTATTCAGGACGACGCCCAGGTTATCGCTTTAGCGGGCCGTGCAATAAACCTTGTCGGAATGAATTCCGTTGCGCGAGTCACAGGTGGCACGGTTTCAGCTATAAGTGGCGTCGCAATTAGCACCGCGACCACCGACCCTGCTACCGTACCAAATGCTCGTGTGGAGATAAGCGGCGGTGTTGTTTCTACTGGGTCAGGTACGGCTATACGTACAACAGGTGCAAACAGTATCGTAACGGTGACGGGAGGTTTGGTCACAGCCATGTCGGGCCGCGCCATTGACGCTTCTCGTTCCGCCACGGTTAACGGTGGCTTTGTATTCGCATGGGGAAGCAACATTGGCGCAGTAATAAGAAGCACGCCCGCTTTTACAAGCGCAACTGGAAATGGTGTAGTCATAGCTTGGAATACAAATACGGGTACAGGCTCATATATAGAAGGCGCGAGTAACGCACTTGTCGTTTCCCCACCGCTCGCTTCACCGGACAAAGTTGTATGGCATGATAACGGTCTAACAGGAGGTTTGCATTACAGCAACGGTGCAAATGCGGGTTTTTTCCCTCTTAACGTTGATATCACAATAGAACCTCCCGGCTACGGTTTGGTTTTTGATATACCAACCGGACGTTTTTATCTTGATACAGGCATCACTCCAATAGAAGACAATACTCTTTATACCGGCCAGCTTGGCGCTTGGGAATGGGAGCAAAGTAGCAGTACGCTGACGCTTAGGGGCTTTGTCTGGACATCAGAGGCACCCATATCGCTGACAGTTGTGGGTGGCAACATAACACTCAATCTGGAAAAGGCAAATTCGTTTGTTTCAACAAACAACGGTGCCAACTCGACCGGAATACAAAGCGCAGACAACATCACAATCACTGGCTCGGGAACACTAAATGCCGCTGCAGGGGATGCGGCAATCAACTATGGAATCGACGTTCAAACTCTGGCCATCCAAGGCGGCACGGTTACCGCAAGCGGCGAAACCTCAGCAATCAGGGCATCAACTGTTGCCTTACCGAGTGGCTACACTCATATAACAAGCACAATAAACAGGGACGGTAGCGGTTCTGCGACAAATAGTTTTCCAGCAGGAACCGGATACAGCTACAGCACCAGCCACAAATATGTACAAATCCATACTCTTTCGGCACACCCTTTGACCGTTATAAGAGGTACAGGCTCGGGTAGTTATTTCGCAGGGCAGGATGTGACAATAACGGCGAGCGATCTTCTTCCACCTGGCGCGATAACAATGTCGCAGCCACATTATTTCTATCCACATTATCGTGATGTGTTTATATCATGGGCGAGCGCCGCAGGTGGGGTTTTCGCGAACACGACCTCCGTGACAACAACATTTATTATGCCTGATAACCCTGTGGCAGTTACAGCAGAGACACAAATCGCATACAAGTTATTTATTTCAGGAGGCACCATTTCCGCACCTGGTCTGATAAACCCCCAATTGGGGTATTTTCTTAGAGGTGGTGAGGTTCCATTAAGTGCACCCTCCGCACCTGAACCTGGCTGGATTTTCAACGGATGGCAAATCGTTACCGGAACGACTAGCATTGATAATACTTTTGTCTACACTCCCGGAGGCAGCTTTACAGACGCCGGTTCCCGCAACACTACATTTATCATGCCGGCAGGCTATTCAATTGTCGAAGCGAGACCTATGGCTATTGTCTATCCATCCGTAGCTTATGAGCTAATAGTGATAGGGGGCACTGGCTCGGGTATTTCTATCACCCCGGGAACGGGAAGACCTATCATTGCTGATCCTCCACCATCATATGGATTGATATTTGATCGTTGGGAAATCACCGTTCCCGCAGCACTCCCGGGGTATCAGGGCGCATTCGTAGGCATTACTGATGAAAGAACCCTATTTATTATGGGTGAAGGCAATATAACGATTACGGCAATGTACAGGGGGATTGAGCATCCACTTATAGTGATAAACGGTACTGCCGCCACGTCAAGAGAATTGTTCGGCGTCGGAGAGCAGATAAGCATCCAAGCTAACGCTCCGCCTACGGGTCAAGCATTTGACAGATGGGAAATCAGCGGCGGCGGCGGTTCTTTCGCAAACGCCGGCTCGCCTGCGACCACCTTCACAATGCCGGCGGACTCCGCTATTGTCACGGCAACCTACAGAGATGTGTCATCCTCAACACAACCTAACCCACCCCCCAGCGACCACCACGACGGCGATTACGGCGGTTGGGACTATGATACCCCAACTCTCGTACACGATAGCAATCTACCTGCACCCCACACCGGACCGCTCACTGCCGAACAGCTCGAAATACACAGGCACATTGCATTCATACAGGGCATCGGTGATGATTTGTTTGACCCGGACGCCAGTATCAACCGCGCTCAGGTCGCGCAAATGTTCTTTAACCTTCTGGTTGAGGCCGGCATTGAAATAACCGCTTCATTCCCCGACGTGTCCGTTGACGCCTGGTATGAGATTGCGGTGGATGTACTGGCTACCCTTGGGGTGCTGGAAGGCTATCCCGACGGAGGTTTTCATCCGGACGATTATATCACTAGAGCGGAGTTTGCCGCTATTGCGGCGCGTTTTGCAAAGGCCCTGAATATTCCGGCAGCCAGGCTCCATTCCCTCCGGTTTACCGACGTCCCGGAAACACATTGGGCATTCAGCTATATTGACGACGCTGCGGATTTCGGCTGGATAATGGGCGTTGGCGATGGTTTGTTTGAGCCGGATCGCAGCATCACCCGCGCCGAGGCGGTTGCAATAGTAAACAGGATGCTTGACCGCCACCCGGACAGAGAATATATAGACAACCACGACAGGCTGATACGCTTTACAGACGTACAGCAAACACACTGGGCATACTACGAAATTCTGGAAGCGGCAAATACCCACGACGAAACAACCCAAGAAGGCGAAGAACACTGGGAAGAAACCAATCCATAACCCAATCCCCAACGCTCCCTCCTCTCTCACCTAACCACAACATTCGCCTCACCAAGCATCTCGCGCAGCTCCCGCAGCAGAGCGTCATGGATAATGCATTTCGCACCGACGTTTTTCTTTGTGTCATTGAAATGTATTACCATGCTTTCCCGGCCCGGAAACATCATATGGATGAGCTTTAGCCTCTCATATTCAGGGCCGTCTGCTCCCGGCAGCTTCACAAAAAGTGTTGTCCCCTTCCTTTCATTTGCTCCGGCCGCTTCATCACCGTCCCGCTGTACAGGCGCGTCGGTCAGCGGTCGGAGCGTATTTATTACGATCTGCGGTGGTTTTTCCTCCCTCGCCGAAAGCCTTCCCTTTGCCAGTACCGGCGAATTGACCTCCATGTAGACTCCCGAATCGTCAATGACCCTCTGAAATGCCAGCATTTCGATACTTCCCGAGCCGTCGTCCAGAGTAATATATGCCATCAGGCTGTTGTTTCGGGTCGGTTTTGCTTTCACCGCCTCGATAATTCCCGCGACCGTAATGCTTTGTTCGTCGGCAAACTTGATGTTGCCGCCCTCGCGGGCAAAATCCTCCATAATATCGCCAATGCCGGAAGCGCCCGCGCCTGTTGCGGCGCTTTTGTATTCATCCATTGGGTGCCCGGTGAGGTACAGCCCCGTCACCTCGCGTTCCATCCTCATCAGTTCGCTTTTCGGGTATTCCGGAACATCGGGAAGCTCAAACCCTCCGCCGGTCTGCGGCGCCCCTCCCTCAAACCCGAAAAGATCCATCTGCCCTTCGATATTGCGGCGCCTGTTATCCGCCACGCTGTCTATTACCGCCGAGCATATCGTCATAAGCTGTCGCCGGTTCGCCCCGAAGCCGTCGAAGCAGCCGCACTTTATCAGGCTCTCCGCGGCGCGGCGGTTTAAATCTCCGCCGTACATCCGGCGGCAAAACTCTTCAAAGCATGTGAAAGGCCCGTTATTCTTGCGCTCCTCCGTTAAGTTGCGAATAAATCCCCGCCCAATGTTTTTGACGGCCACAAGCCCATACCGCAAATCATTGCCGGAGACGGAAAACATAGCTTCCGATTCGTTAATATCCGGCGGCAGCAGTTTTATGCCCATTTCGCGGCAGGCTTCCGTATATTCAAAAACCCTGTCCGGCAAGTCCAAAACAGAGCTGAGCAGCGCCGCCATATATTCCCGGGGCCGGTGGCATTTCAGCCAGGCTGTCTGGTAGGATATCACCGCGTAGGCGACGGCATGGGATTTATTAAACGCGTAATTGGCAAAGTCAAATATCTCGTCATAAATAGCCGACGCAATTGCTTTTGGCACGCCGTTTGACTCCGCCCCGCAAATGCCGCGGCCGGGGTCGCCTTCTATGAACGCCTGTTTTTCCCGCTCGATCTCATCTTTTTTCTTTTTTGACATCGCACGCCTGATCATATCCGCCTGCCCGAGGGAGAAGCCCCCCAGCTTGCGGAAAATTTCGATCACCTGCTCCTGATACACGATACAGCCGTAAGTCACTGCAAGTATCGGCTCAAGGAGCGGGTGTTTATACGTTATCTTCTCAGGATTGCGGCTGCACTCCAGAAAACGCGGTATAGATTCCATCGGTCCCGGTCGGTACAGCGCTATAATTGCCGTAATATCCTCGATGCTTTTGGGTCCCAGCCCTGTGCAAACCCCGGTCATTCCCTCCGACTCCAGTTGGAACACTCCGGAGGTTTTGCCCGCCGCCAGCATGGCATATGTCCCCTCGTCATCCTCCGGTATCCCATCCAAAGAAAAATCCGGGGCAGTTTTGCGTATTTCCCGCACGGCGTCGTCAATGATTGTCAGGTTGCGAAGTCCGAGAAAATCCATTTTGAGAAGGCCCAGCTCCTCAAGTACCGTCATAGTATACTGCGTCGCTATCGACTCGTCCTTTTTCGAAAGCGTAAGGGGTACGTATTCACGCACGGGCCGCTTCGTTATCACAACGCCGGCCGCGTGCGTGCCGCTGTCCTTCGGCATGTCTTCAAGTGCCATTGCGACGTCGATCACGCGCCTTATCCGAGGATCCCCGTCATACATGGACCGCAAACGGCCCGACGACGCCAATGCGTCCGCAAGCCTGATATTCAGGACATTCGGTATTTCCTTTGCAAGCTCATTTTCCTCCTGAAACGTAAGCGACAGCGCCTTTGACACGCTGCGCACGGCGTTTTTTGCCTTCAGAGTGTTAAACGTCACTATCTGCGCGACCCTGTCCGCCCCGTATTTCTGCTTGACATATTCGATAACCTCGCCGCGCCGCCGCTCGCAGAAATCAATGTCGATATCCGGCATACTGATACGCTCCGGGTTCAAAAACCGCTCGAAATACAAGTTGTACTTGATCGGATCTACCGCCGTTATGCCGAGGCAGTAGGACGCGACGCTGCCCGCAGCCGATCCGCGCCCCGGCCCGACCGGTATTCCGCGCTTTTTGGCGTAGTCGATAAAATCCGCAACAATGAGAATATAGTCCGTAAACCCCATGCCGCTGAGCATATCGAGTTCATAAAGCAGCCTGCCTAGAACATCCTGCCTGTCCGGCCCGTAAAGCCGGTCAAAGCCCTCAAGACAGAGTTTTTTCAAATATTCATCTGCGCTGCTTTCGCCTTCCGGGAGCATAAACTGCGGAAGATGATGCTGCCCAAATTCAAAATCCATCTCGCACATATCCGCGATTTTGACCGTATTGTCGCATGCCTCGGAATGCTCCGGAAACAGCGACCGCATTTCAGATTCGGACTTTAAGTACAGCTCCCGCGACTCAAAGCGCATCCTGTCCGGGTCGTCTACCGTGCTGCCTGTCTGTATGCACATCAAAATATCCTGAACCTCGGCGTCGCCGCTGTTTACATAGTGCACGTCGTTAGTCGCGACGAGGGGGACGCCTGTCTCACGGTGGATTTCCGCAAGCCCCTTGTTTATCTCCGGCTGGCCGCCGAGGCCATGATCCTGAAGCTCCAAGTAGAACCCGTCGTCCCCAAAAATATCGCGCAACTCAATCGCCTTAGCTTTCGCGTCGGCGAGCCTGCCGTCGAGGATTAGTTTGGGTATCTCCCCCGAATTACACGCCGACAAAGCAATCAGCCCCCCGCAATACCCGCGCAAAAGCTCCATATCGACGCGCGGCCTGATATAAAGCCCTTCCGTGAACGAGGCGCTGACAATATGGCAGAGGTTCCTGTAACCCTTGATATTTTTGCACAGCAGGACAAGATGATGCCGTTCGGAGTCAATATCATATTCCTTGTCAAAGCGCGTGCGTTTGGCGACATACACTTCGCAGCCTATTATAGGCTTTACCCCCGCGTTTTTCGCTTCCTTGTAAAAATTAACTGCGCCATACATAACGCCGTGGTCGGTAATCGCAAGGCCGGTCTGCCCAAGCTCCTTTGCGCGCCCGACGACATCCCTCACCCTGCAAGCGCCGTCGAGCAAGCTATATTCACTATGGACGTGCAAGTGGACAAAACTCATGTTCACGCCCCCTAACTGATGAAATATCGCCCTAATTATATTTTAACCCCGGTTACTCGTCAACACAAATTGCTCACAAATTGCTCTCATTAATACATGTTTACATCCCTGGCATATTATGCTATAATCTATGAAAGAATAGTTATGGAGGTTTTTATAATGAAAATGCGCCTTTTTTCGATGCTAATGTGCGTTTGTTTTATGCTTATCGGCTTGGCGCAGACCGTTTCCGCCTCTAGTGTACCGCCACCGCCTGCCCCAACGAGTCCCGCTCTGGATTACGTGAACGAAATCCTGACGGGCGTATCTACCGAAATGCAGTACCGCACCAATGCAACAAGCTGGAGAACCATCGCAACCGGAACCACTCTTGATATTTCAAGGCGGATTCCGACTGCAAACGTACGCAATGATGCTACGTTGCGTATCCGGTACAGAGCGACTACTCAAACTTCGGCGTCAGATGAGTTGCACATTACACTGCCCCGGCGCCCCGCGACGCCTGTGGCCGCAGACGTCAGGTTTGATGGTTTCACGGATACAATAATCGTAGACAGACAATTGGAATACAGTGTCGGCCGTACAGGCTCCTTCACGTCGATCTCCCCCGGGACTACTCTTCACATAAATGTTGGCTCAACCTCTCAGAACTATCAGTTTCGCGTCCCGGCAGTACAGGGTACGTCCTTTGCGTCTGCGGCACGCTCGATAACTGTGCCGGCGCGCAGGGCCGCGCCAAGAGGAGTGGCGTATAACGGCTCAAGGGACTTGATTACCGGCGTTTCAGTCACAATGCAGTACAGCCTTGACGGCGGCAGTAGTTGGGCAAACGTCACCGGGACGACAATACCGAGGAGCGCGCTGGGCGACGGCGCCACAACAGTCTTGATTCGCACAAGGGCGTCCTCCGCCAGGCCGGCGTCCTCTCAAACATCCATTGACGTACCGTCTGCAGCGACGCCGTCGTCAGCCCCGGCGCCGGGAAGCCCAAACGGCCTGTTTCTGAATATTCTCAATGAAACCATAGAGAACGTGTCAACCCTCATGGAATACAGCACCAATGGTTCGCGCTGGAGATCCATCTCAACCGGAACTTCCCTGCCCATTTCAAGTCTGATACGCTCGGCAGCTTCACGTAATGATACGACGTTATACATCCGCTATAAAGCTGCCGGCGGAGCGGCGGCTTCAGTACCGACCATTATTGTCCTGCCCAGGCGCCCTGCCGCGCCCACGGCAGCAGCGGCGGCGTTTGACATGTTCTCTGAGTCAATTGCCATAAACACCGTGCTCGATATTGAGTTCAGGACAGGCAGGTCAGGGAATTTCACCCCGGCCCCCGCCGGAGGAATACCCGTAAATCTCGGTTCATCCTCTCCGCCCTATCAAGTACGCTTCCGGGCAACAAGCGACTCCTTTGCGTCGGCAGTACGCACTATTAATGTCCCGAGCCGGGGGGCCGCGCCGACAACCGCGCTCTACAACAGCTCATCCGCCGCGATAACCGGCGTCACCACCGCAATGGAATACAGCGTAGACAACAGCTCATGGATACGCGTCACCGGCACGACAATACCGCGAGCTGAATTAGGCGCCGGAACTGTGACAGTCCGGCTTCGATTTGCCGCAACCTCAACCAGGCCGGCGTCCCAGTTCAGAACCATTACAGTGCAATAACAAGCACGGCGCAATTGCCGCAACTATTTAGAGTCTCCTCGAAAACTCTGTTCGTCATTGCGGCCTCCGAGCCGCAATCCCCCGAATTCCGCAGGGGATGGCGGGTCAAGCCCGCCATGACTCGGAGGTCAGGGTTTTGTAGTAAACTTCAATACCTGTAGTTGCAATGCTTTGGAGTTTTCGAGGTACACATTTATTATTCGGAGGTTTTTTATGAGGCTGTTAACCAGATCTGATTTCGACGGATTAGCCTGTGCCGCGCTGCTCAAGGAATTGGGCGTCATTGACAATTGGAAGTTTGTCCATCCTAAAGATATGCAGGACGGCCTCGTCGAAGTTACAAGCAGCGACGTACTGGCAAACGTACCCTATGTGAAGGGGTGCGGGCTGTGGTTTGACCACCACTCGAGTGAGGACCAGCGCCTTGGCGAGGATATTGAGTTTGAAGGCGAGAGCCGTATTGAAGACAGCGCCGCCCGCGTCGTCTACGAATACTACGGCGGCAAAGACAAATTACCAAAGTTTGAAACGATGGTCAAAGCGGTTGACAAGGTAGACGCCGCCAAGCTCACAAAAGAAGAAATCCTTAACCCCGAAGGATGGGTTTTGCTTGGCTTTATCATGGACCCGCGCACCGGTTTAGGCCGTTTCAGGGATTTTCGCATTAGCAACTACGAGCTAATGGAGGATCTCATAGATGAGTGCGCAAAAGAATCCATTGATGAAATCCTCAAAAACCCCGATGTGGAAGAGCGGGTGAATCTATACTTTCAGCAGGACGCGCTTTTCAGGGAAATGATTGCCGCCCACACCAAAGTAGACGGGAACGTTATTATCACTGACTTGCGCGGGGTAGACCCGATCTACACCGGAAACAGATTCACTATTTACAGCCTCTATCCCGAGCAAAATGTCTCCGTATGGGCCGTAGACGGAAGAAATAAACAAAACTGCCCAATCGCGGTCGGCCACAGCGTCCTTAACCGCACATGTAAAACCAACGTGGGCGCACTAATGCTTAAATACGGCGGCGGCGGCCACTTCCAGGTAGGGACCTGCCAGGTGCCCTATGCCGAGGCCGACCGGAGCATCAGCGAAATAGTAGAAACCATGAAAGCCGACAACTGAACACAACTTCACAAAGGGTCTGGCGCGAAACGGCATTCGCGTCAGACCCTTTTCACGTTTTCATACCAATGTCAACAGGTTAAGGATTATTTATAGCGATCCTCCCGTAGGGGCGAACTGTGTTCGCCCGCGTCCCCGGGGTTATTTCCAATCCATGCGGGCGAACGCAGTTCGCCCCTACGCAGACATTTTCGCTAACCTGTTGACATTGGTTTTCATACTATCGGCCACTATCCTGTACTGAAGTACACCATTGCCGTTTCGGCCTCTTCGTTGCCGTATTCTATGGAAATACTGTCCGCTTCAGTAAGCTGCATTGCCTTTTCCCGAGGTATGACGACATAGTATATGTAGTCGTCTATTGCCGCCATAGACGCCTCAAACTCCGCAAGAATATCGGGCAGCTCCCCGGTTATCATAATAACCGCGTAATACTCATCGGCGGCGGATCTGTTCGGCGCCTGTCCCCCTTCGGCCGTCAGCCCTTCCGGCACTGTCTGCTGATCAGGCGCGTCGGCGTCGGCGATGGCGGCATTGGCGGCGTTGGCGTTGTTGGCTTCGTTGGCGTCGTTGTTGAAGTCTTCCGCGAACGTTTCTTCTGTTATTAATTGCTCCGTTTCCTGTGTTCCCCCCGATCCTATGTCTGTTTCAGGCGCCGGTGCAGGCTCCGGTGCACCGGATGCGGTGTCGTTTGGCTCCGGAGCGGACTCCGGTATGACGTCGGATACGGGTTGGTCATTTGGCCCCATATCCGCAGCCGAGCTGTATCCGCCGCCGCCCACGAATACGGAATCATCATCTTCCATACCTTCCATTTCCATCCACGCTCCGCTTGCTCCACTTTCCGCAGCAGGCTCATTTCGCGCCTCTGCCGGCGCGTCCGCCGCACCGCCCGGCGCGACCGGCGCGGAAAGCGGCGCGCTGACCTGACGTGCATCCGGATAGTCAAGCTCAGAAGATGTACAGCCCATATTCGCAAGGCGCGGTAACGTAATCAGCGTAATCGCAAGACAGGCCGCAATCGGGACAATCCTTGTAGTGATCAGGTTTACAAGCTTCAGCTTCTTCATCCTGTCTGCCGCAATATCCGTGTTCCCGCTCCGAATTTTCTCCATGACGCTATCGCGAAGCGCCTCCGGCGCGGGTTCGAGCGACTCTTTGGCGGCAAGGGAAATCTCGCGGTATATATTCAGGAGGGCTCGGCAGCTTTCGCACACAGCTAAATGGTTCTCTACGTGCCGACGGTCCGGCCCTTCCAGCTCGTCGTCAATATACGCGCTCAGCAGCTCTTCATATTCTGCGCAGTTATTCACTTCCCCCACCTCCTTCCGCCTTTATTAGACGATAGCATTCCGGAAAAGTTCCTTTTTTCAAAAGTATATCCGCAAGATTTTTCCGCGCCCTTGCAAGGCGGGATTTTACAGTTCCCTCATTTATGCTCAGAACCACAGCTATTTCATCATAGCTCATCCCCGTTATTTCGCGCATAACCAGTATTTCACGGTGTTTTGGAACAAGCTCGCCAATACCCTCGGCTATATCCTTGCTTTTTTCGTGTTTGAGAATGGCCTCCTCCGGGACGTCGCGTTCGTCGGGTATCTCAAGGTCGTATGTTTCTCCGTCTGCGTCCTTGTATGTGAGCGATACTACCTGATCGCGCGGCCTTTTGCGAATAAAATCGACGCACAGGTTGTATACCAGCCTGTACAGCCAAACGGAAAATCGGCTATCGCCGCGAAAGCCTTTTAGCTTTATGTATGCCCTGAGAAACGCCTCCTGAGAAATATCAAGGGCGTCCTCCTCGTCGCCGGTCATTTTAAGCGCAAGGTTATAGACATTCTTCTGGTTTTCCAAAACAAGCAGCTCAAACGCATCCTTATCGCCGTCTAAAACCCTGTCTATTATCTCCCGTTCTTCCGACGCGGTCAAATATAATCACCCACCTTTCTCTTCAACTCCCAAGTCTTAGCAGTCCCTAACAGTCCCTAAGCTCCCGCTTGATTCCTTCCGTTATTGCCCGCAGATCGTCCAGTGTCGCGGCTTTTGAGATTTTTTCCTTGAAGTAGCCGGAATACGGGACGCCGCGCAGATACCATGCGTAATGCTTCCGTGCCTCAAGACACGCGACAAACTCCCCCTTATGCTTCGCCGCCAATTCAAACTGCCGCAGCGCAGTCTCCGCCCGCTTTCCGATTGGCGGGCGGGCCGGAACCGTCTTGCCGTCAAGCAGCGCGGCCGACTGCATAAATATCCAGGGGTTTCCGAACGCTCCGCGTCCGACCATCGCCATGTCCGCGCCGGTGTATTTGAGTATCCGCACGGCATCTTCCGCGGAGAAAATATCGCCGTTAGCAAGGACTGGGACGTCAATTGCTTTTTTCACCTCTCTGATGATGTCCCAGTCGGCATTCCCCGAATACATCTGAGCACGTGTCCGCCCGTGGACGGCAACGGCTGCGGCTCCGGCTGACTGTGCCATTTTTGCAAACTCCACAGCGTTGACTGAGCCTTTGTCCCAGCCTTTGCGTATCTTCACCGTCACAGGGCAGTTAACGCTTTTACAGACAGCCTCAATAATCCCCATTGCTTTTTCCGGATCGCGCATAAGAGAGCTTCCGTCGCCGCTTTTTACTACTTTGCCAACAGGGCAGCCCATGTTTATGTCAATAAAGTCGGCGCCTGAAATCTCTTCCGCTAATGCAGCGGCGTCTGCCATGCAGGCTGCGTCGCTTCCGAAAATCTGTGCGCCCGCCGGGTGTTCCCCGTCGCCGATACGCAGAAGGCCGCGGGTTTTTCCATCCTGATAAACAAGGGCCTTTGCGCTGACCATTTCGGTATATGTAAGCCCTGCCCCAAGCTCTCGGCAGACAGTCCGAAAAGCCAAGTCGCTAACCCCGGCCATAGGCGCCAGCGCGAGCCTGGAATTAACCTCAACATTGCCAATTCGCACAATCCAACTCCTAGACGCCTAAACGGCATACGGCGATTTGCCATATGCCGTTTATCTTGTAGACCCACTCAGACTATACCAACTCGATTATGGCCATTTCCGCAGCGTCGCCGCGACGGGGTCCAATTCTTATAATGCGGGTATATCCGCCGTTGCGCTCCGAGTAGTTCGGCGCGGTTTCAGAGAACACTTTTGTCACAACGTCCTCGCGTGTAATAAACGCAAGCGCCTGACGCCGTGAGGCCAGAGTATTCTTTTTGCCAAGAGTAATCATTTTCTCCGCAAGGGGCGCAATTTCCTTGCAGCGTGTTACTGTTGTTTCCATTTTACCGTTATCAAGAAAGTCGGTGACCATCTGGCGCAGCATAGCCCTGCGCTGCGCGGTGGTTCTTCCAAGCTTACGTGTCCCGGGCATATTAGTTTCCCCCTTCCTTACTCATGAGCGAAAGACCCATCATCGCCAGCTTATGTACGACCTCTTCAAGGGATTTCCGCCCAAGGTTGCGAACCTTGATCATATCTTCTTCAGTCTTTGAAATAAGATCCTCGACCGTATTAATGTTAGCGCGCTTGAGACAGTTGAAACTGCGAACCGACAGATCGAGTTCTTCTATGGTCATTTCAAGGACTTTGTCCCTCTGCGTTTCCGACTTCTCAACCACCGTTGACTTGTTTCCAATCTCATCGGACAAGTCGGTAAATAATGTGAAATGGTCACATAATATTTTCGCACCGAGGGATATCGCGTCCCTCGCGGTGATAGTTCTGTTGGTCCACACCTCAATCGTAAGCTTGTCAAAGTCGGTAACGTTTCCGACGCGCGTATTTTCGACAGTATAGTTGACCTTATGGACAGGCGTGTAAATCGAATCGATCGGAATCACGCCGATGACAGGCTGCTGCAGTTTATTCCTTTCAGCGGAAACATATCCCCGGCCGTGATCAATCGTCAGTTCCATGCTGAGCGCGGCGTCGTCGCTTAGCGTTGCGATATGCATTTCAGGATTGAGTATCTCCACCTCTCCATCCGCCTTAATGTCCCCGGCAGTAACGACGCCTTCCCCGGCGGCCTCAATATATACGGTTTTCGTCTTTTGGGAATGCAGTCTCGCAACAATGCCTTTTATGTTCAGGATAATTTCCGTAACGTCTTCTTTTATACCCGGGATTGTTGAAAACTCGTGCTGAATCCCGGCAATTTTAACCGTTGTAACCGCCGTCCCGGGAAGGGACGATAGCAGTATTCTGCGCAGTGAGTTCCCCAATGTGGTGCCATAGCCGCGTTCCAGCGGTTCTACCACGTATTTGCCGTAAGATTCATCTTCGGGCGATTCTATACACTCAATGCGAGGCCTTTCAATTTCTACCATAAATACCCTCCTTCATTTCCCGGCGCTGTTTACGCCTAAATATTTCTATCATTCCTATGAGGGTTATTCCTTTACTTCGAATAGTGCTCGACAATGAGCTGCTCCTCGATCGGCAGGTCGATATCGTCTCTGGCCGGAGTTGACGTGACCTTTGCTACAAGTGAGTTGGCGTCATATTCCAGCCACTTTGGCGGCTGCCTGAACGCGTTTGCTTCAATAACCGACTTGAATTTATCGAGGCTTCGGCTCTTTTCCTTAAGAGATATGATCATGCCCGGCTTTACAAGGAATGACGGTATATTGACTTTTCTGCCATTGACGAGAAAGTGCCCATGCAGTACGAGCTGCCTGGCCTCCGCCCGGCTCATCGCAAAGCCCAGCCTGTAGACGGTATTGTCAAGGCGCGACTCAAGGATAGCGAGCAAATTCTCGCCCGTTTTTCCCTTTCTCTTGCCCGCCATTTCAAAATAGCCGCGGAACTGGCTTTCTAAAACGCCGTAATACCTTTTTGCCTTTTGCTTTTCGCGCAATTGAATACCGTACTCGGACGTTTTCGTGCGGCCCTGACCGTGCTGGCCCGGGGGATACGGCCTTCGGTCCGCACCGCATTTATCGGTATAGCATCTGTCGCCCTTCAAGAAAAGCTTCTGGCTCTCTCTGCGGCAAAGGCGGCAAACCGCATCAGTATATCTTGCCATATAATCCTCCTTATACCCTCCGCCTTTTTGGCGGCCGGCAGCCATTATGCGGGATCGGAGTCACATCCTTAATCATAGTGACCTCAAGCCCTGCCGACTGAAGCGCCCTGATCGCCGCCTCACGCCCCGATCCGGGTCCCTTAACGAATACCTCTACGGTTTTCAGCCCGTGCTCCATCGCGGCTTTTGCCGCCGTTTCCGCTGCAGTCTGCGCGGCAAACGGGGTGGACTTTCTGCTGCCGCGGAAACCCATGCCTCCCGACGAAGCCCATGAAATGGCATTGCCGTTCACATCTGTCACTGTTACCATTGTGTTGTTAAAAGATGAACTGATATGTACCGCGCCTTTTTCGATATTTTTTCGTTCGCGGCGCCTGGTTCTGACCTTTTTTCCCTTAGGTGCTGCTGCCATCTATTAAACGCCTCCCTTATTTCTTCTTATTGGCTATCGTACGTTTCGGTCCCTTACGGGTGCGAGCGTTCGTTTTGCTCCTCTGCCCGCGGACAGGGAGTCCCCGCCTATGGCGCAGCCCACGATAGCTGCCTATCTCGGTCAGACGCTTTACGTCAAGCGCGACCGTGCGGCGCAAATCGCCCTCGACGACGTAATTCCTGTCTATACATTCGCGGAGCGCGGCTTCCTCCGCTTCCGTGAGGTCCTTTACCCTTGTATCCCGGTTTATTCCCGTTGTCTCAAGGATTTTTACCGCGCTTGTCCGGCCTATCCCATATACATAGGTCAGGCCGATCTCGACTCTCTTATTCTTGGGCAGATCAACACCGGCAATACGAGCCATATTTTGCAATCATTCCTTTCCATATTATCCTTGTCGGTATCTATTCAGAACCGGCGAGGATGGCTGTTTTAGTTCACGCAAAACGCATCCAAGGATGGTGGAGTGTTCGCGAATTGGCGCATGGATGCGCCACTGAGCGATTGCGGGAACTAAAACAGCCGTCCGAGCGCAAGGTTCTGTGCAGTTACCCTTGTCTTTGTTTATGCTTTGGGTTTACGCAAATCACCATAACCCTGCCATTGCGCTTTATTATCTTGCATTTCTCGCACATTGGCTTTACAGACGGTCTAACTTTCATTTTTGTCCTCCTATTTACTGCGCCATGTGATCCTGCCGCGTGTGAGGTCGTAAGGCGACATCTGCACCGTAACCTTATCCCCCGGGAGAATCCTAATAAAATTCATTCGGAGCTTTCCTGAGATATGCGCCAATATCGTATGCCCGTTACCTATGTCCACATGGAACATAGTGTTGGGCAGCGAATCGACTACGATTCCTTCAAGCTCGATCATATCATCTCTTGCCAATCTTACATACCTCCTTTTTCCCCTCGGACGGCGGCGACCCCGGCCAATACCCGTCTGACTTCGTTATTAGTCGGCTTTTCGCCGCCCAGGAGCTTTTCCGCAATGCGGCCGTCCGCCTTATCTTCAAGCCTCAAGTGTTTATTTTTCTTGCGTTTAGGCTTTTCAACCCTTCGGCCCTTGCCGTTGGCAATCAGAGAATATTCGCCCTCCGTTTCTATGACCAGGAAACGCTTTCCCTCATCGCGGCCGTTTGCTGATACTACAACATCGGCTAATTCGATCCTCATGGCACACCCTCGCATATGGTAAGTATTTCCGGCTCGCCTTCCGTAATAAGGATAGTGTTCTCGTAATGGGCGGAGTTTTTTCCGTCGGCGGTGACGACCGTCCATTCGTCCGCCAGCACTTTAATTTCTGAGCAGCCCTCGTTCACCATCGGCTCAACCGCCAGCGTCATACCGGGCAGCAGCCGTGGATCTGCCTTTTTCCTCGGGTTCTGGACATAATTCGGAACCTCGGGAGGTTCGTGTATCTTAAATCCAACGCCATGCCCGACATAATCCCGAACCACCGAGTACCCGTTTTTCTCCGCGCATCTCTGTATCGCCCTTGAAATATCAGATACCCTGTAGCCGACCCGCGCAAACTTCAGCCCCTCAAAGAAACACCGGCGCGTCACTTCAATCAGCCTTTCCGATTCTGCGCTTCCTTTGCCGGCGATAAATGTCGCTGCACAATCTCCGACAAGACCGTTTTTTATAACTCCGACGTCTATGCTGACTATGTCCCCTTCACGGAGTTTTCTCGGCGACGGTATACCGTGTATCACCTCTTCGTTTACCGATACGCAAACGCTGGCGGGAAACCCTTTGTATCCCAGGAACGCGGGTACCGCGCCATGTGAGATAATAAAATCGTGTACCTTTTTATTGATGCTCTGCGTTGTAGCGCCGACCGTCACCATTTTCCCTGCCTCACGCCTGGCTGCCGCGGTAATTGCTCCGACGCTGCGCATCAATTCTATCTCACGAGCGTTTTTACGTTTAATCATGTAAGTATTTTGAATATCGCATCGGTAATCTCCATGATGTCCGGAGTGCCGTCTACGGTCTTGATTTTGCCTTTCGCAGCATAATACTCTTTAAGCGGCATGGTTTCTTGATGGAAAGCCTTGAGCCTGTTGCGGATCGTATCCGGTTTGTCGTCAGTTCTCGTTATCAGCACCGCTCCGCAGAGGTCGCAGACGCCGTCGCCGGCAGGAGGGTTGGACGTGAGATGATACGTAGCTCCGCAGTCATTACAGAAGCGTCTGCCCCCAAGCCGCTTGACTATCTCATCGTCAGAAAGCTCAATCGACAAAACGAAGTCCATCACGATGCCCTGCTCGTCAAGAGCCTCTGCCTGCGCGATAGTCCTCGGCATCCCGTCAAGAATGTATCCGCCTTCGCAATCCTGTCTTGAAACCCGGTCTGCAACAATACCGATAATCACCTCGTCGGGGACAAGTCTGCCCGAATCCATATACTCTTTCGCCTTGAGTCCTATCGGCAGGCCTCTTTTTACCGCGTCACGCAGCATATCTCCCGTAGAAATCGTAGGTATCCCATACCTTTTTGCCAGAATATCAGCCTGTGTTCCCTTCCCGGCCCCCGGCGGCCCAAACAACACCATTTTCATTAAAATACACCTCTATTCCAAAAAGCCCTTGTAATGTCTCATAAGCAATTGCGACTCAAGCTGCTTGAGCGTCTCAAGGGCAACGCTGACTACAATGATGACTGACGTGCCGCCAAGGGATATGCCCGACTGCGCCGCCGTTGTGGAAAACATGCTAATAATGATTGGCGTTATTGCGATTATCGCGAGGTACAAAGCTCCGAAAAGCGTAATTTTCGTCAGAACCTTCTGAATAAACTCGCTTGTTGGCTTGCCCGCGCGGAATCCCGGTATGAACCCTCCGTTTTTCCTCAGGTTATTCGAAATCTCAATGGGGTTAAACTGCACTGTTGAATAGAAGTATGAAAAGAACACAATAAGAAGGAAGTACAAAACCGCGTACGGCACGCTCCCCATATCGAAAAAGCGCATAAACCAACTGTCTGTCCACCTTGGAACAAAAACGGCTATCGTCGCCGGGACTGAAGCTATGGACTGTGCAAATATGACCGGGAGAACGCCGGACATATTCACTTTCATCGGGAGGTGCGTTGATTGTCCGCCGTACATCTTTCTGCCGACAACGCGTTTAGAATACTGAACAGGTATCCTGCGCTCCGAATTTTGGACTATAACTATCAGCACTATTATTGCCAGCGCGCCGAGCAGCATGAGCGTGTATATCCACCAATCCGAAGGAATGCTGATTACACTCATAACCATCGTGCCTATCTCTGTCGGAAAGCGCGCCACGATACTCACAAAAAGGATTACGGAAATCCCGTTGCCTATGCCAAACTCTGTTATCTGCTCACCCATCCACATTAGCAGCGCGCTGCCCGCTACAAAGGACGCCACGATGACGACAGGAACCCAGAAGCCCTCCGCGACCGGGTCGAGCATGCCGTTGGTATCCATGAATACATAATAGCCGAAACCCTGAAGGATCGCTATGGCTATCGTTGAGTAACGCGTGATTTTCTCAATCTTCTTCTTGCCTTCCTCACCGCCGTCCCTCTTGAGCCGTTCGAGGGCCGGGATAGCGACGGTCAATAACTGTATGATGATCGACGCGTTGATGTATGGCTGTATCGACAGCGCGAAAATCGACGCTCGCTCAAGGGCGCTCCCGGACATAGTGTTAATGAGCCCCATGATCGTATTGCTGATCTGAGCAAAGTGCGCGCTAAGAAGCGCGGTGTCTACATACGGCACCGTAACCGCGTTTCCCAGTCGGTAAAGAATCACCATGAACAGCGTGAAGAGCAGCTTTTTCCTTATTTCATCAACTCTCCATGCATTACGCAGTGTTGCAAGCACCCTACACCACCTCGGCCTTTCCGCCGGCGTCTTCTATTTTTTGCCTTGCCGACTCGCTGAACGCAGCAGCCTTGACCGTCAACTTTTTGGTCACCTTGCCGTTTCCAAGCACCTTTACGCCGTACTCACATTTGCTAAGCACGCCGGACTGCAAAAGCTCCTCGACTCCGACGACCGCGCCGTCATCAAACCTGTCGAGCGCCGCGACATTTATCGCCGTCAGCGGTTTTGCGAAAATATTGTTAAACCCTCTCTTGGGGACACGCCGCGCAAGCGGCATCTGCCCGCCTTCAAAGCCTATCCGCGTTCCGCCTCCGCTGCGCGAATTCTGCCCCTTGTGGCCGCGGCCGGCTGTTTTCCCGTTCCCGGTCGCATGCCCGCGTCCTTTGCGTTTTTTACTGTGGGTAGAACCCTTCGCGGGGGAAAGATTATGCAGAAACATATCTTAGTCCTCCTTACGACAGAGCAATACTATCCAATGGCCGCCTCGCGGCATATTTATTGCTCACACTTGATATCATTCCGTAGTGGGTTACTCTTCCGTCACCGAGATCAGGTATCCAATCTGCGTGATCTTACCCCTGGTCTGCGGATTGTCGGGTTGAACCGTTTCGCTGCCAATCTTCGTAAGCCCGAGGGATTTGGCCGTCGCAATATGCTTATCGTGCCTGCCACTCAAGCTTTTTATCAGCTTAATTTTCAAATTCGCCATCTTCTCGGTCTCCTATAAGATCTCTTCTACGCTTTTACCTCTGGTTTTGGCTACCTGCGCCGCGTCGCGCAGGGTTTTCAGTCCAACCATTGTCGCCGCAACGACATTTTGAGGATTGTTGGAGCGCAAACATTTCGTCCTGATATCGGATATCCCGGCTGCCTCGACCACAGCGCGAACCGCGCCGCCTGCGATGACTCCGGTACCCGGAGGGGCGGGCTTGAGCAGGACTCTTCCCGCGCCGTACACGCCAATAACCTCATGGGGAATAGTGCTGCCGGAAATAGTAACCGTCGTTACGTTCTTCTTGGCGTCCTCAATCCCCTTGCGAATAGCCTCGGACACCTCGCCGGCTTTGCCAAGTCCGAATCCGACTCTGCCTTTGCCGTCCCCAACAACGCACAGCGCCGCAAACTTGAATATGCGCCCGCCCTTAACAGTCTTCGACACACGGTTCAGGGAAACGACTTTCTCGGTAAACTCGGACTGGACTTCTTCTTTCCGGCTATCTTTTCTGTTATCTCTTCTTCCTGTGTTATAAGCCATTTTGTTTCCTCCTCCCCGTAATATTAAAACTTCAGCCCGCCCTCGCGGGCCGCTTCTGCAAGCTCTTTGACGCGCCCGTGGTAGATATATCCGCCGCGGTCGAATACAACGGTGTCAATGCCCTTGGAAACAGCGCGCTGAGCAATAAGCTCGCCGACCTTGCGCGCGGCCTCCTTATTCGATCCGGAGCTTTCAAAGGCTTTCTCAACAGACGACGCGCTGCACATTGTATGCCCGGTTGTGTCGTCTATCACTTGCGCGTATATGTGTCTTTCACTTCGAAATACGTTGAGTCTGGGGCGGTCAGGCGTGCCCGAAATCTTGCTCCGCACTCTCTTGTGGCGCTTTTTGCGCTGCGCATTTGTATCAGGTCTTTTAATCATTTAGGCACACCTCCTTTTATTTGGCTCCGGTCTTGCCTTCTTTACGGCGAACGACCTCATCTACATATTTTATGCCCTTACCCTTATATGGCTCAGGCGGCCTTTTCTTTCTTACATCGGCTGCGAACTGACCGACTTCCTGCTTATCAATGCCGCTTATTATCACCTTGTTCGGCGAAGGGACGTCAATTGAAATGCTGTCCGTCTCATCTATGATTACCTGATGGGAAAAGCCAAGGTTCAACACAAGCTTTTTCCCTTCCTTAGCAGCCCTGAATCCAACGCCGTTAATATCCAGTTCCTTTTTATACCCTTCCGTGACACCTGTGACCATATTGCCGATAAGCGTACGTGAAAGGCCGTGCAGACTTCGATGCCTCGGAATATCAGACGAACGCAATACGTTGATGACCGAGCCTTCAACAGCTACTTTAATATCGGGGCTTATCTCCTGCTTGAGCGTTCCCTTTGGGCCTTTAACGGTTACTACGTTCGTGTCTGATACGTTAATATCCACACCCGCGGGAATACTGATCGGAGTTCTTCCAATTCTTGACATTTTGCGCCCCCCCTACCACACAAACGCAAGGACTTCGCCGCCGACATGTGCTTGCCTGGCTTTCTTGTCGGTCATTACGCCCTTGGATGTTGATATGATGGCAACGCCTAACCCGCGAAGAACATATGGCAGTTCGTCGGCGCCCGCGTATACGCGCAGTCCGGGCTTCGAGACCCGGCGGAGCCCTGAAATAGCCTTCTCGGCCCCGTTGTATTTCAGTGTGATTTTTATAATACCCTGAACACCGTCGTTAATAAGCTGGAAATTCCTGATATAGCCTTCTTGCATCAGAATTTCCGCAATCGCCTTTTTCATGTTTGACGCGGGCACTTCAACTGTCGAGTGCTTCGCGGCGCTGGCATTTCTAATACGCGTCAGCATGTCGGCAATGGGGTCGGTTATTTGCATACCTAATTTCCTCCTAGTTAGAGTTACAGGCGGTCAGACCTGTTTTCGCGGCGCAGTTGCCGGACGGCATATCCGGCCTTTCGTCGTCGAACGTTTTGCAGCAGCCTTATTACCATGACGCTTTCCTGACTCCGGGAATCTGCCCTTTATACGCTAAATTCCTGAAACATATGCGGCAAACTGCGTAATTGCGCAGATACGCGTGAGGGCGGCCGCAGATTTTGCAGCGGTTGTATCGGCGCGAGGAGAACTTTGCCTCCCTTTGTTGTTTCAAAATCATCGCTTTCTTTGCCATAACAAGTCCCCCTATGCCTGAATGAACGGAGCGCCCAGATATGTCAGCAGTTCGCGGGCTTCCTCATCGGTTTTTGCGGTCGTGCATATAACTACGTCCATACCGCGTATCTTTTCTATTTTGTCATAATCAATCTCGGGGAAAACAAGCTGTTCTTTAAGCCCGAGCGCATAGTTCCCGCGCCCGTCAAAGGCGTTGGCGCTGATACCGCGAAAGTCCCGGACACGCGGCAGGGCGACATTCAGGAGCCTGTCCAGAAATTCCCACATCCTGTCTTGCCTGAGCGTCACTTTCACTCCAACCGGCATCCCTTCGCGGAGTTTAAAGTTCGCCACCGACTTGCGGGCCCTGGTGACTACCGCTTTCTGCCCGGTGATTGTTGAGATATCCTTGACGACGGCCTCAATAGCCTTGGCATTGTCCCGAGCGTCTCCGCAGCCGACGTTGACGACTATTTTCTCGACCTTGGGAACCTGCATAATACTTTTGTAGTCGAACTTCTTCATCATCGCCGGAGCGACCTCATCGACATACTTTTTCTTCATTCTGGTCATTATATGTTGCCCCTCCCGCCTTAAATCTCCGCGCCGCACTTTTTGCAGACCCGGACTTTTTCGCCGTCGTCGCTAAATTTGTGCGCGGGTCTTGTAGGTTCGTCGCATTTGGGGCATACGCGCATAATTTTACAGACGCGGATGGGGGTTTCCATCTTAATGATGCCGCCCTCTTCACCCTGCTTCCTCGGCTTTTTATGCCTCTTAGCAACGCTGATACCCTCCGCCAATACCGTGCCTGCCTTGGGGTTTGCGCTGATAACTTTTCCACGCTTGCCTTTGTCCCTTCCGGACAAAACAACAACGACGTCGTTCGTTTTGATATGCAATGTCAAGACCCCCCTTATATAACTTCAGGCGCCAGCGAAAGTATCTTCATATAGCCCTTATCACGCAGCTCTCTGGCAACGGGACCGAAAATTCGCGTGCCCTCCGGGTTTTTGTCTTCTTTTATGAGGACGGCCGCATTTTCATCGAACCGCACGTACGTACCGTCGGCCCGGCGTACGCCTTTGGCTGTACGCACTATCACGGCCTTGACTATTCTGCCTTTTTTCACCGTGCCGCCCGGCGCGGCTTTACGTACCGATGCGACGATCACATCGCCCACACCGGCGTACTTTCTGCCGGAGCCGCCCAGTACACGGATACATTTTATTTCCTTGGCGCCGGTATTATCAGCAACCTTCAGGAACGATTCCTGTTGTACCATGCTCGGTTACCTCCCTTTACTTCGCCTTCTCAATAATCTCAATGAGCCTCCAGCGCTTTTCCTTCGACAGCGGGCGCGTTTCCATTACGCGTACCCTGTCTCCGACGCTGCAGTCATTTTTCTCGTCATGCGCCTTCAGCTTGTAGGTTCTTTTAATAATCTTTTTATACAACGGGTGCGGTACACGGTTTTCGACCGCGACAACAATGGTTTTATCCATTTTGTTGGATACGACCTTGCCAATCCTCGTCTTTCTCGAAGACGTTCTTACTTCACTCATCTGCCCCTACCTCCTCAACCTTCGAGCTGCTTCTGGCGGATAACTGTCTTGACTCGGGCAATGTCTTTTCTTACCTGGGATATTCTGATCGGGTTGTCAAGCTGGTTTGTCGCGTGCTGCATTCTCAAAAAGAAGAGGTCTTTTTTTAGTCCCGCGAGCTTTTCTTCAAGCTCCGTGGGGCTTAGCGTTACTACCTCGCTTGCCTTCATCTTCATTCACCACCTGTCTCGTTTACTTCCTCGCGCTTTATGAACTTGACCTTGCAGGGCAGCTTGTGCCCCGCCAGGCGAATCGCCTCCCGGGCAACTTCTTCCGTGATCCCGTCGATTTCAAACAGTACTCTGCCGGGCTTCACGACAGCCACCCAGTGGTCAGGAGAACCCTTCCCCGAACCCATCCGGGTCTCCGCCGGCTTAGACGTCACCGGTTTATCCGGGAAAATCTTGATCCAAACCTTGCCTCCGCGCTTTGAGTAGCGCGTCATCGCTATACGCGCGGCCTCGATCTGGTTCGATGTGATCCACGCCGGCTCAAGGGCCTGCATGGCATACTGACCGTAAGCGATCGTATTTCCCCTCGTGGCCTTTCCTTTCATGCGGCCCCTTTGCACCTTGCGGTACTTTACTCTTTTTGGTATAAGCATCAGTTGACTCCTCCTTCTCTCGGAGCCTGAGCCGCCGGTCTGCCTCCCTGCTGGCCCTGCGGGTTGCGGTTGTCACGGTTGTAGTCGCCGCCACCGCCGCCATGCGGACCTCTGGAATAACCCCCGCCTTGATGCGGGCCACGCGGGCCGCCGCGCCCGCCTCCGCCGCCTCTGCCTCCGCGGTCACGATCGTTGCGCTCGCGCCGCTCTCTGGGCGGGCGTGACGTATCCATTGTCCTCGGTGTCGTGCGGAGCGTCTGGCTCAGTATTTCGCCGTTATATACCCAAACTTTGACGCCGATACGCCCATATGTAGTCGCCGCTTCAGCAAATCCGTACTCTATATCCGCCCTGAGCGTCTGAAGCGGGATAGTCCCCTCATGGTAAGTCTCGCTTCTCGCGATTTCCGCGCCGCCGAGGCGGCCGGACACCATAACCTTGATACCGCGCACGCCAAGCCTCATAGCGCGGCTCATCGCATTTTTCATGGCGCGGCGGAAACCGATGCGCTTTTCCAGCTTTGCCGCTATGCTTTCCGCGATCAACTGGGCATTCGTATCTGGGTTTTTCACTTCGACTATCGAAAGCGCAACCGGCTTGCTTATTCTTTTTTCCACGTCAAGGCGAAGCTTCTCTATTTCCGCGCCGCCCTTCCCAATAACAACGCCGGGGCGGGAGCAATGTATGAAAATCTTGACCTTGGCGCTGTCGCGTTCAATCTCAATTTTCGGGACGCCGGCCGAAAACAAGAGTTCCTTCAAATACTTGCGGATATTATAATCCTCAACTATTAGATCCCCAACCTTATCTTCCCGGGCATACCAGCGGGAATCCCAATCCTTTATTACGCCGACTCTAAAACCGTGCGGATTAACCTTCTGTCCCATAGCGACCCCCTATTCCTTTTCCGCCACAACGACGGTAATGTGCGACGTTCTTTTGTGTATTCTGTGTGCCCTGCCGCGCGACACCGGCCTTATCCTTTTCAGTATGGGACCGGGGTTCACATAAGTCTCGGAAATGTATAGGTTGTCAGGATCCATATCGTGGTTGACCTCGGCGTTTGATACAGCGCTGCCGAGCAGCTTCAAAAGCAGCTCCGACGCCGCTTTCGGGGTCTGCATCAATATCGCTTTCGCCGTTTTGGTATCTTTTCCCCTGATAAGGTCGCAGACTATTTTCACCTTGCGCGGAGATATGCGCGCGTATTTAAGATGCGCTTTCGCTTCCATAAACCGTCCGCCTCCTTTATCTTGACGTTTTGCTGCCCGCGTGACCGCGATAGGTGCGCGTAGGAGCAAACTCGCCGAGCTTATGACCGACCATATCCTCGGTAATATATACGGGTACATGCCGCCGTCCGTCGTGTACAGCTATTGTATGCCCGACAAAAGACGGGAATATCGTGCTTGCGCGGGACCATGTTTTCAAGACCTTTTTTTCACCCGACACGTTCATTTCATCGACCCTCTTTACAATCTCCGGCGCGGCGAAAGGGCCTTTCTTAACACTTCTGCTCATATATATTTGACCTCCCCAATAAACATGTTTCGCGGTTCCGGCGAAGCCGGGAGAGAGACGTTTGCGCAGGGCGGATTCATTCTGCCCGTCCGCGCATTGTCAGTTATTTCTTGCCGCGGCGTTTGACAATGAACTTGTCGCTGAGATTCCGGGCTTTGCGCGTCTTGTACCCAAGCGTCGGCTTACCCCACGGCGTCACGGGACCGGGCCGTCCTATCGGACTCTTGCCTTCGCCGCCTCCGTGCGGATGATCAACCGGGTTCATGGCCGAACCGCGGACAGTCGGGCGGATACCCATGTGCCGCTTGCGTCCGGCTTTGCCAATGTGGATGTTGGCGTGGTCGGAATTGCCCACCTGGCCAATCGTTGCCATACAATTACTGCGTACCAGTCTGTATTCACCGGACGGCAGCCTTATCTGGGCCATCGTGCCTTCTCTTGCCATCAACTGCGCCGACGTCCCGGCACTGCGCACCAACTGCGCGCCCTTACCGGGATATAATTCGATATTATGGATAACCGTGCCAACCGGGATTGACGTGATCGGCAAAGCGTTTCCCGGCTTGATATCCGCACTCTTGGATGAAATAACGGTATCCCCCGCCGACAGCCCCACCGGGGCAAGTATATACCGGCGCTCTCCGTCCTGATATTCGATAAGCGCGATATTTGCCGAGCGGTTCGGGTCGTATTCTAAACGCAGCACCGTACCCGGGGCGTCGAATTTGTTGCGCTTGAAGTCAATAATCCTGTACTTCCTGCGGTTACCTCCGCCCCTGTGGCGGACTGTAATACGCCCTGTGTTGTTTCGCCCCGAATGCTTTTTGAGCACTTCAGTAAGTTTACGCTCCGGCTTTGCCTTTTTATCAATCCCGTCAAAACCGGATACCGACATATGCCTTCTGGACGCGGTAGTAGGCTTATACATTTTAACAGACATCTATTATCCTCCCAAGTTCCTTGGATTTCAACTTTTGTCCAAGGCTCCTAAACCATACCCTCAAAGAACTCGATAGTCTTTGAATCATCGCTCAGTCTCACGACTGCCTTTTTCCACGCTTTCCTGCTTCCCTCCGGGTGGCGCCCAACACGCTTTTTCTTGCCCTTCATGTTAAGTGTCGTGACTTTGTCCACCTCGACGCCGAATATTTCCTCAATAGCCTTTTTTATTTCCAGCTTATTTGCGTCGCGGGCAACCTCAAAAACATATTTTTTCAAATCGACATGTTCCATCGACTGCTCCGAGATGATCGGGCGCAGGACAATATCATAAACCGTCCGCATTACGCGTACACCTCCTCTATCGTGGAAATCGCCGCCTTGTCAACTACAAATGTCCGCGCGTCCATAATATCATACGTGCTGAGCAGCGACGCGAACGTCGTCTTGACCCCGGGTATGTTTCTGGCGCTGAGGATGACTTTTTTATTTACCTCCGGCGTAACTATGAGCGCCTTGCCGGAAACGCCGATGGCGCTTAAAAATTTTTGAAAATCCTTTGTCTTGATTTCGTCCATTTCGATTCCGTCAACGACGATTATCGCATCCCCGGCGGCTTTTATGGAAAGAGCTGATTTAAGCGCAATCCTCTTAAGCTTCTTATTGAGTGTATACCGGTAGCTGCGCGGCTTCGGCGCGAATGCGACGCCGCCGTGAGTATAATGAGGAACCCTTGTCGATCCCTGACGCGCCCGTCCGGTACCCTTTTGGCGATATGGCTTAGCGCCGCCGCCACTGACTTCAGCCCTGGTCAGCGCAGATTGCGTCCCCTGCCTTTTATTGGCAAGATGATTCTTGACTGCGGCGTGAACCGCCTTGACGTTCGGTTCAATACCGAATACAGTCTCGGAGAGCGTCACTTCGCCGATAACCTCGCCGGCCATGTTGTATACCTTACATACTGGCATCAAACTCTCTCCCTTCAATTAATTCTTGACTGTGTTTTTGAGATAGACAATACCGCCTCTTGGCCCCGGTACCGCTCCCCTCACAGCTATCATATTGCGCTCCGGGTCAACCTTGACCACATCAAGATTCTGGACGGTCACCTGCTCCGCGCCCATTTGCCCGGCTCCAATCTTACCCTTGAAAATACGGGACGGGTCGGTTCCCGAACCCATTGAACCCGCATGCCTGTGAACAGGACCGCCGCCGTGGCTTGTCGGGGTCCTGCCGGCGCCGTGGCGCTTAATGACTCCCGCGAAGCCTTTACCTTTCGATATCCCCGTCACATCGACCCTGTCTCCCTCGTTGAACACGTCAGCTTTCAACTCGTCGCCAATGTCAAGAGACGATGCGTTATCCAGCCGAAATTCCTTAAGGTGCTTTTTAGCCGGTACGCCGGCCTTTTTCATGTGACCCAGCTCGGGTTTTGTGAGCCTTATCTCCTTAATGTCCTGAAAACCGAGCTGGACAGCTTCGTAGCCGTCATTTGAGCCGGTTTTTTTCTGCACAACTACGCAAGGCCCGGCCTCAATGACTGTCACCGGTACGACCTTGCCGTTATCATCAAATATCTGCGTCATACCGACTTTTTTTCCGATGATTGCTTTGAGCATTAGCCCTTCCTCCTTGTTGGTTATTGGTTGACCGCCGGCATGGAATAATAATGACGCGGCTGCGGCCAACATTACCATTTTCGGGTGAATCTGCTTCCCCAAAAATTATAGCTATAGCTTTATCTCTATCTCGACGCCGGCCGGAAGCTCCAGCGACATCAGCGATTCGACCGTTTTTTGGGTGGGTCCGATAATATCGATAAGCCTCTTGTGCGTCAGCCGCTCAAACTGCTCACGGCTGTCTTTATATTTGTGAACGGCGCGCAGTATTGTCACAATTTCTTTCTTTGTGGGTAGGGGAATGGGTCCCGAAACCCTTGCGCCCGTGCGTTTTGCCGTTTCAACGATCTGCGACGCCGCTTGGTCGATAAGTTGATGATCGTAAGCCTTAAGCCTGATACGTATCATTTTTTTGCCGGCTGCCATATTTTTTTATTCCTCCTGACATATTTTATGCGCAGACGGTCGGGCAAAGCCCTCCCTACGCTGCCGTTTTGCTCCCGGAATAGCCGCTGCCGCAAAACATGGCATTGCATAAATGCACAATAAAGAAGGGAAATTTCTGCACACACAACCGTGCGTATCATTCCTGCCTGAAAACCAAACCGGAGCCATCCCGGTGTTGTAGTTACATGTGCTTTGAACTATCTTTCTGCCTGCAATTTTTCGGTTCATCGCATATCGCACCCCTCCGCCGCAGAAAAGGGCGCTTGGCTAGATTACCAAATATTGACCCGCTTGTCAACAAGAATTTTTTATTTTATTAAAATTATCGTATAATTTAGAATTTAGACAGATTAGCTGCCGGAGATTCTGGTCAGACTCTGACCCAATGTCAGTTTGTTAAGGCCGTCAAAGCCCCCTTCGCGCACGAAGGGGGTGGCGCGAAGCGCCGGGGGTTGTCCTCTGCGCCGGCCTTGTGGGGGAACAACCCCCGCCGTCTGCGGACGGCACCCCCTTCGTTCGCGAAGGGGGCAAGGAGACCTTATCTAAATGACATTAGACTCTGACCTGTGACTGATAATCACCCTATGCTATTGCCTAAAAGTGTTTCAATACGATCGGCAGCCTTGTCATAGTCGCCCATCAATATGTCCTCGGATATCTGCCTGACGAACGCGCTTTTTTCTGTTCTCTGCGTCAGTTTCAGCAAACTGTCGGCGATGCTGTGCATAGCGCCCGCGTCCAAATCGCTGATCGCAAGCTCCATTTGCGTGAGCAAAAGCCTCAGTTCCCCTTCGTCAATACGGCCTCCCGTACTTGCCGCGCTCATAGCGGCGCCAATATCGCTCAGCAGCGTTTCCAGAGTTTGCAGAAGCTCGGCGTTGAGCGACCGGACAGAATCCGGGTCGTCCCTGCTTACCGCCGTTTCTAAAGCGAGCGCAATTTCAGCAAGTCCATTCGCCCCTACCATAGAGGCCGCGCCCTTCAATCCGTGTACATGTGTCGTGTATAGCCTCATCTCGCCTTTTTCAAGGCAGTTTTTTATTTCTTCCAGCTTAGCTGCCCCGTCTAAACAAAACGATGACAGAGTATCCATATATCTCCCGAACGACCCTCCCGAAAACGAAAGCCCTTTTTTGACATCCAGGCCCCGGATCTCAATGGCGTCCCGCGTTTTCGCTCCGGCGCCGTCACTGCTTGCGAACGCTCTTCTTTGCTTTATTTTCGGTATCCATTTTTCAAGAATATTATTAAGCATGGCGGTATCGACGGGTTTTGGAAGAAAATCATTGAATCCGTTTTCCAGAAGTAATTCCCTTGAGCCGGTCATGGCGCTGGCGGTTAGCGCAACGATCGGAACATTTGCGTAATATTGATCGCGGGCGCCCATCTCCCTGATGCGCCGGACTGTTTCGACTCCGTCCATTCCGGGCATCTTATAATCCATAAACACAAGGTCGTAATCCTTTGAGCGTATAGCCTCAAGCGCCTCAATTCCGCTCGAGCACGAATCAATCTTCATATTATACGGCATGAGCAGACCTTGAGCTACTCTCAGGTTTGTATTCAGGTCGTCAACAATGAGAACCTTTGAGCCGGGCGATGTGAATTTCACGGTAAGCTCACTCCCGTCACCGTAAGAGAGGCTTTCGGTTATCCCGTTGAGTATTTTTGCTATGGGCACGGAATATGCGGGCATAGCCAGAACATTCACCTCTTTATCCGGAACGGCCTCGCCAAATTCGGCAAGCATGACAATCCCGGCGTTTTTCCCGAACTTCGATATTATGAAGTCGTTTTTCTTGTAAAGCTCGAAAGAGATGAAAATGAAATCAAATGTCTCATCAGACAGGCATTGATACAGCTCGGCGTCATTTGTAGCCAATGCGTAGGCGACGCCCAGATTGCTTAAGGTGTATGTTATGGAATCTGCGTATATCCTGCGTCTCTCATAGAGAAGGACTTTCTTTTCATCAGGGTTTTCAACGGCCGCAGTTTTTTCGGGTGAATGGTTTTTCTGCGGGAGCGTTACTGTAAATGTGCTGCCTTTTCCATACTCCGACTTCACCCCGATGCTGCCGCCCATAGCGCTGACTATGCTGTTCGTGATGGCAAGGCCAAGCCCAACCCCTTCTATCCCCTTGTTGAGTTCTGTGTCGAACTGTGTATAATCGCCAAACAGGTTTTCAATGTCTTTTTCCTTAATTCCTCTGCCGCTGTCAGAAACCTCTACGATAAGGTTTAGCCCGCCGTCTTCCAAAAAATCACCGTGTACGCCGAAAGAAACATAGCCCAACTCCGTATATTTGACGGCGTTGCTCAAAATGTTTAGGATTACCTGCCTTATTCTTGTTTCGTCCCCGAACAGTGTATGTGGAATATTGCTGTCTATATTGACGACAAACCGCACTTGCGAATCTATGACCCTCATCCTGATAATGCTGACGACGTCGTTTATCAGCGAAGCAAATGAATAATCTGCGGATACTATCATCTCGAACTTTCCTGTCTCAATCTTTGAAAAGTCCAGAATGTCGTTGACAATAGCCAGAAGGTTCGAGCCTGCCTGCTTGACGGCAAGAGCGTGCCCATGTACGGCGCTTAAATTGTCCTCCCTCAGCGCAAGCTCCGTCATTCCTATTATCGCGTTCATCGGTGTGCGTATCTCATGGCTCATCTTGGCAAGAAAATCGCTCTTTGCACGGCTGCTCCGTTCCGCTGCTTCCTTGGCGGAAATAAGCTCTGTTATTTCGATGGAGTGCTGGAGATGCACCTTATCCGTTCCCGGCCAGTTAATGAACTGATCCGTTTTGCGGTAGGTGCGGTTGGAGGTCTTGTTATGGATGATCCTATGCACTATTTTATCAGGTTCTTTGTCCAGCTCTATTACGGGGCAGTCTTTACACATGCCTTCTTCACTATTTTTAAAAACCTCATAGCACTTCCGGCCGGCTATGTCCCCCAAATCGTAATGCCGCTTCATGTAGTCGTTCACGAAAAGAATCTCGCCGGTATGAGGGACGTTAATGTAGATCATCGAATCAATGCTGTTGAGGATATTTTCTACATTAAATGCCGCAGATTGTCCTGCATCAGATTGTCCTTCTATAGCCTTGCTGGTCTTTTTGCTTCTGATGTGCAGCACAATCAAAGCGGCAAGTATTGCGATAAGTATTATTGATGCACCTATGATTAAGCATGCGTTCATTTTATGGTAACCCTTTCAAAGTCCTTTTCATGCTTAATGAAAACCTTTACAAGACCGGGGTCAAACTGCGTTCCGCTCAGGCTTTTAATAATACCTACAGCCTCTTTATGGTCGAACATATCCCTGTGCGGGCGATGGTTGGTCAATGCGTCGTAAACATCCACGATCGCCATAATCCTCCCTTGCAGGGGTATCTCATCGCCTTTCAGACCGCGCGGATATCCTGTCCCATCCCATTTTTCGTGGTGGCTCCCCGCCAAAGCCTCGGCATGGTTGAGCAGACTTCTGTCATCGAAATGCTCCCTAATCTGCTCTATGATTTTCACGCCGAAGTCAGCATGATCCTTAACGTCGGAGTATTCCTCGTCCGTCAGGCCTTCAGCCTTGTTCAATATGTTGTCCGGCACGGCGATTTTGCCAACGTCATGGAGCTGTGCCGACATAAGAAAGACGGCGGCGTCCCATGACGATACTTCCTCCTGATAACCTTCATCCAGCATTACATAATCAAGGAACTTTTTTAAATAAAGCTGCATCCTTTCCGTGTGGCCTTTTTCAATACCTCCGCGGATATCTACAACATTGGACACCGTTTTGAAGACCGCGTTGAGCTGGGCGTTTTGCTTAGGGGAAAAATGGTATATAACGTCCCGGGCTTTCGCATTCGCAAATTCTTTTTCATTTTCTACAAATACCGAATCGATCAACGGGTCAAAGTGCGTACCCAGCCCTTCTGCGATTATTTCAATTGCTTTCTCATGGGAATATGCTTTTTTGTAGGGGCGGTCGTTCGTAAGCGCGTCGTAAACGTCTACGATCGCCATAAGTCTGCCCTGAAGCGGAGTATCCTCGCCTTTTGTCCCCAGCGGGTAACCTGTACCGTCCCATTTTTCATGATGACAGCCCGCCAATATCTTGGCATGTTCAAGAAATGCGCTTTCTGCGGTGTTTCTTTCTATTTTCTCAATGATTTCCCTGCCAAAAGCCGCATGCTTCTTCATTTCTATAAATTCTTCGTCCGTCAACTTCCCCGGTTTGAGCAAAATACTGTCTCTTATGGATATCTTTCCCACATCATGGAGTTGAGAGGACATTACCAGAAGGTCAATATCCCATTTTGACATCTCCTCGGAGTAAATACCGTTTTCCAATAACAGCTTGACAAGGAGGGATAGATAATTTTGCGTCCTTTCAATGTGTCCGCCGGTCACGTTGTCGCGATACTCAACAAGCTCGGCGACAGTTTTCAAAATCGCGTTTTGGAGCTCAAAGACTGTTTTGGTTTTTTCCGCTACCATCCCTTCGAGGTTTACGCTGTAGCTTTTTAGTTCTTTCTTTTGCGATTCAAGGAGCAAATGCAGCTCAATACGCTTCAGAAGCAGATCCTTGGAAAATGGCTTGAAAATATAGTCAACCGCCCCCAGATTCAGACCCATGATCTCGCTTTCATGGTCAATATGGCTGGTCAGAAATATGACCGGTATATCAACGGTGCTTTCCGAATCCTTAAGAATTCTGATAACTTCATATCCGCTCAGCGAAGGCATCTCCACATCAAGCATAATTAAATCGGGCGTAACTCTTTCAAGAAGCCCGAACAGTCTTTCTCCTGATGGCGCTGTGAAAACCTCATACTTTTCAATAAGAACATTTCTCGCAACGGTAAGATTTGTCATATCATCGTCAACAACCATGATAGTTTTACGTTCTGTTTCCATGTCACTTTTCCCCCGGCATGGTATTTACAGGTCAAAACACTCGAACAAACACCTGTGGAATCAAGCTATAGTTTAGCATGTTATTGCCGTAATGTCAAAAATATTCTGTTGATAATAAAAAGCATACATAGTATAATGGCGTGGCGGCGGCTGTACTAGTTGGGGAGTTAGCGGTGCCCTGTGGCCTGCAACCCGCTGTAGCAGGAACGAATCCCTGCCCCCGGATTTGTGATGTATTGTTAGCCCCTGATAAGCGGCGATGACGAGCCGGTCTCGCGCAACGTAAATTCGTGAACCATGTCAGGCGGGGAACCGAGCAGCATTAAGCGAAACCTTGCGTGTGCCGCGAGGCAACCGGTTCCGAGC
>Ga0099364_10001826_pt1 | contig 34516 bp, 40 predicted proteins | sample TergutTh196P3_FD_73070 | JGI IMG/M metagenome (GOLD analysis project Ga0099364, IMG submission 73070) | Microcerotermes parvus P3 segment gut microbial communities from Pointe-Noire, Republic of the Congo - Th196 P3 | ecosystem: Host-associated > Arthropoda: Insects > Digestive system > Gut ... | reverse complement strand
TGTTAAAAAAATAATTTCAGATAATTATTATGATAACAGTTTAATTTTCAAACGAAAAGAAGTATCATTACAAGAATTACTTAACCTCGAAACAATAGATTTTGACCAACAAACAAAAATAAAAACAGAAATTGATGAGTTGGTGGGTGAAATGTATAAAATATAAAGACAAGCAACATATCGGAAAATTTTGGAATTATTAGCAAAAAAATAAATAGTTTAATAAACATTTAAAATCATTTACTACTTTTGCAGAAAAATTAAACGATAAGAAATGGAAGCAATATTAATGAGTCAACCTGAGACAGTCTCTTTAACTTACGATAAATCAAATCCGATGGCAAAAAAGGCTTTGGATTTATTTATCACATTAGGGCTTTTTAGTGTGAAAAAAAACAAAAGTCAGATAGAAATAGGGCTTGATGAATATCGTCAAGGCAAATACACGATTGTCAACAAAGGTAAAAGTAAGATTTAAGATGAATGATACAGTTCAACAAATGACAGTTGAACAATTTTTTGATGCATTGGCGTCAAATAATACTTTTATTTATGCTGTCGCATATACTAATTCTTTTAAAAAGAACGTGAAACTTTGTTACAAACAAAATTTGGATTTAAACGAACTATACCGTGTTATTGAAAGCATTGCAAAACTTGAAAAATTACCTCCACAAAATCGCGTACACCGTTTATCAGGATATGGAAAAGAACGAAAAGGGGAAAAGTATATGGAGTGCCACGTAGCACCTGATTGGTTGTTGATTTGGGTACAAAAAGAAGATGAAATGATTTTGGTTTTTACTAATACGGGCTCTCACTCAAAAATGTTTGGAATATAATGACTCTTAAAGACTTAAACAATAAATGGCAAACCAATAGCCTCGCCTACCAACAGCACGAAATTGGTAGCGGCATCCACGACCTTACAGTACAACGTTTTGATAACGTGCAAATTATTGGCAACCATTTAGTGTTACACTTTAATAATAATGAGTATAAATTAGAAATCATAAAAGATAACACCGAATTTGTTAAAAAAATTATTTCGAAAAAATATCTTAATAACAGTTTAATTTTCAACCGAAAAGACGTATCATTACAAGAATTACTTAACCTCGAAACAATAGATTTTGAAGAGCAAACAAAGAGAAAAACAGAAATAGATAAGTTGGTGGGTGAAATGTATAAAATAACATAGTGGTGAAATAATTTAAAATTTATTTTGTCACTAAAAAATAATATATTATTTTTGCAAAATAAATAATGGAGAAAAATATGGAAAGAACAATAATTTCATTTGATTACGCCATCAAAAACGTTTTGCGCGACAAGGCAAATTTTGATATTTTGAGTGGATTTTTAACCGAATTGCTTGAAAAGCCTGTCACGGTGCAAGAAGTTTTAGAAAGCGAAATCAATCCTACCATCCCTGCAACAATAGATAAAAAAACAGGAAAAACAGGGAAAGTAAGAAATGTAAAAAATACCGGTAAAGTCAGTCGGATAGATTTGAAGGCAAAAATAGACGGTGGCGAGTTAGCCGTTTTTGAGATACAATATCTTGACAAGGTGGACTTTATGGGAAAAATCTTGTTTAACGCGTGTAAGGCAGTTGTTGAGCAGATAAAGGTGGGCCAGAAGTATGACATTAAAAAGGTATATTCCATCAATATTTCTTATTATGGCTTGAACGCCGAAGACGAATACGTATTCACGGCAAATTTGAAAGAGTTTAAAGGCATTCATTATGACGAGGTAATACCATTTTCTCAAAATTTAGATCCACGAGGAGCACCAAAAGATATTCATCCTGAATATTTTTTGATACTTCCTTACAATTTTGAGAATGAAGAAGAGCGCAAAATGAAGAATATAAACAGGAAAAGAGATTTTGTCCCCAAAAAGCCATCAAAGAGTAAATTTGACGAGTGGGTTTATGTATTGAAAAACTCGGTTGTAAAAAGCGAGTTTACAGCGGCAGGCATACAGGCTGCAGGCGAAAAATTGGACATGCTTAATATGACACCACAACAAAAAGCAGAATACGAAGCAGAACTGATAGCGCTTGCCGATAGAAAAAGCGAAATGCAAACCGCCGAACTGAAAGGAGAAAAGAGAGGCGAAAAGAAAGGTGAAGCAAAAGGCTTGAAAAAAGGCTTGAAAAAAGGCGAAGCAATCGGTATGCAAAAAGGTGAAGCAATTGGATTAGAAAAAGAAAAAGCGGAAGCGGTTATTAGAGGTTACAAGAAAGGACATTCTATTGAAACAATAGCCGACCTTACCGACCTCACAAAAGAACAAATTCTTAAAATTTTAAAAGAAAACAAGTTGTTGTGAAAAAAACGGTACAGGTACACGGTTCACGGTACACGGTTCACGGTGAACGGTCACAAAGTGATTTCACAAACTACACAAAGTATTAAATATCAACTTGTGCTCTTTGTGCATTCTTTGTGTACTTTGTGGTAGAGAAATTCTTCGGAGTATGTTAAAAAATAAAAAATAATTAAAAAAAATAAAAAAATTTGTAACTTTTTTCAAAACATATCGTAAAAAGTGTTTTTAGAACAATAATAATCATTTTTTATTAATTTAATACATAGAAACCATGAAAATGACTATGGAGTGCACAATGGGGCGAATAGAAAATAAGAAATTTATGATTAAACCCTCGTGCAAAAATCAAAAATTTACTTGCGCACATATCTTTTGGGATTTTATGCTAAATCAGGTGCGACAAGGGTTGATGACATACGAAAGTTTAATGGCATCAGTAAAAGGACTCTCCCCATGCAATGAAGCCTGCGGAACAGGTGGCGGCAGCGGCGGAAAAGCAGTATATGGCTACACAGGCACAAGCCCACCCGAAACCAATAAGCAACTTTGGTACAAAAGTTTTTTAAGCATAGCAGCAACTTTTCTGCTTGGTTTTATGCTTTTGTTTGTTGCGTGCGAAGATACCAAAATAGAAAATGATCGTGTTGCCAAAATGGACATCAAGGGCGAAAAGGTAAAAGAATTCGACACCCAGAGCGGAATAAACAACGTTTTGAACCCAGAGGTTCTGAAACTGCTGTTACTGGCCGACGGTCGGTTCCATTGGACACCAAAAGAATACTCCGCTGCAGAAATGGCCTGGCTGCGCGCCCAGGTGGAAGAACTGATCGCCGCAGGCAACGGGAAAAAGATCGACGGTGACGGGACATTTATCAACCCACGTGCGATCAGCCCTGAAGATAGCACATTCTTCGCGGATCTGAATTTTACGGTGTCGCCGTATAGGGATGGTGATGAATGCGACGAAATAAAAAAAGAATACGCAAGATTAAAAACTGAATTTATAAATATGAAGAAATTATGTTTAGACACTCTGTTGATACGGTGTTTTGAAATTGATCTGGCTGGTTGGCCATACAAAGACGCCTATGACTACTGCCTACCACGTGATGATTCTCTGAGAGCCTGTGATGCGGTGCGCGCGATGATTGGAGCTTTTGGCATCCAACTCCCAATCGAACAACATCAACTTATCGACAGCGCGGCCTGGGCCGGTTTGACTGCTCTTGAAAGACAAGAAATCATGGAAGCATTCTATGCAGAAAACGAAGAATGCATAGAATCGCAATCTGGCATTAACTTCCCCCAGATGAAATCTGTTACTTTCCAAATGCAGAACCGAGAGGGTATTTTAGGTAACAGGCGTGAGATGTTTCGGGTACAACCCTAATTATAAATCATTCATATAAAAACAAATATTTATGGCAATGCCAATTAGAGCGATACCGGTTTTAGAAGGCGCGGCAGCCCGCCGGTTTATCAAAGAAGCAAAAGCAAACGAAAAGAGGCGCGGAACAATGAGATTTTCCGAAGAGGAGATGGCTTCGTGTCGAGCTATTCTCGAAGATGCACGAAAGCATGGAACAATACATTTTGACTAATAAATATGGGATTTCTTTTAGATAATTGTCGTATTTTTTCACATACCGAAAAAATGTTGAATTTTTCGTGCGGCGACAAAGATTTGGATGATTTTTTTCTAAATGATGCAGCGAAATATCAGCAGCAGTTGTTGTGCAAATCATATACTTTTCGGCTGAAGAGTGATGATGCTGTCGTAGTTTGCGTCTTTACTCTTTCTAATTCGAGTATTGATGCCCGCAATCTTCCAAATAACAGGTGCCGGAAGCTGACTGAGAACGTTCCGTACGAGAAAAGTTTAAGCAGTTATCCTGCTACCTCATAAATAAAGAGTTATGTGATTGGTTTTTTTATTGGAGATACCCTGAATTGCGCTTACGGTCGTCCGCAAGGGTACGCCCCTGCCGGGTTATCCACGTGGCACTCGTACCGAGTGCTGCAGTGTGGAGTGTGTGGAGATGGTAAGGTTTGTTTTGCAAGTTTCACAAGCTACACAAAGGTTAGTTTATTAATCACTAACCACTAACCGCTAACCACTATTCTTTGCGTTCTCAACTTTGCGTCTTTGCGTTAAAATAAATCTTAATAATGGGTTGTCGCTACTTCAATGTTTAAAAAATTTAAAAATATTATTGTTACAGCCTAATTATTAGGAAATTACACAATAATGATATTTTTTTTCATATTACATGTTTGGAATTTTGAAAAAAATCATCTATTTTTGTAAAAAATTTTTAAGTAATGACCATGGCAACATTGTCAATAAATTATGATGCGAGAAATAAAAATATCACAACTCTTTTAGATGTGATAATGAGATTAGGTGCTACTCCCGTCAAGTCAACCAATAACAAAGGAATAAAAGAAGCATTAGATGATATAAAAGAAGGGAGAATATATGCAGCCGAAGATGCTAAAAGTTTAATCAAGCAATGTTTACAGTGATGTATCAACTTAAATACACAAACAGATTTAAAAAAGACGTAAAACTTGCGGTTAAGCGTGGTTATGATTTGTCTTTGCTTGAAAATGTGATTTTAAGTATAATTTAGTGAAAATTAGTTGCAAAAACAAAGAATATGAAACCAATTAAAAAAATCCCCTACTGTATACCAAATTTTGAGAGTATACGTACAGAAAATTATCTTTATGTAGATAAAACTCGTTTTATAGAAATGATAGAAAATGAAAGTTCGAAATATCATTTTCTAATACGTCCGCGCAAGTTTGGCAAGTCGCTGTTTCTCTCGGTACTTGAGCATTATTACGATATACGCTTTAATGAACAATTTGAAGCATTATTTGGGGACTTATATATTGGGAAAAATCCTACGAAAAAACGTAATTCATATTTTGTATTAAAGTTTAGTTTTTCGGGGCTTGATACGAGTTCGGTAGAAGAATTTAAAACTTCTTTTAACAGTAAAATTGAAGCATGTGTAAACGATTTTATTAATAATTACGAAAAATTTATCGAGGTAAAAGAATTTAAAAAACTAAAATTACAATTTATTGACAAAAGCACCAAAATAGGAGTAAAATCAATTGAAAAGATTGTTTTTGACATTGTGAAACGGCATCAAGGAAAACTTTACGTTATAATAGACGAGTACGACCACTTCGCCAACGATTTAATTGCACAAGGCACAAACCTAAGTATGCAACAATACAAAGAACTTATTTGGGCAAACGGAGTTGTGCGTGATTTTTATGAAACATTAAAGGACGGTATCCAAAACTTAATAGATAAGATATTTATAACCGGCATTACTCCCATTATGCTCGATGACGTTACGAGTGGGTTTAATATTACTAATAATTTGTCAGTTAAAGAAAAATATAACGAAATACTTGGCTTTACAGAAGAAGAAGTCGAATTTGTTAGACAAGAAGCGGGAATTGATAAAAACTTGATTAAAGTGGATATGGAATTTCTTTACAATGGATATAAGTTTCATAGGGATGCAAAAAACAGACTTTACAATTCGTCTATGATTAACTATTTTTTTATGGAATTATTAGATGAAGGTTTAAAGATAGAACGTCTTATGGATTGGAATTTAAAAACTGATTATGGAAGGATAAAAAATCTTCTTCAGAAACCAGAAAATATAGTAGAATTAGAAAATATAATTAATATTAACCAAAAGAATGAAAAGGTGATTGACAGATTTTCTATAGAAAAACTTCACGAACCGAAAAATTTTCTTTCTCTACTTTATTATATGGGATTAGTAACAATTGAAAAAGAAGACGATATAACACTCTTAAAAATTCCAAATTATACTATAAAAACCATGTATTGGGAATATATGGAAAATATTATTTTGGAACGTAATCCTGAAATGTCTTATAATCCAAGTTTAATACGTGAAGGTTTAACATCATTGGCTTACGATGGTGAATATGAACACTTTTTCGAAAATTTTCAGCAAAAATTTGTTTCTCAACTATCAAACCAAGACCTTAAAAATTTTACAGAAAAGCATATTAAATTATTGTTACTTAGCATTTTATGGCAGTCAAATTATTATATACCCATTTCAGAACAAGAAAATTCGAAAGGATATACTGATATATACTTACAGCGGCGCAGCTTTCTATATCCAAGAATAAAAATAGATTGGATTTGGGAACTAAAATATATCAAAGAATCAGAAGTTAGAAAAAAGTCAATACTCGAAACAAAGAAAAAAGAAGCAAAAGAGCAATTGAAACGTTACAAAACATCTAATCTTTATAAAGATAGAAACGATGTAAGATATATAGCAATAGTTTTTATTGGAAAGAAAAAGGTTTGGATAGAGGAAATTTGATTAATGGAATTTATGAATTTTTCAGACAACGAATTAAAAATTTTGATAGACCGCAGCGACTGCGAACAACTGCTTTTTCAAAAAGCGGACAAAGTGCGCCGACAACATTACGGCACAGATGTATATATTCGCGGTCTAATTGAGTTAAGTAATTATTGCAAAAATAATTGTTATTATTGTGGAATACGGTGCGGCAATAAAGAAATTGACCGTTATCGTCTTAGTAAAGAAGAGATTATGTCGTGTTGTGAGCAGGGATATGGTCTTGGTTTTCGTACATTCGTACTGCAAGGAGGGGAAGATGTTTATTTTTCCGATAAAATTATTTGCGATATAGTTTCGAGTATAAAAAAAATCTATTCAGATTGTGCTATAACACTATCATTAGGCGAAAAAACATATTCAAGTTACAAAGCAATTTTTGATGCGGGTGCTGACCGCTATTTACTCAGGCACGAAACGGCAAATCCTGCCCATTATCGTCAGTTGCATCCGGATAGTTTGAGTATTGAAAATCGCAAAGAGTGTTTATGGAATTTGAAAAAAATTGGCTATCAGGTTGGTTCGGGCTTTATGGTTGGTTCTCCGTTTCAAACTACCGAACTAATTATTGAAGATTTAAGGTTTTTGCAAGAACTGCAGCCCGATATGATTGGAATAGGTCCATTTATTCCACATAAAAACACGCCGTTTGGACAGCACAGTAGCGGAAATTTAAATTTGTCTCTTAGGTTGATTGCTATTTTACGACTTATGTTTCCGCACGCATTGATACCCGCTACAACCGCACTCGGAACTATTACTCAAAACGGTCGTGAATTAGGTCTTACAGTAGGAGCAAATGTAGTTATGCCCAATCTCTCGCCCGTAAAATTCAGAAAGCAATATGAACTATATGACAACAAAATTTGTACAGGTGAAGAAGCCGCTGAATGTCGCAAATGCTTGGAAAAAAGAGTTAAAGCCGCTGGTTATAATATTGTTACACACATTGGACACGTCAAAAAATAATTAATATGCTTAATAATAAAGAGATTACACAATTATCAGAAACAGGAATTTCTGAACAAACTGTTTTAAATCAGATTGAACGTTTTAAAACAGGTTTCAAACAATTAGAAATTTTAAGAGCCGCTACTCCTCGAGATGGAATTAAAATTTTGAATATAAGTGAGATAAAAGAATCATCCGATTTTTTCCAATTATCTGTTGCTGGAGGGTTGTCGGTTATGAAATTTGTGCCTGCATCGGGTGCTGCAACAAGGATGTTTAAAGATTTATATCAATATTTGGAAAATCCTGTTACGGTTGACCAACTCCCTCCAAACAGTCCCGTGAAGCAATTTATAGAACAATTGCCAAAGTTTGCTTTTTTTTCAAAACTTCAAGAAATTATGAAAAACCATAACCTTAATGAAGTCAATAATAGAAAAGAATTAGCAGCACAGATAATTGACAATACATTGAATAACAAATTGTTAAACTACGGGAAACTTCCCAAAGGTGTTCTGCATTTTCATAAATATCCTAATAACGTAATAAAAACTGCAATGGAAGAACATTTTATGGAGGGTTGTCTTTATGCAAAAAGTATTGATAATCGAGTAAAAATTCATTTCACTGTAAGTCCCGAACACAAAGAACTTTTTAAATTAAAATTAGATGAAACTCGAGCAGATATAGAAAAAAAAGAGGGCATTTCGTTGGATGTAAATTTCAGTTTTCAGAAACCATATACCGATACCATTGCTGTAACTCCTGATAATGTGCCTTTTAGAGATAATTCAGGTAATCTTGTTTTCCGACCCGGTGGACATGGTGCATTAATCGAAAATCTGAACGAACTTGACGCAGATATCATTTTTATTAAAAACATTGATAACGTGGTTCCTCAACAATTAATTAATGATACGGTAATTTATAAAAAGAGCCTTGCCGGAACATTAAAATTTTTACAAATGTCTGTTTTTGAATATCTTAACAAATTAGAAAGAAAAAAAATTCACGATAATTTGATTATGGAAATCTGTCATTTTATTAAAGAAGAATTATTTGTGTCTTTGCCTGCCTTTTTTTACAAATTATCATCAAAAGAAAAAGTTGACTATTTACGAAAATATCTAAATCGTCCAATTCGTGTTTGTGGTATGGTGCGCAACGAGGGTGAACCAGGTGGAGGTCCCTTTTGGATAAAAGAAAAATCAGGACAAGAATCTTTACAAATATTAGAAAGTTCGCAGTTAGACCTTAACAATCCGATTCACTTAGAAGAATCAAAAAAATCTACACATTTTAATCCTGTCGATTTGGTGTGTTCTACAAAAGATTACAAAGGAAAAAAATTTCATTTACCCGATTTTCTTGATCCCGAAACGGGTTTTATTTCAGAAAAATCTATTAACGGGCAACCAATCAAAGCCTTAGAACTGCCGGGTCTTTGGAATGGCGCAATGGCAAATTGGATAACTCTTTTTGTAGAAGTCCCAATAACTACCTTTAATCCCGTAAAAACGGTCAATGATTTTTTGAGGAAACAGCATCAATTATGAAAGTTATTCCGAACAAAGTGAGGTATCTACAAGACATATTTATTAACCTACTATAATCAATGTTTCAACAACCTAAAACTTCTTTGTTTGCCCTTTAAATCTTCTGTAACAAACAAATAGATGCCTCGTTTCAAAAAATTGGTTTCAATGGAAATATCATCATTAATTTCATATTCTTTTATAAGTTCTCCCATAAAATTGTAAATTTTAATTCGTTTGACTTCTTTGGCATTGGCAATATTTACTTGATTAAAAAAAGGATTTGGAAACAAAACAATATATCTCAAATCTTCTTCTAAAGATATTCTGGGGAGTATTGTATCTCCCGTTATGGTAAACTCTCCGGTTTTAGAGAAGTGAATATTATGCGTTAATTCATAATTAATTTCCACTTTTTTGATATCTTGAATAGTTTCAGTGGTTAGGATTTTTAAAATTGGGAGTAAAAAAGTTGCTTTTCCTTCACTATTTGTAGATTTTGGTTCTATTTCAGTTTCACTTTCATTTTGCCAAATTTTTATTTTGATATTCGGAATAGGCATATCCCAATTATTTGTAATTAAGAATGTTATCTCATATAAATCTTTAAAATATTCAATATCAGAGGCATAGCCTTCGAGTTTTGTAACACCGCTATTTTTGGGGTCTAACCATTTAGCTAATTGACTATTGGCAGTAGCGCCGTTTTTGTCCCAATGAAAATTAAATTTTCCAAAAACGTCAAAAGAGTTGGAATTATAACAGTCAGAAATTCCTCCCGTAAGAGTTCCAATCAGTAAACCGTTAGAATTATAGAGTGGAGAGCCAGATGAGCCTCCTTCGGTTATTCCGAAACCATTTTCGGTTGTAGCCCAGAATGTTTGCCATGCAGAACCTTCTGCCATTTTATCGTTGTCAATAAATGGTGTAATTGTAATATTTTTAGTTCTATAGGTCGAAATTTTTTTAGCGTCTCCGTCAGGGTGGTGTATGCAAACGCCTGAAAGAGAGGCATCTTCGCTATTGTCCCACCCGTTAAAATATGGTTTCCATTCACTATTTGGCAACGAGTTCAATTGCAATAACTGAAAATCGGAGCCGCCCTTCACGTCGCCTTTTGCTAATTGTGTACAACCTGTAGTAAGAACAAATTTTGGTTCTATTGTGTTATTACAACCCGGCTGTTCGTAATCGAAATAAAATTGCCATAATTTTTTATCTGATTCAGAAGCATTTCCTGCACAATGATACGCTGTTAAAAAGTATAATGTTCCGTCAATAATAGTGTTGTTTACGAGGCTTCCAGTACATAAATATGCTTTTGTTCCCATTCGCATAATCATTTTTGCAACGCTTCGTTTCTGAATTTGCCAATTATCGCCCTCTGGAGAACAGTTAATATTGACATTACACGACTTTGATGTGCCTGCATCTTTGGTATTATATATGAAATTCAACCCTTTATAAATGACCATTATATCACAAATAACAAAAAAACCATCTATTGACTCGTTCTTTTCAGTATATTCTACAATAAGAGTTTCACCGCTCATAACGGGAAATGATATTATATCAGAATTGATTTCGTTTTCATTTATTGTGTAAACTTGTTTAGGATTGATTTCGGGATAAACTGATATTCTTGAGTTTGGACTTAAATTCAACTGATTAATAAAGATAGCCAATGCGGGCGCACCGGGTGAACAAATTTTTATTATCCATGAGGTTTCACCATTGCCCCAATGTTTGATTTCGCCGTCATTTAGCGGATCTATTTCTGTTTTAAGATAAAATCCTGCCAAAAGTGCTTCATGTGGTTCATTTAAGGAATTATTCATATCTTCCTCAGTAATAGGTACATAATAAGGATTTATTTGGGAATAATCGAAACCAAAATTCATTCCTGTTGGCACTTTATTGCTTGATATTAAAGGATTTAGCAAAGAAATCCATAGACAAGTTATTATTATAAAAAATTTTTTCATAAATTGTTGTCATTATAAATTAACCATTTCCATATCGGGATTATATTGATTATTTTACCGTTCACGTTCAAAGTTGAATCTTCATCAAAAGTAATAATTTCCAGAGATTCTAATTTATGTATTTCAGAAAGTTTAATCAGAGCGCTAACTTCTCTGTTTCGGGTAACATCATTTGCAATGCTGTATGCTACCTGTATTGCTTTATTTTCTTTTGGAATGAAAAAATCTACTTCAATATTTTTCTTAAAGAAAAACAGGTCGGTATCATAAATTTTTTTGAGGTTTAAAGCAGTAATATTTTCTAATAAAATAGATTCGGGGTCGAACAAAAAGTTGTATACTAACCCGTTATCATAAAAATATCTTTTTTTAAAAGTCTCTTTTTCACTAAGTTTGTCTGAAAAATTTGAAATTCCGAAAACAAGAAATGCGTCATTGAGATATTGAAGGTAATCGTTCAGTGTATTTAAAGAAATTTTTGAGCCTGTTGATTCCACAATATTTTTCAGTCTTGTGATAGAGGATGGTTGCATCACACTCTCGGCTAATTTTTTAACGAGTACTCTAATTGCATTTTCGTTGCGAATGGAATTTCGCGCTATAATATCACCAAGAAGAATTTTCTGATACAGTGCATTGAGCCAACTTCGCTTATCTTTTATTGTGAATGATTCAGCGAAACCGCCATAATAAAAATAATTTCCGAACTCTTTGATTACTTTAGAACGCAAATTATTGTATTCCCAATTTTTGTCTAAAAATATGCGATTATAGTTTAGATATTCCTTAAAAGAAAAAGGTAACACTTCTTTCACCAAAAAACGACCTCCGAGTGTTGTATATATCTCTTTATTAAGCATTTGTGCATTACATCCTGTAATAAAAACCCTATATTGTGAATCTGCTAACCGTCTTACAAACTTCTCCCACCCCAAAATTATTTGAATTTCGTCTAAAAAAATTATTGGTTTACTATCAAACATTTCATTGTAAGCATCTAAAAGTAAACCTAATTCATCGGCTTTTATACCCGAAATTCGCTCATCCTCAAAATTGATATATAGGATTTCTTTGATTGAGGCACGTTTTGATACAATCAAGCTATTGATATGTTGATACATCATATAAGATTTGCCCGCACGCCGTAGTCCAACAAAAACATAGTTTACTTCAGACTCCAATTTTAATGGGCGCTCTATTAATTTTATTGATAATATATCGCTTTGTTTTTCAGCGATTAACCGTTTGATTATTTCCTTATTCATCTCATTAATTGTTGAAAAAATTTTTGCAAAATTAATAAATTTTTAAATATACCGAACAATAATTCAAAATTATTTATCAATATATTGAATAATAAATCAAAATTATCCAATAATATACTGAACAATAATTCAAAATTATTTATTAATATATTGAATAATAATTTTAATTGTTTATTAATATACTATTGTTATGTTAATTGTAAAATTGCATATTTTCAGATTCCTCATTTCACTTCGTTTCATTCGGAATGACGAATTATACTTTGGGGTAGTTCAGGTTCCGCTGCGGCAGCATCGCAGCGGAAACATGCCACATTAAAGGAATGAAATGGTCATTCCGAGCGTAGCAAGGAATTTTGGTCTGCGTCATTTTACACATAACTTTACACTATATTTATTTTATTTCCAAATCATCTGCATTCGGTCTGGGATGCATATTAAAAATGATCTCAAAATATAGATTCCTCATTTCACTTTGTTCCATTCGGAATGACTGACCATTCTGGTGTGGAAGAGCTTGAAAAGTGTTGCGGCTTTTGCGCAACACATTTCACGTTTATAATGACATGATAGAAGAGTCATTCCGAACGAAGTGAGGAATCTAATATTATGAATAAAAAGGCTAAAAATTTTTACCTCTAAAAAATTTTTTCAATTAATTAAAATAAAATAATTATCTTTGTAAAAATTTTTTTTAAACTAAGTTTCTATATATCAAAATATTATATCAATTATGGATAAATTCATAACAATAAAAGAAGCCGTATCTAAAATAAAAGACGGCATGACAATAATGATTGGCGGGTTTCTTGGAAATGGCTCCCCCGAAAATCTGATTGACGCTTTGGTCGAATCGAATGTGAAAAATCTTACACTCATTTGCAACGACACATCATTTCCTGATAAAGGAGTAGGAAAACTTATTGCAAATAAGCAGATTACAAAGGTTTATACCTCTCATATCGGAACAAATCCTCATTCAAACGAACAACTGAATAGTGGAGAACTCATTGTGGAATTTTGTCCGCAAGGCTCTTTGGCAGAAAGAATTCGTGCGGCAGGCGCTGGACTTGGTGGTGTCCTCACTCCAACAGGACTTGGCACAATGGTCGCAGAAGGAAAACAAATTATTAATATAGACGGCAAAGATTTTCTTTTAGAAAAACCTCTGAAAGCAGACATAGCACTTATTGGTGCTTCTCTTGGAGATAAATCAGGAAATCTTGTTTATAAAGGTACATCGCAAAACATGAATCCACTTATGGCTACTGCCGCTGATACGGTTATTGCCGAAATAAAAGAGATTGTAGAAGTTGGTGAAATTCCTGCCGAAAATATTAAAACACAGTCGATTTTTGTCGATTACATTGTTTGTGAGTGAATGAGTGAATGGGTGAATGAGTGAATGGGTGTAGGGGCAAACCTGCGTGTTTGTCCAAAATGTTGAAAATAAATTTAAATAAAAAGAATTAATTTGTAAAAAATAATGAACATATTAAAATTTAACGCCGTAAAAGATAAAATAATCAATATAAGAGGACAGAATGTTATTTTAGATAGTGATGTTGCCGTTCTCTACGACGTGGAAACAAGGCGTATAAATGAAGCGGTGAGCAATAATCCTCTTAAATTTCCAGAAGGATATATCATCAATTTGCACTCGGAGGAGTGGAAAATCTTGAAGTCGAAATTTTCGACTTCAAGTTGGGGTGGAAAAAATAAACTCCCCAAAGCATTTACACGAAAAGGTTTATATATGCTTGCAACAATCCTAAAAGGGGACTCAGCAGCAGAAACAACCGTTGCTATAATTGAAGTCTTTGATAAAATAATGGAACTGCAAGAAACCGTTGCGGAGTTATCAAATAGTCCCGATAAGTTTCAACAAAAAACATTAATGCAAAAAAGTGGCGAAATATTTTCTGCTATTTTGGGCGATAGTATACAAACAGACGAAAGCGAAACAACCCTAGAACTCAATTTTGCGGTAATGAAATTTAAACACACTATAAAAAGAAAAAGAAAATAAAATTGAATATAAAAAAATAAAAATCGCAAATTATGGACTTTAAAGACTTAATTTATCAGATTGCGGAGAGCATTGAAAAACATAAAGACAAAATGCCAACCGAAGCCGCAACAAAAATGGCACTCGTCATACCTTTTATTAAGGCACTCGGATACGATGTGTACAACCCATCAGAAGTTTTGCCTGAAATGACCTGCGATATTGGTATGAAAAAAGGCGAAAAAGTAGATTATGCAATTTTACTAAATGGTGTTCCTATTATTCTTATTGAATGCAAACATTGGGCTATAAACCTCACTTTGCACGATAACCAACTTATAAGGTATTTTAACGTTAGCAAAGCAAAATTCGGAGTGCTTACAAACGGAATTATTTATCGATTCTACACCGACCTTGAAGAGCCAAATATAATGGACAAAAAACCTTTTTTGGAAATAAACCTACTCGATATTAAAGACTATCAAATTGAAGAGTTAAAAAAATTCCATAAATCATATTTTGATATTGATACAATATTAAATTCTGCAAGCGAACTGAAATATACAAGCGAACTAAAAAAATTAATTGAAAAAGAATTCAACAATCCACAACCCGAATTTGTAAAATATTTTGCAAAACAAATTTATAAAAATTCGATTTGGTCGCATATTTTAGATATGTTTACGGAACTTACAAAAAAATCGTTACAAGATTATATTAATGATAGGATTACGGAACGAATAAAATCAGCACTTGAAAACAAAAAACCAAAAGAAGAGCAACCAATTGTAAAAAACTTGCCCGAAGGTGTAGTTGATATATCCGAATGCGGCACAATAATTACTACGCAGGAGCATATTGACGGTTTTAATATTGTGCGCAGAATCCTTGAAAAAGAGGTAGATGCATCTCGAATTATTTATACTAATTACAAAACAGTTTTTGTTGTAAGTATAGATAAAAGTTGGAAATGGATTTGCCGATTTTATTTCAAAAAATATAAATACATTGCCTTCCCCATCGATGGAAAGGAAAAAAGATTTGAAATCAAAACACTTGATGATATTTCAAATTTTTCAGACAAACTTTTTGCAGCAATGAATAGAAAACAAATACAATAAAAATTAATTACAAACCATATAAATTTTTAATATGAAAAAAATAGTTTTAATGGCATTATTATCGCTATCATTTAATACCTTTTGTCAAAATAATCCCGAAGAGGTACGGACCAAACATAATTATTCTTTTGGAATAAAGCATTTAATGGGAAAAAGTTTGAATGATTTTGGTGCTGATTTATTTTCGGTAAACGCTATATATCTATACAAGTTTACTCAAAAATTTGGTGCTGGTGCAGGAATTGGAATAGGGTATGCGGATGCCTTTCGGTGTTATTCATTTACAAGCCATTTGGTAGCAGAAGATAAAAAGAGAGATACAGACATAATGTATTCTATCTTTGCAAGAGGTAAATATAGATTTAATACAAAACCAACATCTCTTTATTTACTTACAGATGCAGGCATTAACTCATCTTCCTTTCAAAATTGGAGTGGTGATGACTTTTACAATTCTCTTGGTTTGTTTTTATCTCTTCAATTAGGTCTCAATGTTGAATTTAACAACAAAAATAGTCTTAATTTTTCTGTCGGTATCCAAAGACAGAACATTCAATATAATGATGTAAAATTTAGATATAGCAGTGTCTTCAATAGTCTAATATTTGATAGTTCTTCAATAGAAAAAGATTATTTTGATGGGCTTTGTTTTGGTATTGAGTATTCTTTCTAAATACAAAAATTTTTAAAAAACAAAGATAGATAATATTTGAAAAACAAACAGAAAATAAATTTTAAAAATGGACGACTTATCAAACATTCAGAAAAAAATATACGAAATACGGGGCTATCGGGTGATGCTCGATTTTGACCTTGCAGAAACATACGGAATAGAAACCAAGTATCTCAAACGTGCCGTCAGGAGTAATATAAAAAGATTTGAGGGCGATGACTTTATGTTTGAACTGACCAAGGAAGAATTTGAGGTGCAAAATCTGCACCTCAAACAAAGAGGCGGTATTCGCTACATGCCTTTTGCATTTACAGAGTTAGGAGTTGCAATGTTGAGCAGCGTTTTAAATTCCGAAAAAGCCATTGATGCCAATCGTAATATAATGCGTGCCTTTGTTATTTTGCGTCAATATGCGCTCGGATACGCAGAACTCAACCAAAAACTTGAGGATTTTATGATTTCCACAAATATGCAGTTCAGCGAGGTTTATCAGGCTTTAACAGAACTTGCCGAACAAAAGAAAGAATTAGACAAGCCCCGCAAACGAATTGGCTACGTACAGGAATAATAGAAAGTAAATAATTTAAGTATATAAACCATATAAATTTTTAGAACTATGACACCAAAAATGAAAGATAAAATATTAAAAATCCTATTTGAAAATGGACGACCTATCAAACATTCATAATAAAATATACGAAATACGGGGCTATCGGGTAATGCTCGATTTTGACCTTGCAGGCATTTACAAAGTAGAAACACGTGCGTTAAACCAAGCCGTCAAACGTAATATCATGAGATTTCCACACGACTTTATGTTTCAACTTACAAAAGAGGAATTTTCTTACTTGATATCACAAATTGTGATATCAAGTTGGGGCGGCACAAGAAAGTTGCCTTTTGCTTTCACAGAGCAGGGAGTTGCTATGTTATCTGGTTTATTGAATAGTGAAGTAGCAATAAAGGCTAACATAAACATAATGCGGGCTTTTGTAGTTTTGCGTCAATATGCACTCGGATACGCAGAACTTAATCAAAAACTTGAAGAGTTTATGATTTCTACCAATATGCAGTTCAGCGAGGTTTATCAGGCTTTAACAGAACTTGCCGAACAAAAGAAAGAATTAGACAAGCCGCGCAAACGAATTGGCTACGTATAGTAATAAAAAAAATATTTTACAATAGAAAATAATAACAATATTTTGCGGTACTAATAACAATCCGCACGAACCAAAAGTTATATTAAAGAAAGTTTTAAGTAATACGAAAAATTTGGAGTGAATGAGTAAAAATGAGTAAATAAATGAAAAATTTGGCTTTTTTATGAAACTATCAATAATTCAGAATAAAATATACGAAATACGGGGCTATCGGGTAATGCTCGATTTTGACCTTGCAGGCATCTACAAAGTAGAAACACGTGCGTTAAACCAAGCCGTCAAACGTAATATCATGAGATTTCCACACGACTTTATGTTTCAACTTACAACAGAAGAGTGGAAAAATATGTCATCACAAATTGTGATGACATCCCGTGCCAAACGACCTCTTTCTTATTTGCCTTTTGCATTTACGGAACATGGAGTAACAATGCTATCAAGTGTATTAAAAAGCGAAAAAGCAATAGATACCAACATAAAAATCGTTCGTGCATTTATATTACTCCGTCAATATGCGCTCGGATACGCAGAACTCAACCAAAAACTTGAAGATTTTATGATTTCTACAAATATGCAGTTCAGCGAGGTTTATCAGGCTTTAACAGAACTTGCCGAACAAAAGAAAGAATTAGACAAGCCCCGCAAACGAATTGGCTACATACAGGAATAAAAAATTGACTTTAAATATAAACACTATCGTAATGAAACAAAAAGTAATAACAATATTTTTGAATTTTTAAATAAAAACAATATTATGTCAGAGAAATTAAACTTACGTGCATCCGAACAAATGTATAACGATGCATTAAACATTATTCCCGGTGCTGTTTTGGGAATTAGGAGACCATATAATTTTGTGCCGGGCGAATACCCGATATTTTTTGAAAGCGCAAAAGGTGGTAAAGTTACCGATGTAGATGGCAACGAATATCTTGACTATTTGTGCGCCTACGGACCTATAATCATCGGACATCGAGAAGAAGAAATCGACAATGCTGTTATTGAACAGATGAGAAACAAAGGTTTCTGTTTTTCGTTAACTCAGCCCGTTCAAAACCAATTGGCAAATAAGATGATAGAACTTATTCCATCGGCAGAAATGGCTGTTTTTGTAAAAACAGGGTCAGATGCCACATCTACCGCAATTAGAGTAGCGCGTGGCGCAACCGAACGAACTAAAGTAGTCCGCTGTGGTTATCACGGATGGCACGATTGGTGCGTGGAAGTAAAAGGTGGCATCCCGCCAAAACTTTACGAAGACGTTTACGAATTTCATTATAATAACTTAGACGAGTTAGAAGATATAATGAAAAAGCACGGAGACGACATGGCTGCAATTATTGTTACTCCCGTTGGGCATCCACTCGCCGAAAAAGTGCAAATGCCTAAACCAGGATTTTTAGAAGGAGTGAGGGCACTTGCCGACAAGTACGGAACGGCATTGATTTTTGACGAAATTAGAAGCGGTTTTCGTGTTAGTATGGGTGGCGCACAAAAATTGTTTGGTGTTACGCCCGATATTTCAGTTTTTGGTAAAGCAATGGGTAATGGGTATCCTATTGGTGCTGTGGTTGGTAAAAAAGAGTTTATGAAAGTTATTGCCGACAAAGTATTTTTATCATCAACGTTTTTTCCAAATAGTTTGGAACAAGTAGCCTGCCTCAAAACCATTGAAATACTCGAAAGAGACAAAGTTCTTGAAGTAGTTGCTCAAAAAGGTTTTATGTTTGCAAAACTTGTTGAAGATATTGTAAAGAATTCTGGTTATGATACCGAATCTACGGGCGCACCGTGGATGCCATTTATTACTTTCAATAAAGATAAAGATGGCTTATACAAAAAGTTGCGTCCCGCATTTTATACTGAATTAATTCGCCGCAAGGTATTTTTACAGCCATTTCATCATGGATATATTGCATATCGTCATAGTGATGACGATTTAAAACATACGGCAAATATGATTGCGGAATCTTTTGGAGAACTTAAAAAATATATTTAAAAAATGGAAAAATTAATAATAACAGCAGCGATATGTGGTGCGGAAGTAATGAAAGAGCATAATCCCGCCGTTCCTTATACGGTTGAGGAGATAGTAAGAGAGGCTAAATCGGCGTATGATGCGGGTGCTGCAATAGTACATTTGCATGTCCGTAAAGATGACGGCACTCCAACGCAAGACAAAGCGCGTTTCAAAGAGTGTATCGATGCAATAAAGAAAGTTATTCCCGATGTGATTTTAATTCCCTCAACGGGTGGTGCAGTAGGCATGACAGCCGATGAACGTTTACAACCAACGGAATTATTTCCCGAAATGGCTACCTTAGATTGCGGAACATGCAATTTTGGAGACGACGTTTTCGTTAATACTATGCCAATGTTGCGCGATTTCGGCAAAAGAATGCTCGAAAATAATATTAAACCCGAATTTGAGTGTTTCGAAATGGGTCATTTAGATACGGCTTTGAATTTAGTAAAAAAAGGGCAAGCACCCGGTCATCCGATGCAAATAAATTTTGTTTTGGGAGTACCCGGATGTACATCTGCGACTATACCAAATTTATGTTGGTTGGTAAGTTCCATTCCGTGCGATGCTACTTGGACGGTTACGGGAGTTGGAAGGTCAGAATTTCCGTTAGCAGCCGCAGCAATTGCAATGGGAGGAAACGTTAGAGTTGGATTTGAAGATAATGTATATCTCGAAAAAGGAGTCCTCGCAAAATCAAACGGCGAATTAGTTGAAAAAGTTGTTAGGATAGCAAAAGAACTCGGACGCGAAATCGCTACATCTGAAGAGGCGAGGATAATTTTGGGAATCAAAAAATAATATCTTAACCACAAAGGGACACAAAGGAAGTTCACAAAGGCACACAAAGTTTATGAATAGAGAGGAAGTTTTTAAAAAAGTATTGGATGCTGCATTTAGAGTGCATTCGGAATTAGGCGCAGGACTATTAGAAAGCGCTTATGAAGAATGTTTGTTTTATGAGTTGCAGCAAGTTGGATTAAAAGTAGAAAAACAAAAGGCTTTGCCTGTAGTTTACAAAGAAGTAAAATTAGATGTAGGATATCGAATTGATTTATTTGTCGAAAATTGCATAGTTGTTGAAATAAAATCTGTCGAAAGTCTCACTGATATTCATTTTTCACAAATTCTTACCTATTTAAAACTTTCAGATTGTACACTTGGACTTCTTGTTAATTTTAATGTCAGACATTTAAAAGATGGAATAAAAAGAGTAATATTATGATACCCTTTGTGCGACTTTGTGAAAATACTTCGTGCGACTTTGTGGTAAAAAATTTTTAAATTATTTAAATAATAATAGAATGCAAAAAAAAGGAAACAAATACGGTACGCACCGTGTAATCGAGCCGAAAGGCGTTCTGCCGCAACCGGCGGACAAGTTAGACAACAACATGGATGAACTTTATGACAATGAAATCCTGATTGATGTCCAAACATTAAATGTGGATTCTGCATCCTTCACGGATATAAAGGCACGTGCCGGCGGAGACCACGAAAAGATTAAAGAAATAATGTTCGAAATTGTTGCCAAACAAGGAAAACATCGTAACCCTTGGACTGGCTCAGGCGGAATGTTATTAGGAACAGTAGAAAAAATCGGTGATGCCCTCAAAGGAAAAATCGATTTAAAAGAAGGCGACAAAATTGCAACATTAGTATCATTGTCGCTAACGCCGCTACGAATCGACAAAATCAAAGAAATCCGTCCCGAAGTTGACCAAGTTGATATAGACGGAAAAGCAATTCTCTTTGAAAGCGGTATCTATGCTAAGATTCCTACCGATATGCCCGAAAAACTTGCGCTTTCGGCACTTGACGTGGCAGGAGCACCCGCACAAACTGCAAAACTATGTAAACCGGGTGATATTGTACTAATAATTGGCGCTGGTGGAAAATCGGGTATGCTTTGCTGTTATGAAGCGAAAAAACGTGTTGGCATCACAGGAAAAGTTATCGGTATGACGCACAGCCAAAAATCAACCGACAGACTGATAAATCTTGGTTTTTGCGACCACGTCTTTGCAGGAAACGCTACAGATCCTATTGCAGCAATGGAAAAACTTGGCGAATTTACCAACGGCGAAATGGCTGACGTTACAATCAACAACGTAAACATCACCGATACTGAAATGACAAGCATCCTTTGCACAAAAGATACGGGAGTTGTTTATTTCTTTTCAATGGCAACGAGTTTCACAAAAGCGGCACTCGGCGCAGAAGGTGTTGGCAGTGACGTTACAATGATTGTTGGAAACGGCTACACACGTGGTCACGCAGATATTACCTTAGAACTGTTGCGCGAAAGCGAAAAGTTAAGGAATATTTTTACAGAACTTTACGCGTAGTCGAGAAATTTTTGCTCACAATTTTTGTGAGGCATAAAGAGTTTATTTTCATATATTTTTAATGAAATAATTAGTGAGAAAAACATTTATTTCAAGTAGAATTGCGAAAATAACCGTTGATATATTGCTTGTTGTAGGTATATTCCTATCAATGTTATCTTCGAATTATTCAGCAGATTCTTGGTGGTCATTGCATTGTATTGCAAGTATGGTTTGGTATGTTTTGATGCTTATCCATATTTGGCAACATTGGGGAATGAGCAAAGCGTTGCTTAAAATGAAGTGGAAAATATTGAAACGAAATAAAATAACATTTTTGATGTTTGTACTGTTCTTTTTAATAACTGTCAGTATTATACTTTTTATTAACGGAGTTAGCAATAAATCAATAAATATTCATAATAAAATATCACATTTATTTTGGATAGTGATTATTATTCATACGATAATGATGTCAAAACGATTTTTTTCTCTTTTTAAAGGGTAAAAAAAGTTTGGGTATTATTTTTACGGAAAAAGTTCAAAGTTTGGGTATTATTTTTACGGAAATAGTCCAAAGTTTGGGTATTATTTTTACGGAAAAGAGTTCTCTACCACAAAGAACACAAAGAATGCACAAAGGTTAGTTTTTAACCACTAACCGCTAATCACTAACCACTATTTGTAGCCTTTGTGGTAAAAAATAAGTTTATTAAAGTTTGGGTATTATTTTTACGGAAATAGTCTAAAGTTCGGGTATTATTTTTACGGAAAATGTTCAAAATTTTGGTGTTATTACGGAAAAGCATTATCTTTGCCGCGTTTTTTATTATAAATAATGTTTTATGGACTATTTTAACAGAAAGATAGATAATGCTTTACGGCAATGGAGTCTTGAAAAGCGTCACAAGCCATTAATGCTTCGGGGCGCTCGTCAGGTGGGCAAAACGTCTGCCGTACATAACTTGGCTAAACAATTTAAACATTTTGTAGAAATTAATTTTGAAAATAGAGACCATTCTGCTGCAATAAATGTTTTTTCTAGTCATTCCGACCCACGCACAATTTGTGGCGAACTTGCTGTATTATTTGGTCAGCCAATTGTACCAACAGAAACCCTCTTGTTTCTTGACGAAATTCAAAGTTGTCCTGAGGCAATATCTTCTTTAAGATATTTCTACGAACAAATGCCTTCACTACACGTTATAGCAACAGGTTCGTTGTTAGAATTTGCCCTCGAAGAAATTCCTTCGTTTGGGGTAGGTAGGATTGATTCAATGTTTATGTATCCGTTTTCTTTTTACGAATTTTTATCTGCGATGGGATTTGAATCGCAAGTGGAACTTATTGAAAATACAACTCCCGAAAATCCTTTTTCTGATACTATTCACGAAAAAATTGTTGAGCAATTGAAAAATTTTTTGATTATCGGAGGGATGCCCGAAGTGGTTGCAAAATTTGTTGAAACACATGATTTTTTAAGTTGTCAGAAAATTTTGAATAGTTTACTTGTCTCTTTTCGCAATGATTTTGCAAAATACAAAAAACGTATTCCCGCAACAAGAATAAACGAGGTTTTCACTTCAATATCGCAGCAGGCAGAAGGAAAATTTATTTACGAACATGTTTCAAAACACCTTAATAACGAGCAAGTTAAAAAATCTTTGGAACTGTTGCTGATGGCAGGTTTGTGTTATCAAGTTACTCACTCTTCTGCCGATGGAGTGCCTTTAGGTGCAAGGATAAATCCCAAATATCGCCGCATAATTCCTTTTGACACAGGAATTTATCAAAGAATTTTGAATTTAGATATTTCAAATATTCTACTTTCAAATGATTTTGACACAATAAATAAAGGAGCGGTTGCAGAAATATTCGTTGGAAACGAATTGAAAAAAAATGCCTCATGCTACTCTGACGATGAACTCTACTGTTGGATACGAGAAAAGAACAATACTTCCGCTCAAATAGATTTTGTTGTTCAACAAGGTAGTATTGTTGTGCCCGTTGAAGTAAAATCAGGCACACAGGGTAAGATGCAAAGTATGTGGTTTTTTATGAAAGAAAAAAACTCAAGTTACGGAATACGTACTTCACTCGAAAATTTTTGTACATATCAAAATATAAAAGTTTATCCGTTGTATGCGATTGGTAATATTTTGAAATAATAATAAATAAATAAAATTAAAAATATGAATGCTCGAAGAATTAAAAAAGCGATTCGAAGGATATCGTTGTTGCCGAAAAACAAATATTTGTATAAGTATTTGATAAACAAAGTAAAACATTTTTGGTATAAATTTAGAAAATCAACAAAAGTTGCTTATCCTCAAACAATTATGTTGGAACTTACAAATCGATGTAATATTGCTTGCGTTACTTGTCCCCGCGAATATGAATACGGTAAGGCAATGGCACAAGGCACAATTTCTGTTAATCAGGCAAAGAAAGTTATTGATGAACTTTGGTGTCGGTTAGATTCAATTGGTTTGACAGGAATGGGTGAAACTTTTTTGTTTAAAGAAATTGAAGAAGTTGTAAATTACATTAAATCAAAAAATCGAGGAATAATTATTTCAGTTTCCACAAATGCAGTTCTACCCGATTTTATTGAAAGAGTAAAACCACTGATTGGAAAAAATTTAACATTGCTTCGGTTACAAAGCATGACCCGTCTTATTATGATTTTTACGATTCGACTGAGTTTAAATTGGCGTTTCAAAAATTAGAAGAAAAAATTAAACTCACTAAAAATGTAACTGTTTCTACTCGTTGTTTTTTTGACAAAGGGAGTTTTCAGAATTGCAAGTTTCCTTTTACTCATTTTTATGTTTGCTGGAATGGATTTGTACCGCCTTGTTGCGCAAAACCGTTCCCAAAAGAGAAAAATTTTGGAAATGTTTTTGAAAGTTCTGTCATGCAAATTTTAAACGGAGAAAGTTTTCAACAATGGCGTAAATTGTGGTATAAGAACATAACCCCCGATTTTTGTAATAATTGTCACATGGTCATGTCCTAAAATAGGTATACAAAAACAATAAAATGAGTAAATCAATAGTAAGATTAAAGAATATTTATCCTAAATCAGCAACCGTAAAAAAATTCAGTGAATTTGAAAAGCGAACAATAATTGAGGTTTACTTGCAAAGCGGAGAGAGTTAGAGATCAATTTGGAAAAAGTATACAGGTCAGGAGACTGAGCATGAACACCCGCTGAATTGGATGCGAAAATTAGGATATAATCCCACATCACAGAAAGAAAAAGTTATCTTTGCAAAAAAAATAATTTAATAGTGAGAAAACAGAAAAATCAAGAGGATATCCAAAGCAATTTTGAATATCTACAATTACAGCGCAGGATTTCAAATTTAGAGCGTCAATTGCAAGAAAGCGAGATGAGATGCGCCGCTTATCAGACTATGATAGAAGTAGCTGAGCGCAAGTTTGAAATCAATATAAAAAAAAGTACAATATGAAGCCATCAAAGAGATGAAAGAAATTTATAACAACGTAAGTATTAGTTTTTTATGCGGTCTGTTTGATATAAGAAGAGAGGCATATTATCAACATGAACTTTATAGTTCCGAGTTTAATTTCAAAGTAGTTTGGTATTGATGTTTGCAATACGTTCAGATTCAGACTGTTTTTCGATTGAATTGAAAATAGTTCTGTAAGTTGTTGTTCGTTTTCAAGTATTGTAAGTTCAGAACTCCTGACTTGGCACAAACACCATTGTCGCAATTTTCCCTTATTTTTTAAAATCCCCATTAGTAGAAATAGGATTTTGGAAAAAATTTTATGAAAAAAACCTATATTTTTAGGCACAAATCAGACGAATTAACACTAATTGTATAAAATACAAGTAAGTTTCATCCATTAGTGGTAAAACAATGAATGTAAAACACATTTTTAAACAAAACCTCTTGTTTCGGCTGCTATTGTAATCATTTCGACAATTTCATCTTCTGACATGGTTGATGTATTAAAAAAGGTGTCGAAATAATCAATGTCGGGTCGATTTTTTTCAAAATAATTTCTAAACTGTTTCCTTCTTTTATCGACTTCAATAGCCTCTTTTTTAGCGTCAGAAAGGTTTTTATTATTAAATTTAGAAATCTGTATAGCGCGCCATTCAACAGGAGCGACTAATTTAGCGTGAAATGCGTTTTGAAAATTTTTGGTGTGCGCTTCTGCGGCGCGTCCAATGATTATCACATTTCCTTCGGAGGCAACATTGTAAATAAAACGCGCAATTGTGTTCCTCACTTTGACATCACCCGGATAAAAAGAATCAGAAAAGAATAACGCAATGTTTTCAAAGAACCCACGTGTCCTATATTCTGTAAGATTCTGAGTGAGTTCGGGCGACAATTTTAATTCTTTGGCAGATTCTTCAACAATTTCTTTGCTGATGACCCTCCAAACTCCTTCTTTGCCTGAAAGTTCGTTTTTGTGTGTTAGCGTCTCAGCCAATGTTTGAGCAATATGGCTTGCAAAACAACCATGATCCCTTGAAATTGTTATCACCGGTCCCTTTGGGCGCGAATCGGTAGCCAAATCCAAAGGCTTACCCGTCCGCTCATTCATATATTTTAGAAATAAATTATCCATACTATCGATTGTTTTTATTTTTAATTTTCTATTACAAATTTGTTTTTACGAAATGGAAAAAATAAAGTTTCAAATTTTTCAAATTTTTTTGAAAATAATTAAAAATTTTTTATTGTCATTTTATTAATAGACTGATATATTGCTAATTGTTGAAAATAATCTTTTTATTTCCACGTAAAAATTCTTCAATTTTCAAATATTTTTTTCCTTCTTGTTGAATTTCGAGAATTTCGATGTCTCCTGTTTGTGTTCCAACTTTTAAAAAAGTTTTATTGTCGGAATATGTTTCAGCGGGTCGAAGTTGAAACGAGTTGCTTGAACGTGCTTTAAAAATTTTACAAATAACGGCAGTGCCATTCATATCATAAAAATCACAAAATGCCGTTGGAAATGGACTTACCCCTTTGATGAAATTTAATACCTTTTCGGCAGGTATATTCCAATCTATTTTACAAAAAGTTTTTGATATTTTGGGTGCTTTTTTCAGTTGGTCAGCGGGAAGAGTAGTTTGCGGAACTGCTTTTGCTGTTCCTTTTTGGATTGCATTTATTGTTTTAAGAACTAATTCTGCACCGATAACCATTAATTTATTGTGCAAACTCCCTGCAGTTTCCTCTTTTTCTAACTCAATTTTTTCCATAAAGAGAATATTTCCCGTATCTATTTCATTATTAATGAAAAATGTAGTAACTCCGCTTTCTTTTTCGCCGTTAATAATTGCATGGTTGATGGGTGCGGCACCTCTATATTGCGGCAAAAGAGAGGCATGTAAATTAATTGTTCCTTTTGGGGGTAAATTCCAAACAATTTCGGGTAACTTTCGAAAAGCAACAACAACTTGCAAATCAGGTTTTAGATCTTCCAATTCTGCAATAAATATGGAGTCAGAAAGGGTTTCGGGTTGCAATAATTTCAGTTCATGTTCCAGAGCTAACTTTTTTACAGGTGAAGGCGTAAGTTTAAGCCCTCTATATGCGGGTTTGTCAGTTGTTGTAACAACCCCGACAATATTTATTCCTGCTTCAACAAGTTTTTGCAAGACATGTGCCGCAAATAAAGGTGTCCCCATAAAAACAACCTTAAAGGGTCTATCTTTTTCATTTATAGAAGGTATATTCATTTTATCATTTTATTTATTTTTTCTAACCAGCATTATTCATAATATTTATTTTAACTCAATGTCGCAAAGTTGAGAACGCAAAAATTAGTAGTTAGTGGTTAATAACTCATTCACACATTTACTCATTCACACATTCACTCATTCACTGAAAACTGAAAACTTCCAAAACGTTAGTATTTAAAAAAATTAAGTGTATGTCCCATTTTCTCTTTTTTAGTGTTCATATAAAATTTATTGTATTTATTCGGTTCGATTTCGATGGGTATATTTTCGATAATTTTGAGTCCATATCCTTCTAATCCACTTCTTTTGACGGGGTTATTAGTCATAAGTTTCATTTTTGAAACTCCGAGTTCTCTCAAAATTTGTGCGCCAACTCCATATTCTCTTTCGTCAGGTTGGAAACCGAGTTCGATATTAGCGTCAACGGTATCAAACCCTTGTTCTTGAAGTTTATATGCCATTATTTTGTTCATCAGTCCAATTCCTCTACCTTCTTGGTTCATATAAACAATAACCCCTTTTCCTTCTTTTTCAATAGTTTCCATTGCTATTCGGAGTTGTTCTCCGCATTCACAGCGCAGGGAGCCAAAAATATCGCCAGTCATACATGAGGAGTGCATTCTAACGAGGATAGTTTCGTCAATTTCCCATTTTCCTTTGATAAGCGCAATATGTTCTAAACCATTTGATTTCTGTTTAAAAGGGATAAAATTGAAGTCGCCGTATTTCGTTGGTAAATTAACCTCAACTCCTTTCACTATCAGGCTTTCACGTTCTAAACGATATGCAATTAAATCTTTAATAGTTATAATTTTGAAATTGTTTTTTTTAGCGATTTTCAACAGTTGGGGCAGTCTTGCCATTGAGCCGTCTTTGTCCATAATTTCGACGAGAACACCTGCGGGGAATAGACCTGCCATTTGCGCTAAATCAATGGCTGCTTCGGTATGTCCGGCACGCCTTAAAACGCCTCTTTCTCTTGATTTAAGTGGAAAAATGTGTCCGGGTCTACCTAAATCTTCGGGTTTTGTTTCGGGATTACATAGTGCAAGAATAGTTTTTGCTCGGTCGAAAGCAGAAATCCCCGTCGTGCAGCCTTGTCCTAACAAATCTACTGAAATAGTGAAGGGAGTAGCGTGTAACGATGTGTTATTTCCGACCATCAAATCTAAATCAAGTTCTTTGCAGCGCTGTTCAGTTAAGGGTGTGCAAAGCAGTCCGCGTCCAAATTTGGTCATAAAATTAATCTTTTCGGGGGTTATCAGTTGTGCTGATGTAATAAAATCACCCTCATTTTCGCGGTCTTCGTCATCGACAACAATCAAAAGTTCGCCGTTCCTAAAAGCCTCAATAGCCTCAATAATAGTATTTAAGACAATTTTTTTCATGGACAGTAAATTTCTAAAAGTTTTGCAGATTTTTCTTTGGGTACAATCATAACTTGTTGTATAATAGCAGGAATTAGTAAGGTATCACCAGTTCTTAAATTTTCATTTTTTCCGTCCCTAAATTCAACAGATGTATTTCCTTCGAAACAAGTGAGTATAATAAAAGAATCTAAACCTGTATAAGTTCTTTCAACGGGTTTGTCGATTTCGATAATGTTTGTAACAAAATGTTGTGAATTAATTAGTTCGATGCCTTTGTTTTTCAACATTTTATATTCAGTTTTGTATGATTGCGGGAGCTTTGTATCTATTGCTCTTTTAGCTTTTTTGGTATGAAGTTCACGTTTTTTCCCTTTGCTATCAGTTCGGTTAAAATCGTAAATTCTGTACGTAATATCAGATGTTTGTTGAATTTCGGCAAGCAAAACTCCCGCACCGATTGCGTGTACTCTACCAGCGGGAATATAGAATACATCTCCTGCAGCAATGTTGTGTTTTACGAGATATTGTTCCAAACAGTTTTTTTCAATCGCATTAGCAAAATCTTCTTTTTTTAGTTGTGAATTTAAACCGTTGATAATGTGTGCATCTTTCTCAGCTTCAATAATATACCATAGTTCAGATTTTCCTATTGAGTTGTGTTTTAGTGCGGCAATTTCGTCGTTTGGATGCACTTGTATCGAAAGAGGCTCTTTGGCATCAATAAATTTGAGTAAAATTGGAAATGCGTTGCCATATTTTTCGTAGACATGGTTACCAACTAATTCATTTTGATAACATTCTAATATTTCCAATAAATTTTTACCTCTTAATAAACCATTCGCAACGATGGAAACATTATCTTTAACTCCCGATACTTCCCAACTTTCAGCAATATTAGAAAGGTTTTCAATTGGTTTTGCGAACATTTCGTGCAATTTTGTTCCGCCCCAAATACTTTCTTTAAGTATTGGTTTTAATTTTAATGGATATAGTTTGATTCTCATTCTTTTGGGCTGTATAAGGTTGGACTACATTGAGAAAATTTGGTGTAAAAGCAAAATGAATTTAACTCTTTTTTCCTTATTCATTATAGTTCATTTTTATTTTATTACGACTTATCTATTGTTTATTTTTTTTGCAAATTTAGATAAAAATTTTGAATTAGATATAATAGAATAAAAAATTTTTTAAAAAATAAATGAAATTGTGTACAATTAAACGAGCAAAAAGTCCTAACTTAACGGACTCCCGACTTTGTGCAAAATCGATTGTCGCAAATTTCACCATATCATATTTTGAGTTATTTCATTCGGTTTAAAAAGCGGTGCATTGAATTTATTGAAATGAATGCATCTTTTTTGTGGAGATCCCCCCGAGTTGCGCTTTTAGGGCGACCCCAAGGGTACGCCCCTACACTCCTTGCTGAGTGCTGCTACGTGGGATGTGTTGGAAATGCCCCGAATTGCGCTTACGCTTATTCGGGGTTATCCACGTGGCACTCCTTACGGAGCGCTGCAGTGTGGGATGAATGGAGATGGTGAGGTTTGATTAGTTAGAAATTAGGCTTAGTGCATGGATAGACGGATTTAATGGATTTTTTGTTATTTTTGGTAAAACGTGTTAGATATAATAAATTAGGTAGTTAGGAAAGAATATAATCAAAAACCTGTTTGCTCCGACAACAGCGAAGATTCATAAAAATCACAATTATCGATAACAGAAATACTCGTCGTTGTCGATAAATCACTATTGTTAAAATTGCAATTGGAAACATTTAAGTGGCTATTGCCATGAACTAAAGGCGTGTTATTAAAGGTTACACCGCTTATATCATAAGTTTTGCCATTATCAAAAAGCGCACCTTCGCTTGTGAGATTCAAACCACCACCTAAATCGTTAAAAGTTACTCCCCTGCCAAGGAATAGAAAACCATCAGAAGCAATATTTATGCTTGAATTAATAGCACTTTCATCAGCATTAATTTGAGCACCATCACCGATAACCACATATCCACCACTATCCACTGTCAGGTCACCGTCCCTATAAAAAGTAAGAGTACAACTATCAGGCACTATCAAAGAACCTCTGCCTGAAACGGTTATCTTGGTAGTTATTACACTTTCGCATGGGACAGTAGTCGGCTTGGTGATTTTGTAGCCACTGGCTAGAATGTTAAGGGCGGGATCGCCAAGTAAATTGTAAACATATTTAATACTTTTCTTGCCTTGTTCCCAATTGAAACATTTATTTTTTGAATAAAGCATCAAATCGGCAGCGACTGAAACATTTTTGACAAAAAGATTATAAAAATACTGTTCATTATAATTCAATGAATCTGGATAAACATTATGAAATTGGTATACATGTGCGTAAGGTGAAGATTCTCCAATATAACCGACAGCACCCTTTGTTGAAGATTCTCGTGTAAATCTCTCAGCATAACATATCTGATTTGGTCGATGAAAAGCACCTGCCCAACCACTTGTTGAATTAATAAATGGAGTTTTATAATCATTTTTCAAACTATCAATAATATGAGTTTCCCAATTCGTGTCCAAAATTCGAATTTCAGCAAACATAACTCCTTTGTTAAAAAAAACTAATGGTTGAATCAACTTGTTCATTCATTGTGGTACAATAAGCAAGTGAAAAATCCCAACCTCTTTCAGTTAAAATGTTATTTAACAAAATTTTGATATTCTTCAACTTCCCAAGCACCAGGAACCTCAAACTTCATATTAGAGATCCTAGTTGAATTACGCCATGTGTCCAAAAAACCATATTCGCTCTCAAAGTAGATGGTTTTTTCAACCATATTTTCAAGATGTTCTTCCGTTTCAACACTAAATCTGCCAATAAACATATCTCCATCATCAACGTAATTACCATCACTATCTTTACTTACACAAATAAAATAATGGTCAGAAGCAAACTCACCAAAATAGGTGCCATCATGATATTCAAATGATGTAGGAACCCCTAAGGCAACATTGTTGTCTATAAATACATCGCCAACAAGTAAGACGAAACCGAGTTTATTGTCACCCGTATTATTTGCATACCCCGTCTCAAATACTGTTCGGATAAATGTCCGAATCTGCTGCTCGTTCTTGAATTCATCTGGGTTTCCATCGGGATCGGGATTACCTTCTTAATAGAATCCAGCATCCAAAATATCTTTTACATTAACTGCCATAACATCATAACCGTTGTAAATGCTACGGTGTTGCATAAGATTAATTATATCCGAGTGAGGGGTTTCTTCCGGAAAAAAATAATCGGCACATATTACTAAATAATCAGCTTGAATACCAACTACATCTAAGGAATCTGTAAATCTCATCCAATCGACAATCACTCTCGTGAAACCATCTCGTTCAAATGCTTTATCATTGATGGCAGCACTAACTCCTGTATCTTTATAATTTAACAAAGCACCCGATACCACTTTGTTAAATATTCCCGTATTAACATGAATATTCCCCGTTCTGTTTTATTGCAAGGTCTGCTCGGATTTTATTAATTGTATCGTTGTAAACATTAATATCATAATCATTTCTATAATAAATATTTAACATAAATGTTCTCAAGAGAATTTTATTAAACTCTTCTGTTTCGTTTTCATCGATTTTTTGCAAAAGCTGTATCAACTCTTTTTTGAAGTTTTCGATTTTTTCCTTGTTAGGAGTTTGTTTCAGAAATGCGGGATTAATCGCTTGATTGGGGGTTTTAATATTGTATAACATAAATTATATGGTTGAATTTATTCTTTTTAAGTAAATTATATCATAATTTGCAAAAGTGCATTTGCGTCTAATCCCATTTTAGAGAAGGCAAACCATTTCTTTCCGAGGTCTTTAAGTGATGCACCAAAATGATAAACTGTATTGTCAATAAACAGAAAACGGTCGTGTGAGCGTGTGAATAGGTCAATGGTAATAGTTGGATATTGTGCGTTGTGTTTCTGTAAATCAAGCATGAGTTGTGGCGATATTTGCGCCGTGTAAATGGTTGCGCTTACTCCTGTTTCTCGCTTTGACAAAAGTAGCAAAACAGTTTCATCAACGTAGTTATCTATCAAAATGATAGTTTTTTTGGCGGACTTAATTAGGTCGGAAACAAAAATGTATGCATCAAAAATTTGCTCATCAAAAAATATCCCTTCTTTTTTTGGTTGGTCTGTTTTTACATAAAAATCTATCTTGTTTTCTGCATCGGATAAACGTTTTTCGGTTTCAGATACGCGATTTTCAGTTGCTATTGCTAATTTTTCAACATGTTCTATACGCTGATGAAACACATAACCTCTTAATAAATAGTCTTTTATAACACTATTTGCCCAAATGCGAAATAATGTGCCGCGTTTTGATTTTATTCTATAACCAACGGAAATGATCACGTCCAAATTGTACAAATTGAGCGGGGTTTTTTGTGTTTTTCCCACAATAGCACCATGTTGAGTGGTGTGTAAGGATTTCTTACATACCATAAATTGTTCCAATTCACCTTCTCTGAAAATATTGCTAATGTGAATTGACACATTGTTTCTGGTGGTTTGAAACAATTCTGCCATCTGACTCTGTGACAACCAAACTGTTTCATCTTCCAATCGTACCTCCAACGTCAAAGAATTGTCAGGGTGATACAAAACAATTTCTCCTTTGTTTATAGGTTGAGGCAACGCTGTCGCTACTATATTTTCGGCGTTCATATTGTTATTATTTTCAGCCGCAAAGTTAATTATTTTTTGGGATTAATTCAAAAATAAAAATAATTATGAGCCCACTTCGAAAACTGTTTTCAGCCACAAAAGAGCACAAAAAATAACTGAAAACTGAAAACTGATAACTGAAAACTTTCTTTGCGTTCTCAACTTTGCGCCTTATTTATTGCCGATTATACAAATTACAACATCGCAAGTAGATAGTTCATCATAACAAGACTGTTCTAATGGTACGTCTTGTGTGTAAGTGATTGTACCTTTATCATGCATAACAGGATCATAACCCATATTCTTTAAAAAAAGATAAAGATCGTTTCTAACATGATGCAAATCATAATAAGTTGAACTTACAAAAACTCTTAGATTTGCCATATTTTTATTTTTAAATTGTTGATTAATTAATAATTGTTATGCAAATTACGCACCAATCAAGTAAAAGTGTCATTTTGTCAGTATTGCCTGACAAAATGTAATACCTTGACCTTACAATAATAAAAAATTCTCCTCAACGCTCCCATCCGACACCCGATACTCTATCTCATAATTCTTTATAAAATCCGTTTCCTCGGAAGCTAAGCCGTATAACGGACAAATCAAGTCATTTATTCTGTCTATCAATCACCTCAATCTCCTCCTCACTCAACCCATACAACTCATAAACCAACTTGTCAATAGCATTATAATCTTTGTTTTCTAATAAAGTTTCGATTTGAAGTTCTATTTCGGGTGTTGGAGTTGGAATTTTGAGATTTTTTACGTTGTCTGCATTTCCTGCATTACCTCCTACGGCATCACCAACAATTATGTTTAAAAGCCATGTAAAAAGTTTTGAATTTAATATGCAACATAAATATTTTAAGTT
>Ga0099364_10001825_pt1 | contig 34517 bp, 35 predicted proteins | sample TergutTh196P3_FD_73070 | JGI IMG/M metagenome (GOLD analysis project Ga0099364, IMG submission 73070) | Microcerotermes parvus P3 segment gut microbial communities from Pointe-Noire, Republic of the Congo - Th196 P3 | ecosystem: Host-associated > Arthropoda: Insects > Digestive system > Gut ... | reverse complement strand
CATTGACCACGGCCACCCCTTTTTTTTTAAGAACCACCAACTTGTGTTTTTTTTTAACCATAAAAAACGACACATCCACCAAAATTCCCCGCAAATTCCCCCCCCCCCCCCCCCGTTTGCAAATTGTCAACCGTTTGCAAAATTTGACATTGCATGTTTATTCGCATATCATGTGTTTATAGTTTTTCATTGCGGCTAATGCTCAGGGCCGCATACATCCTCTTCCTGGCACATTATTTGGGTTACGCCGTGCGTGCTGATGCAACCGTCATCATCATTGACACGGTGATTGCGCACATATTTCACAGAATCGTAAACAAGATCCGCCATGCTAATTTCTGCCACTACCTTAAAGCGTTTGCAAACCCTTCTGCTGTCTCGGCTCCGCTCTTCGCGCACCTCAAACGCTTCAACCAAGCAATACCGATTGTCGCCTGGCGGGTAATAACGTAACACGTCCAGGGGGTTTTCCCAAAAATGCATTCCCTTTTCGCATAGCCCGGCTTCGCCTTCCAAATATTCCTTCCCAACCTCGTATTGTTTCCCGCAGCACATTAAATTTCTGTCAAACCCCTTGTACCCCTTCATATCGCGCCCCCCTCTCATCAACTCTCCAAACTTGGCTACGCAACGCCTTTTCGCCTATACAGCACGCTATTGCTATGCGTCCACTCGGCGCCGTACAGCCCGCCTAACCGCTCTTCCCATTTCCGCTTTTCCCTTTCTTCTCGTTCCCGTTTTCGCTTTTCCCTGTCTTCGCGCTCCCATTTCCTGCCAAGCCGTAGCGAAGCAATAGTGTTAAAAATCAACATCACAGCGAATACCATCGGTAAAAACATCGTGTCCATCCCGCATCCCCCTTTCCCACAATTCCTGCATTTCTTTTTCGATCTCCGTTTTCTGTCTAGTCAGCTCGTTATACATTGCCCGCGCCTTAGTTTGTGTTATCGTCGTCTTTCCCAAAAAACCCAATGTCTTTCAATGCGTGTAGCCCCGCGATCAATACCGTTTGCATTAGAATGCTTGTCGGGGTATTTGATTCCTGGGCTATTTGGCCAAGCTCTTCCACAAGCCATTCCGGTGCCCAATAAACCATTTTCACCCTGCGCTCCCTATTCCTTTCCCTTTCCACCGTCGCTTCCCCCTTACTTTTAGTTTCCTACGTTCATTGCTTCGTAATACCGCATAGCTACGTAAACCCCGTAGGACAGCCCCGCCGCTTTTGCCGCTATCGCAGTTGCCGTAACGCTGTCTGTGGGCGGCGGATTCCGCTTCCGCGCTGGCTTCGGCGCCGTCTTCCCTGGCTTCCACGCCTTCCTTCGGCGTTGCCACAAATTGCAAACGCCACAATTAACCGTGCTTTGCGTTGACTTGCGTTCCCCGCACTCCGCGCACATTTCTCCGTTCATACGTTCATTGAGCCTTCCTTCCCCCGGCGCCGGGCATATGCTTAGCGCCAAAATTATTATGTGGGCTAATTCACTGCCGCAAGCCGGGCTTTATTTCCCGGCTCCTGCGTTGCCTGTGCTTGCCGCTACGCCTTTATCCCAGTAATCCGCTCGAACTTCGCCGCGTCAAAGTTCGGCATTGCCCTAACAGCGTCCCTGTCTTCCTCGTCACGCATGGCCCACCACTCAATCCACGCCGCCTTTACGTCAACCTCCTTCAAGTACCCGCCTGTAATTTCGCTTTCCGGGTTCACTTGCTTTTCTTTCTCCGTCATATCAGAGTATGCCACCCATTGCGTAGGGGCAATATTTGCGCTACGCAATATTTTACTAGCTTTGCTTTCCAGCCATTCGCCGAGAGTCATATCGGTCTCTTCGTCGAAAAACCGCATTTTGTGGAATTCCGTGCAAAAACAATTTACCTGGCCGTCGGACAAATTATAGTGGCCGCTGTTGCGGTTGCCGCTGTTGCCGTGTCCGCTGTTGCCGTATCCGCTGTTGCCGTATCCGCTATTGCAGTTGCCGCTGTTGTTGTTACCGGTATTATAGTCGCCAGCGTTGCAGTCGCCGCCGTTAAAGTTGCCGTTGTTGTAGTCGCCGCTGTTACAGCCGCCGTTGTTGCAGTCGCCGCTGTTGTAATTGCCATTGTTGAAACTGCCGTTGTTGTAGTCGCCGCTGTTGTGGTCGCCTGTGTTACCGTCGCCGCTGTTGTCAACCCCTGTGTTTACCCTGCCTTTTTCGCTCTCGTTAACGCACTCCTTTTTGTCGATTTCGCCAGTTTTTAAAAGGTGCTGATAATACAACAAAAGAGTGTTGTAGGAAACGTCTGTATATTTGCATGAGTTGAGGTCAGCGCCCTTAACAAACCCATCAATATACTCTTTGTACAATCTGCCCGCCCTTTCGCCTTCCATGGCAAACAGGCTAATTTTCTGCTCATCGTTCATGCCCTTTGTTTCCATAGCTTCCCTTCCCCTTTTCCCATTGATTATTAATATTTTGTTTCCGTGTTGTAGCCCCCAAATAGCTCTAACGCTATGCGCGATAAGAGCTAAAATACTTCCTGCAAATGCCAGACCTTATTTCTTCAAACGATTTCGCACAATGCTTATTGTCAATGTTTGCCTCGCAATACAAATAAATGCTGAGTTGCATATCCTTGTTAAGCTTCATGAAATTGTAAAATATGAGCGCACGTGTTTTTAGGACGCTAAAGTTTCTTGTTTGCTCTATGCCGCTTAGGACATTTACTCCTGTTTCAACAAGCTCATTTTCTATTGCCACTGTTGCCTTCCCCCTCCCGATTGGTTATTGTGTTTGACGCATTTTTGTATCACTCGGCTGTCATCTTACCTTCGTATTAGCCCGATCGCCGCATCGCGCCTTATAGCGCCGTCCCGAGTTTTTGCTGTTTTTCCATCTGGTAACGTTTAGATTAACAACCGAATCGAGGTCATTGCCATTTAGCCATTTCTTTAACCTCGTCGCGTAAATAGGCGTCCTTGTTGTTCCTGCTTCCGCATCTTCGGTTGCCCCGCCTACGGGCATAGTGCCATTTAAAACCATTTTGTGAAACATGGGCGGCGATAACCCGACCAGTTTAGCCGCTTCATGGCATGGTATGCGTCTCGGAACCGCAATCCCGTACTTCCATGCAATTTCCTCGACGGTTTTTTTGCATGGATTGCCGTCTTCCTCCGTAAATATCCCCCCCCGCCCTAGCTTGTTTGCCAGTTCGATCGCTTCATCGGCTAATTGCCTTAGTTTGCGTGCTTCATCAACCATTTGTTTTAGTCCGTTGTCCAATGTCTGCTTTGCTTCGTCGCTTCGTCTTTGGTTTTTGTGTGATTTCATTTCCTTGCAGTTGCGTAGGTTGCCCATCTCTATCCTCCCTTCTGCTATCCTTTTCTACGTTTTTGTGGTATAATGTCTACATACTCGAATAACCGAAAAGCATTTAGCTTTTAAACACGCGCCGCTCCGTTTTTAGTTGGGGCATTGCGGCTTATTCTTTTCAGTTGTTCGTTGACTGCGGGTTGTATTGGTTGTATTGGTTGTATTGGTTGTATTGGTTGTATTGGTTGCGTTGTGTTGTCGAACAAGTCGCCGATTGTACAGTTGTATATTTCTGCAAGTTTTAGGAAAAGTTTGCGTCGCGGATAACTTTTGCCAGTCTCCCACGCAGACACAGTTGACTGTACAACTCCAAGACGTTCGGCAACGTCCGATTGGTAGAGGTTTAACTTCTTCCTTAGTTCCTTAAGCTTACCCATAAAATCACCTCCAGTCGGTATTATGTTTTGTGATATTTACTCATAATATTAAATAACATAATATATTAGATTTTTTAATATGTCAACGATTTTTTGAAAGAATTATTTAATATTTTAATATTGCTTTTATTATCGTTGATTATCAAATAGAATGATATACGGAGGGGAAAAATGAACCGCATAAAAGAGTTAAGAACGTTGCGCGGCCTAAAACAGTCTGAGTTAGCGGAAGTGGTAAGTGTACAGCAAAGCACGATATCAAACTGGGAAAATGAAGCTACAGAAATAGACAAGGACAGCCTATTTAAACTTGTAGACCACTTTGGTGTGACAACCGACTATCTTCTAGGGAAAACCGATATTTCAACGACTGTAAATTTTAAATCGTACAATGGCAATATGGATTTAAAAACAATAGCCGAAAGGATTGAAGCCCTAGCAAAAAGAAAGTATGGCAATACTAACAAAATGGTGGATGCAAGCAATGGGGTATTGCATGGAAGCATAATCTGCAACATGAAAAGGGATAATGCGTCCGCCCCGAATATTTTTGTCTTTAGTACTATTGCTAAATTGTTGGAAACAACCACAGATTACCTACTCACTGGAAAGGAAACAAGCTCGGAGCTAAAGGTAGCCGTTACAGGAAAGTGCGAAGCTGTTTCTGACAAGGAAGCGCAAGATTCTGCAATTAAACAGGACTTAGAAAAAATAAACAGCAAACTAGATAGTTTAATCGATATTATGCTATCGCTCAAAACAAACGCTCATGTCGACGAGTAACCCGTACAGCTTTTAGGCGGTGTTGCCGTCTGCCAGGTTCTGCTTCCCGGTTTCTGCGCTGTGCAGTTGTCAAGGTTCAGTGTTACGTGTGTCTTATGTGTTGCCGCTCTGCTGTTCGAGTTGGCTCACGCCATAAATAATCCGTAAATTCAGCAATTTCCCACTTTTGCCCTTCTCTGTTACTGCCCTTTTCTACGTTTTTGTGGTACAATATCTACATACTCGAATAACCGAAAAGCATTTAGCTTTTAAACACATGCCACTGCCCCTATGGGCTGGGGTGGCGCGGCTTTTCCTTTTTGGCTATTCGTTGACTGCGGGTTGTATTGGTTGCATTGGTTGTATTGGTTGCGTTTCGATGCTAAACAAGTCGTTAATTGTACAGTTGTATATTTCTGTAAGTTTCGGGTAATATTCGCGCCGTGGAAAACTTCTGCCAGTCTCCCACGCAGACACGGTTGACTGTACAACTCCAAGTTGTTCGGCAACATCCGATTGGTAGAGGTTTAACTTCTTCCTTAGTTCTTTGAGCGTACACATAAAATCACCTCCAGTCGGCATCGTGTTTTGTGATGTTTGTTCATCGTAGCAAGTATCATGATATATCGGAATTATTGCTATGTCAATAGCTTATTAAAAATATTTACTTAATATTTTGATATAACTTTAATTATCATTGAATATCAAATAGAATGATATACGGAGGGGAAAAATGAACCGCTTGAAAAAGTTAAGAAGGTCGCACGGCTTAAAACAGTCTGAGTTAGCGGAAGTGGTAAGGGTAAAGCAAAACACGATATCAAACTGGGAAAAAGAAGTTACGGAAATAGACAAGAAAAGCCTATTCCTGCTTACAGATTACTTCGGCGTGACAACCGACTATCTTCTAGGGAAAACTAACATTCCAACGGCTACAAATCTAAACCCACACAATGGCAGCACTGTTTTACCGGGCGCGTCAAAAAGAAGCGGCGCCGAAGAGCTCGGCGCCAAAATAGAAAAAATATTTATTGATGCTTGGGGGTTAGACCCCAACGAGGAGTTGTCCGATGAACTAAAAGAGCGTATAACTAACCTAGTTCATACTGCTGTCGCCTTGAGCAAGCGCATTGATGATGGGTAGCGTTTTCGAATCCGCATCAGCACTTGCGCCATTGGATAATACATACTCGGCCAACGATTCAAAAAATCCGCTGTTTTCTCTTTTTGTCGTTGCTCCTGTGTCCAGCTGTTCGGGCTTCATATCCTCTCCTTTGGTGCGTTATTGGCCCTGATAGCGAAGACCTGCCATGCAAAAGTATTTGCTACCATGGTTGCGGTGTTCCCTTTTTCGATAAAACAAATGTATATCTCGTAAACAATTGCTATATTGAATAGAAAATTGAAAGCCCAAAGTACGGTTATTTAAAAGCTTTAGCGGTTCAATGCGCAATTGTGCTTTGAACCCGCGCCGCGTTTCGAGCTCGCCATATTAAAAGCCCCCCTTAATAAATGCATTTTCCCTGTTGGAAATCGCTACACTATTATCTCAAACACTGTTGCACTTCCTGGATAAACAATATTTTATGATGCTTCAACAAACAAACATACTACACAACCTATAAACTTGTACTACATTAACATTCATGATTTTATTACTTTGTTGGATACATTTCAACTACATAATCTAATTAATTGTAAAATATGATAATTTTGTATACTTATACAAATTAATTAACTTTGCAAAGTTAATTATTCGCGGATTTGTCCTATAAACTATGCGCAAATACATTGCGCAGAGGTGTAGAAAATGACCGTAAAAGATTCTGTTAGACAGCGTATAATCAATTTATGTGAAACAAGGGAGATTTCAATAAATAAATTAGGGATAATATGTGGAGTAACACAATCCACTTTTAACAACATTGTAAACGAGGGAAGCAAGAACCCTAAGCTAGGGACAATAAACGCAATCTGCCACGGACTAGAAATAACGCTTAGGGAATTCTTTGACGACGACATATTTGACGACGTCGAGCAAGAAGCGGAGTAGGGCAGAATTGGGCGTCTGCTATTTCTTGGGTTTTCCCAGGACGCTCAAGTCACTGCTCGGCGACATAATTGCAAAGCGTTTGCAATGCTTATGCTGTCAGAGAGGGGCAACTTTGCACAAGCACCTGCAAGCACGAAGCGCCGCACCGTTGGAAGAAGCGATAAGAGCGGCGGCGTTATTTAACAGAGCGTATAACGAGGCAATAAAGATACGATAGTTGTCAATGGCAACCCCAACAAAGGATTTCGGGTTTTGCCCGAACGCCTTTGTTTTTGTATGCGCGATTAAGATTGGACCCACGGTATCATTGGATAGTTCGTTTTTTACAGTCTTTAGTTGTTTTGTACATCTCCTGTTGCTGATGGGCGGCTCATCAGTGTGGTCAGCTATGATATTTGCCGAATAACAGCGTTGCGGAGCTACGCTTTCCCCCGTTGCCATTCTATATACCTAATATAATCTTCAATTTTTTCAATTTCGCTATCCGATAAACCACTAATATCCAGCGTCCTATTTTCGTCGGTTTGTCCTTCCCATCCAACGATCCATTCAGCGGACACGCCGAGCGCGTCAGCTATTTGAGATAATCTGTCAGTTTTAAATCCTCTAATGTTGCCTTTCTCGTATCGATGCGCCATGCTTTCGGATATTCCAACCCTTTTGCCTAATTCCTTAAGTGTCATTTTTTTTGCGTCTCTTGCTACTTTTATTTGCGCTCCGATTCTTGAGTAATAATCTAACACAATTTGAGTTCTCCTTTCTCCCTGTATCAGAATCCTTTATGCCAACACATATTATACTTCATATTTGCATCATTGGTGTACGTTGGCGTACGATAAGATAGAAGCTTGTGCGGTTCAGTGGCAACCCGCCTGGAAAGCCCGTCGTTACCACTCTTGCTCGTCCGGCACATATTCCATAATGTCCCCTGGCTGACAATTAAGTAGAGCGCAAAGCCTTGATATTGTCTTAGCATCCAGGCCGCCAGTACCGCGCTTGATAGCGGTAAGCGTCCCCTGGCCTATTATTTTTTCACGCCTGATTCTCGTTGTGTTAAATCCATTTTCTTTTAGCAATGTAAAGAGCTTGTCATATTTTATAGGCAACAGCATTCCCCTTCCCGCGATTAATGGCATGATACAATTATGCATACTTCTTCACGTTACCATCATAACAAACCCATTACACAAAATCAAGTGTAAAAATGCACAAATAAACACACTAAACTTTGTGCATTATGTCAATTGTCTTTACACTTAACTTTGTGTATAATGCTAACAGACAGAGGGTTGCGAACCTCAATCAATCAAAGGGGGATAAAAAAATGAAGATAGAAATTACAAAACAAGAAGCTATGTGGTTGGAGGACTTAACGCGCAAGGGCAAAGAAGAATCTGCCCGCGCAAACGAAGAAACGCCGCATCCGCTCCTTGAACTGCACCGCGACAACATGGCGTCGCTTGAGGATAAAATTAAAAAAGCAGTGGAACGTCAAATGCAACGAGAAAGGAGAAGCATGAGATGAGCGACACTATCAATAATCCAAGCGGTAAGGAAATCTGCTTTTTGGACAGCAATTTCGACGAGCTATTTAGAATCCCGGATGGCGGTTATATCACTATAAGCCATCCCAATGGCGAGCAGTTGACCCGCAAATGCGAATACCGCAATGAGAGCCATTTTGGTATCGATGGGGAACGTGTTTATAGCATCCGTGAATTTGCCGATATCATGGCACAAGTCGGAAGAGTCTATTCGCCCTGCCCAAAACCGGAATTTGTGCAGGGGTACATGATTACCGACCGCATTGCCATTAACGACGTGGTATTTGTATTAGCGCACAATCCGGACGCAGTACTGCCGTGGGTAACACGGCAAAGAAGAAGCGACCGCCCCGGCTACGATTTAAGGCATTATTGGGCGAACCACTCTGACGCTTGGGCTGATTTTTCCCGTCGCGCTTACGCAGAATATAGCGGATAGCCTTTCAACCATACAAATTAGTTTTTAGGGGCAAATAAATACTTGCCAAAACTGTGGGCGTGGCATTTAACGTTTGGCGAGAAAAGGGAGGGGGTTAGATACATAGGCAAAGCTATCGCATATATATACACGTTAGGGCATATTTTAGTTCACAATATAAAAATTTATTTCTGTTGCCATAGTTGCATTATTCTATTTTTTTGATATAATCAGTGCGTATATCATAAATATTTATAATATACAACATAAATTTAAAAATTTTACGAAAATTTTTTAGGTTTTTTTAGGAAAAATATGCCAGGCGAATGGTTATGCAAAAATTCTTATCGGCAGACGCCGGATCCTTCTCGGCCCCCCAGCCAAAGACAGGCAAGGGGCGCGATGTTTGCTATATATCCTGCAATATGTAACTCATTGCCCGGTTGCACGGTTAAAAACGCATCAATGCGTTATACCACTCAGAATTCGTTCAATTCGAAGTTAGACAATAAAATATGCTATATGGGGGAAAGTACAATGAAGAGATTGTTAGCCGCAATTCTGACAGTAGCGTTTTCGTTGACATTCTCTGCTTGCGGCAACGGTGCCGTTGCTTCACAGGCAGAATACAACAAACTGCTTCTGGAAAACGAACGATTAAGAGAGCGCCTTGAGGAACTCGAAGGCCCATCATCGGATCCTATGTCAAATTCGGAAGATATTTGGGAGGTTCTCTTTTACGTGGACGACTTCAAACAGCCAACAACAAATGCGTACGTCTCAGGATTTTTTTCTGGAACATTTAGCAATAGCGCAACAACAAACTCAGATTTAAGAACAAGGATTTTGGTTGACAGCACTGATGTGACTATTATGTTATATGAATACAGCCGCTCGATGGTAAAAAACTCGTCTTCACGCAACTTAGAATTTTACGATATCACAATGAGGACAGGAGACGATAATCGAACCAGCATTACTGGATACATACCTACCGAAGGTGATAGGATATTCATTGTTGACGCGAACAGGGAAGATGTCATCAACGCTTTGAGCGGGGACGGAGACGTCGACTTTTATATCGTTAACACCGACAGGGCCACAACCAAGTATCTTTTTACTGCGGCAACAGCAAATTTTGCCGACGCCGTCCAGTCGCTAAGCTAACTTCGCTCTGAAAGCGGGTTGCGGTACTCTCGTTTGTTGCGCGGGAGAAATAATATGAACAAGGATATGAGTCAAATAACGTAGAAGGCTCAATATAGGCACCGGGTGTGTTCGGTGAGCGTTTCTTCTATTGACAAAATGCAATAGCATGTAATAATATTTGGGCGTATCAAAAAGCTATCCATAATGACGGGGGGCGGTGGGCCATGAGGCACCCTAATGGCTACGGGAGCGTGGTGTTCCTTGGCGAAAACAGGCGCAAGCCATACGCAATTCGCGTTACTAAGGGCTGGGACGACGATGGTAAACAGATATATTCCTACCTGGGGTACTATGCCGATAAAGAAGCGGCGTTGGTGGCACTCGCCGCCAACAGCGTGACGCCAATATCCCCTAAGAGCAATATGACGTTTGCTGAACTCTACGAGGAGTGGAATCCTATATGGTTTCGCTCTATAAAGGAGAAGCTCCAGGGCAACTACAAAAACGCCTTTACTCATTTCGCCGCGCTGCACAAAGTGAGGTTTGCCGACATTCGGACTACCCACATGCAAAAAATAATTGACGACCTTGACAAGGGGCATTCTACTAAGCAAAAGATGAAAATACTTGCGGGGCTGCTCTTTAATTATGCTATTGAAAACGATATTTGCATTAAAAACTATGCTAAATTTATTAAGCTCGAAAAAAATAGCCAAAATAAAAAGAAGGAAATCTTTGCAGACCTTGAGATTGAAACCTTGAAAAAAAACGACAACATTCAGTATGTTAGCGTTATTCTTATGCTTATCTACACAGGGTTTCGAATCAATGAATTGTTCTCGCTTACGAAATTCTCGGTTGACTTAAAAAACGCGACCATTGTCGGGGGGCTTAAAACAGAAGCCGGGGAAAACAGGACTGTGCCGATAAGCCCGAAAATACTTAAATATGTTGTTTCGTGGTACAATAATGCAACCGATTGGCTAGTGTTTAGGGACGACGGAAAGAAAATGCCTTACAACCATTTTCTCGAGCACCACTACTACCCTATACTCGAATCACTAGGGATTCCCCGCAAGACCCCGCACATTGCGCGGCACACATGCGCAACGTTAATGGCAAGGGCCGGAATGGATCCGCTCGCCATTCAGCTCATAATGGGCCATTCAAATTATTCGTTTACAGCGGATACCTACACGCACACCGACACAGATTTCCTAAAAAAAGAAATGGCAAAACTAGATAAAACTACGAGCAAAAGAAAAAAAGTGCGCAACAAAGTTTGAGCGGATTGCTATAATAAAGTTATGGATTTGATAAGCAAAAATTTGAACATCATTTGCAAAAAGAGGCCGATAAAAGTATCGGCAGATATCGTTGTCAACAGCTAAAAACACGCCTGAAAAGCTGTAATAATATACACGTAATATACACTTTTTCCATAATATGCCATGTGCTCTTAATAACGAAAACCCCTGAAACATAGACGTTTCGGGGGTTTCCCTGACGGAGAGGGTGGGATTCGAACCCACGTGTGCTTGCGCACAAACTGATTTCGAGTCAGCCCCGTTATGACCACTTCGATACCTCTCCAAGCGTATTCCATTGTATAACCTAACACCACATTCTATTAAGTAACCATACAACCACATTCTATTACGTAACCATACAACCACATTCTATTATGTAACCTTACAACCACACTCTACCATGCACCCTTACAGCCACACTCTATCGTATTGTCTAATAGCCGCTTCCTATTGGCGGTTTATGCCCGAAGCCGGACTCGAACCGGCACGGAGTTTCCCCCGAGGGATTTTAAGTCCCTTGTGTCTGCCATTCCACCACTCGGGCACACTGCCACCAAAGCGAATTATATCAAGCATTTCGGGGTGGTGTCAAGAATTTTCAAAAATACATTTTTCAGAAAAACCGCCAATTTACCGCCACAATTCCTAAAAATGTAGTTTGAGATATTGCGCAAATAACTCAAGCGTTTAGTTTTGATTGCTGAGTAAGTCAGCATTTGTCGCTTGTATTAAGGCTTAAGTATAACCCAAGGACCGAAAACCAAAAGTTACAGTTCATGGGTAACCCAAATCCTTTGTGTCTATAGCAAAAATGCACCTCGCTTCGTCATTGCGAGGAGTGTAGCGACGAAGCAATCATGGCTTGACAAGTATTTGACACACAAAACGCCTAGATTGCTTCGCTTCGCTCGCAATGACGGACTACCCGTGAACTGTAACAACCAAAAATCACACATTATGTTTTTATAATGTCGAATTCTTTATGATTTTGCAGTATAATAGTTATGACTGGCGGGAATGCGGGAATGCGGGAATGCGGAAATGCGGAATGCTAAAGGCAAAGGCTAAGGCAAAAAGCATAAGGTAAAAGGCAAAGGCGAAAAGCATAGGGCATTGGGCACAAGGCATAAGGCATAAGGCATAAGGCACTAGGCATAGGGCGTAAGACATAAGGCATTGGGCATAAGGCATAAGGCATAAGGCACTGGGCATAGGGCGTAAGACATAAGGCATTGGGCATAAGGCGAACGGCATTGAGCTTGAAGATAGGAGAAGGGTGAAGCTATGGATGTCTACTATATCTTTCACAGCGGGTTTATGGTCGAGAACAACGGCGATTGCGTAATATTCGACTATTATATGGGCAAGTTGTCGGACAACTGGAAAACCCCGGTTGCGCGGGACCCGGGAAGCTATAACAGCATAACGGTGTTTTCAAGCCACGTGCATGGCGATCACTTTAACCCTTGTATTTTTTCCTGGGTTGAGGAGCGTCCGGGCATAAGGTACGTTCTGTCGGCAGACATCGGGAGCGAGAAAGCGGTTGTACCGAAAAGTTGCATAAACAATGCCTCTTTTATTTCAAGCGGCGAGGGGCTGGAAGTCAACGGGTTTGATGTGAAAGCATATGGGAGTACCGACGCCGGGGTGTCATTTCACGTGTCAAAGGGCGGCCTAAGCATATTTCATGCTGGGGACTTAAACTATTGGCATTGGTCGGATGAATCGACTGAAGCCGAGATAAGGGAAGCACGGGAAATGTTCGATGCGGAAATGAGTAAAATAAAAAAAGGCATTGACAGGATAGACATAGCGTTTTTCCCTGTTGACCCGCGCATGAAAACCGATTATTACAGGGGCGCGGTTTTGTTTTGTATGGAAATGCGCCCGAAGATTCTGATACCAATGCATTTTGGGAAACAATTCGCCCCGCCGCCCGAATTTTTTCACGAGGTTGAAAACTTTACAAGGGTGGTTGTACCCCCAAGCGGGAAAAAAGGGGCAAAAATTGATATCTAGGGCGCCTATCATATCGCGCCCGCGCTAGTCTAACTGAATCGAAAGGGGAATACGAATATTAACAACGAAGCAATGTATGCCATACTGGATAAAGACCCATGGTTAATGCCGCACCGCATGGACATTGACCTTAGAATGAACAAGTACGCCGAGCTTAGAGGCGTCCTCCTCTCAAAGGGCGGGACATTGTCTGAGCTGGCGAATGCGCACCTCTACTATGGCTTTCACAGAACAACAGACGGGTGGGTGTACAGGGAATGGGCGCCCGGAGCGGATGAATTGTACCTTGTAGGCGACTTCAACTTTTGGAACCCGACAGCAAACCCTCTTAAGCGTCTTGACGGCGGTGCTTGGGAGATACACCTTGCAGGGCATGATTCACTGAAGCACGAGTCGCGGGTAAAGGTGCGCGTAGTCAGCAGGGGCGTATCACAGGATCGCATCCCAATATACATCAATAAGGTTGAGCAGGATCCCGTATCAAAGGATTTCTTCGGGCAAGTGTGGGATTGGCTCGGGGGCGGCAGGTTTAAATGGACCGACGACAAGTGGATGGACGGGGAGTCTTGCAATGAAGACGACTGTGAAAGCCTCCTAATATACGAGGCACACATTGGCATGGCCCAGGAAAAAGAAGACTATGGGACATACAAGGAATTCACTGAGAATATCCTCCCCCGCATCAAAAAAAGCGGGTACAATGCCATACAGCTCATGGGAGTCATGCAGCACCCGTATTATGCGTCTTTCGGGTACCATGTGTCGAATTTTTTTGCCCCGTCTTCATGGTTCGGGTCCCCCGACGATCTGAAAGAGTTGATTGATACAGCGCACAACATGGGGCTGAGGGTTTTGATGGATATTATTCATTCCCATTCGGTTTCCAACACCAGAGAAGGCATAAACGAGTTTGACGGCACCGACTATCAGTTCTTTTACGCCGGTCCCAGGGGCGACCACCCTGCGTGGGGGTCAAAGCTGTTTAATTACGGAAAATATGAGGTGATACATTTTTTACTGTCAAATGTCAAGTTCTGGATTGAGGAGTTCCACTTTGACGGCTTCAGGTTCGACGGGGTAACGTCCATGATATATCAAGACCATGGATTGGGAACGGCATTTGACCATTACGGCAAATATTTTGGGTTGAACACCGATATCGAAGCCCTTAACTATTTGCAGCTTGTCAACGACCTCATCGACGAGATAGACCCCAGCATAGTCACTATCGCCGAAGACATGAGCGGCATGCCCGGCATGTGCCTGCCTGTGTCCGATGGGGGGATCGGGTTTGATTACAGGCTTTCGATGGGCATACCTGATTATTGGATTAAGAATTTGAAAACGAAGTCCGACGAACAAGTGAGCATGTGGGAAATGTGGCATGAACTCACGACACGGCGCCCTTACGAAAAGAACATCGGGTACTGTGAGTCGCATGACCAAGCCCTTGTCGGCGACAAAACCATAATATTCTGGCTAGCCGACAAGGAAATGTATGACAAAATGTCCGTATTCAGCGAGAGCGCGGACATCGACCGGGCGATCGCGCTCCATAAGATGATCCGTTTCGTAACACTGATACTGGGCGGCGAAGGGTACCTTAATTTCATGGGGAACGAGTTCGGGCACCCTGAATGGATCGACTTTCCTAGAGAAGGGAACAATTGGAGTTTTAAATATGCGCATAGAAAATGGAGCCTTTGTGATTCCGACCACTTGAAGTACAAATACCTTGCAGAATTCGACACAGGGATGCTTAAACACGTCACGAAGCACCCGGTTTTGGGGGCATGGGACCTTGCCAGCCTATGGTGCGACGATGTTGACAAGATACTTGCCTTTAGGAAGGGCGGTTTGATATATTTGTTCAATTTCAACCCAGTTAGGTCATTTGAGGGGTACGAATTGCCTGTTATCGACCCTGGGACATACAGAGTGGTGTTTAACAGCGACAAAGAGGCTTTTGGGGGCTTCGGCAGGATTTCCGACAGTTACGAATACCACACTGAAAACCTTAGCAACAAGCAATGCGGCGCCGGCATCAGGATATACTCCCCAGCAAGAACCGTAATCGTACTTGAGCGGGTATCCAAGTAGGGGCGCATTCGCTAGTGCGGGGTGCACTCGCTAGCGCGGGGGCGCACCCTCTGGCGCGAGACGCATTCCCGGGCATGTCTGGGGGGCGCATTCCTTGGCACGGGGCTCACGCCCCCGGCTGTTCGTTGCCCCGTTCGTCTAGCCGTCTAGCCGTTCGTCTAGAACAGTTTTCCCCTCTGCTCAGAGTTCTTTAGAAGAACGTCGTGTGCGCCGCCCTCCACTATGCTCGTGGAGGAGATCAGCGAGATTTTTGCATTCCTCTGGAGTTCGGGTATTGTCAAAACGCCACAATTACACATTGTCGCCCGAACCTTGCTCAATGACAGCGCTACGTTGTCCTTTAGCCTTCCGGCATATGGGACATAGGAGTCTACCCCCTCTTCGAACTGCAACTCGCTTGCGCTGCCATGGTCGTACCTCTGCCAATTCCTTGCTCTTGCAGAGCCTTCACCCCAGTATTCCTTCATGTAGCTCCCATTAACGTTCACCCTATTCGTCGGACTTTCGTCAAAACGGGAAAAGTACCTGCCCAACATGACAAAATCCGCGCCCATTGCCAATGCAAGCGTTAGGTGGTAATCATGCACAATCCCGCCGTCTGAGCAAATTGGGATATATATTCCGGTATCCGCGAAATACTCGTCGCGCGCCTTAGCGACCTCAATAACGGCGGAGGCCTGTCCTCTGCCTATACCCTTCTGCTCCCTGGTTATGCAGATCGCGCCGCCCCCTATTCCAACCTTAATAAAGTCCGCCCCCGCTTCGGCAAGATACAAAAAGCCTTCCCTGTCGACAACATTTCCAGCCCCTACCTTCACTTCTTCCCCATAGTTCTTGCGCACGTATTCGATTGTAATTTTTTGCCACTCTGTAAACCCCTCAGAGCTGTCGATGCACAGAGCGTCAGCTCCCGCTTCTAGCAGAGCCGGAATCCTATCAGCATAATCGCGTGTGTTTATTCCCGCGCCGACCATAAATCTTTTGTGCTTATCAATTAATTCGTCTTCGTTTTCCTTGTGCGAATCATAATCCTTTCTAAAAACCATATATTTTAGCCGTTGGTCATTGTCGATCAGTGGAAGGCAGTTTAGCTTATTGTCCCAGATTATGTCATTAGCCTCTTTTAGCGTCGTATACTCGTTTGCGTATATTATGTCCTTGAATTTAGTCATAAAAGTACCAACTTTGGTATCCGGGGCCATCCTGCTAATGCGGTAGTCTCTGCTGGTAACAATCCCCACAAGCTTACCCGAAAGTGTCCCGTCTTCGGTGACCGCTACCGTGGAATGGCCAGTCTTCTCTTTTAGTATCAAAATATCGACAAGGGAGCTTTCCGGCGAAACGTTTGAGTCGCTAACGACAAAACCCGCCCGGTAACTCTTCACGCGTGCCACCATTTGCACCTGGCTCTCAATAGGCTGCGAACAGTATATAAACGAAACGCCCCCTTCCCTTGCCAGGGCAATCGCCATTTTATCGTCGGAAACCGACTGCATGATTGCAGACACCATCGGGATATTCAGCAAGATTGAAGGCTGCTCGCCACCCTTATGCTTCACTAAGGGCGTTTTCAGGCTGACATTTGACGGAATACAATCCACAGAAGAGTATCCAGGCAAAAGCAAGTACTCCCCGAAGGTATGTGAGGGTTCGGTATAAAAAGTTGCCATATTGTAAAACCTCCTTGGCAAATGTTGTCCATACATCATATCATCTTAGAATTCATGTGACAATGCCGAATTCGGGCTACGGGTGCATTTGATATTCTTGTTCCATAAATTTACAACTAGAAGCAGTGCATAGTTGGTGGCTTGAAAAATCCCTGCATAGGGCGCAAAACAATAATTAATTGTCGATTTGCCCCGTGGTTACTTTGCTCACCACGTATTAGTGCCATTGTGCCTTGAAAGTGTTCGCAAAGCTTTGATTTCTATGAAAAAGTCGTTTTGTGATAACACTTTTAATCGTGTTTCTTGACTCGGAGCGTTTTATTTCGAAGGAATAAACGGCAAGCTTGTTATTCCAATAATCAATATATTCATTAAGACCATCTGAACCCGCCATTGCAAACAATTTTTCCGCCAATTAAGACCATCGCCAACACTATTGTACACAAAGCGAATATGTACTTCCATCGTAACATTTCAAAGCCCTTTTAGTGTCTATTCAGGTAGGTTATTGCAACGTATTGTTTTTGGACGGAACGTAGGGCAGGGTCTCTGCTCATGCCGCTGTCTCGTGAATAATCCGCAACATAGGGAGGGAGCAGAGACCCCGCCCCACAAAAAACACTGGTTTTTCAGTGGATTAGCATGGATCCTTAATAGACACCGTTAATATTTTGTAGTGAGAAATAAATATAAAATTCGCTTGAAAATGCTCATAGAAATTGTTATAATTGTAGTGAGATGTTTATAAAAGTATTAACAAAAAAATATGGGAATAAAACTCACTATTACGCAAGCCTTGTTGAGAACAAACGAGTGATGGGGCATGTCGTTCAGACTGTCAAAGCTAATCTGGGACCGGTATCGGAAGAACAAATACCATACCTAAAAGCAGCTTATGCAAAAAAGAAACCTCGTCTTGTTTATGATGACCATGAGTCCTTGCTGTAGTGAGAATTCTAAAGAAAAAGGAGACCGTTGAAATGAGTGTTAATGATCCAATGAAAGAATACCAAGAGAGGTTGTATTCAGGTCTAAAGGCAGGCAAACTCAAAATTGATGATATTGAGCGGCTTATGGGTGAAGCAATCGAACAGTTTAAAGACAATATCGCCACTAAAACAACTGAAATTGTCGAGCAGGTCACACCGGCGACTGACACAAAAGATTGTCCGGATTGTGGGAGGGGTTTAAAAAAAACAAAATCATAGGACAACCGCTGACGCTTAACACGGCACATGGTAAAGTGACAATAATCCGAAGTGTGGATTACTGTTGGTTTTGCGGTAAAATGTTTGCCGATATGGATGTTGATCTGGGGATAAACCAAACAAACCACCGAATGACAAATGGATTCAGGGAAATGATTACGTATTTGGGACAGGCATCCGCAAGTTTTGAGGACGCCCGCGATATATTGAAAAAGCTCAAAGGCATTGATATTAGTGCTTCTCAAATGCAAATTGTTACGGAAGAGATAGGCGCGGGTGTGTTTGCTGCAGACATGGAAGAGGCTGCGGCTATATTCCGCTCACCAGAGAGATATATGCCCCATTCTTTGGAAAAAGACAAAGCAGAGGATATTCTGTACATCCTCATGGATGGTTCTTCGGTCAATACCAGAGTTCAAGACGTGGGTGGCAACACATGGAAAGAAATGAAACTCGGGATGGTATTTAGGAGCAAAGATGTTATAACCCGGGGAACAAAAATAGAAAGCTGTACAATTACTCAAAAGGAATACGTCACATACTTTGGCGAAGTAGGGAAATTCAAGGAGTTGCTATTTGCGGCGGCATTAAGGGCGGGTTATGGCAGTGTGAAGAATGTTGTCGTTATCGGGGATGGTGCCCATTGGATATGGAATCTCTGTGAAGAGTGTTTTCCCGATGCAACACAAATACTGGATTATTACCATATGGTCAAAAACGTCTATGATTATGTTGGAGCTTTGTTCCCAAATGACGACAAAAAGAAAATCCGATGGGCAAATTCTGTTATCTGGTACATTGAGACGGACCAATATGATAAAGCGATGAAGATGATAAAAAAAGATTCACTTGGCTCGGTACTCCCAGAAACAACTGTAAATCTTGAAGGGTATCTTACAAACAACAAGGATAGGGTTCGCTACTTGGATTTCAAGGGAAGATGTTTATACATTGGAAGCGGTATGATAGAGGGCGGCAATAAGGTTGTGATACAAAAACGCATGAAGCAATGTGGTATGCGATGGAGTGTTCAAGGCGGCCAATTCGTGGCAGCCCTCAGAGCTAAGAGCCAAAGCCAAAAATGGGACGTTGTCGAAGATCAGTGCTACCACAATCTAAAGCTCGTTTCATAATACGAGTTATGCCTATTTGAATACTCAATAATATTCAAAGGTCATTTTTGTTTTCAAACAGCTATGACTACTATCAATAAAGGCCTTCGCTACTTTCGTGTTGCAGGCCTGTTTATTATTTCTATTGACCATGCTAAAGGGTTCATAATCAAATACGAAGCTTGAGCGAGCGTTCCGCGCAACAGCCATTCAAACACACAGCGAGCTAAAGCATTCTGTGGAAAACGTGAATACAGGATATATGTTTTCAATATTAGCAGATTTTTGATTTGCTTAGTGTCTAGTATCGCTACAGACAACTGAAACCTTGTTGCCCGCCTTGTATGGTAAATTATGTAACACGAATATCAAATGCACCCTTTGAGACAGCTCTGCTCGACAAGAAGATAACATCGGTAATCCTCATAGGGAAAACGCCGGACAACTTTTCGGAAATACCCGAAAACATTGATGTAATAGTAGTAAGCCCAAATAATTCGATAGCGGAAATCTACATAAAAGTACAAAGCGCTATCGAAAAACTCAATTTTTGGCATGAGTCGATGGCGAACGCTATTTTATGCGGCGAGCCAATACAAAGGTTAATGGACACTGGCGCAAGCATATTAAGAAACCCTGTTGGGTTATGCGACAACGCAACAGCATGTATCGCTTGGTCGGGTAAATTTCCTGAAGATTACAGGGACATAGTATGGACCAGCGTGTTCAAGACCCATTACGCCTATGTCTACCCAGGTGATTTTTATAAATCGATACAAGGCTGCGATCTAATAAACATAGAACGGGTAAAACTATATGATGCGAGATCTACAAGTTTTGGGAAACAATTAGTTTGGGCAGAAATAATACCCCACAACGAAGGTCCCGAGGTCGTTGGGCTTATTTTTTCAACGCAAGTAGGGGGCGAAATAACTATCGGGCAGGCCTCCATCCTCAATAAGCTGGTTTGGTTCCTAGGCAACTCGCCCCTGCTTGTTTCTGCCCTCCAGTTTGACAAAGCACAAATAAACCAAGTCCTCAGGAATACAATAAATGGTGAATTTGTTAACAAGGAAATGATAACGCTCAGTGCCGCTATGTATTTCCCAAACAATATTGAGTCCTTCAGGGTACTTGTTGTGGATTTCGACGATATGTTTGGCATAAAGAATGCGGGGTTCTTTTCCGTTGGGGTTTTGGAAAGGAAGCTGAAGTCCAGAAGCGAGGCTGTCTTTCCGCATAATGACTGCATGGTGTTTGTTTCAGCCGAGCTGAAAACAAAGCAAGATGTACAAGAGCGTTATGATTTGCTTAAAACAATTTATAATCCGTCGGTATTTCGGTTTGGCGTAAGCGAAGAGTTTAGCAGTATTGAGGATGTGAGGGAGTACTACATGCAAGCGGTAGCCAGCATTGAACTTGGGATGGTTAAGAACAGCCGCCAAAAAGTGTTTTATTTCAGGGATTGCGCCCTTGGGTATATTTTGAAAAATGTTAGGGAAGAAGTCAGCCTGACAACACACTGCCATCCGATGGCGAAAACCCTTCACGATTTCGATGAAGCTAATGATACGGATTACCTTAAAACAATGGCTTGCTTATTCTCCAACAAAGGCAATTACGCAAAAACTGCCCTTGAACTTTATATGCACAGGAATACTCTGTCATATAGGCTGGACAGGATCAAGCAGATAGTGAACGTTGACGAGTTTGATTATGCTGAACAGCCGTACTTTCTGACGTCATGTCAAATTCTCGAATGGGGAGATTTGAACAAAATACAAGTCAAGAAGAAGGATTGCAAACCTGAAGATAAAACACAAGCCAAGAAGAAGGATTGCAAACCTGATGAAAAAACACAAGCAAAGAAAAAGGATTGCAAACCTGATGAAAAAACACAAGCAAAGAAAAAGGATAGCAAGCTAGAAGATAATACGAAAGGTAATTCGAATAAACTAAATAGGGTTACTGTTTTGTAAAAAGTGCATCAAAATTAAAAAATTTTTGTCATGTATTGCTGTTGATTATTCTCCCAGAATGGTGTAAATTAAAAATCGTGCATAGATGACCCATCTTCATAGTTGTCAAAACACATTTGGAGAGCAGCTTCTTTTTGTTTGCGAGGGCGATATCTCCCCATCATTTACCCTCACTATTGGAAAGGGACAGCCGATGCGAACCGCAGTGCTGTCCCTTCACATTTCATCTATATGGGCAAGTATGCCAGCCATACCAGTTATGCCAGCCATACCAGCTATGCCAGAGCTATGCCAGCTATGCCAGCTGTGCCAGAGCTATGCCAGCTATGCCAGCTGTGCCAGCTGTGCCAGCCATGCCAGCTGTGCCAGCTGTACCAGCTGTGCCAGCTGTACCAGCTGTGCCAGCAATGCCTGCTATAACAGCTCTATGCCTGCCTTCTGTTTTCCATGTACTCTTTCGTAAGGCCTACGACGACCTTGCTGAGCAATACCAGGGCGATCAGGTTCGGGATAGCCATCAGCCCGTTTAGCGTGTCAGCGACGTCCCAGACGAACTCCAAGCCGCCTATGGCACCAACTATTACCAACCCAGAGAAAACTATTTTATAGCACAGGTCTAAGGTCTTGTTATTCTTTGATAGGTAACCAAGGCACTGCTGCCCGTAGTACGACCAGCCTAAAATTGTTGACGCGGCAAAGCACGCAACTGCTATCGTGACAAAAATGCCGCCAAAGCTGCCAAAAGTACTCGAAAAAGCCGATATCGTGAGTGGTGCCCCGGAAAGGTCGCCTGTCCCGTACATACCAGAGCAAAGGATAACAAGTGCAGATATACTACAGATAATAATCGTGTCTACAAAGACTTCAAAAATACCCCACAAGCCCTGCTCTACCGGGTTTTCCGACCTTGATGCGGCGTGGGCTATTGGCGCTGAGCCAAGGCCCGCCTCGTTTGAGAAAACACCGCGCGCTATTCCGTACCTCATGCCCCGCATAATAACGTAGCCCATAATTCCGCCCCCCACTGATTGGAAGGAAAAAGCGTTGGTGAATATCGAGCCGAACACGCCCGGCAGTTTTCCCGCATTTATTGCCAGGAAAATAATGCCACCAATAAAATAGAAAACTGCCATGAACGGCACAAGTTTTTCTGTTACGGTAGCAATTCGCTTGATGCCACCAATGATGACTAGGGCGCACAGCAAGGCAATGACAATACCGGAAGCCAACGCCGGTATTTTAAATGTGCCTTCGATCGACGATGCTATTGCGTTGGCTTGGGTCATGTTGCCTATGCCAAATGTAGCCAGGGTGCCGAACACTGCGAAGACAACGGCAAGCCATTTCATCTTCAATCCTTTTTCGATGTAATACATTGGGCCTCCGTGATGTGTCCCGTCTGAGTCTGTTTCGCGGTATTTAAGGGCCAGAACAATTTCGGCGTACTTTGTCATCATGCCGAAAAAGCCCGACACCCACATCCAAAAGACCGCGCCGGGCCCACCAGCGACAATAGCCGTCGCAACACCAGCGATGTTGCCTGTGCCGACAGTGGAGGCAAGCGCTGTCGTCACAGCTTGAAAAGGCGTTATGTTGGCGTCGTCTTTTTCTGTTTTAGGCGTCTTTTTGAAAAGTTGACCGAATGTCTCTTTCCACCAGACACTAATTTTGGTGACCTGGAAAACCTTCAGCCAAACGGTGAAGAGTATACCTGTTCCTACAAGCAGAACCAGCATATACGGCCCCCATACGATGCCATTGATCGCACCGTTAACCTGCTTTAGAATGTCCATATTCTTCTCTCCCTTTTTTGAAATTTAGACCACTTGTGATTTGTAACTTGGACATAGTATAGCACATACAGAGTAAAATACAAAGGATTTTTCCAAACAATTTCATGCAATTGTGCATATTTTTAGGAGAATGAATTACTAAGAATTTTTGCAAGCAATTTCATACAATTATGCATGTAAATGGATGCTTTATGCTATAAATCAATCGTAATGCTCAAGCAATTAACGCCGAAGGTTAAGCGGTGGTCAACACTCTTCGCCGGGCTAACTGAAAGGTTCAGCTCAGTAATCTCCGATGGGTTCGGCCCCGCATTCTCTGATAGGTTCGGCCCCGCATAACATGCAAATGGGTTGTATTCGTCTCCCGCATAGCGGAAGCGTATAACAATGCCGCCGTCTATAAACAGGATGCGCACATTCAGCATCGCCGTGCGCCCTTTCAATCCATGTATCCGTATCAGCGACAGGGTATCTTTTATCATAAGCGCAATCAAGCCCGCCTGAGTTTGTTCTATGCCGTTGCTCATGCAAAAATCGGCGACATTGCGCGAGTTGCCGTCAATGCACCCTGTTTCGCCCATAATGGAAAACGAAGCCGCCATCCCCATCCGCTCAGCTTCGTCGTTTATAAGAAATGGCTTCGACAGGTTTGGGAAGTGGCGGGCAGCTACAAGGCTGTACAGGACAGCCGCACCGGAAGTGAGGGCTGAACATAGCCACAAAGAATGCCAAACGCCCTCTGCGCCCATCATGCCGGACAGCAGATAAGCCGGGATTACCAGGAAAACCATTCTCCTGCCGATGCTGAGCATGGTCGAAGCCATGTGCCTACCCAAAGTATTGTAAATGTGGATAAATGTATTGGTGAATACGTCGAATATGGCGCAAAGCGACAGCGCGAACATTACTGGCTTCATAACCGCGAGCGCCTCAGGGGAGCCTAACCCAAAGCCAGCAGATATCGGCCCGGTAAAAACGACGTTGCCGATGCTTATGGCGGCAGTCATTGAAAGCCCATAGGCGAGGGAGGTATTAACTATGCATTTGACGCCGGCTGAATCCCGCTCGGCATTCATAACCCCCGCTAACTGCACAGACGCAACGGAGCTACCAAGAGTGGCGGCGACATACAGGCTAAAAAGCGAGCAATACGCGGTGAAGCTTGACAGAGCAAGGTGGCCATAATTTGTTACCAGCATCGCGTTTATGATCACGCCGTTAATTATTGAACAGACCTCCCCGGTTGCTCCTGTTAAGCCATTTTTGAAGACCCTCAGGCTTATCCGAATCAACTCAATTGCATTTACCCTGGCAAACCCCAGCACTTTTGCCTTGAATGCCGTTAGGCACAGCATTGCAATACAAATAGCCACGTAGCTTGTGCAGGCTCCAGCCGCTATGGCGAATAAGCCCGCGCCCGCCCACTTGACAAGCGCGTATGTTATGCCAAAGGCGCAAAGCGGCGTTATAGCCGTTACTGCTGTAAGCGTCTTGAGGTAACCGTCGAACTTCAATAGGGCATAGCCAATGAACACGGAGGAAATGAAAAAGCCGCAAACCATGAATACTGCCGCATAGGCGCGTGCGCCATCGTGGGCTTCCACAGGGATTTTTAACGCTGTGAGAATATTGTCCAAAAACAAAAAGCCCGGGACTGCGACAGCCGCACAAACCAGAAAGTTGCCCGCATAGGCCGCTGTAACTATTTTTTTCGCGCCAGCGAAGTCATTGTTGCCAATATGTTTCGAACAAAGCGCGGCGCAACCAACTTCATAGAGGCTCCCCAAGGCAATGTAGAAAAACGAAAAAGGAATCAGAAGCCCCACAATGCCAAGCGCATCAGGGCCAAGCATATTGCCTGCCAGAAAAGAGCTAATGAAAAAAGAGGAATTCCTCAAAAAAATCGTTATTACCGTCGATATGTAGAATTTTTTGTATAGCCTGCGTACAAATGGGCCGCTGCCGTTCAAAGTTTTATCTCCCAACACCCTCATTATTTCATCCTTCACCCGACAATAGTCTATCACCTCTCTTTCGAATTGCCAATACAGGTCACAACCTCTCCACAAGAACCCTAAGCATGAACCCTAAACAAGAACCGTCCCTGCATTCACAAATACCCGACCGTAGGGGCGGATTCAATATCCGCCCGTACTGGAATAACCAAGGTTCTTGCGTTCAGGCACCCGTGAACTGTAACGTCTACAGGGGGAACACAGGGGGACGGTTCTCTTGGAACACAGGGGGACGGTTCTCTTGTGTTAGGATTCACAACACAAGAGAACCGTCCCCCTGTGTTCCAACACAAGAGAACCGTCCCCCTGTGTTCGGGCGGGCGGATATTGAATCCGCCCCTACGCCTGGGGCAATTTGTGGTGACAGACTGTATTCGAGGTGATAGTATTATGTCATTCGGAAATTGATTTTCGGGGGGGCATTTGTGAATTGTGATGGGAAGCGACTGAGGGAAAGGGACGAAGGGCGATGACACTGAGCCGTGTAATAAGTGCTGAGGATTCTCAGAAAACTGTGCTGAATATATTGAAAAGCCGCTTCTTCGTTTCTACAAGGCTGTTGAGGCGCTTGAAGGCTGAAAACATGATTGTCGTAAATGGCTCCATCGTGCGCGTTGACCACAGGTTGTCTGAAAACGATGTCTTGTCAATTGATATTGAATGCGCGAATAGCCCGCCCCAAACTATCCTTCCCGAGGATATTAGCCTTGATGTCATCTATGAGGATAACTGTATAATTGCTGTTAACAAGCCGCCTGGAATGGTTGTACATCCTACAGGCACCCACATTACAGGCACTGTAGCGAATGCATTGGCATATAGGTTCTTAGACAGAGCCGCCGGGGTCAGCAGACAACCAGTTCTGGGATCCGGTGCGAATGCTGGCACGAATGCTGACATGAAAGCCGGCGCGAATGTTAACACGGATGCCGATACGAATGCTGGCGCGAATGCTGGCACGAATGCTAGCGCGAATGCTGACACGAATGCTGGCGCGAATGTAGGTGTGAATACCGGTACGAATGCTGGCATGGATACGGACAGGCATTCCTGGTTTAGCTGTGGCATACACCCTGTCAGTAGGCTTGATCGCGACACTTCCGGGGTGGTGCTTTTCGCAAAGAATAGCCACATAGCACATATGTTTCATAATATGCATAGAAATCACGAGATAAAAAAAGAGTACGTAGGAATTGTCGAAGGGGTGCCTGAGCCGGCAAATGGCGAAATAAACCTGCCAATTGAACGGGAACCCGGAAGCATCATGCTAAGGAAAGTATCTGATGCGGGGAAGACGTCGCAGACCCTGTACAAAACCGTAGACGTAAACAAGGCAGGTACCGAGGCCCATATGCTCTTTTATCCGGTTACAGGAAGAACCCATCAAATCAGATTACATGCAAGGGAGATTGGATGCCCTCTGATTTCTGACGATTTATATGGCACAGGAAAACGGCCCGACATTATTTCTAGGCACGCGCTCCACTCCTTTAGAACACTATTCCCGCACCCCCTGACACTTGAACCGATCATTGTAAGTGCCCCGATTCCGGCGGATATGCAAGACGCCGCAAAAAAACTTGGCTTGAACCAGCCAATTATGTGTACCGACAATTATGAGTGCAGCTAACAATGAGTGCCACTAACAATGAGCGCCGCTAACAATGAGCGCCACTAACAATGAACGCCGCTAACGATGAATGCCGCTAACAATGAGCGCCACTAACAATGAACGCCGCTAACAATGAGCGCCACTAACAATGAACGCCGCTAACGATGAACGCCGCTAACGATGAACGCCGCTAACGATGAACGCCGCTAACAATGAACGCTGCTAACCATGAGCGCCGCTAGTTAAAAGCTCTACCTCGTTTGCTTTTATTGCTTTGATTATGTCAAATATATCATTCGCTTTCTTTCGCAGCTTTATACCGCTGTAACGCTTAATGCCCGCATTATGCGAATCGCTGCCTGCTTGCATTGGCAAATTGTGGAATTCGGCGAACTCCAGTGCCAGCCTATTTGCTTTGTCAGTGTCCATAGCATTGTATGCTTCAATCCCGTCAATTAGGTGATGGTCTACAGGAAATTTGTGTTCGATGTACCACGAATCACGGTATGGGTGCGCTTGCGCTAAATAGCCGCCGTTTTCGCGTATCAAACGGCTGTAGTCTTCGATATTTAATTTGTCAAGGTTGGGATTCGATAACAAAAATCCTATATCTAAGCCGTAGGTAAGCAAATCGGAGCCTTTGATGGTGAATTCCCACCCAAGGTAAACATCAAGGCCAACTTTGTCGCCCTCCTCTTTTGCCTTGCTATAACCCGCAACAATGCGCCCCATTTTTTCCTCCCAAGGCAACCTAAATGGGCATGTCGAATTGCCGTTAAGAAAATGGTCGGTAACAATTATTCCGGTGTACCCCATTTTTTTGTACGCACAAACCTGTTCAGCCGCCGTGCTGACTGCGCACCCGCTAACTTCTGAGGTATGCATGTGCGTTTCATACAAGTATTCCATATATTCTCCAGGCATTACATGCCGCCGCTCATATGCCCGTGGCCACCGTGGCCCCCGTGGCCCGGGCGTGGCCCGCCGAGAAACTCGCTGCCGGTAATCCCTTTTGCAATGCGTTGTTTTTCTATCAGGTTGCTTAAAAACCGGCGAACCTTTTCCGAGTGCTTTATATTTTTTAGCTCCAATGTCGGTTCAGTCTTGTCCGTGCTGACAAGCGTTACGGTTCCGACGCCAAATATCTTTTGCCATAGGGATTGGACAAGCCGGATATCCATAATCCTGTAAACCATTACTTCGTCTGTAACCGTTTTTAGAAAGCCGTGCCGCACTATAATCCTTTCATTGCTCACCTGATACTTGGTGAAGCTTAATGGTAGACCTAGACGCCGTCTACGTTCTTTCCAAAGGTACTCTTCGCTTTCGATCACAAGTTTTTTTCCCATTGTCTTCCCTCCTCGAAACTGTCCTGCCAATAATAATATCATGACGCAGTCCCCAGCCGCAAGCCAGTAGGGGCGGATTCAATATCCGCCCGCATTAGCAAGAATACCCGCCCGTATGAGACGAATACCCTTCCGCATGGGACAAATATCTGCCCGCATTGAACCGTAGGGGCTTCGGGGTAGGCGGCAATCGGGTTCGAAATTTTTGTGATATGTTATTAAATTATTAAAATATTTAGACATTAATTTTACATTTGGAGTATTGCATAAATTTTTAGATTGTGGCATAATGTTTATGTCAATTTTAGATTATATATGTCGGCATTATTCGTCAAAAGTTGGAGGTTCTTTTGGTTCATGAGGGGCGTTCGCGACGTGGTTTTCTTCGTCGTATTGATTATCATTATGGTTGTATGCGCAATAATTGCGTTTGTTTTACCAAAGAAATTGGGCGGAGCTCGGAATGTCATTAAGCGCACTGCGCTGGTAGCATTTGTTGTGATTTTGGGTTTCCTGTTGTTCTGTATTGTTTTTGAGGTATTATTTAACCTGTATTACCCGATTCTGTTTTGATAAGGGAACGTTTTGTACCAAATAGGGCGATGGCGCATCACAAGAAGCAAGAGATCAAGGCTTTTCCGTGGGGTTCGTTGGCCTCGCGTTAAGCGTAGCATGGTTTCTCCAAAAGCTTAGCCGCCCATGCTCCACTTTTCGGATCTGTTCGCTGCCTACAAGGCAACGGGCAGGGCTGGCGGGCGGTAGGCATGCCGCCCGAAAAAAGTGGACATCCAGGGCTGCTAAGCGGAGCAAACCTGTACGGTATAGAAGAAGGTGGTTTGAGTAAGAAAAAATATATAGACATAGGGGTCTGTCAATAGTAAGTTGGCAGAGTTGCTACAGTGAGTTGGTAGAGCCAATTATAGTAAGCTGGCAGAGTTGCTATAGTAAGTTGGCAGAACTGATATAGGTTTTTCCGACAGACCCTAAGAGGGGGTGATAGACGAATCCTAAAAGAATAATACGGAATTTATCCATTTTTTAAGGTTTTAAGCATACATATGAAAGCGGTTCCCGTCGGGGGGGGCGGTTGCCGTAACTAGAAGACAACAAGGAATTATGAACGTGTAACCATCGGCTACCATCGGTTAACAATTGGTTTCCAACCAGCTGCCATCGGTTAACAATTGGTTTCCAACTAGCTACCATCGGTCAGCAATTGGTCTCTTACCAGCTGCCATCGGTTAGCAATTGGACTCTTACCAGCTGCCATCGGTCAGCAATTGGTCTCCAACCAGCTACTGTCGGTTGCCATAGTTTAGCCATCGGACAACCATTGGTTGCATACGAACACTACACAAATATTTACTACAACAAGGAGAACCACAATGAAGAAGTCTAATACAAAAACAATTGCATTGTTGCTGGCGTTAACAATGCTGGTATTTACTATCCCAGCCGCTTCTCATTTTGCAGAAACTGTGCCGTTAAGCGAAGCGGCTGAAAGCGTCACCAGTGAACTATCATTGGAAGGCGCCGAGATTGTTAGCCAACGAATTGAAGGTTATGTCGACAACAGCAACGACAATATCCGCGTGATGTTGGAAGATATTAAGAAATCGAAAGCAAGTGGGCGTTCGCCTAGCGCGCTTTCGACAGAGGACCAGCCCAAGGCCGACATAGTGTTCCTAATTGACACTACCGGTTCTATGGGCCCATATATTCAAAGGGTGAAAGACAGCATAGCGGAATTTGTCACATATCTTGGCGAATCCGTTGACATGCGTATCGGCATCATTGAATACCAGGATATTACATACGACGGGATAGACTCCACAAAGGTTTGGAAGCATAATTATTCCACATGGCATTATAATTCTGAGGACGCTATAGAGACGCTCACGAAGTTAGTGACCGGCGACGGCGGTGATATCGCTGAAACCCCGCTTGACGCGTTTGGTTATTTGTTTGTGGCTCAAGAAGTCCAGTGGAGGTCGGATGCATACAAGTTTGCGTTCTTGCTCACTGATGCCAATTACAAGATAAATAACAGGCACGGGTACACAAGTTTGGAAGAGGTAGTACAGGATTTAGAGGAAAACAATATTTACACATCTGTCGTCACGAGGAGTGGCTATGATTCTTATTATGGTTCATTATGGCTGAGGACCGGCGGCATTTGGGCTGACATAGACAGCCCGTCCTATTCTCAAGCCCTCAAGGATTTTGCGGATTCTATAATTGGCGTGACGTTGCAGGCGAAAAAAGCCATTTACGTGCTTCCCACGTACTTGGGAGCCGAGCTCTACAGCGCGGCGTCTCCAACGCCTGGCTTACTCTGGCCAGATGTTCAATCTGACCCGGTTTTAGGCTGGGTGCAAAATGAGCACGAACAGCTTGTAAACACGAATGCAAATGGCAGCGGGGAAGTGGCGCACGCTTATGGGAAAGACATCGTGGCAGGCGGTTTGGACGATTTCGGGTCGCAAGACATTTACACGTATCTGGTCAACAGGCTCAAAACCGAGTTTGATGCTGAAAACGGCGGCGATTACGATGTAAAGTTCTTCCCATATAACTGGCTCGGCGACATAAACCAGGCTGTGGACCTGCTTGATGCAGATTCATCGCGGTATGACAAAATATCCATTGTCACCCACGGCACAGGCGGGCTTGTGGCGTCGGCTTATGTGTCCAGGAGCCGCGAAAACCGCTTGAAAGTCGAGAAGCTGGTTTTGATTGCCCCGTCACTCTTTGGCACTTACGCATCCCTATTCCCGCTTGAGCGCGGCGATACGACTAAGAGCCTTTCGCTGACTGATTTTTCATCCAACAACAACTGGTTCAGAAGGGTCGCGAAGAATTCACCGACGATGTATCAATCGTTGCCAAATTACGAATACTTTGATACGACGCGGGCGTTGGATTTGAGAACCGCTAAGACCCTCTTTACAGAAACTTGGACTAACAATGCGAATTGGAGCGAGTTATATGCGACGCTGAACAACAGTGTTAATATTAACGCGGATCTGCTGTCTGGCAGCGGCAACCCAAGAAGCCACAAAAACTTCCGCGAACAGGTTCTGCTAGGCGAAGACGCGTCGGTTATTGACAACCTGCGCATGGTTGACACGACAGTTATCGGAACTAGGTATGGGCACTCGACGCCGAAAACGGCTCAGTATGATATCGAAGGGGGCTACAGCAACGCTAAGCTTATCGACATAAAATACGACATGGCCGGCGACGGGACGGTATTTAGCACAAGCCTTGGGCTTACACTGGATAGTTCATACGCTGTGTTGTCAAGTTTGTTGGACGCTATTACTTATAGCGGCACTGGCGCACCCAACCACACCGAATTGGTAAGGCATAGCAATGTTATTGACAATGTTGTCAGTCTGATAAATGCTGCGGCAGGCACAAGCGGCGGCGGCACTGGCGGCGGTGGCACTGGCGGTGGCGGCACCGGTGGTGGCACTGGTGGCGGCGGCACTGGCGGCGGTACTGGCGGCGGTGGCATTATTGTGATGGCAGCTGGTGAGAGCGGCTCAGTCTCGGCTCTCGCAGATGAAGATGGCATGGAGCCATATGTGAAGCTTCGCGTTGAAAGCGCAAAAGACATCATCATAAGAATATATGACTTTGAGGACAAGCTTGTCGCGGAAAGCAGTTCGGCATTGACGACTGGTTTTGACGGTAGCACATTTATCTGCGACCAGTTCGGCGACGGCGGCGAAACATTGACGAGCATCTACATGCCAAAAGCAGGCTACAAAGTGAGGTTCTACCATGGGACTGCGCCTGACGTTGAAGTTCAGCTTGTAGTTGGGGTTCATATGCTTACCGAAGAGGGCGATTATCTGACCAGCGGTATTTATGTCGTTGACAAAACCCTTGCGGGCGGCGAGTTGCTTACGCTCGACATGATAGGCGGCGTAACAACTAGCAATTTCTATCTGTTGGCTTCCGCCACGGATTACCCGTCACTATTAATAGTCGATCAGGAGATTTATTTGGTAGACTGGAGCATAAACCTTACCGGACTTACGTTGGACGACGGAGTGGTTGTCCTGAACAACGTTGGAGACACGGCGGTTATTGGTATAACGGGAGAGATTCCGAGGGAAAAGATACAATGGCATTCCTCTGACCCATCTGTTGTATCTGTCACAGGCGGCACGGTAACGGCAGTAAGCCATGGGACGGCGGTTATATCGGCGTCCGCGGCAGACGGCAGTTTCGTCGTCAGAACAGCCAGAGTAAAGGTGTTTTTGGCTCCTTTGACTGTAAGGTTTGAAGATATGTACATATTCCTTGGCGAAAGGCAAGTAATAAAGCCAGAGTTCAATTCAAGTAGTGTTACAGAAGTGGATGTTGTCTACACATTTGACTCCGACATCATTGAAATCGAAGATGGTGTGGTCCTCGGCGTTAAGCTCGGCGAAGTTGTGGTAACGGGTACTGCTTTTGGCGGCATAAGCAGCACATTTAAGGTGGGCGTGTACGATGGCGTCGACGTGCCTGTTTCGTCCGTTACTATTGCCCCCGACAAGGCTGAGATAGGTATAGGCGAAGAATTTACATTTACCGCAACTATCTCACCATCCAACGCGACAAACAATGCAATCATATGGAATATTGACACCATCTCGCCATTTGCAATAGTCGAAGCTAACAATACGACTTGCAAGGTAATAGGCGTTAGTGCAGGGGTCGGCAACCTGGCGGTCGTAAGCCAAGACGGCGGATTTGTTTCCATAGCGGAAATTACCGTCGCCGAAGCAAAACTCAATATCCCAATATTTAGGGGCGCAGACGGCGGTATTCTGACAGCGCTGACGTCGGACGAATTGAACGTTTCCATGCTTTATGAGAACGAAGGCGCGGCACCCGTTTCGCTGACAATGTTCGTCGCGGTCTATACCAGGGATGGCAGGCTTGTGCATACCGGGTTGGATTCGTTAACAGTTGCCCCCTCGGCGACGGTGTCATTCGAAGTGGAATTGAGTATGCCTGAAAACGTAGACGGGCTGTATGCAAAGAACGGTTATACCGCGACGGTATTCCTGTGGGATACCAATTCGTACGCTCCGGAATTGGAAGAGTATGTTTTTCCGTAAATAGCGGGCTAAGCCGTTAATACAAGTTTCCTAATTAGTGGGTTAGGCTGCTAACGAACGCGTGTATGCGCATGGACACGAGTGGTGTGGGTATGCGCACAGACACAAGAGATACACGGGTACGCGTGCGATGCACGCAAGATGCACGAGTGCACACGTGATGTATGCGTGACGCACGGGTACGCATGTGATGAGGGTAATGTATGAGGCTTGTTCAGCGGGTGACTAATTGCCTGCCTTGCTGAACGAGCCTATTTTTTCGCTACGGCGTACAGACAGCTAAAATAAATCGTCATTGCGAACAAAGAGAAGCAATCCAGCACTTGGGCTCAAGCCATTAGGATTCTTTCTGCGTTTCCGCCTAAAATGGCGTTTTTTTCTTCTTCTGAGAGGGGCATGGACCTTAATTGTTCAATTTCGGTTTGTGCATTGCTCCAAGGCGCGTCTGAGCCGAACAAAATCCTGTCTGCCCCGTGTTTTTTTACGATTCTTAAAAACTGGTCGTGAGGGAAGAAATCAAACCCCATTGAAGTATCGAGGTATATGCCGCTGCCAGCCAAATAGGTTTCTACATCGTCCCACTGGTCATGCCCGCCTAGATGCGCCACAATGATAACCCCGCCTTGCATTTCTTTGATTATATGCAAAAATTGCTTAGGGTTACTTTTAAATGGTGGTTTAAACCCTGGATCAAACCCGCCATGATGCAAGAGCATTAGCCCCTTGCTAAGGGCGTAATCGTAAATCCTCAACATCCATCCGTCGTCAACAATAAAATCCTGATATTCCGCATGGAACTTTAACCCTTTCAACCCCAACCCCACCACAAAATCGATGTCCCTTTTGTAATCGCTGGTATGCGGGTAGATGCCGCCAAAACAGACCAACCTGTCAGATTGAATGCTTGCGGCCCACTCGTTCGTACTCTTCAACTGCGATTGTTTCGTGACGACAGGCTGGACAACAGAAATATCTATCCCCCAGCTATCCATGTTCTTCAACAGCCCGGCGACAGTGCCGTCGCTTACCAAAGGGTAAATATTGTCTACATTTGAGCTTAACACGTGAAGCGCTTTTGGCGCCAGCTCATCCGGAAATACATGTGTATGGATGTCAATATGCATAGAGTATACCTATTAACCATTCTTTAAGTATGTGAAACATCAAAAAACACAATTAAAAGTCTAAAACTAATCCTGTGACATTGGATCAATGGCGATCGGGAATTCTCCAGTGAAGCAGGCGTCGCAGAAACTGCAGTCGGCGCCCTCCGCAATCTTGCCAAGGCTGTTGACATTTAGAAAAGCCAAGCTGTCAGCCCCAATAAGGTTTCTCATTTCGTCCGTTGAATTGCTGCAAGCAATGAGTTCCTTTCTTGTTGGAATGTCCGTCCCAAAAAAGCACTGCCATTGAAATGGCGGCGAGGACACCCTGACATGAACCTCGGCAGCCCCGGCTTCGCGTAGCAGTTTAACAATCCTTGCGCAGGTTGTGCCTCTGACAATGGAGTCGTCCACCATTATGACTTTTTTGCCGTCTATGGTACTCTTGAGCGGGTTGAGTTTGATTCTGACCGCGCTTTC
>Ga0099364_10001824_pt1 | contig 34518 bp, 26 predicted proteins | sample TergutTh196P3_FD_73070 | JGI IMG/M metagenome (GOLD analysis project Ga0099364, IMG submission 73070) | Microcerotermes parvus P3 segment gut microbial communities from Pointe-Noire, Republic of the Congo - Th196 P3 | ecosystem: Host-associated > Arthropoda: Insects > Digestive system > Gut ... | reverse complement strand
CAACGCCTGTTTTACGATTGATGGGATCTGTCTGCCAAAAGTTCCCCTTGGCGCCATTTTATAAATATAATAAATCCCTACAGCGCCCTGGTTTAGGCTTGTAGCCGCGCAAAGTCCGGCAGCCCCCCAAATTGGAGCAAAAAGCCAGTCAAGGAAAACATTAAGACAGACGCTGACGTAACTTACTGTTAGTATTAATCTCAACCTTGAGGTGGCAACGCCAAAATAACTCATGATAGTAGTCCAAACCGAAAACGGAGTAACCGCAGCTAAAATTGCAAAACATGGCGCTGTAAGTGAAATGGCGCGTTCATCAAAAGCTCCATACCCAAAAATCAGCTTTATTATAGGAAATGATAAAACAGAAGCAACGCTTGCCAAAGGTAGCATATAAGCCCATCCTATAGCAAGAGATTTATTCAGCGACTCCTCTAATAACGCCTTATCTTCGGATACTCTGCTTGAATACGTCAAATACATTTGCGAAGCTAATCCGAGAAAAATCATCATTATTGAAGCTATTTGCGAGGCGTAGCTTATAGCGGAGACGTTACCGGCTTCAAGTCCGGCTGCAAACCAGCGGTCAGCCACTGTATAAAACGTATTCGCGCCAAGTATCCCTATACACATAACGGCATCTTTCGCCGTCTTTTTCAAAATTTCTGCCGGAATTGAAGTATTCGGTTTCAAAGGGATATCGCGAAGCAGATATAAAGTAATCATGGAGATTATTATGTTTACTGCCGAAAGCGACAGGGCAACCGAGTATTCGCCCATAAATGGTATTAATATAATAAGAATCAGTAACCCGGCGGGAGAAGCTATCGCATTCATGATATTAATTAAGGAGTATATCTTTTTGTAATTAGCCCAAATACCTAACAGCGCTGAAATAAGCTGAACATATCCCATAGGTAAAAGCAATAGAAGCATGTTTTTGGCTACTCCAGCGCGCTTGCTATCCAGAGTGGAGGCAAAAAGCCATATGCATTCTGAAGGGAAAATCATTACGACAACTGCCGCCAATCCTCCGCAAACCAAAACAAAACGGATAACATAAGCATAAAAGGAACGCGCCGCAGCATCATCACTAGTAGATAGTTTCATTAGATTTGGCAAGACTGCCGTTTGGACAATAGACACCGCAAGCCCCATGATAAGAGACACCGCGCCGCTTGCTATGTAATACGCGTCAATACCAGCTGACGCTCCAAATAGATAAGCAATCAGAACTAATCTGACATATCCAATTGGTTTTGTTAACATTGTGGCTATTGTCGAAACGATAACGCTTGCGCGTGGGGATAAAACCTTTATTTTCCCAACTAATGCGCGAAGTTTTTGCAAATCAACCACCTCGTGGCGTATATTAACACATATTGCATGATATAATAAATACACCAAGTTGAAATCAAATGATTACGACTTGGTAGAACAACCTCCGAGCTTGTACTTCCTAAAGGAAGCTTGGAACGTTCCTATGGAATACAAGCCGATAGGGTCAGAAAAGGAAACTATCTGGCCTCCCGTTGGCAAGGAGGAAAGGACGCGCGCAAAAAAATCTCTTATTATAAATAAGAAGAGTTTTTTATTTTTGTCGTTGATCACCCTCTTTGCTAAATTGCGCAAGGAGGTTTTTTTTGTTTTCAATAATAATAGAAAGGATGACTCACATGTTCAAGAAATTACTTTTGAAAGCAATGATTATAATGGTTTTAATCATTGTAGCAAGCATGGTTACTTCAGCGACTCTTTCCACGCTACGGATGGCTACCACAACAAGCACTGATAATACAGGACTTCTTGATTATCTAGCGCCCTTTGTGGCAGAACAGCTTGGTATTGACCTGCAATGGGTGTCCGTCGGCTCTGGGGCGGCAATCAGACATGGAGAAAATGGAGACGTCGATATCATATTGACGCATGACCCCGCTGCGGAGGATGAGTTTGAAAAAAGCGGGGCGGGAGTATATCGCAAGTATGTCATGTATAACGATTACGTTCTCATAGGACCAAAAGATGATCCAGCGGGAATAAAAGGACTATCAACCGCAGACGCTTTCAAGAAAATAGCGGAGTCGAATTCTGTATTCGCAAGTCGCGCGGACAAATCAGGTACGCACAGCTCCGAACTCGCACAATGGGCACACGCCGGAATGCAGATTCCCGATAAAGAGCAATGGTATCTTGCCACAGGACAGGGAATGCTCCAGACTATTATCATCGCAGCGGAAAGAAATGGATATACCCTTACCGACAGAGGAACTTACATAACTTACGAATCAAAAGGCGACCCCGAGCTTTTAATCCTTGTTGAAGGAGACGATTCGCTCCGGAACCAATACAGCGTTATGGCGGTGAATCCAGAAAAACACCCTGGGACCAATTATGAACTTGCCAAAAAGTATATTGACTGGATAATATCTCCTGAGGCGCAAACCTTAATTGCAAAATTTACGCTTCAAGACAAGCAGCTTTTCTTCCCAAACGCCGCAGAGAAAAATAAGTAATAATGGCTAAATGTGGACATACAACCCAACTTTCGTTGTGCATAGTAGGGGCGGCAACCTGCCGCCCGTTGTTGTCTGTCTTTGTAATAGGTGAAAGTCAGTGGATTTTATTTATAATGGCGTTCAACAAGCCATAGATTTAATATTTGCAGGAGACGAGGCTATATTAAGCGCGGTAAAACTCACGCTTGAGCTTACTGCGCTGTCAATGTGCATATCGCTTCTTATTGGTCTGCCGCTGGGTTTCATCCTTGGCTATTTTAATTTCCCAACAAAGCGTATATTACGAACTATCGTCGATACCTGTCTTTCACTTCCAACAGTTGTAGTTGGACTATTGGTTTACGCATTTATATCGAACGCCGGTCCGTTAGGGCATTATAAGCTGCTGTTTACCCTTCCCGGAATAGCTATCGGACAGACTATACTTTCTCTTCCTATTATAATAGCGCTCACCGCAAACGCTGTTGAATCGCTTGATAAAAGGCTGCGCCTCACTTTGTTGACTCTTGGCGCCGGAGGTTTTTCCGCTGCCGTTACTACGCTGTGGGAAGCGCGATATCAAGTCATATCAGCGGCGGTAACCGCATGCGGAAGAATAACTGCGGAAGTCGGCGTATCAATGATGCTTGGCGGAAACATAAAATGGCGGACGCGTACAATAACGACCGCGATAACCCTGGAAACCAACAAAGGTGAATTTGCGGCGGGAATAGCGCTTGGCGTGATACTTCTTTTAATGGCGTTTACCCTTAACGCTATATTAGCTTTTGCGAAAAGACGCGACTGACAGGCATGATATACGAACTTGAAAACCTGCTTTGTTTTTATAAGGATAGGCTGGCGCTTGAAATTCCGCGCCTCGCCATAGAACGCGGAAGTACCGTCGGACTGGTTGGACGCAACGGAGGCGGCAAAAGTACGTTGCTTAAAGTTCTCAGTTTTTTACAGCCTTACGAGGGAATTTTAAAATTCTCCGGCTTAACAAATCCAGGAAAAAATGAAAAACGTAAAGCAACGTTGCTTTTGCAAGAGCCATTCTTACTGCGCAGAAGCGTGTTTGAAAACGTCGCCTACGGGCTTCGTTTAAGACGCGCATCGACGCGCGAAATCAAAGATAGAACTGACGAGGCTCTGGCAAGCGTTGGGCTTGAACCGGAGTATTTTGCTCACCGACAGTGGTACGCATTATCAGGGGGCGAATCTCAAAGAGTGGCTCTCGCTTCAAGATTAGTCCTCCAACCTGAGGTTTTGCTGCTTGACGAACCAACGGCAAACATCGACGAAGATAGTTCCATACTTATAAGTAATGTTTTGTTGAAAGCAAAAGAGAAAGGAACAACAATAGTAATTGCCTCTCACGATATCACATGGCTTAACGAATTGATCAATTCAGACAAAGATAAAATCTTGACCTTGCGAGGGGGAAAAATATCGACTTAACCCCGCATGAACTATGTTCACCAAGCAGAATGAACCCGATTTCCAACGAGCAAGCTTACACGCTCACGAGAGCCGCCGGTTGGCTGGAAAACTATAAAACAATCTATATATAGGAAGAATATACAAAAAAACAGCGAAAGGAATACAGCCTACTCCCACTGAAAGAATTATCATTGGCGCCGCAATGGCTATGTTCCATGGAATAAGCGCGGCGACCACCGCGCAACTATCCTCTATATCAAGAGCCAGCGAACTATTACTCATTCCTTTTTCAATGTATATACCGCGCATTATTTGATTAGTCAGAATTATACTTAGAGTCTGCGTACAGCCAAAAGCCGACGTAAACAAAGCAGTCATAAGAGTCACAGGATAAAGAGCAATTTTACGGCTTAATAACGCAAAAAAACTTATGACATCCTTTAAAGCTCCCGTACCTTCGAATATGCCGGAATAACCCGATGATATCAGCACAATACACATCGTGCTTAACATTGAGGCTAAACCTCCGCCTGATATTATGCCCGCAAACTGGGCTGAAGATTTTAGTTCATATCCTGTCAGCATATAAGTAAAAAGTTCATATATTCCGACTCCCTGAACAAGAACAGCTATTAGAATTCCGGTTAAAATGCTTATAAACATTGAGATAAGGACTTTAAACCTTAGAAGGGACAGAATAATTATCATCAATGCAGGCATCAACGTGATTATCCCTATGTTGTAACTCTCGGGAATCTCTTTAAGAAAATAGCTTTCTGTTTTATCCATACCCCAATAAACTGAAAGGGTCAAATAAATCACTGTGGATATTATTATCGGCGCCAACGCAGACAAGAGCATGTTTTTAATATTATCCAACAAATCAGTTTTTGTTAAAACGGCGACCAGATTAGCGCTTGAGGAGGTTGGCGCGGAGCGGTCGCCAAAATATATCCCCGAAATGATAGCTCCAGCCGTCAAGCTCGCGTCAGCTCCGCCGCTTCTTGCCATTATCATCAGAACTGTTCCAATAGTGGCTGCAGATCCTATGCTTGAACCTATAAGCAGCGAGACAAGGCAAGATAATAAAAATGCAAACAGGACAAAAAAACGCGCGTCAATAAAAGATACGCCGTAATAAACTAAAAATGGAATCGTTCCACACGCTCTCCAAATCGCGGTAAGCATTCCAAGCATAATAAACACGCGCAGGATTATAACTACCCTCGCCATTCCCTTACCTATCATTTTTGCAACGCTTATAGGAGAAAATCCTCTCGCGATTCCCATAATCGAAAAACATAATAAACCTAACGACAGCGGGAACAGTATATGGATTCCATTATAAAGACTAAGTATCAACGTTGATAAAAAAAACGCGCATGACAGAATAAAATCCAATTCAACATCTCCAATTCAGTGCGTATAAATAGCTGACATGTAATTATACATCAGAAAAACCCATTATACTTTCGAATAATTATCATGCGGTAACGTATTACAAAACATTGTATTATAGGGTGTTATGATAGAATAGCTATTACTCGCATTTTTACATACTGGCTCTTAGTAAAAGGTTGGTTATTAAATGGAAAAAAACACTGATTGCATTGGTTTTAAGGCAATAGCGATTTACGCTGAAAACGGGTTTACAGTGGATTCGGCGCCAATTGAAAAAAAAGACGACGAGCAACATCAAGCCGCGTTTTATGCGGACTTCATAAAAAACCCGCATCACGCGCTCTATACCTACGCTTTTTCCAACAAGAGCGGTTACGACGCGTCCGTTCAGTTTTTAATGGAAATTGCTCGTAGCGTCATTAGAGATATTTCCCGAAGTCCTGACACAGATATTTCCCGCGTCGCGCCCACTCCTCCGAAAGAGGGGTTATTAACGCTTTTGCGAGGAGTCCCATACGTGATCGGGTGCGAATTCGTCAGCGTAAATTGGTTGGACCAAGTGTATTCTGATATAGCCCTTGTATTCAACCGCGAGTTTGCCGAATTTCAAGGAACAGCAGAAGAATATTTCAAATCGAAAAACTCGGGGATGAATGTTGCCGGGCGCGTATTTTTCCATCTTGTGGAGCATAAGGACGAAAAACACCCTTTTGCTTTTTTAGCAACATATTCCGACGGCAAGAAGGACAATGTCAAACATGTACCTTTAAAAAACGCCCTCGAATCGGGCAATAACATGGAAAACATACAGGAAAAGCTTGTAAAACTGCTTTCCGCAGTTAGCCGCGTTGCTGACAAGAGCGCGTTCATTTCAGAGCTGATTGAGAGCGGGGAATTATTTTCACCCCTCCGGTTTACATCGGACGAGGCATATACGTTTTTAAGAGAAACACCGGTTTATGAAGAATGTGGAGTAATATGCCGAATCCCCAATTTTTGGAAAAAGAAGACTAACGCGCGTTTAAAGGTCCGCATCGACAGCAAAGATAAGTCCGTTGTGGGATTGGAAACGCTAATGTCATTCAATCCTTCTATATATTTAGGCGACCTGGAGTTCACCCGCGACGAAATTGCGGAATTAATTGGCGAGACTAACGGGCTTGCGTTCCTCAAAGGTAAATGGGTAGAGATTGATCCGGAAAAACTCAAGAGCCTGCTGAAAGCTTTTGACGAGATTGACGAAAGAAACATATCGCTTGCTGAAGCTATACGTATGCAGTCCGGAATGGCGCCTGTCATTGAAACGATTGAGGAAAACCAAATTGAGGTTACAAATGGAGAATGGTTGGACGCGTTAAAAATTAAAATGATAGACCCCGACAAAATTGCCGGAGGAAGCGTAGGCGGCGGCTTCTGCGGAGACTTGCGCGGATATCAGGTCACGGGGTTCAATTGGTTGAATTTTATGACGCAATCCCGTTTCGGCGCACTTTTAGCGGACGACATGGGGCTTGGCAAGACCGTTCAAATTTTAGCGCTTCTGGACGCGCTACGGGAGAGCAAGATCAAAACGCTGTTGATAATTCCGGCGTCGCTCATCATGAATTGGAAAAAAGAAGCGGAGCGGTTTGCTCCGAAGCTGTCCATCAAGGTTTTGCACAGCGGAGAAACGGTTTTTTCAACGGACGACGCCGATTTGTTCATCACAACCTACGGTATGGTTACGCGGCTTTCGCAACTGTTGGACGTAACATGGGATATTTTGATTTTGGACGAAGCGCAGGCAATAAAGAATCACGGCAACAAACAGACGACCGCCGTTAAAAAACTATCGGCAAAAAGCAAAATCGCTATGACGGGGACGCCCGTGGAAAACAGGCTTTCGGACTTGTGGTCGATCTTTGATTTTCTCAACAAGGGGTTGCTTGGCTCGCAAAAAGAGTATGCCTCGTTCACAAACAAATTAAGAGATAACACAAGAGGCTACGAGAAACTGCGGGGGGCGGTGAGCCCGTTTATCCTGCGGCGGCTTAAAACCGACAAAACTATAATCAGCGACTTGCCTGACAAAACGGAAATCAAGCAATACGCCACTTTAACAAAGAAGCAAATAGCTCTCTACAATCAGCTTGTGGAAGAACTGCAGCATGTAATGAAAGACCCGTCCATAACTGGTATCAATCGAAAGGGTATCATTTTGGCAAGCATTATGAAATTCAAGCAGATTTGTAATCACCCGGATCAGTATCTTGGCAACACAGAGTATGCGCCTAGTTACAGTGGAAAATATGAAGCGTTATCCGAGATCTGCGGTACAATTCGCGAAAAGCGTGAACGAATGCTGGTATTTACTCAATTTAAGGAAATGACCGATCCTATTGCAAGATTTCTTGAGACAATTTTTGAGCGCGAAGGTTTGATTTTGCATGGCTCGACGCCGGTTAAAAAGCGAGGCTCGTTGGTGGAACGATTCAATAGCTTGGAATACGTGCCGTTTATGGTGTTATCGCTGAAGGCGGGCGGAGTTGGATTGAATCTGATTGGCGCAAATCATGTCGTCCATTTTGATCGCTGGTGGAACCCCGCAGTTGAAAATCAGGCGACAGATAGAGCATACCGTATCGGTCAACAAAAGAATGTTTGCGTACACAAATTTGTGACGGCGGGAACGGTCGAGGAAAAAATTGACGTCATCATCGACAGCAAGCAAAGGATGGCTAATGACGTGATTACTGCGTCAAGCGGAGAAAACTGGATAACCGATATGAGCAATGAAGAATTGTTCAATCTGTTAAGATTGGAGGCGTGATTAATGGGTTGGTTTGATTATCGCGAGTATGTACCTGTCGCCAAAAAGAAGGAAAAAGCCGATAAGCAAATTGAGAAACTGCGAAAAAAGGACTCGAATTTGTCCCCCGTCATTATTGAAGGTCGAAAAATAGCCAAAACGTGGTGGGGTGAGGCTTGGTGTAAGAATCTGGAATCCTACGCCGATTTCAGTAACCGTATCGGGCGGGGGAGCGCGTATGTCAAGAACGGTTTTGTAGTAGATCTAAAAATATACGAAGGGCTTGTTACAGGCAGGGTTATGGGGACGAGACTATACACTGTTACCATTGAAATCGACCTTTTATATGAAGCTCTTAAAAGGGGTATCATTAAAATGGTTGGGCGGCGAATAGACAGCGTTTCAGATCTGATTGACGGGAAATTCCCACGAGAATTGAGGGATTTATTCCTGACTCAGGAAAAAGGACTTTTTCCGGCGCCAAACGAAATCCACATGAAATGCTCCTGTCCGGATTGGGCTGACATGTGCAAGCATGTGGCGGCGGTACTATACGGCGTCGGTGCAAGGCTGGATCAAAACCCGTTATTGTTTTTTGAGTTGCGCGGCGTGGATGTTAACGCATTCATTAAAGCATCCATTGACGATAAAATAAGCGTCTTGATGAAAAACGCCGGAAAATCTACGGATCGTGTTATTAGTAATGCGGATATCTCCGAGATCTTCGGGGTGTGACGCCAATTTTAGATCAAACGTATGCTTCGTTGTTTCTGCTCCCCTTCGAGACGTAGGTTACGTCTTCACGCCTCTGTCGCAGACGCCTATCGCTTACGCTGGCGTCTTAGTCGCGCGCGCTCCTCCTGAGCCGCCTCGCCTACGTTTGAAGCGAAAACTGGTATTAGAAGGTCTTTAATTGGAACGCTGGATAACAAGCAAAGGAGGCTATGATGCAAAACATATCTTATGAATTTAAAAAAGTATTTGGGAGGTTTATTATAGTTAGTATACTGATTGTTAGCACGATATATATTGTTTTTTATTATTTTTATGGATTTCCCACTACGGTCAGATCTAACGACGCTTTTTTTGGACTTTGCGAAACAGGCTCTCTTGAGCAAATCAATGAAGCCATAGCAAAAGGAGCAAACTCGAATAAAAAAGATAACTCAGGATTTACGCCGCTTATGCTTGCAGCTTACTCCAATAAGGATCCGGAAGTAATAAAAGCTCTCGTTAATGCGGGCGCGGATGTCCACGCGCGATTCGTCGTTAATGAAGATTTTGAAGAAATTCCTATTATTAATGATTTTACCCCGCTTATGTTTGCCGCGAAATACAACTCCAATCCGAAAGTAACAGCTACCCTCATCAATGCAGGATCTGACGTTAATGCCAGGGATACAAATGGAAATACGCCGTTTATGTTTGCGGTTGCGGAAAACCCAAATTCGGAAGTGTTGACAGATTTTATAAAAGCGGGCGTGGATGTCCACGCGCGTAATAAAAATGGATGGACACCGCTTATGTTGGCAGTTTCAAGCAGCCACAATATGGAAGCTATTTCAATTCTTATTAGAGCAGGCGCAAGCGTACACGATAGAAACAATGATAAAAACACGCCGCTTATGTTAGCGGCATGGAACAACTCTAGTTCGGAAATTATAGCAGCTCTTGTTAGTTCAAGCGCGGATGTCCACGCGCGTAACGAAGATGGATGGACGCCGCTTATGTTAGCAGTTTCGCGCAACTCCGAGCCAAAAGTAATTACAGTTCTTATTAACGCAGGCGCGAGCGTACACGATAGAAACAATAATGAAAACACGCCGCTTATGTTGGCAGCTTGGAACAACTCTAATCCTGAAATTATTGCAGCTCTTATTAATTCAAGCGCGAATGTTCACGAGAGGAATACTAATGGAAACACGCCGCTTATGTTGGCGGCTTGGAATAACTCAAATCCTGAAGTTATAACAACACTTATTAAAAGTGGCGCAGAAGTCAACGCGAGTAACAATAACGGATGGACGCCGATAATGTTTGCCGCTGCAGACAACCCGAATTCTGAAGTGACAAAGACTCTTATGCAATTTGGCGCCGACGCAAAAGCAAAGAATAACGCAGGGAGAATGGCAATTGACTACGCAAAGAGAAAAAGTAGTCTTATGAATCCGGAAGTTTTACAGGAATTGAGAAAAGCTAGCTATTGAGAGCAAATTTCAAAAAGAAGCCCTTGACTCTTTTAAAATAATATATATAATACATGTGGTTCGACCGATGAGTCGAACCACTTCGAATTTAGGATGTGATCAAATATTGAGGCAAGAAAGAATAAGCAACGATAAAAAGAATCTTCTTATGGATTCAGCTATCAAAGAATTTACTGAGCGAGGTTACGAAAATGCCTCATATAATAAAATAATAGAACGTTCCGGTCTTAGTAAGGGAACGGTTTATTATTATTTTGAAAACAAAGATTCGCTATTGAAGATGGCGCTGAATGAAATGATTGAGCAGTTTATTTCAATAAGCGATGGACTTGATCTACCTGAAACTACTGAGGAATTTTGGGAGGTTGACTCCGAATACCACAGAAGAATTATGAAGTTTTTATTTGAAAGTCCTTATTCAGGGCTGGTATATGTGGTATTCAGAAATGAACAGAGAATCAATTCGGAAATGTCCGACTTCGTTGAACAAATTCTATGTTTCAGACGCAAACTTATTGAGCGCGGTCAAGTATTAGGCGTGGTGCGAAACGACATGTCCGCTGAGACCATATCGAAAATAATGCAGGAAATAGGAAGAGCGCTAAGCGCCTCCATGATCAAAAATACATGCGATTGTAGAGGTACAACTAAAACGCTGGACGAAATAAAAAGCTTTGTTGAAATAATGCGTGATTTAAGCAAAAGAATATTATCACCATCTTTTTAATTGTTAGAAAAATATCGGGAGGTAAAAGTATGTTTCGAGATTTCTTTCGCAAGCTCAACAAGATTCGCGTTGTTTTCTGGTTGGTTGTATTAGCAGCCGGCGCAGTATTACTATGGACTGAGGTTAATAAAAAACTGGAGCTTGCGGCGGCAAACATAAAAGCTTTAGAGATAACGCATGAAACTGTACACCCTGTTACAGCCGTATCCTTGACCCCTCAAACATGGGAAACATGGAAAAGTTATTACGGTCAGGCAAAAGCTGTGAGGACGCATGTAGTAACATCATATGTAAGAGAACTGGTGCATGATGTATCGGTACAGGTAGGGGACACAGTGAAAGCCGGGCAAACAGTTGTAACCCTGACAAAATCAGACCATATTTCAAGGGAGCAGGCAGCAAAAACGGCATACGACGAAGCTCGATTGACCTATAACAGGCTATTGGAATTAAGTAAAAAAGGCGGCGTAGCGCAAGCTGATGTTGACAGGGCTTATTCCGCGTTAAGAAACGCCGAAGCGGCGCTCCAATCGTCCAGATCCACGCTTCAGAGGACAGAACTGAAGAGCAGCGTTGATGGAATAGTTTCATCCCGCCATGTAGAACCGGGAGAAATAGCAGCCGATGGAAAATCTCTTGTCGCCATAGTTGACCTATCCGAGATGGAAGCGCAGCTCATGGTCTCTAAAAGGGATATCCATAACATAAAAAAGAACACAAAGGTTGAAATCATTATTGACAATAATATAAGCGAAGGAAACGTAAAGAGGACCAGCCCTGAAGCTCAGGCAGGCTCAGGGCTTTTCCCCGTGGTCGTCGGTCTTGAAAGCAACTCCACAATTTTACCAGGCTCTTACTTGGAAGGAAGATTCCTTGTTGAAACAAAAGAAGGCGTAATAGTGATACCATCGGATGTAATTGTTTACAGAAACAATAGAGAATACGTATATATCGTGGATAATGACAAAGCTAAAATCGTCGAGATTACAACGGGTGAAGGTCGCGCTTCTCACGTGGTAGTAAATAGCGGGCTTGAATCCGGGGATCAATTGATAATCAGCGGAAACAGAACTTTATTTGACGGCGCTCTTATATCAAAAGATATAAAGATTTAGGAAAGAGATAATATTGATATGCGCGGATTTATTCGCTTTTGTATAAAGCGCCCTGTCTTCACATGGTGTGGAGTCATATTGTTTTTAGTTCTTGGCGTTTCAAGCTATTTTGAGCTTGGAGTTACGCTCTATCCGAACGTCGAGATTCCATTTGTTATGGTGCAGACTATATACATGGGCGCCAGCCCGAATGAAATAGAACAATTAGTCTCAAAACCCCTTGAGGACGCTCTTGCAGACCTTGAAGGACTGGACGCGATAACCAGTTATTCTCAGGATGGAATATCAATTGTATTAATCCAATTAACGACTGACACAGACCCAAATATTGCCCTTATCGACGTGGGCAATAAGGTAAAAGCAAAAAGGGCGTCTTTACCGAGCGATGTGGAAGAACCGGTAACACTAAAATTTGATATAAACGCTATACCGTTTATGATAGCCTCGTTCACTTCGGATCTACCCGAAAAGGAAACAAAAAAATACGTTGACGACCGTATAAAACCCATAGCTTCAAGGATAAGCGGCGTGGGACAAGTTGAAGTTGCAGGAGGAAAAGACAGAGAGATACATGTGATACTGGACCCTGTCGCTCTCAGCGAATACAAGGTTACTTACCTTCAAATCTGCGCTGTAATAGCGGCAAATAATCTTACATTTCCTTCAGGATACATAACCCAGGAGAAAGACCAGATATCGCTGCGTCTTGCGGGCGAGTTTAACGATGTTGAACAGTTGGAGAATATAATGATACCAACGTCAACAGGTTCCCCTATTCCACTTTCGCTCCTTGGTCGAGTTGTCGACGGCGAGGCGGACGTACGTTCAATAGCCCGCGCGAATAATTCAAATATCGTACAGTTGAGAATAAGCCCAATGCCAAACTCCGACGTTGTCAAAGCCGGAAAGGAACTCAAATTAGAGATTGATAAGGCTGTTTCGGAATTGGATTGGTTGGAAGTTGCTTACACCTATGACGACACCGAATTTATCGAAACTTCCGTTAAAAATGTCCTGAGGGATACGGCAATAGGAATACTTTTGACCGCAATCGTGATTTATTTGTTTCTGGGACGTCTTTCGGCTACTTTTATCGTTGCGATATCAATGCCGGTAGCTTTCATGGCTACATTTGTTCCAATGCAGGTCCACAATTTCACGCAAAACCTCATGAGTACCCTAGGACTCGCGCTTTCAATGGGAACGCTGGTCATGAACTCGATATTGATAATCCAAAACATATACAGATATAGAGACATGGGATACGAACCGTTTGAAGCCGCCGAGGAAGGCGCTGTCGAAATATCAATTTCTGTTCTGGCTGGAGTTCTTACAAATTTGGGAGTTTTTCTTCCCGTCGCCCTCATGTCGAGCATATCGGGACAGTTTTTGGCGCCTTATGCCGTAACAATCCTTTACGCAACAATATTCTCGCTCTGGGTTACAATGTCCGTAACGCCCTGTATGGCTGCAAGGATAGGTAAAAGCGGGGATATATCTTTCATGGCAAAAATACTTACCGGGTGGTGGGAATGGCTGTACGAAGGCTTCCACGACTTGTTTATGTTCATTCTCAAAAGGGCAATGAGACACCCGCTTATTACAATTATTTGCGCGTTTGGTTTAATGTACGGCGCCGTGGTTTTAACCGGTCTTGTAGGAATGGATTTTATGCCTATCACGGACGACGGTACGGTGACAATTAACTTAACGCTTTCGAACAACGCGTCGATTACTGAAACCGAGCGCAAGACGAGTTTAGTTGAAAAATTCGTAGAGTCGATGCCGGAAAAGGAATTCATGAGGGACATAGTGACAACCATCGGCGCTTCTATGAGGAGCAGTTCCTTGAATAAATCCGAGATAGCCATTTACCTCAAAGAGGATCCAAAACGTCCCTCGACGCAATATGTAGCGGATAAAATACGAGTATTCCTTGAAACGCTTGAAGGAGTGGAGTTTGCCATTTTCGATACGAGACGGGGTTTTGGCGATCCCATAGAAATAAGGATTAAGGGGGACGACATGTCAGTTCTGTATGCGCTCGCTGAGGAGATTCGCGCAAAAGGAAACCGGTTACCGGGAATTCGGGACATGACGATTCAGACGGAAATGGGAAAACCTGAACTGCAAATAGAACCAATAAGATGGAGACTTTCCCAAATTGGGTTCAATATATCGGATTTGTCCTCTATTGTGAGAGGATACCTGATAGGGAATGTAGCGGGCAAATTCCGTCAAGACGGTTTTGAATATGATATAAAAGCAATGCTTGAAAGACAGAAAGCGGGAGATATTTATTCAGTGCCGGATCTTCCAATCATGACCCAATACGGACTCGTCCCTTTAAAGGAGATGGCGGAAGTGAGATGGCATGATTCGCCAACCGAGATACGACGGGTAGACCGCGAGAGAACTGTTGTGGTAACTGGAAACGTGATATATATTTCGGCGGGCGAAGGCAACGCAAAGCTGCAAGAACTTGTAAACACGCTGTCCATTCCTGATGGTTGCTCAGTTGAGTTCGGAGGGTCGGCTAAAATGATGAATGAGGAATTTGCAGAGCTATTCAAAGCCATGGCAATAGCGGTATTGATAACGTTTATAATAGTAGCGGCAATTATGGAATCGTGGGCATATTCTTTTATAATATTGCTGACGGTTCCCATGGCGCTAATTGGCATAATTCCCTCGATGCTTGTATCCGGCATCTCCATTTCGCTTTTTGCGCTTATAGGAATGATAATGCTGATAGGCATGGTGGTCAATAACGCTATCGTCGTATTGGATTACGCAGAGGTTTTACGAAGGAATGGCAAAACGCCTGAAGAAGCTATAGAGGAAGCAAGCGACACGCGCTTTAAATCGCTGGTTATGGCAGTTGTTACTTCAGTAGTTTCTCTTATACCGCTTGCTATTTCGGGCGGCAGAGGCTCGGAAATGCGCTCGCCGATAGCCATAGTCGCAATCGGCGGACTCGTCGCCGGAGGATTGCTTGCGCTTTTGGTCATACCGGCGGCCTATAAAGTATACTGGGCATTAGCCCGGAAAATCTCGGAATTCCGGGTTAAAAAAGTTCATACTCAAACAGATGAAATGACAGCTTAATTTAACAGTTTTAAGCCAAATAGCGAGGGGTTTATTCGGCAAAAACGGCTACAAAATATAGCGGTCAATTACATGAGTAAATGCAACCAAGGGTTGCATTTTTTTGTTGTCAAGCATATTACATTTCTATTTTGGCACGGCATATTGACAAAGAGTAGTATAAAGTATATAGTTTCAACTGCATGAATTGTATAAAATCTCTTAATTAAAAGAACAAACGCAACTTAGTTTTCTATGCACTGCTTTTTCGCTTATTTTTTGGGCTTTATTAATAAAATATAGAGAGGAAGTGTGTTTATGCGCAAGTTTTTAAGTGTTTTAGCGATTTTAGCGTTGATGTTTTGTTTCGGAGGCGTGGCTCTTGCCACCACCCCGTTGCCGGCGGAGGATACGGGAAAGTTTTTCTACAAAGGTCAAGAGGTGGACGGCAGCTCTTTGACTATCGAAGAAGTTGAAGAATACCTTGGTTACAAAGCGGCAAGAGAAAACGCAGCGGCGATGGCCGCAATGGACATCTCAGCCTCTGCTCTCGCTATCCCGAATGTTGAGAACATCTACGGAGATATCATCGACAAGGCTGTCAAACGCGACCGCAGCGACTTTCTTGGCGACCTCGCGGTTGCAATTATGGAACAAGGCGAAGGCGGAAGCACATATCAGGATCCGGCGCAATATGCTCCTTACGATGGTTGCGTGGCGCTTATTGAATACTTCGCGGAACGCGCGGAAGAGCTTGGCTTTAACAAAGACCAAATAGTAAGGGTTATGGCGCCAAATTACATTGTGCCGCCCCATATGCGCAGCCCAAGGCTTCCCGGACAGACTGATCTTGAATACTGGGATGGTCCTTCGATGAGACCGTTTTATATGTATGTGGAACTTGGCGACCCGAGCCTTCCTGAAGTAACGCTGAACGTCTCTCATATTGATACGTGGGAGGACACCAACGCTGCACGTGGCGGTCGCGGCGGTTGGAACGAAGAGGGAGTTTATGCAACGCCTATTCACATTACGCGCCCAAACAGGTTCTGGACACTTGGAGGATCCCATCAAGCGAACGTCATCCGCGACCCCGTAACGATGAGATGGGTAATGATCGGGCGCGCTTCGGAAGACAATAAAGGACCGGCGGTTGCTATGCTTTATGCGCTGAAAGCAATCAAAGACTCTGGAATACCGCTTCGTCGCCGAATTCGTTGTATATTTGGAACAACTGAGGACGCGACCACTTTGTTTAGACCCATTCAAACAAACATGGGCAGACCCTTATTTCAAACTTATGTCGCAAACTTTGCCGACATGGCATGGTACACGCAACAGGATGAGATGCCGGTTGTGTCGGTGACGGCGGACTCCGGCGAGTCAATAGTGTACTCGGAAACTATCAACAACGCGCATACGACAGTAAACCTGTCCTGGACAAACAATCCTGCGGACATAGGGTTGCGCTTCCCAAACGCGCTTGATTACAGGCACGAATACTATGGCGGTTCTGTGATTAGCGCCGCAAACCAATGGGGGACAGGCGGCGGAACATTCCCGAATTTTATAGATAACCCCCCTACGGCATTACCTGCTATTCTCTACAATCAGGCGCGCGAATCCTTCGTTTATAAAGCCTATTATGCCGGAGCGTGGTCAGCCACAAATATGGGACAAAGCTTACGCCTTGTCGCATGGCTTGTACCGCCCGACGGCGCGCCGGCATCGGTTGTAACCGATCTTGTCAACGCGGCAAACGCCTTGAAGGATTCGTACCGGATCAATTGGGGCGGATGGGAATACCCGGACGAGAAAAATGAGCGTCCGGCGGTTCAGAAAGTTGCCCTTGCGGGACGCTGGGACGCGGGAATCGACGTTATGCGCGTGGATACAGCCACAGGGCAAACTATGACGACTGGCGGGAACGCCGTTCAGATAATAACAACAGGGCATGTAACGCGTTTCTGGGAAAGGGAATATTTTTCGACACGCCATATCATGGTCGACTTCCTTTCAAAGATAATTCTCCCGGCAGGTTACAACGCCGGATGGAAGAATGAGATGCGTAAGCTAGCAACCTTCTATCCATTCGACAACTACCGCGAGAGAAAGATATGGAACGGGAGTACTATGGTCGGCGGTTATCTGGGCAAGAGGATATCTAATGGAGTGTTAACATATTATAACGCTTTCACTCCGAGATTTAATACCCCCGCGCCTGTTCTGCCTGAATTGACGGCCAAAACCACCGGAGCTGTGATAACCAGAGCTAATCAAGGACGTAACGATGAAAACATTGATGCCCTTTCGGTCACCATAAACGTCTCTTTTATCGCAATTCCAGACCCGATACCCAACGATCCCGAAGCCTTCTTTAACGGCATTAGACACGGAACGTTGATGGCGCCGGCGATACGACTACATGCCGATGATCTAGGTCTTAACGTTACAGTAAACAACTCAAGTAACGTTTCGGTAACAGGAATGCACTATACCACTCCCGACTCCGACGTCCTGTTAAAAGCTATAAAAACCTACAATAACTATTACAAGAGATTTGGAGTTCCTGCCCCCGGCTACACAGGCGAGATTAGGGATGACAAGCCCGACGTTATGAACGGCGGAACTTACGCGCGATCCTTTAAACTACCTGCATACAATGCGGATGTAGCAACATTGGACGGACGTATGATTGCTATCGGCAACTGGGGCGGAAGAGGGACGCTTCACGGATATAACGAACGGGTTGAACTTGACGGCATGGTCGACTTCGTAAAACGTTGCGCTCGCGTGTTTACCGAGTATGCGGCAGGCGTGCCTCACAAATGGGAAGTAACCGGCAATGGAAACACTGCCACTCCTCACAAAAAGCGTCTTGCATACGCGGTTTCCAACGATAACGTTCCCGGCATCTATATTCAGGAGGAATCTGAAGTAAATCCAATAATCGTAAAGCTTTACTCCACCAATGTACTTCCAAGAGATGAAGAAACCGAAATTCTGTTTGCGCGTAAGTTCAGAATGGATGGGCTTATAGGAGCTACGCCTGCAATGACTCTTACAACCACTCTTACCAATGCCGATGGAACTGACCGCAATTCGGGCAAAATTTACATGATTGCAAGAGAGGCTGGCTCCGGTTCCAATGTCAATGCAACCTGGAATGTTGTTGCTACGGGAACCGCCGGCGCCGCTCAATTTGCATTTGCTCCCGGCAGTGTTTATAACCAGCTGTCATCGTCCAACGATGTAGAAGTGAGCGTTATAGCCATTGCAGTGACAGATGGTCAATCCAACCCGTTTTACTTCGACGGCGAGGAAACAGACGCCATTCGGGACTACGATAAGTCTGACAATGGCGGATGCAACTCCGTATTTGCGGCAATCGCTTTATTGCTTATTCCGTTTGCCGTAAGACGCAGGAAGTAATTTGATTTATTAATTTTGACGCTGGATTATCGGCGCAGCGATGGGCAGGAGCGAGTAAAAACGGGCTTTTATTAACTATATCCAGTAGGGGGCGGCGTCCTCGACGCCCCGTTGAGGCTGATGTTTGTGAACGACCTTCGTTTTAACATCAGAAGCAAGCCCCCTAATCCGCCAAAGTCAAAAGCAAAACTCCGCCAAAGTTAATAGCGGATTATGGACAAAGTTAATAGTTTCGTTTATGATCTTGATAGGTGATCAAGCGTGAATAACAAATATATCAGACGAATTTCCGACGAAAAACTGAAGCTTCTGCTGCAAGCAAAAGGCGCCGTGTTAATTGAAGGACCCAAGTGGTGCGGGAAAACCCGTTCAGCGGAAGAAATAGCGAAAAGTGTTTTGTATATGCAAGACCCCGATACTTCAAAAGCAAATATCCTGACGGCAAAAAACAAACCGTCTTTATTGCTTGAAGGCGAAACACCGCGATTATTGGATGAATGGCAAGTAGCCCCTGAACTTTGGAACGCCGTAAGGTTTGCCGTTGACAGACGAAACGCGAATGGTCAGTTTATTTTAACCGGCTCTGTTATTCCAACGAGAACAGACGATATGCACACGGGTACCGGCAGGATTGCGCGAATGAGGATGCGTACAATGTCCTTGTTTGAGACGCAGGACTCGACCGGTGAAATCTCCCTTGAAGCATTGTTCGACGGCAAGGCAAATATGGAAGGAAAATCTAACATTTCTGTTGAGCAATTAGCTTTTATAATAAATCGCGGCGGTTGGCCGGCGAGCGCGCGCGAAAAGAACGAAAAAATCGCGCTCGCTATCGCTAGCGATTATTTGGAAGCTGTTGCCAATGAAGATATTTCAAAGGCGGATGGCGTTGAGAAGAATCCTGATAGGGTTAAAAACTTACTGCGTTCTCTGTCAAGAAATACGTCAAGCGAAGCAAAAACAAAAACCATACTTAACGATTTAGCAGAGAATGACGAAGCTTTGTCGCAAGTTACAATTGATCAATACATTAACGCTTTGAAGAAAATCTTTGTTATTGAGGACCTTCCTGCATGGAACGTCAACCTTCGCTCTAAATCCGCAATCCGGACAACAGCGAAAAGGCACTTTACAGACCCATCAATTGCTTCCGCCTCGCTTCGCGCGACGTCAAACAGGTTGCTTTCGGATTTTAAAACTTTCGGTTTCCTGTTTGAGTCGCTTTGTATAAGAGATTTACGCATATATGCTGAAAGCATTGATGGAAACGTTTATCACTATCGCGACAAAAGCGGTTTGGAGATTGACGCTATAATTCAACTTGCAGACGGGCGTTGGGGCGCGGCGGAAATCAAAATGGGCGCTACTGAAATTGAGGACGCCTCAGATAATTTGTTTAGACTATTAAGGAAAGTGGATACCGAGCGAGTAAGCGAGCCTTCGTTTTTAATGGTGCTTACGGCAACCGAGTATGCGTTTTTGATGAAAAACGGCGTATGGGTCGTACCTTTGGGATGTTTAAAAAATTAATGGGCAGGATTGCTTGATTATTCCTGCCCGATTATCATAGAGATTATGCGATTTTCCATCTTCGTCCTTGAAACTATTTAGATTGCGCTAATTCTGATACTAAATAGTGCAGGAGTTGCGGGAAAACGTTTAGCGAGTATTCCATGTCTGCGCGTTCGGTCATCTTGTGACAATCTTTGCCAAGCGGTCCAAAATTCAAAACCGGAATGTCAATACGCGAAAGCGCAGCAAGCGGAACTTCGTATCCGCGTCCCCAAAGCGGCATATTTTTTGCAAGCGGTAGAAGCTCCTCCGCATTGCCGTTGAAGCCGGTGAAGCTAAGGTCGGTTACGCCTCCCATAATACCTGCTCTAAAAATTGAAAGAGAAAACTCCCTGCTCGCGTATTCAGTTAGTTTTTCAATCGCTCTTTCTATATGTTGCCCCGGAAGCGTATCTACCGAATTCTCGCGCGCGGGATAAAATGGAGGGAGAAAACCTACGACCACCAAAGGTCCTTTTTCCGCGCTCCTATCAAGAAGCCTGTTTACAATTTCGATATTTTTTTCACGCTCGTCGGACACATCCGGCAATTCGTCGACTAATCTATCCATAAGAGACGCTTTATCAATTCCTTCTCTCTTTGCTACAAACTCTATAAGCTCTTCAACGCTTATAACGCGAGTCTCCCATTCACTCTCGTCCCTGCGGCCAAAATGTTCGAACGCGCGCAATAACGCAGCTTTTGCGTCCGCTTTCATCACCTCGATAAGAGCGGCGGGAGTCGTATTACTTGAAAGAAGAAAAAGATGATTATAATACGCCGCTGTACGCTCAGGTAGAGTAACAGCATAACTCCGCCTTTGGTCGCGCATATAGAGACACGCTGTCCTCTTGTCTCTGCCTTCAGTAATTATATTAAGATAAGAAGCAATTAAAAGCGAATTCAACCCTTCGGAATATTTACCTACATGCGTTTCCTTCCCGACGCACATGTAAAAAGGCATCATTTTACCTATCGTTCCGTTATAGATAGCGGGGGAGTTCTTATGCTCCCCGTCGATAAAAGAAGGTTCGGTGTTCAAGTAAACCACAAACTCGTAACCTTCCTCCTGCATACGGCATAATGGTTCAACTGTAGCGCGCATTCCAAAAGAATCCCCTTCCTCGTCGGGAACCGCAAGGTACATTATGTTCGCGTCAAATAAGCTTGTATCCTCCGAAAACTGTTTAAGCAGCGTCATCTCAAGGGCTAATCCAAGCTTCATGTCCGCCACTCCGCGCCCAAACAGGTAACGTCCGCTTTCAAGATCGCTACGCGCTTCATCGCTTATCTTAATATCAGCTATGCGTTTTGTATATTCTTCGGGGTCGTAAGCCCATTCTTTGATTGCTCCACAGTCTTCGGCGTCAACCACGTCGAAGTGACCGGTCAGGATAACCGTACGATTCGTTGGTTTTGCCGCGTGAACAAGCGCGCTAACGGCAAAATAATTCTTCCCCTGAATGTCTATCCGGCTCAATTTTTCAGGATATTTCACAAAATAATCAAGCTTTGAAAGCCATTCATAAATGAACTCCGCCGCCCTCTTTTCTCCGTCAGGCGACGCGGTCACGCTATTTATCTTCACTAATTCCAACATAAGTCTCTTAATGTCGTTCATGTTGTTAACAAGCAAGCCTCCCTGGATTTAAATGATTAATGATGCTCGTGACTATTTATCGGAATTGGTTCAATCCCATTCTTCACCCGGTAATCATTTATCGCTTTATGAATCGCCTCTTCCGCCAGCACAGAACAGTGCATCTTCACGGGCGGCAATCCGTCAAGCGCTTCGGCTACCGCTTTGTTTGTCAACTCCCAGGCTTCGTCCACCGTTTTTCCTTTAACAAGCTCAGTCGCCATGCTTGAAGAAGCAATGGCAGAAGCGCACCCAAAAGTTTTAAATTTTATGTCTGTTATTACGTTGTTTTGAACCTTAATAGAAATCTTCATTATGTCGCCGCATTTCGGATTCCCCGCTTGTCCTACTCCGTCCGCGTTTTCAATCTCGCCAACATTGCGCGGGTTTTGAAAATGATCCATTATTTTTTCGCTATACATTATAATAATTCCACCTTTATCGTCAGCAATTATAAAGCGGTCAAGCCTTTTACATACTCATCCCAATAAGGAGAGATGTCGCGTCTTTTTGTTATTATTTTTGGAAGAACGTCAAGGATATAGTCAATATCCTCTTCGGTGTTTTGCTTACCCAAAGTAAGCCGCAACGATCCATGCGCCAATTCGTGCGATAATCCTATCGCCAAAAGGACATGCGACGGATCCAACGAGCCTGAGGAACACGCGCTTCCCGTGGAAGCGGAGATGCCTGACGCGTCAAGGTCAAGAAGCATAGTTTCTCCTTCCACGCCTATAATACTGAAATTAGCGTTATTCGGCAGTCTTTCGCCGCCGGGAGCGCCGTTCAGTTTTACATGGGGAATAAGCTTCATAACGCCGTCAATTAGTTTATTTCTCAAAGCGCTTATTCTTTTGATTTCCGCTTCCATATTGGCAAAAGCAATTTCCGCAGCCGCTCCAAGCCCTACTATGCCGGCTGTGTTTTCCGTACTGGCGCGGCGTCCTTTTTCCTGCCCGCCTCCATGGATAAAACTCTCAAATTTAAGCCCTTTGCGTATATAAAGAGCCCCAACGCCCTTAGGTCCATGAAACTTATGCGCCGAAAGCGAGAGCAAATCTATATTCATTTCATTTACGTCGATGGGGACATGAGCTACCGCTTGAACTGCGTCTGTATGAAAAATCACGCCCCGCGAGCGGCAAAGCGCGCCAATTTCTGATATCGGCTGAATCGTTCCTATTTCATTATTCGCAAACATAACCGAGACCAATATGGTCTTGTCCGTCATTGCATTCTTTACATCCTCAACGCTCACGCGTCCCATAGAATCAACAGGGAGGAAAGTGATGTCGTAACCGGTCTTTGCAAGATATTCCGCAGAATAAAGAACCGCATGGTGTTCTATTGCCGTAGTTATAATATGATTGCCCTTATTCTTAAAGGTATACGACGCGCCTTTTAAAGCCCAATTATCAGCTTCAGTGCCGCTTCCGGTAAAAAACACTTCAGAACTATCGGCGCCTAAAACACTTGCGACTTGCTGGCGCGACCTGACGATTCCCTCCCGGCTTTTATTAGAAAAAGAGTAAATCGACGATGGATTGCCGTAATACTCGCTTGACCATTGAGACATGGCATTCATGACTTCTGGTAAAACAAACGTAGTTGCGGCGTTATCCATATATATTTTTCGCATTGACATCCCCTCCTTGTTAAATTATTCCAAACGATTCAGAGCCAATTCCACCAATGCTGTAATTCTGCTGGAAAAAGCCGCCAAATCATGTAACTGTCCTCCTTGCATTATCAATGCCTGATCATATAATAATCCTACAAAATGCTCGAATTTTTCGGAATCCTTCCGCTCCAAAAGAGAATCAATTATCGGATGATGTGGATTGATCTCAAGGACGCGCTTAATACTTGGCGTTTCAGTTCCCCTACCCATAGCGCGCATAAGCTGCTCCATCTGAAAAGACATTCCGCCATTTTCGCTTACAAGGCAAACAGGAGAAGAAGATAGGCGGGAAGATAATTTAACTGCGCTAACAGAATCATCAAGTATTTTAAGCATAGCCTCCGTGAGGGGCGCAAATTTTTCCAGAAGCTCCTCTGATACCTCAGGCAATTCTTTGTCTTCGGAAGAAATCGAAATAAACTCCTTTTCTTTGTATTTATTCCATGAATTCATTGCCAATTCATCTATTGGATCGCACAAAAGCAGAACTTCAATTCCCCGGTTCCTGAAACTTTCAAGAAGCGGAGAAACCTGAAGCGCCTTTTCGTCACGACCGGCAATCCAATATATCCCCTTTTGCTCCGGTTTCATGCGCGAGATGTAATCGTCAAGCGTAGTCCAGGCATCGCTATTGGTAGAACGGAAAAGGCAAATCTCAAAAATAGACTCCCGCTGCTCGCTATCCTGAACTATCCCCTCTTTTAGTATAGACCCAAAAGACTCCCAGAACTTTTCGTATTTTGCTTTATCTTCTTCGCGCAGTTTCTTCAAGAACGCAAAAATTTTTCGTACAGTTCCGCGCCTTATTACCCGAGCGCGCGGATCATCCTGCAACATTTCACGGGAAAGGTTCAGCGGTAAGTCTTCTGAATCTATAACCCCCCGAATGAACCTGAAATATCGTGGAATCAATTGTTCAGCGTCCTCCATTATGAAAACGCGTTTAATATAAAGGTGTATGCCGCTGTCCTTTTCTCCCATGATCATAGCAAAAGGCGCGGATGCGGGGATGAATATAAGCCCCCTGAAATTAACCGTCCCTTCAGCGCTGTAACAAAACCTTGCAAGAGGTTTTTGCCAATCATGCGATACATGGCGATAAAACTCGTCATACTCTTCTTCTGATACTTCGCTTTCCGGGCGTGACCATATGGCTTTCTGAGTGTTTATCGGCGTCTCGGTTTCGACGCTTTTATCATTTTCCCATTTTGTTACCTTCATTATTATCGGATAACTCACGAAGTCGGAGTATTTGCGCGCTATTTCGCGCAAAACCCATTCGTCGGCGTAGTCCTTGCTTTCATGTCCCTCTTCCTTTGACAGGTCTCGAAGGTGGAGCGTTACCGTAGTGCCGGCTTCGCTTCTTTCCGCGCTCTCTATTGCGTATGTTCCGTCGCCGCTCGACTCAAAACGCCAGGCGTCTTCCTCTCCCGCGCGTCTTGTTACCACCTCCACGCGGCTGGCTGCCATGAACGAAGAATAAAAACCAACGCCAAATTGACCTATAAAGGCTTCCTGCATTTCTTTGTTATTTTTTGCCTTATCAATAAAATCGCGCGTTCCCGATTTCGCAATTGTTCCAAGATATGAGATTAATTCGTCGTGGCTCATCCCTATCCCGTTATCAATTACTGACAGTATACGTTTTTCTTTATCCCTTTCTATACGGATTTCTGGCTTTTCCTGAGGCGGAACTTCATTTTTTAACGCGGCAATACGACGCTTATCCAACGCGTCTGACGCGTTTGAAATAAGTTCTCGCAAAAAAATATCTTTATTCGAATAAACCGAATAAATCATCATCTCCAAAAGTTCTTTTGCTTCAGTCTGAAAACTATACCTTTCCGTCATATGTTAAACCTCCAAATATGTTTCGATAGTTAGGATTATAACGCATTTAGCAAAAATTGTCTAGATGTTAAGAAAGCTTGCCGTCTTTTGTTGATAAATTGCTTCTTCTACTTTGCGCGGTCTTTGAAATGCTGCAACATATCGGGAGGGATTGATCCCGAGACCCATGGCGCGTAAATTGTGTTGTTATGCAAAAGAGGTTCATTTGCCAGTTCCGGACAACTTTTATGCGCTAGCTCAAACATCCGGGCGCCGGGGATAGGAGAAAATTCGGTTATCTTTGGTTTCCCTCCAAGAGACTTCACATAATCAATAGTGCGCAAAATATCGTCCGCATTTTGTCCTGGAAGCCCAACAAGTATATATGTTTCCAGCCTTTCGTCGGTATATCCTGCGCCCTTGAGCGCTTTGACCGTGGATTCATATCCTGATTTGCCCGTTTTTTCACTGCTCGCCGCTATGGTGTAACTATCTATTCCTTCAAGACTTAGTCTTATAGTGTGAAAATGCGCGCGAAACAACATTTCCGCGCATTCTTCATCTATCTGCGATACATGAAGTCCGTTTGGAGTATGAATCGTCAAATACGGGAACTCTCTTTCCATCGCCTCGCATAGCGGATAAAACCTGTCGCGCTTATTTAATAATAAAGCGTCATCGTAAAAAGCTAAATTACAAGCGTCGGAAACTGAAAGCTGAAAGCGGATATCTTCAATTACATCACTTACTGACCGCTCTCTGAAATATGGGAACAGTTTACTTGAGGCGCAATACCGGCAACTCATCGGGCAGCCATAAGACGACATAACTACGCCGTATTCAGGCTTTTCGTACAAATCAATCGCGGGATGCGGCGAAAAAATATCAAGCGGTTCGGACTGTATAAAGTCAGCGCCGCTTTTAGCGGCATGTTCGGGACATAGTATCGCGTAAGCGCCTCCAAGAAGTATAGTAGCTTCAGGAAATACTTTCCTCGCGATTTTTACAGTCTCAAAAACGCCTTCATACCAATAAGTCATAGCTGACGTAACGTGGATGTAATCCGGTTTTGGAAGCGCTTGGAGCCTGCTTTCAAGTTCATCGGGAGAAAGTCCAAACCGGTAATAGTGGCGCGGAATATTCTTATATACTTCCGGTTTCAGGACTCTTTCCTTTTTTACTTTCCATCGACCAAACGATAAAGCTTTAGTTCTTGCTTCGTACAAGGAATCAATGAGGTAGACATCGTTATGCGCGCGCAAATACTCCAGAATATTTAGCAATCCAAGCGGCTTTGACCAAAGATCAAACCAAGCAAAATCAAAGACCGGCGGGTTTATACCAATCACGGTCTTTGACTTGATATTTACAATAAGTTCCGAGAGATCGCTCAATTTACACCAGCTTGCATGGAATTGCTACAAAAATTAATAATTCCAAAACTGCTTGTCCTCAAAGAGAGCCGCTTCCTTACGCATCCAAGGCGCCGTAAATGGCGTCTTTCCTACGCAGTGCTTTGTATTGTTGTGCATTGTAAAATGTAAATTGTATTCTCAAACCTTTGGTCTCATAGCCGGGAAAGGAATGACATCCCTGATCGAACGCGAGTCGGTAAGGAACATAACCAGACGGTCTATTCCAAGCCCAAGTCCGCCTGTAGGGGGCAAACCGCTCTCAACCGCGTTTATGAAGTCTTCGTCAAAATCGTGAGCTTCCTCGTCCCCCGCTTCTTTTTTCTTCAATTGATCCTCAAAACGACCTCGCTGGTCAATAGGATCATTAAGCTCGCTAAATGCGTTCGCCACTTCATTGCCACAAATATAAAGCTCAAATCTGTTGGTATAATCGGGGGCTTCCGGGTTACGTTTCGCAAGGGGCGAAATTTCAACCGGATGACCTATCACGAATGTAGGCTCAACAAGCTTTGTTTCACAAAACTCCTCAAACATAAGGTTTAATATCACAAAACGCGATTCGTTCCCTTTTATATCAATACGCTTCCCTTTGGCGACACTCCTTGCCTGTTCGTCATCGGTTATCATCTTAAAATCAATTCCTGTCTCATTTTTAACTAAATCAAGCATCGTTATGCGTTTGAATGGTTTATCAAAATCCAGCGTTATGCCGTTCCAAATGACATTGCGGCTTCCTACCGCGCTTGCAGCGTTGCGAATGAGTTCTTCCGTGAGGTTCATTATATCCAGATAATCCGCAAAAGCCCAGTATACTTCCAGGCAGGTAAATTCAGGATTATGCATAGTGCTAACGCCTTCGTTGCGGAAATTTTTGCCAATTTCGTAAACGCGCCCAAGCATTCCTACAATAAGACGCTTCAGATAAAGCTCCGTCGCTATGCGAAGGTACATACTCGCCGCAAGCGTGTTATGGTAAGTTTTGAAAGGTTTGGCGTTAGCTCCGCCTACTATTAGCGATAGCATTGGAGTTTCAACCTCAAGCGTTCCATGATCTTCCAGAGTTTTTCGAAGTGACGAAATTATTTTTGCCCGTTTGCGAAAAACGTCCCTAACTTCGGGATTGGCAATCAAATCCATATATCGCTTGCGATAGCGAATTTCCGTATCGGTCAGCCCATGCCATTTCTCAGGCAACGGTCGCAATGCTTTAGAAAGCAGACAACACTCTTTGATGAAAATAGTTAATTCTCCGCTCTTTGTGCGGCATGGTCTGCCTGTTATTCCAACCCAATCGCCGGTATCGACCCACTTCTTAACGAAATTATAGGGTTCTTCTCCCATTTCGTTAAGTTGAAAGTACAATTGAAGCGTTTCCTCTTCGTCGGCCAAATTCGCAAAACACGCTTTGCCATGCTTGCGAAGCGCCATTACGCGCCCTGCTGTAATTACTAAATCTTCCCCGATTTGCTCGTTCTCAAGATATGAATACTTATCCTTGACATACTTCAACGTATGTTGTCTATCCCATTTTTCATGGACATAAGGATCATAATTCTCCTCTTCTCGCAGGCGCATAAGCTTATCCTTACGCTGTCGCACTATTTCATCTTCAGAAATTATCTCTTCCGGCGCGTTGTCATGATGTTCAGTCATAATTAAATCTCCTTCATAATCGATTCAAAAAAATTATAACAAATTATCATGATAATAATATAAAACAACAGGATTTGCTACAGCAATATTTGTAATAACTCGTTTAGTCGCGCGAAGAAAAGAATCATCCGTTGTCAATAATACATCTATTCCATGCACTTCCGCAACTGCTAGATGTAAACTATCCATCACCTTAATTCCACAGCGTTGAAACTCTTCAATTTTCAATAAGCTCCTCAAATTTTTCAGAAATTTGTATTTAAAAAGATATTTTTGATTGAAAGCCGTCCTTCAATCACTTGACTATCAGCCATGTCTTCAGATAATAGGTACGAGCAATCATGTTCCAGAGCAGAAGCAATTATTAGGCTGTCATAATATGAATACTTGTATTTCTCGTATATATCTAAGGATTTTTTTATCGTATCTTCATAAATATATGCCACACTGCAATATGAACATATTCTTTTGATAGCTCGCTGGAGGTTTTCTTTTGGAGTTTTCCACTTTCGGATACAAACATTATTAAATTCGTTGATAACCTGTGTGCTAATTTGGCAATCATATTGACTCAAAGCCCCAAAAGCTTGTTTTTGTTTAATGTGGTCGACGTCAGAATACAAATAGACAAGAATATTTGTATCCACAAAAGCTCTAACGCCGTTCATTGGCTTCTTCTCGATCAAACTTCCAGTTACTCGTATCCAGTTTTAAATCAGAGAACTCTTCAATACTGGAAGGCTTCTCATTTTTTGTTCTAGGTCTGAAGCGAGGTTTTTCTATATCTACAAGCGTTACTGCTACCTTAGAAGGAACTTGATTAATATATTTATCTGGAATTCGTATCAAATTATTTTCAACAGTGGTTTCAAACTGAATTACTGACATTACGAACGCCTTCCTTTCTTTATGCTAACTGTTTCTCAATGAAATTATAATATATTGTTATCACACGCTATAAACTGGTAAACTCCTCGTTAGTCATATAAAAGTCATTTTCAAATTTTACCGATCCTCTATCCTGTAATGAGCCTAATTGCCTTTTCTTTGTCTTCATCCATGTCTCGTAAGGAATAATTACCGCAATCATTTCTTTGTTTTCGCCATAAGTTATGGCAAGTTCTTTTCCAGACGCAATATCACGTAGAATTGCTTGAAAATTCGTTCCAGTTTCCGTTAATGAAATTGTTTTCATGTCCATCTTTCCTTTCCTTCATAATACGGGATAAGAATTTGTATCTACGAAAACGTTATTCATACCCCCAGCCTCATTCTTTTTATGTCCTTCAAGCTCGCAATATCAACTTCTTTAAGTATTCCAATGAGACTGTCAGTAATAGGTGTTCTCGTTGCTTTTAATCACATTTCCTTTGAGTTAATCATTTCTCAATGAGATTATAACAAATTCTAATAATAACTAAGCCGCCATCAAAAAAAGCCCGCTTAACAGCGAGCCTGACTGACTTCATATTCTAAAGGATGGTGGCGGGACCCAGAATTGAACTGGGGACACGCGGATTTTCAGTCCGCTGCTCTACCAACTGAGCTATCCCGCCGCGAAGACAAACCCGGATAACACTTAAACTAAAATGGCGGGGCCGACGGGACTTGAACCCGCGACCTTCGGCGTGACAGGCCGACACTCTAACCAAACTGAGCTACGACCCCGCTAAAAAGTCAATAGTGCTTATGTGAGTTTGGTGGGCGAAACAGGGTTCGAACCTGTGACCCCCTGCGTGTAAGGCAGGTGTTCTTCCGCTGAACTATCCGCCCTCGCCGCAGCACAAAGGATAGTATAACCCCACACAATATTTATGTCAATCGAAAATAATCAAAGAAAACATATTTTTTATCCGTCTCAAAACAACAAGCACATGTTACATATAAAGTGTTCATTTCACTTATTAATCATCTTAAATCAATGACATTGACGCCCACATCGGGATCGCGACGCCTTAGCTCAAAAATTTATATATAAATTCTTCAGGAGTGATTGGCTCTGAGTAATAGAAGCCTTGTACCATATCGCATCCAATCTCTTTTAATCTATCAAGGTGATCTTCGCTCTCCACACCTTCCGCAACAACCTGAATATTTAACTTCTTAGCCATAAATACCGCGCTTCTCAATATCTGCCAAGCCCTTTCCGTATCTTTAGAATTCTCTAAAAAGCTGCGGTCAAACTTAACGACATCTACAAAAGTATCTTTTAGTAAACCAAGCGAAGAGTATCCGGATCCAAAATCATCAATGGCAAGAGTAAAACCATGCTCATGGAGTTCGTCAATCACGCTTGAAAGCGCATCATTGTCTTCAAGGATAACGGACTCCGTAAGCTCTACCTCTAATAAATCGTATGGAACTCCATGCTTATCCGCTATATCACAAAGCCTTGAAACAAAATCAACGTAACCTAAATGAAACCGCGAGAAGTTAACGGAAATTTTTATATCCTTATTCATCATCGCGCGAAGATTCTTAAGAAATATGCAAACCTGTTCGTAAACATACATGTCAAGTTTAATTACGAATCCATTTTTTTCGAAAATAGGTATAAACATACCCGGAGATATCTCATTACCATCCAGGCTCCATTTTACTAAAGCCTCAGCGCCGACTAATTCTCCGTTTTCTGGATAAAATTTGGGCTGATAATACACCTTAAACTGATGATTCTCAAGGTCTGTGTACATTTTATCTTCAATTTCATTTTCAAATATTGCATCTTTTTTCATTTTCTCGTCATAACACTGTATCTCGTTATTCGCAAGCTTGGTTTGTCTGGCTATAAGGTGCGCAAAGTTTACTTTTCCAATAATTGAATGTATGTCAGTTTCCCCTTTTTCAATAATATACCAGCCCGACGGGAACCTGATTTTGTAAGGTATCACTTCGCCAATGCAATCATAGAAGTGTTTTTCGAAAACAATTCTTCTATCAGCTAATTCATCAAAAGAACTGCACTCAATAAAAATAAAAAATCTATCGCCGTATGCGTTTCCATATGCTTCATTTTCTTTGTCTATGAATTTTTTTAATGCTTGAGTGACGCAACGCAGAATCTTATCTCCAATTTCATAACTGTATATCTCGTTCAGCAAGCTTAATCTATCAATATTAAAACGAACCATTGCATAAGTCTTTTCCGGGTGTGTCTTTATTAATCTTTCTACGTCTTCCATAAACGTGGTCAGGTTTGGCGCGCCAGTAAGATCATTATAATGAGCTAAGTTATAAAGCTTTTTGGACTGTCTTCCGCGATCTATCAAAATATATAATATCATCAACGCAAAAATCACAATTGCCGCTAACAGGAAAAATGAAGTATACGTAACGATGCTGTCTATTGCTATAGCAATTGATTCGTTTTGAATCAACTCTTCCTGAGACGGATCGGATAAATATTTATTAAAATCTTCAAGGCTTTTACTTATTACCCTGTAGTAAAGCATAATACCGCCGTAAACGACAATAATAATACTGACGACTAATATGTAAAAAAAATTCTTACTTTTTCCCCCAATATTAAACCTTTTCATTCAATACTCCTTCCAAGGAAAGAAAATCAATAAATATGATGTTATCATCTTCACAAGAAGTCCTTTTTGTTATATAATGATTTTCTGTGGGCTTATAGCTCAGCTGGTCAGAGCCACCGGCTCATAACCGGAAGGTCCTTGGTTCGAATCCAAGTAAGCCCACCATTATCAGCTATATGGATGTATTCTAAGTACTAAGTCTCCGGTATATACCGGGGTCTTTTATTTTAGAGAAGGTTTGTATTTTTCTATTCTGTCGAGCAAAGAATCAAGCACTTCCGAAGCTCTTTTATTCAAAGGGAGCTGTTTAATCATTTTATCGACTACCCCAAGTTCAGAAATCATTTTCATTGAGGCTGCATAATTTATGTCTAACAGCCAAGTCAGCTGCAACAACAAAAAGTCCGCAAGGGAGTGAACTTCCTTATAAGAAGAATATCCATTCTCTTCAACCTCTTTAAGGAAAGGCTCGCTAAGCGCAGCCCCAATATTCTGGCGCGGCAGCAATTCCTCAACTTTTCCCATATCAATATTGTTCTGAACAAGGCGGAAAACATCTATTTTATCCGCATCCCTGACTAATCTACAAAATGGCAAATACAAACCGGCAATATCTTCAGGCAACTTTTTCTTGTTGTGCCAACGTACAGATTCGGTTATTGCTTCAAAACCTTCTTGATCCGCAAGCTCTTTCGGAAAATAAGACCTTAATTCTTCGTATCCGCGTTCTCCATGATCAACTGAGGATGAGTCATACAACGTATTGAAATCGCGAAATTGCGAAAACCGACCCACATCATGCAAAAGCGAAGCTGCCGTTCCAAGAAGCGCCGAGTCGTTATCCCAATTCATTTCAGCTGTGAGCCTACGTCCAACGTCTTCAACTTCATAGGAATGCGCTCGCTTAATTTCGCTTAAAGCAGGAAGTTTTCCATCAAAAGCAAACATATTCACATAATTATCGAACCAACTTCTAACTTGCTTTATATCATATATTTTCATATTTGATTACCATCTATCCCCTATTTTATGTTACTTCATCAATCCAGTTGGAACCATCCATTTTTGTGGATCGACATACTTGCCGTTCTTTTTTACGGCAAAATGAAGATGAGGACCAGTAGAACGCCCGCTGCTGCCGACTTTTCCTATGATTTGACGCGGATTTACAAATTGCCCTTCCTTTACTTTGATTTCCGAAAGGTGGCCATATACCGTCTCGCGAAATCCTGAATGTAAAATAATTATATATCTTCCGAGGTCTCCGCCAGAACCTGTTTTAATAACTCTTCCGCCAAGAGCGGCCAACACGTCTGTTCCCATCGGCGCGGCTATATCTATTCCGCCATGAGCTCTTTCTATTCCTAAAATCGGGTCGATACGCCTGCCAAAACCTGAACTCCTTATTCCTTTACCGGCAAGAGGCCAGTTGAGTCCAATCCAATGACCGTCAATTAAAGTAGCGCCATCCCGGTCATTGTCCGCCGCTTTTGCAACATCTGCCGTCGCAACGCAAATCAACAGCAGTAAAACAATTGCCAAAACATATTTTACATATAATGTCCCATTAAATCCGTTTTTCATTATTTTATGATATATCCTTCTTGCTCCATCTTACCTTTCTATCTTTGCGCGTTTCCTTCTCTTCCATATTTTGCGTTTCTTTTGTGTGTTCGGCGTCAACGGTTTTATCAGTCATAACGTTGTAAAGTTTCTCATAAAAATACACTGCGCCGCTCCAGAATATGCAAAACAGGAAAATTTTCGCAAAAATTTTAATTACAAACAAAGGAAGCTCGAAAACAATTAAATAAGCTATTTCAGAAAGAAGCCAAAACAATACTATCAAAGACGGAGTAAAAAAAATCATTATCAGCATTTTTCCGGGTATATCCGCGCTTTGCCAATACCCCTTCAATTTCTGAAGAATTTTCCTTAATCTGCTTATCGACAAGAATTCTATAAAGAATAAATATAGCTTGTAAAAAAAAGAATTCATTATAAAAATACCCTCCGCTACCTCTTATAATTAACTTGAGTCATGTTCTAAAGTATACCAATAATTACAAATTCTGCGCCATCAATTCTTCCCATTTGGCAAATAAACTCTTAAGTTCGTTATTATCCATGTTTCGCTTTAGCATGAGCTCGCGGATTTTTGAAGAATCGGCAAGTATTTCCGGATTGCATAACAATTCGTCGCTTTTAGCTATTTCTTCCTCAAGTACGCCTATTTGTGATTCGATTTGTTTGATTTCCCGTCTTGCGAGTATCTTTTCTTTTTCCGCCGCTAACGCGCGCGCGTTTTGTTCTCTTTTTCGCTGCCTTGCCTCTGTTTTAGTCAATTCCTCTTTAGGCTCTTCCGAGGCGCCAACCATCTGTAGACCCCTTTTATAAATGAAGTACGAGTAATTTCCGGGATAATCCCAAATCCTGCCATCGCGTATTTCTAAAACCCTATCGGCTAAAGAATCTAGAAAATGCCTGTCGTGCGATACCAGAAGCACTGTGCCCGAGT
>Ga0099364_10001823_pt1 | contig 34533 bp, 36 predicted proteins | sample TergutTh196P3_FD_73070 | JGI IMG/M metagenome (GOLD analysis project Ga0099364, IMG submission 73070) | Microcerotermes parvus P3 segment gut microbial communities from Pointe-Noire, Republic of the Congo - Th196 P3 | ecosystem: Host-associated > Arthropoda: Insects > Digestive system > Gut ... | reverse complement strand
AGCCCGCGCGCCTTGTAGACCGCCCCGGCGGTGGCGCATGTCCTAGAGAGGTCGCTCGAATAGACGGCGTCGATTTTTTCGTTCTCGAACCGCTTTGACAACTGGGCGATCTGCAATTCGCCCCTCCCTGTGACCAGTCCGTCAAAATGCCCGTTCGCCCTGCGATACAGATTACCCTCTGCCTCCGCATGCCTGACCAAAAATATCCTTGTCAATTTGCCTCTACCTTTCCTGTGATTTCGCTTACGTTGCCAATTCCGTTGCGGGTACAGTATTCTTCTATGCCTTCAATGACTTTCAGCGGCGCGTACGGGTCGTCGAAACAGGCCGTGCCCACTCCCACCAGGCTTGCGCCCGCCAGCATCATCTCCACGGCATCCCCGCCGCCGCTTACTCCGCCCATTCCGAATATCGGAATATTTACAGCCGATGCCGCCTGCCATACCATCCTGACCGCGATTGGAAAGACAGCGGGGCCGGAAAGCCCTCCCACGTTGTTGTGAAGGACGGGCTTTCTCGACGATATGTCAATCCGCATCCCTAAGACCGTGTTTATGAGCGAAAGCGCGTCCGCGCCGGCGCTTTCTGCGGCCTTTGCCATCTCCGCTATGTCCGCGACATTGGGCGACAGCTTGACCATGATCGGAACACGCGAGCGGCGTTTCACCGCTTCGGCTACCATCGCGACGGCTCCTGGCGAAGTGCCGAACTGCATCCCGCCCGCCTTCACATTCGGGCAACTGACGTTCACTTCGATCATATCAATCCCCGCATCCGACAGTTTTTCCGCCATTTCGGCGTATTCCTCCGCCGTGTTTCCGGAAATATTGGCGATGACGACCGTATCGTAGCCGCGCAAAAAAGACAGTTCCGTCTCAACAAAAGCGTCTATGCCGGGATTCTGCAGGCCAACGCTGTTGAGCATGCCCATTGGCGCCTCCGCTATCCTCGGCGGCTTGTTGCCGAGGCGCGGCGCAATTGTGAGCCCCTTGACGCAGATTCCGCCAAGCTTGGACAAATCATAATACTCGGCATACTCCCTGCCAAACGCGAAAGTCCCGGAAGCCGTAACGACCGGGTTCTTAAACCGCACACCCGCGAAATCAACGCTTAAATCTATCATTTTCAATTCCCAACAATCCCGTCATTGAAAGCCACAGCTAAGCAATCCAGATTTCATTCTTAACCGCCGCTCTCAATTCTGCGGAAAACGCAGAGCCCTATCCCTATAGGTCCCACACGACCTCGCCTGCGTCAAACACCGGGCCGTCCCTGCACACCCGGCTCATGCTGTCGACGCCGCCGATCCGCGTCGCGCAGGCGCATACGACGCACGCCCCGACACCGCAGGCCATGCGCTCCTCAAGCGACACTTGGCATTGCGTGTCATAGCGGGCGCAGAGCGACGCGACGGCGGAGAGCATCGCGCGAGGCCCGCATGCAAAAACCGCTTCGTACCCGCCCTTTTCGAGCAGCTTTTCGAGCGGGCCTGCTACGGTGCCCTGTATGCCATAACTGCCGTCGTCCGTTGTTACATACACATTGTCGCAGAATGCCCTGAAATGGTCTTTTAGAATAATGCTGTCCGCATTGCGAAAGCCGAGCACGGCAGTCGTATCTACCCGAAACAAGCGCATCGTCTGCGCGGCAAACAGCATCGGCGGGCAGCCGATCCCGCCCCCGACGACCAGGATTCTGCCTCCCGGGAAGTCAAACCCCTTCCCGAGCGGGCCATGGATGTCCAGGAACTCGCCCGGACGCCTCTCGGAGAGCCATTCGGTGCCGGCTCCCCTGACCTCATAGACAAAGACCACTTCATCGTCATATACGCCGCAAACGCTAATAGGCCGGCGCAACAGATTTTCGCGGCCGCACTTGATGTTTGCAAAATGCCCGGCACGGACTAGGTCCGCAAACTCATCGTTGACGACGCCTAGCTTGAACACGCTCTTCGTAAGCCTTTCGCGGCTGCCTATCTCGCATATGAAGACATTTGGCTTAATCATAAACAAACGACCTCGAATCCTCCGAACAGTATACAGCAAAGCTTGTGGTTAGGCAACAGAAATCGCTCTTTTAGGTTTCCCCATATACCGTCAGCTAAGTTTTGTCAACGGTGTTTGAAAGAAAAATAGAAATAACATACCAAATAGCAATTTTTGCAGAATAACGCTTTTTTCTTGTGTTTCAACGCCAGTACGAATATAATGTGTGTTGTGATACATTTTCCTATGGAGGCTCACTATGAACGGATACATCAAAGCTGAAATATTCGCTGAACGCTGGAATATATCGGTGCGTCAGGTTCAGGCACTCTGTAAAAATGGCAAGATTGAGGGTGCGATAAAATTCGGCGCTGCGTGGGCAATCCCTGAAAATACAGTTAAGCCAACGCGCACGGGGAAATTCAAACCCGGTCGTAAACCTAAAGCAAGTATGAAGGAACAATGAGTGGAGCTTATGAATAATGACGATGCACTGTTTGATGAAATATCTGCGCTTATAGAAAAAAGCCGACGCAGCATATACTCGCAGGCTCGCGCTGCGACCATCGTTTTGTTTTGGCAGATTGGGCAGAGAATCAACACCGATGTTTTGGAAAACAAGCGCGCAGATTATGGCAGGCAGATAGTGTCGCGGCTCGCTACACAATTGACAGAAAAATTTGGACGCAGCTTTGAGCTACGGAATTTACGACGCATGATGCAGTTCGCGGAGCAGTTTGACGATTTTGGAATTGTGTCGCCGTCCGCTACACAATTAAGCTGGGCGCACATAGTAGAAGTGTTGCCGCTCAAAACGCAGGAAGCGAAACTGTATTATCTCAACGAAGCCGCTCGCGGACTTATCAGCAGAGATAAAATGCGGGAAATGATGCAGCGAAAGGCTTTTGAGCGAAAAGAGATTGCCAATTCTCAGATTTCCGATTCAGGACGCATACCGTTTAACACTTTCAAAGACCCTTACCTTTTTGACATACTCGGAATAAAAGACGAGTACGTTGAAGAAGATTTGGAAGAAGCTATTTTGCGCGAACTGGAAAAATTCATACTTGAGTTTGGCAAGGGTTTCGCTTTCGTCGAGCGGCAAAAGCGAATGATAATTGACGGAGCCGACCATAAGCTGGATTTGTTGTTCTATAACAGGAATCTGAAACGCCTTGTGGCTGTTGAACTTAAGCAAGGGATATTTGAAGCGGCTTATAGCGGTCAAATGAAATTGTACCTCAAATGGCTGAACCGATATGAGCGAAAGCGAGATGAAAACGAGCCAATCGGGCTTATCTTATGCGCAGGCGGTAATTACAGAGAACAGATTGAGCTTTTGGAAATGGACAAAGACGGCATCTTAGTCGCTGAATATTGGACGACACTGCCACCGAAGGCAGAGTTTGAGCAAAAAATCCATACCATTCTCGTGGAAACTCGTGAACGTCTGGCACAGCGAAACCTGATGTTGCCCGGCGAAAGCGACGAATAAGCCACTGACGTTGGACAAATGATAGCGTGCGTATTTTTCTTATGCAAAGCAGAAGTAGGAGGGCAGAGATGAGTAACACCTCACGCAAATCGGCGCGGATTATGGAAATTTTGGAAAGCGAGACCACCGGTAAAAGCTACAAGTCGTTCAAATATAGCCTCGATAATTCTGACCGTTCCGCCGTTGAATATGGCGAAGCCGGACAAACCATGCAGTGGGCACGGCGTGGAGAAACCAAGCTGTATACCGCATCAATCGACTTAACCTCCCTCAGTAAAGAAGTCGCACGAAGTGGCGATACGTTATTGACCTATTTTCTCGACGGTTCTCGTCATGTCTACAAAGTTGATGATATGGGTTTTGAAAAAGGCGCGAATCGTACCGCTATATACCCAATTGTCGCCGGACAGATTGGCGTAGGATGTTGCCGTCGCGATGACAGGCAAATGTCCGTTGAAGGTATGGTGCGTGAAATTGTTATTGTCATGCCGGATATAGCGCAGTCAAGCCGTAAAAAATGCCGGCACAGAACTAAAACGGATAAAAGCAAGCGGATGGGAATTTTCAACAATTTACGACGCCATGTAAAAATTTCAACATAATAGTCGGATCAAATACAGGCAAATTAACCGCTTTTTGAATCGCCGCCGCATGGGCGGGCATATCAGTGCATTCGATTAAAAACGCTCCCACATCTTTGTTTTCACTTATTATATCCTCCGATATTGACACTAACTCAGCTCTCGCTTTGCTGATATTATAATGCCCTTGGTCTTTAACAATATTTGAAAATTCATTTTCTTTGCTAACTCCCCGAATAATGCACCGTGAATAAAAATTTTCTGATACGCCACATGAGAAAAACAATTCCTTTGTTAATTTGTCTGCGTTATAGCAAAGTACGGCTAATTTTTCACTGTTTTGCATAGTAAGCATTATAAATTGTCCTTTACTTATAAAAAGCCCTTCAACACTTTCTTGCTCTCCGCAATATCTCCAATTCCTAATCATAATTTTCACCCAATATTTTTGAGTATGAATCATCCAATTCAATTAATTCTTCAATAGTATCAAGCTCATATATACAATTTGAACCACAGGTCCTGAGATTTACTTGATAATCCTCTTTGTATATTTCAAAAGGAATACATCCCCAAAAGTTTTCCTTTCCAGTTTTTGAATTAAAAACAACATCCAATTGCTTTTGCAAACGTGCGCCGTCTTTTTTGTCCCAATAAAAAATACCAATATCCAAATATCCATTTCTTCCGCCAATCCTGCTCTGCTCATATATCACGCCTTCTTTAACTTTGAAACACCAGTCCGCAGTCTCTTCGATCGGAATACCTAAGGCATTCGAGTTGTATTGATACAGGGGCACGATCTTTGAATCGGCGATATATAAATCCGCAGCCATTACATAAGCGCCGGAAAGTAGATGGCTCGCAACCTTGGCTGAGGTTATATTGTTACCTTCCGCATAATATGGGTTCTCGATAAATTTTATTTGCGGGTATTTTTCCAACAATACGTCGAATTTTTCGGCAAGGTATCCGCGTACTATGTATATTTCGTTTATGCCGTTTTGCAGCAGGGCGTCGATCGCCGTTTCTATAAGCATCCTGCCCTTTACTTTTATCAGCGGTTTTGGTATGGAATACGTTATGGGTCTCATTCTTTTGCCTATTCCGGCCGCAAATAATACTGCCCGCCTCACCTTATACGGTTCAAGCAGTTTTATTTCATCGTCGCTCTTGACGTCTTTATTTGCAAGGCGTAAAAACTCATCATAGCGCATTGCTCATGTTCCCCTGCTTAATCTTTCTTTATAATAGGGATGAATGTCGTCATTATACAAACCCTGTTCAAGCGCGATGTCATACTCGGCGCAACAGAAAAAAAACTGCATATTTTCGCTATCAAATACTGAATATTGCGCCCTAGGGTTCAAGTTGCGCGGCTGCCCCACGGAGCCGGGATTAATAAATACCGTTTTCCTTTCACATTCCTTGTCGCATGTCTCAAAATAATGCGGTATATGCGAATGTCCGGAAAACACAACGTCAAACGTGCTATAGCCCTCCCTTGCACGGCTCGGAGATATGCTCTTCCAGAAAAAATCATCCGGGGAACCGTGTACAGCCAAACAGGTCAAGCTGCCTATGGTAAATTCCTCAAATCCGGACGGATTCATTTCGGACGTAATGTATTTTTTCGAATCGGGACTAAGCCGCTCTGTTGTGTACATGGCGCACTCCGCCCCGCGCCGGCTGGAAAACCGTTCGTATTTCCGATAAATAACAGCTTCTTCGTGGTTGCCCCATATATTTGCAATCGCCGGTGTTTGTATTTTTTTAATACGACAGATAGTCTCATTGGGCCTCATGCCATAATTGACAATATCTCCCAAAAGAATAAGCGCAGTAATATCATATTTCCGATACGCTTCCTTCAAAACAGCCTCCAACGCCGACAAATTAGCGTGAATATCCGATAATATCAAAATCATTCGATTTTTTCCCCGTCTTTTTTGTTTAAAAATTCGATAAATGAGATCTTGTTCTGTTTGGCGGTAATGGCCGGCCTTCCAAGATTTGACCGCGACTCAAGATTTACAAGCGCTTCAATAAAAATCGGGCCCCTTTGACTCTTTACTATTCGAAGGGTATCTTTCAATTCGCTTAAAGTTTTAGCGGAATGTGTGGCCTTATATCCGCAGCCGGAGGATATTTCGAGCCAATTAACGCAATACGATACAGTGGGCGCGCCGCCGGCGGATTCATGCGCCCCATTGTTTAACAAAACATGTAATAAGTTTTCCGGCGCCCTGCTTCCAATAATCGCAAGCGCTCCCATGTGCATAAGCAAAGAACCGTCCCCATCCAGACACCAGACACGCCTGTTCGGATGATGCTCGGCGACGGCCAGGGCTATCATCGATACATGGCCCATTGCCCCAACGGTTAAGAAATCTCTGTCATGACTTTGTCTCAGACACTCACGATAATCAAACAACTCCCTTGAAATTTTTCCGGTGGTGGAGACGACTATATCGGTTTCCCCGGCAGCGTCGGCAAGCAAGGAAACAGCCTGTTCCCGGACCAGCGTATGCGAATTCCGGCGCACTGCCGGCGAGTCATGCTCAAAACTCCCGCTTTCAACTACAAACGCGGCGCTTTTCCCTTTTCTCAGGTTTGCCTCAAAACAATTATCGAAGACATTCGCAACATCCGCCATTGATGATTCTTTGGTAATTACGTATGTTTCCATCCCCAATAACTCCAACAAAGGGAGAGTAATACCGCCCTGTTTAATATGCTGCGGCTCATCTTTTATTCCCGGCTTTCCTCTCCAACCTATTAAATAAACCACAGGGATGCCGCAAACCGCGCAATCCGTCAGAGAAGCGACTGGATTGACGATATTGCCTGTTCCGGAATTTTGCAGATATACTAAAGCGGCCTTTCCGGTCGCAAGATGATACCCGCTTGCCAGTGCGACGGCGCCGCCTTCATTTGCCGCGACTATATGACCGATTCCGGTATCGGTTTTTGATGCCAGATAATCGCAAAAACCTTTAAGGGTTGTGTCGGGTACGCCATAAAAATGATTAATACTCCGTTTTAATAAAAATTTATAAAACTCCGCGGCTGAAACCATACCTTCACTCCTCTGGGATTAAGTGCAGTATCTCTTTTATTGGCATACAGAGTTTATCCGCTTCATAGCATCTGGAATGCCTCAAAATGGTTTCCGCGGTCTGCTTCATGATTGGATAGGCGCTTCTTATTAAATGATTGGCATATATTATGACGTTGATGCCGCGCTCGCGGAATTCTTCCTCTGCCACTTGATTAAATGTGGTTGGAACGACAATTAAAGGCGCTGATTGGTTCTTTGCTCGAAACTTTTCGCAAAATTCAAAAATTTCGTTCGGTTCGGATTGCCTGGAGTGTGCCATAATACCGTCCGCGCCCGCGTTTACATAGGCAAAAGCTCTTTTCAGGGCATCGTCCATACCCTTCTCCAAAATCAGGCTTTCTATGCGCGCGATTATCAAAAAATCTCTTGTTTTCAGCACCTGCTTGCCGCTTTTGATCTTGAACGCAAAGTTTTCTATCGAATCCTGCTGCTGTGCCGCTTCTGTGCCAAACAGAGAGTTTCTTTTAAGCCCCAGCTTGTCTTCAACAATAACGGCTGAGACGCCAATCCTCTCCAGTGTTTTAACAGTATACACAAAATGCTCGATCGGCCCTCCCGTGTCTCCATCGAAAATTATAGGTTTTGTCGTTACCTCCATAATTTCATCAATGGTTTTTAAGCGCGACGTCAAATCGACCAACTCGATATCGGGTTTGCCTTTCATTGTGGAATCACATAAGCTTGAAACCCAAATGCCGTCAAACGACTTGATGCCCGGTTCACATTCGACTGCCGCGTTTTCTACTATAAGCGCGCTTAACCCGCTGTGTGCTTCCAATATCCTGATGGGCTTTTCTGTTTTAAGAAGCCTGCCCAGTTTAGGACGCCGCATTTCAGGGATGCCCGATTGACTTCGCATGGCTGATTCCGCTGCCGTAATCGTAGCGTCATGTGTATATGGGAATTCAATCAGTTCGCCTCCCCATTCACGCAAAACGCTAATCACACGCTCACGCACGCGTACCAGCTTGCCGGTTCTCCAATCATCGCCATGGACGACATAATCGCATTTCAGTCTTCTCAGCGTCTGATCATAATATAACCTGTCCTGCACGATGACCTTGGCTACCCATTTTATACCTTCAAAAATCTTTATCCGCTCTTCAATTGGGATAATGGGAAATCTGTAATAACTGGCAATGACTTCATCCGTCAGTACCCCCACGGTAACTTCACCCAATCCTGCCGCCTTTTGAAGGATATTCATGTGTCCGCTATGAATAAAATCGGAAGCGAAGCACATATAGACGCTTTTCATGCTGAATTTGCTCCCTATGTTTTTTTACTCTTGTGAATTACCTCATCAATTAGAAAAGAAGCGGCCTCGTCAATATCATCAAAGGGCACTCTTTTCATTAGTTTCGTATGAAATTTGCTTTCAACTTTTTCAATCAATTCATCCGTATAGAATAAAACGCCGTCTTTTATGCCCTCAATTCCGTCAAGAGCCATCGACAGCCTGTTTTTTTCTCTCATTTCTTCAATTGAAAAGCGGGTTTCGTCTATATAAAACCTGACATCCGGCGTTGACGCATCCGCTATTACCGGATACCCTCCCAATTCTCCGAATGGGCCGGGGGAATGGAATTTCTCTTTTGTGCTGTTTTTGATCGCGTTAATTATGGAAAAGATAATTTCAAAATTACTTGAGGCATTCATCATATTGCGTTTACTGTCAACCGGCATGGGAATACTGCACCGGGCAAATATCGACGCATGATCCTTGCCGACGCTTTCGTCGTTATACCGAATGTCTAAAAGCTGCGGAATCCCCTCGTCGTGTCCTTCCTTGCTGATTACGACGTCGTGAAAATGACCGGTGGCGTATGTGACGTCAATATTCCAAAAGTCTTTAATCCCTTTTTGCTCCGCGGCCGACAGTTTTATTCGCGGTATCAGGTGGTTGACATTTCCGCTGCCGAAATCCGGACAAGCCTTTCCCGCGCTTTTCAGCCACGGGTTTACCGCGTCGGAATAAGACGTATTGATGACTATTGCCTTACAGCCCGACTGAACGCAAGCCTCCATGATATTACGGATATATTTTACCGCCAACGGCGCCCATATCCCATAGGCGCGTATGTTGTTCCACGATATGCTTCCGTATTTCAGGCCGGTGTATACCCTGCTTGTATTGACGATAAAATCCGGATCGTGTTTATGGAAACAATCGGCAAGCTGATCAATATTATTGAAATCAATCCCCGCTTCAATTGTTATTTTCGCCTTGCAGGTGTTCCGAATCAGCGCGGCGATTTTTACAATATTCACATCCGGCTCAATCTTGGCGGCGTTTCTGCCCACAACGACAATCTCAAAATTCGAATCGGCGGCGGAGATCAGATAATCCAACAGATACAGGCCGACGCTTCCCAGTCCAAGCAGCATTATTTTTGTCCGGCATTGTTTTATACTCCGGCTTAGATGATTTCCCTTTTCATCCGTACTTAAACGATTCAACACACTCATCACTCCCTATGGTTTATATATTTCGCAAGATATTCCCTGATCTCTTCATCGAGCAGATATAAATATTTTTCAAATCCCTTGGATGTGGGGTTTGTATTCATGAGTATCCTCATCTTTTCAATCGTTTCGTTTGCTTTTTCATATTGACGCGTAAGGTTGTATATACGGCGAAGACAATCAAAGGCGAATATGTGAAAATCAAACACATTGATAAAATCCAAAAAGATTTTTTCAGCTTCTTCGTATTTTTTGTCACGAATATGCGGATTATTGATGAAATTGTATTTCAGGTTTGCGACATACGCCATTTCTTTTATATCCGCGGCTTTGATCTCGGCTGTGTCAAAAGTTCTGTCTCGAATCGTGGTTGAGTTCCAAAATAATGGAGAATCATCAATATATCCCATAGCAACAAATTCATCGTACATTTCGGTTCCCGGATAAGGTACAGCGGTGGAATAAGAAACCCAATCGGAGTTCATTTTTATTGAGTAATCAATTGTCTCCCGCATTTGCTCTATTGTTTCGCCGGGGAAACCAATTATATAAAAGCACCATGTGTTCAGCCCTATGGATTTCGCATACTTCACCAGTTCAATAGCTTTATCCAAATCACAATGCTTTTTTATCCTTTTTTGTATTTCCCCGGCGCCCGATTCGATTGCCAGTATGAGAGTGTCGGAATTCACATTTGCCAGCGCGTCTATTATTTCGTTATCAATATGGTTTGCGCTCATGTTTTGCACATTGACCTTAAAATCCGGTATCGGCAGCTTCCGCAGCATATTGAAAAGCTCCAGTGTTTTTTGCTTCGGAAGAAAATTATCATCCTTCAATTGAATTTCGGTAACCCCATATTTTTCATAAAGAAAGATGACTTCATCTCTGATGTTATCAAGGCTTCGCCATCTTGGGATCCGGCCGTGTGTGACATGAGCCGCGCAGAAAGTGCAGCGGACCGGGCACCCCCTGGAAGCCATTACGGGAAAATTTTTTGCGTGAAATCCTTTTTTGGACAGATTAAACGTTGCCGTTCCGCTTGTATATAATGCCATGTCAAAACAGTCATATGCCCTAAGATTAAGATCAATATCCCGCGCAACCGGCGCAATCTCAAATTGCCCCGTTTCCGGCGAAAACTTCATGTTGTCTCTGTGATGAACACCCGGGATATTTTCAGTTTTGTTTTCGGCGATATTATCAAGCAGCTTTGGTAACGCTTCCTCGCCTTCGCCGCAAATTACATAATCCACGTCCTTATCCTGCTCAAATATCAAACCCGCGGTTGCGGTTGCATGGATTCCGCCGCAAATTAATGTGCAGCGGTCAAATATAGTTTTTACACAACGTGCGGCTAATTTAAAAAAGCTGTAGGATGCCGAAAGCATAAGCGAGACGCAAACAACGTCCGGGTTAAAAGACTTATGCTCCAATAGCTTTTGATATATCAAACTGTAATATTCGTCCTCGTTACAACAGGCGTCGAAACTGAACCGGTTATAGTCCAGGCATTTAATTTGACTGACATAATCTTTTTCAATCACGCTGCCGGCAAGGCTGATCAGCCCCAAAGGCGGATAAATTCTATGCGAGATGGAAGTGGCGTCTTTTCTATGCTGAAAATGAACACCATTTAATAGTAAATTAATTAAGAGTATGTTCACAGTAATTATCCCCTTAAATATTTAATAATCGAATCAAGTTATCGTGAATCTGACGTATCAAAGCTGAATCCATAACGCCGGTACGCTTCTCTGGCGCTTTTCAAAGGCAGCAGCATATAATTCCCATATATATTTTTAAGAACCGCATCGTAATCCTTTACCGCCCAAAACTTTTCACCCTCAAAATCCATCAACACGCGCTCTTCAAGCACATTTTTATGAAATACGCGTTCTCGCATTGGAATGCTGTTTGACCACTGCGAAATAATCGCGCAATAATCCGTATTGAAGCAATTAACGATCGAGTTAATTTTTCCCAATAGATAAAAATTCAATTTACGGGGGATAAGGTACGCAATTATCGACAAAAAATCTTTTTGTATTGAGCGAAATGACACTACGCCTACTTTTACCAGTGACCCCTTGCGTAAGCAGATACTTATTTTTGATTGTAACTCCGCTATCCTGCTGTTAACGCGAAACACGTTGTCTATGGGCAAAATATCGATTTTGATTCCCAGTTTAGCCGGCTTTGAGGTGTTAATCGGCCTGAGCGAACACAGCGTATTTTTCTTCATTACATGATGCAGATTGTAGGTGAAATTATTGTCTTCAAACGGGCTGATCAACTCGTATTCATCCGGCAGAAATTCCTTGCATATTTTTAAAAATCTATTGTAGTCCTTCCTGCTCATAGCAATATCTACGTCATCATCCCAGGGAATAAACCCCTTATGCCTGACCGCCCCGATAAGGGTGCCGTAAAACAACGTATAATGAATTTCATGTTCTTCGCAAATTTTATGCACTGCTTTAAGTATTTCCAACAGGACTTGTTGTGATTTCTTTATTTCATCCTGCGAAAGAGAAAACGGTTTACTGTTGATCCCATGCTCTAAAACCATAAATAACGACCATACATAAAAAATATTGTCCGGACTTACGCCCTGCTCCAATAATTGCGTTTCAATCTCCGTATAGTAAGTGACCGAGCCGATCACAATATTTGCGCCGGTTGAGCCAAATTTTTCATACATTTCATCAGGCGGGACGATAGGCAATCTACCCAGCGAACACCCCCATTTCTCAGGATCGCTGTCACAAAACATATCCGCTTTGAGGCCGTATCTTCTAAGCACATTCAGAGCGCTCCTGCCACCCGCTGAAGCTGAAAATATTACGATGGGTTTTTCAGTGAATTTCCTAATGTTTTCCTTCAGTCTCTTCGTGTTAAATATCATGCCAAACCCTTTCTTTGATATTATTTCGTGCTGACAAATATCTGGAATAAATCGTTGCCGGACTCCGCGGCATCGCCGCTGAATGAGCGGTAATATTCCAATAGCTTAAAACCTGTCGATTCCAACAGGTTTTCCAATTGCTCTCTGTAATAATATCGAACCGTTACTTCATCGGAAAAACGTTCCGTAAGGCCCTGTTCGTCGGTTACTTCAAATCGGGTAAGGTATGTAAATATCTGCTTTTCCGTATCCGATGAGATGTTTTTCGTAAATCTGGAAATTCTTCGGTTTGTCTCGTCATCATAAACTTCATACGATTTTTTTTCGACGCCAATCCAGGATCTGCCGTAATCCGAGCTTGGGTTGAATACAACTAAAATATACAACGCATCATCCGACATATGATGAAACACATTTGAAAGATAAGAGTGTATTTCGTCGTCGTTTAATAGATGCCCGAATCCAGTATCCATGATATATCCAAACTTATCGTCAAAATTAAAGTTCTTCATATCGGCTTTATGCACGAATAGGTTGGGTATCGGGTGTTTAATTAATTTTTGCCTCAAGACAGCAAGCATATTTTCCGAAAAGTCAAAAGCGACAAATTTTCTTGACGTATTTTGAGCTAAGGGTATTGTGCATCTTCCCGTACCGCAAGCAATGTCCAATATATTCCCTGATGTTCGCTCCATATATCGCTTGAAAAATTTAATACGGTCATCATATCTTCTGTTATCAAAATCATACAAAAAAGCTGTGTTCGACCAGTCACTGCGCGGCTGCAATTAAAACACTCCCGTCCGAAAAGCGCTTTGGTAGTGCGGGTATCCTGGTAAATTACAGAACATAACCGGCGTTGGTTTCCTTTGTTTTAGTTTCTTCATTAATTACCAGTTCGTAGACAAGATGGGTTCGGCGCGACGCCTCAGGAGAAGGAGTCATGTAATCATCCCCGTAAACACTTTCAAGAATAGTGCGGTAATGTTTAACCGTCCAAAAACGATACCCCTCAAACTCCAACATTATTCTTTCCATAAATAATTCTCTTTCAAAAATCTTTCTTTTTAAGGGTACAAATGAATTTCCCTCGAAAAAGAAATGAACATATCGCGTTTTATGCTTATTGTAAAATTTTTGTATCCAAAGTTTCACGCTGTGCAATCTCTCCGCATTCAGCTTTGACAATAGAACGGTAAGCATTCTGTATCTGTAGTGACTGGCTAACCTGCGGCTAAACTTAAAATTAACGGCCTGGTGAAAAACGATTGAGCAAACTTTTTGAAGATTGGTTATAATGCCTCCCTTCCTTCTAACATTATCCAGCGGGACTATATCAATGGTTATTCCGTTGTGATAATCACATGACGTTATCTTATACGGAAATATTTCGCGCGCTGTGTTGTCTTTGCGTATATGTTTTAATGGTACCGGTGTCATGGGATCGGAGACGGGGGAGGTTATGGAGTATCCATCCGGCAATTCAGACTTGCAGATTTCAAAAAAGCGTTCATAATCGTCTCTCATCATTGCGAGATCCACATCGTCATCCCACGGAATAAACCCCTTATGCCTCACCGCGCCCAGCAGCGTGCCGTCCCACAAAAAATAGTCAATGCCGTGTTTTTCGCAAATGTTATGAACTATTTTCATCATGTTAAGCATGATTTTCTTCAGGCCGGCCATCTCGTCATCAGTGATGGATATTGGTTTAATATTGACGCCCGTATCAAAATAAATCGTCAGCGTTTCAAAAAAATATATATGCTCTTCCTTGATACCGGCAGACAATAGCTGCTCATGTATAGGCGCGAAATATGTATAACTGCCGATAACAATATTCACCGCCGCTTGTTTGTATATCTCAAGCATCTCAGAAAAAGACATCACACTCAAACCAAGCTTCCTACGCCCCTGCATCTTTTCCGAGTTATCACAAAACCCTATCGGCCTAATACCGTATTTTTTCAATACAGCATATGTAAGCTCGCCGCCCAACGACGCGGAAAAAATAATAACGGGCTTGTTATTCAGTTCAAGCCGGTTTTTTGCAGATACTCCTCCCATATATACTTACCTCATCTGTCCGTCAGCTTGATAAGACCGTGCCCCTGATCGGCTTTTTCCTTATTCATAACTACGGAAATTTAACATCAATACCCCATTGTGTCAATATATACCTCATTTAGCTGTTTCATCGTTCCGAACATCCTGTCTACAATAAAATTGTGGGGTGTTCGCATGGACTATAAGAGGCTGGGAGAAAGAATCAGGCAGGAACGGTTGCGTTTACGTTTGACGCAAGCCGCTTTGGCGGAGGCTATCGACATATCCGACACTTATATGGGGGCTATTGAACGAGGTGAACGAAGCCTCACGTTGGATACCCTTCTGAGGCTCATCAACAGGCTTGGGGTAACCGTCGATTATTTGCTGGTGGATTATATATTGACCGATTCCGTATCCGACAGCGACCCTAATATTTATGAGCAGTTCCGTCAGATTACCCACAACCAGCCGTTGGAACGGAAGCAACTGGCAATCAAAGTGTTGCGCACGATCTTTGCTCATTTTGAGAATGAGGATTAGCGGCCTTATTCTGCTTTTACTTTTCCCGCCCTTAAGTTGCGACACATATCAATATCGCCGAACAGCCGTTTCACGGCTAAATTGATGAGCAGGTCGGGGGACACTGAGTATTCCGCCGCGAAGGTATTCAACTTATCAATCAACATAAGATTTTCAATCTGAAAGGTTATTTTTTCCATGACGTGTACTCCTTCCTTATCGTGCTACAATTTTTGTGGTGTTTGTGCCTGAAAATTGGCCTTCTTTCCTCATCACAGTCAAGAGCCGTGGTGTGGAAATAATAACAATTGGTAACTGTGCGGTCAAGAGGATTATTATGATTGATAGAGAAATATTCTCGCGTCGTTTAAAGGAACTGCGGACAGCAAAAGGCTTTACCGCTACCAGCCTCGGGCGCGCGCTCGGAATAACGCAGCAATCCGTTTTTACTTGGGAAACAATGAAAACTGTCCCAAGCGCGGATAAACTCGTTGAGTTAGCCGAATTACTTGAGTGTTCTCTTGATCATCTCTGCGGTATCGACGGCAGCGGGTTAATCCCGGCGCCTTCCCGGCGAACCGATCCGGACGGCGGCGCCATAATCTTCGAGTACGAAAAGAACGGCGAAAAAGCTACCCTTCGCTTTCCCCGAAATGCCACCGCAGGGGAAATCCAGGATAAAATCAACGAATTTCTTCCCCTTCCGAGCGGCCGCAGTCACACCGGCGAACGCGAACGTAAGTAGCGCGGCGCTTTTAGGCCGATAGCTGCCGCAATTGCTTCTTCATATAAAAAATCGATTTTACTCATTATAATAATTCATTTTACAATCTGTGTTCTTTGGGCTTATGCTAGTGGCTGCGGAAACAATCAAAAATGCAGTGACAATCCGATTTCAGGTGATTTTTGAGGGCAAAAGGGCGCGATACGCCCCGAAAAGCCGGTTCCGCAATGAGAAAGGAGGCGCGGTCATGTGCGCCCAAGCGTGTGAATCGCGACTAAAGAAATACAGCTATTTTCCCGGATGCACGCTTAAAACCAAAGCAAGAGAACTGGACGAAACGGGACGCATGGCTGCCGAGGCGCTGGGCGTTGAATTGGACGAACTGCCCGAGTGGCAATGCTGCGGAGCCGTGTACCCGATGGCCAAAGAGGAAATCGCGCCGAGGCTTTCGTCAATACGCGCCCTTATGGCCGCGAGGGATGAAGGCCGCCCTCTTCTGACGCTGTGCTCCGCGTGCCATCACGTAATCAAACGGGTGAACCACGACATGCTGACGGACAAAGACCTGCGCGATAAAGCCCACAACTACCTCCAGCCCGAAAAGCCCTATGCCGGGGAAACTCCCGTCGTTCATTACCTGGAGATGCTGCGCGACGAAGTGGGGTTCGGCGAGGTCAGGCGCGCGGTAAAAAAACCTTTCAAGGATATGAAAATTGCCGCCTACTACGGTTGTTTGCTGCTTCGCCCCAGCGCGGTGATGCAGTTCGACAATCCCGAAAATCCTTCCGTCATGGAGGATTTCCTGTCGGCTATAGGCGCGACGCCTGTTAAATTTTCATACCGTAACGAATGCTGCGGGGGTTATCTTGCTATCGAAGACCGGGACGCGTCCCGAAGGGCATCCTCGCGGGTCATTCGATCCGCTGTGACGCGCGGGGCCGAAGCGCTGATAACGGCGTGCCCTCTCTGTCTTTACAACCTTAAGGAAAATGGAACCGGAGAAATCCCGATATATTATTTCACCGAGCTTTTGGCTGTCGCGCTCGGCTTAAGACAACTCGGCGAGGGGGGGCTTAAGCTTGCGTGCTGATGATAAAGGTCTGGCCGGCGACGTCGTCCGCCTGAGCGGAACTGACGTAAAAAAGTGCATGAAGTGCGGGAAATGCGCGGCGACCTGTCCCTCCGCGGAGGATATGGATATGCGCCCTCACAGGTTCGTCTCTATGGTGGGCGAAGGCGACATCGGGGCGCTTTGGAATTCCGCGTCGATGTGGAAGTGCTTTTCCTGCTTCGCCTGTGTGGAACGCTGCCCGAGGGGCGTGGAGCCCGCGAACGTCATCGAGGCCATTAGGATAATCGCCATGTCCCCTCAGGAAAGCAACAGAATGAAGCCGGGCGCTGTCCCGGATTTTTTGAAAGAATTGGGAGAAGCGGGCGAGGAGGTTCCTCAACAACTGCTCGTGAGCGCTTTCAGGAAATACAGCAAATAAGGTGCGGCTCTAGCGGAGGAAGTGAGTTTATTGCAAAGAATCGGTGTTTTCGTGTGCTGGTGCGGGAGCAACATTGCCGGAGTCGTGGATGTGGACGCCGTTGTGCGTGCGATGGAAAAGGAGCCGGGAGTGGCGTACTCCGCCGACTATCAGTATATGTGCTCCGAGAGCGGACAGACGGCTATCCGAAACGCGATTACGGAACATGGGTTGACGGGTTTTGTCGTGTGCGCCTGCTCGCCGAGAATGCACGAGGCGACTTTCAGGAAGACGGCGCTGTCTGCCGGCTTAAACCCCTACATGGTCGAAATAGCCAATATCCGGGAACAGTGCTCGTGGGTCCACAAGGACAAAGAGGAGGCGACGGCGAAAGCGATCGTTCTCGCCCGCGCCGCAGTGGCGAAGCTGAACCTTAACGCCCCCCTTGCCGCAGGGGAAACGCCCGTCACAAAACGCGCGCTCGTGATAGGAGGCGGCATAGCCGGCATAGAGGCGGCTCTGAATATTGCCGACGCCGGCTACGAGGTCGATATTGTCGAAAAGACCCCGACCATCGGGGGCAGAATGGCGATGCTGGACAAGACGTTCCCGACCCTCGACTGCGCCGCCTGTATCCTGACGCCCAAGATGGTTGACGCCGCGGCGCACGAGAAGATATGCCTCTATACATACAGCGAGGTCGAGAAAATCTCCGGTTTTGTCGGAAACTTCACCGTCGATATCAGAAAGCGCGCGCGGAGCGTGGATTCGGTTCGCTGTACCGGTTGCGGAGTCTGCATTGAGAAGTGCCCGTCCAAAAAGGCAAAAAGCGAGTTCAACCGGGGCTTGTCGACGCGAAGCGCTATTTACACCCCCTTCGCTCAGGCCGTGCCCAACGTGCCGGTCATCGACCGGGAGTCGTGCATAAAGTTTCAGACCGGCAAATGCGGCGTCTGCGAAAAGGTCTGCGCCCCCAAAGCCATCGATTACGAACAGCAGGACGAAATCGTGACCAGGCAGTACGGCGCGATAATCGCGGCGACCGGTTTCGACCTTATCGAACCCGGCAGATACGACGAATTTCAATATTCGCAGTCGCCGGACGTAATCACGTCGCTGGAGTTTGAGCGCCTCTGCAACGCCGCCGGCCCGACGAAGGGCAAAGTGGTTCGGCTGTCCGACCAAAAGCAGCCAAAGACAGTGGTCTTCGTGCAGTGCGTGGGTTCGAGGTCGGAGGCGGATCGCGGCAAGACCTATTGTTCCGGGATATGTTGCATGTATACCGCGAAACACGCGATGCTGCTCGCGGAAAAATATCCCGGCACTGAGGTTTATGTGTTCTATATCGACGTCCGCGCTCCCGGAAAAGGTTTCGACGAATTTTACCGCAGGGCGGTTGAAGAATACGGCGTTCGCTATATTAAAGGCATGGTCGGTAAAGTGGCGGAAGAAGGGGAGCGGTTGCGGGTGCAGGCTTACGACATGCTCGAAGACAAACAGCTCGTCATAGACGCCGATATGGTGGTTCTCGCGGCAGCGATAACCCCGGATCCCTCCGCCAGGGAACTCGCGGCGAAACTCACCGCGAGCATGGATACAAACGGTTTCTTCACGGAGGCACACCCGAAGCTGCGTCCGGTCGAGAGCCCGACCGCCGGAGTTTTTCTCTCTGGCGTCTGTCAGGGGCCTAAGGACATTCCCGATACGGTGGCCCAAGCGGGAGCGACTGCGGCCAAGGTCATCGGGCTTCTCTCAAAAGATAAATTGGTCGGAAACCCCTGTATCGCGGCGCCGGATGGTACGCTTTGCAACGGATGTTCCCTCTGCGAGCTTGTCTGCCCTTACGGCGCTATTGATTACGAACAGAAGATAATTTCAGACCGGGGAGTCAGCGAAACGCGCCGCGTTGCCGTCATTAACGAAGCCATCTGCCAGGGATGCGGCGCGTGTTCCGTCACGTGCCCCTCCGGGGCGATGGACGTCAGAGGTTTTTCCAACCTGCAAATCATGGCGGAGGTGGACGCGATATGCCGATGAACGCGCCGGAGGCAAACGGCGGATTCAGACCAAAGATCGTTGCGTTCTGCTGCAACTGGTGCAGTTACGCCGGGGCAGATCTTGCCGGATCGAGCCGGACAGGTTACCCCTCCGATGTAAAAATAATCCGCGTGCCCTGCTCGTGCCGAGTAGACCCTCTTTTTTTGCTAAGGGCCTTTCAGCGCGGAGCCGACGGAGTGATATTGTGCGGATGTCACCCCGGTGACTGCCATTACACCTCGGGCAATTATTTCACCCGCAGGAGAATGACATTGCTCTTCAGCATGTTGGATTATCTTGGCATCGAAAGGGGACGCGTCAGGGTGGAGTGGGTATCCGCCGCCGAGGGCCAAAAATTCGCGCTCACGATGAATCAGTTTACCGAAACGGTAACGGCCCTTGGCGAATGCAGAAGACTGGAGGACCTGCGATGCCGGGAATCATAGAAAACGCGAAAAGGGTAAAGGAAATGCGCGGCAGAGCGGGGGAATTGCTGCGAAACGGCAGCGTCTCCAGGGTGCTTGGATGGGAGAAAGGAGAACTCTGCTACGACCGGGTTCCTGCGTTCTTCGACTCCGAACCCGAGCTTGAAGGATTGGTTTATGACGGATTTTCTTCCGCCATGCTCAGTAAATATCTTGTCCGCGCCGCCAAAAACGCGGGGGACGGGAAAATCCTGGTGTTCCTCAAGCCCTGTGATTCCTACGGGCTCAATCTTCTTGTGAAAGAGCACAGGGTGGAAAGGGAAAGAATTTATGCCGTGGGGGTCGGCTGCTGCGGCTTGCTCGACGTCGGCAAAATTAAAGCGGGCGGCGCGAAAAATATCAAATCGGTGGATGAAAGCGGCTCCGGCGTCATCGTGCATACATCCGCCGGGGATATGACGTTTGAGAGGAGCGATATCCTGCTCGAAAAATGCCTTGTCTGCAAAGGCGGGGAATTTATGATCCGGGACGAAGTATTAGAACCGGTTGAACCGCCCTTCGAAAGAGAGGATCGGTTCGCCGGAGTGGCGAAACTTGAAGCGATGACGCCTGAAGGACGTTTTGCTTTCTGGAGGGGCGAGCTGTCCAGATGCATTCGCTGCAACGCCTGCCGCAACGCATGCCCTGTCTGTTCCTGCGGCACCTGCGTGTTCGACAACCCGCGTTCCGGCGTGCAATCCAAGGCAAACGCGGACAGTTTTGAGGAAAACATGTTCCACATCGTCCGCGCCTTTCACACTGCCGGGCGTTGTTCGGACTGCGGCGAGTGCAGCCGCGTGTGCCCGCAGAGAATCCCGCTGCACCTCTTAAACCGCAAGTTAATCAAGGACATCGACGGGTTTTTCGGCACATTCCAAGCGGGCGCCGAAATAGAGAAAAAATCTCCCCTGACGGACTACAGGCTCGACGACGCCGAACCGGGCGCCGCCGGCGCGAAGGGAGGCAGAGTGTGATGTTCGCGATCCCCCTGGATAGGCTTGGCGATCTCTTTGCCGGGATTGCGCAAGGCAGCACCCTTTATGTGCCGATGGACCGCGGAGGCCAGGCGGATTTCGGGATTTGGACGCCGGAAAGTTCCGCGAGCCTGAACTATCTCAACACCGCGCGTTCCGTTAAGGACTTTTTTCTTCCCCAGACAGAGAACATAGCCGGCTTCAAATGCGAGGGCAACAATATCTCGATCACCCCCAACCGGGAGGCGCCGCTCCCCTTTGTCGTGTTCGGGGCCCGCGGGTGCGACGTTCGCGCCCTCGACGCGCTGGACAAGGTATTCTTGAGCGACCCCGCCGACGCCTTCTATAAAGCCCGGCGGGAGAACGGAACGATCATCTCTCTTGTCTGCGCCGAACCGGAGGAGACATGTTTCTGCGGCGCGTTCGGCATCGACGCGGCGGACCCCCCCGGGGACGTTGTGACGGGAATTGCCGGCGAGCTCCTCTTCTGGGAGGCGAAAACCCCCGCCGGGGAAGCTCTCACCGATAAAGTAAAGGGCATCCTGGCCGAAGCCGGGCCCGATGGCGAGGTTTGCGCGGAAAAATGCCGCGAGGCGGCGAGGATCGCAATGAAAGAGCTGCCCTTGGCGGAATTGAGCCTCAAAGGGTTTGATGACCCCGATCTCATGGAGACATTCAATTCCCGGCTCTGGGGCAAATTGAGCCAATCCTGCATCGGGTGCGGCACCTGCACGTATGTCTGCCCCACCTGCCATTGTTACGACATTCGGGATTTCGATACGGGGCATGAGATAAAGCGTTTCAGGTGCTGGGATTCGTGTATGTACTCGGATTTCACGCTTATGGCGCACGGCAATCCCCGCAAAAGCCAACTTGAGCGATTCAGGCAGCGTTTCATGCATAAGCTCGTGTATTTTCCCGACAACAACGACGGTATTTATGCCTGCGTGGGCTGCGGAAGGTGCTTATCGAAATGCCCGGTATCTATGAACATTGTAAGGGTGATAAAAGAGTCGGGAGGGAAAGCCGATGTCTGAACGCAGCTATGAGTTCGCAAGTGACTCGCTGATTCCGAAAATCGGGGTCGTGACCGATATAAGAAAAGACACGCCGGACGTAAAAACCTTCCGAGTCAGTAAAGCGGAGGGCGGAGTCTGCTTCCCTCACATGCCCGGTCAATGCGCCATGCTCTCGATACCCGGGGCGGGCGAGGCGATGTTCTCCATAACCTCGTCACCGACCAACACTGAATACATGGAATTCAGCATAAAAAGGTGCGGTATGCTGACCGACCGGCTGCACGAAATGGAACCGGGCCGGCAGATAACCATACGGGGGCCTTACGGCAACAGCTTTCCGGTCGAGACTGATTTGAAGGGCAAAGACCTGCTCTTTGTCGCGGGGGGCATCGGCCTGGCGCCCCTGCGCTCCGTCATAAATTACGTCAGGCATCACAGGCAAAACTACGCCTCGATCGACATCGCCTACGGCGCCCGCTCGATGGACGACTTAGTCTGTATCGACGAGATACGGAACGAGTGGGACGGCCGCGACGGCGTGAAGGCGCACCTTACGATCGACAGGCCGCAGGAAGGATGGAGCGGAAACGTCGGGTTCGTGCCCGACTTCGTGAAATCCCTCGGTTTTTCCGCGTCGAAAACCGTCCTCATGTGCGGCCCTCCGGTCATGATCAAGTTCACGCTGGCGGCGCTGCAATCGCTCGGTTTTGAAAAAAACCGGATTTATACGACTTTCGAGCTGCGAATGAAGTGCGGGGTGGGTAAATGCGGCAGGTGCAACATCGGTTCGATGTACGTCTGCAAAGACGGGCCGGTGTTCCGCTGTGACCAGATGGAAGAAATGCCTGACGAATATTAGTGTGATTCGGAAACAGGAAGTGAGGGCGTTCATTTATGAGTGAAGAAGTCAGCGTCTTTTTATTCGGAAAGAAATACGAAGTGCCGTCGGGGCTTACGATTATGACGGCGATGGAGCACGCCGGATACCGCCTTGTGCGCGGATGCGGGTGCCGTAACGGTTTCTGCGGAGCCTGCGCGACGATTTACCGTATCGAGGGAGATCGTGAACTGAAATCCTGCCTGGCCTGCCAGAAGACGGTCGAGGATGGGATGTACGTTGCCACATTGCCATTTTTCCCGCTAATCAAGGAAATATACGACGTAGAAGGAATCAAGCCGACCGAGCAGATAATGATGCAGTTGTACCCCGAGATATATAAATGCGTCGGCTGCAATGCCTGCACGAAGGCGTGCAGCCAGGAACTCCGCGTTATGCAGTACATCGCGTTCGCCCAGCGCGGCGAGTATGAAAAATGCGCGGAAGAATCCTTCGACTGCGTTATGTGCGGCATATGCTCTTCCCGTTGCCCGGCGGGCATATCACACCCGCAGGTGGCGCTGCTCTCCCGCAGGCTGACCGGCAAATACATAAGGCCGGAGAGCGAACACCTCAGGGACAGGGTGAGCGAGATACTCGAAGGAAACTACGAGAAGCCGATCGATGAGTTCATGGGCAAACCTCTCGACGAACTGAAAGATCTTTACAACAGCAGGGAAATAGAGGTTTAAGGAGGGGCTGCCATGTACACGCCTGAAATGCTGGAATCGATAAAAAGAGTGGAAGCCACAAGGACGGAGCGCATCGGAACGGCCGTTCGCCGGCTGACGGCGGAAGAGAAGACGCAGCTCCTGAATGAATACCACCCGGACTACAAACAGGACGGCTTCACCACGCTGAAAATTGGCCCCAACAAGGGCGAAAAGGCCCCCGTAGAGCTGGCGGAAATACTGTATGCGCGCAGCAGGGTGGAGGATCTGGATATCGACCTGAACGCAGTGGACTACGACGTAGACGTTCTCGTGATTGGCGGAGGCGGGTCGGGGGCATCGGCCGCCATCGAGGCGCGCGAGAACGGCGCGAACGTCATGATCGTGACGAAGCTCCGCATGGGCGACGCCAACACCATGATGGCGGAAGGCGGTATTCAGGCCGCCGACAAACCCAACGATTCGCCCCTCACGCATTACCTCGACGCGTTGGGCGGCGGGCATTTCAAGTCTCAGCCCGACCTGCTGCGAAAGCTGGTAATGGACGGCCCCATAGCCCTAAGATGGTTGGAACGGCTTGGCGTCATGTTCGACAAGGAACACGACGGCGCAATGATCACCACGCACGGCGGGGGGACGTCCCGCAAGCGTATGCACGCCGCCGCCGACTACTCCGGCGCGGAGATCATGCGCGTCCTGCGCGACGAGGTTTATAACCGCGAAATTCCCCTGGTGGATTTTACTGCCGCCCTTGAGCTCCTGTTGGATGAGAGGGGCAACGCGGCAGGCGCTATCCTCCAAAACATGGAGACCGGCGAACATTTCGTGGTACGCGCCAAGACGGTGATCATAGCCACGGGAGGAGCCGGGCGGATGCACTATCAAGGCTTCCCGACGTCGAACCACTACGGCGCGACTGCCGACGGGCTCGTGCTTGGATACCGGGCCGGAGCGAAGCTCTTGTATCAGTACACCCTCCAGTACCATCCCACGGGAGTCGCATACCCGCCGCAGATATTCGGCGCGCTTGTCACCGAAAAAGTGCGTTCCGTCGGAGCCCTTTTCGTCAACGCGGAAGGCGGGGCTTTCATACACCCCCTTGAAACCCGCGACGTATCGGCCGCAGCCGTCATCAGAGAGTGCGGCGCAAGGGGCAAGGGTATTGCCACGCCGAGCGGCGGCTCCGGATTGTGGCTCGACAGCCCGATCATCGAACTCGTGCATGGCAGCGGCACGATAGAGAAGCGTATACCGGGAATGATGAGGATGTTCGGCAAATATGACATCGACATCCGGCGCGTCCCCATGCTTATTTATCCGACGCTTCACTATCAGAACGGCGGCCTCGCGATAACGATCGACGGGCAGACGACCCAAGTGAAAAACCTTTTCGTCGCCGGCGAGGCCGTAGGTGGTATACACGGAGAAAATAGGCTTATGGGAAACTCGCTCCTCGACATCATCGTCTTCGGCCGCAACGCCGGCCGAAACGCGTCGCTCGCCTGCGGAAACATCACGAAACCCAAAGGGCTGAACATAGATCACGTCAGGCGCTTCATGAAAGAGGCGGAAGATGCCGGCATCAATAGCGGCGCCGTTTCCCCGAAACTTCTTCCGGATTACGCGCGTAAAGGAAGATAGAGTGTCGAGAAGAACGGGCGAACGGTGTTCGCCCGTTCTTATTATGAGGAGAGAAAAACTTGAACGAAAAAATTTTCCGTGACAGGATTCGCCTGGCGAACGCGGGCGAAAAAATTAAATCACCGGAGGAGGCCGCGGTGATGATCCAAAAGGGGATGACCGTGGGATGCAGCGGCTTTACTCCCTCCGGTTATCCCAAGATGGTTCCCCGAGCCCTGTCGAAGCGATGCGGGGAACATGGCCCCGTCCCCATAACGCTCTGGACCGGGGCGTCCGTGGGCCCGGAGTTGGACGGCGAACTGGCCCGTTCAGGATGTACCGCCAAAAGGTTTCCTTACCAGACGGACGAGGCTCTCCGGAAAAAAATTAACGAAGGGGAAATATTGTTCGCCGACCTTCATCTTTCACACAACGCCCAGAACCTCAGGTACGGTTTTCACGGCGGTGTGGACGTTGCCATCGTTGAAGCGGCGGCCATCACCGAGGAGGGCGGTATCATACCCACAACTTCGGTAGGTAACGCCCCGGTGTTTGTGGAGCTTGCCAAAAAAGTCATAGTCGAAATCAACACGATCCAGCCGCCCGACCTTGAGGGCATTCACGACATCTACACCCCATTGAATCCGCCGAACCGCCGGCCTATCCCCATTTCGAGCCCCAGCGACAGGATAGGGACCCCTTACATTCCGTGCGCCCCGGAAAAAATCGCCGCGGTCGTATACTCGGACATGCCGGACTGCCAGCGCCCGCTGGCGGAGATAGACGACACCAGCAGATCGATGGCGTCGCATCTGCTCGATTTTCTCGATATGGAAGTGAAAAGCGGCCGGCTGCCGCGCTCCCTCTTTCCGCTCCAGTCGGGAGTGGGCAACATCGCCAACGCGGTGTTGAAGGGTCTTGCCGAGTGGCCTGCCGACGGACTGACCGTATACACGGAAGTTATACAGGACGCGGTGTTCGAGCTTTTGGACAAGGGCAAGATAAAATTCGCCTCCAGCACGGCGCTCACCCCCAGCCCCGAGGGCGCCGCAAGGTATTATCCCAGGCTCAAAGATTTTGCGGGCCGCGTGGTTTTACGCCCCCAGGAGATCAGCAACCATCCCGAGGTTATCCGAAGGCTGGGGCTTATTGCCATGAACACGGCGGTCGAGGCGGACATCTACGGGCATATAAATTCGACGATGGTCATGGGGAGCCGTATCTTAAACGGGCTGGGCGGTTCAGGGGATTTCGCCCGCAACGCCTGGCTGACTATTTTCCTGTGCCCGTCAGTCTCCAAGGGCGGGAAGATTTCGAAAATCGTGCCGTTTTGCTCTCACATCGATCACACTGAGCACGACGTCGACGTAATCGTCACCGAACACGGCGCGGCTGACCTGCGTAATCTGTCGCCTCGCGAGCGGGCCCGCGAAATCATCAATAAATGCGCCGACCCCGGCTACCGGGACCTTTTGAATGACTACAGAAAACGCGCCGAGCTGGGCAAAGGGCACGAGCCGCACATCCTCAGCGAGGCTTTTTCCTGGCACGTCAACCTGGCGGAAAAGGGAAGTATGCTGCCCTGATTTTGTACGATTTGCACACAAAAAATCACAATACGAGGAGGAGAAAAGAGTGAAAAAGATAACGAAAATCATCGCGTTAATATCGGTCTTCGCGATAGCCGCGGGAGTAGCGTCAGCCTTCGGCGGCAACAGTATAGCGGAGGCTCAGGACGACCCGTGGAGCCTTGCCGCCACAGATCTCCCGCCGGTAAAGGGAACACAGGCGGTCAATGGCGCGGAATACGGCTGGACCCTCTATCAGGACTGGTATCTGAGCACCGAGGGCGAGCGCGGCACCGCGGACCGGTTTCCGGGCGCGAGCGGCGCTCCGAGGATAGCCATTTATGTGCCGGATCACGCCGCGGCGGATTCGCCGATCCTCTACGCGACGAACAACAGCGGTTGGAGGACCAACCCGTATCCCGCCGACAGCCCGCCTGAAGGCGACGCCGAAGACACCACAGCCCATATCGGAAATTTCGGCGGCTTGGCCAACAACCAAGTTATTACCGACACCACGGACGGAGTGCCGACTCAGGGGCACTTGATAGCCGCCGCGCTTGAAGAGGGTTGGGTCGTCGTAATAGCGGGCCTGCGCTCACGCGGCACCGGCGCCGGCACAGCCGTCGACACCGTTTCGCCGGTTACGGTGGGAGACGCAAAAGCCGTCATCCGCTATCTGAGGCATAATAAAAATATCGGCGAGTTGCCCGCCGGCAATACCGACAAGATATTCATGTCCGGCATGAGCGGCGGCGGCGCGCTCGTCACGGCAGTAGGTTCATCAGGCAACAGCGCGGACTATGACGACTACCTCGCGTGGCTCGGCGCCGCCCCGGGCCAGCCGGACGATGTCTTCGGGGTCATCGGCTATTCGCCGATAACGAACCTCGATTACGCGGACGTCACATACGCCTGGACATTTCTGGAGACCAGGCGGAGGCTTTTGGACAACTTCAATACGGAAGACGGCGAGCAGGGACAGCTCGTCAGCTATAACGGGGCTGTAAGCCCGGCGACAATGGAAGACGCCGAGTGGTTCGCCGCTCTGATGGACGATTACACAGCCGGCCTGAACCTTAAATACAACGGCGCGGACGTGGACACCGACGTGCTGAGGGATGTAATGGCGGATCTGGTGAAGGCAGGCGTACAGATCAGGATCGACAACAGCGGCAACCAGTATTTCAGCGACGATATGGAAGCCGATCTTGACAAAATGGCATACAACGCCGCTTTGAACGCGATAGATCCGGATATCGAATTTGGCGGCGCCGACTGGCGGCGCGCCTGGCTTACCGACGTCACGGACGCCGAAACCTTCGACCTCGGCAACTTCCTGTTCTTCGCGGCGGCCAGCCGCGGGCCCGGAGGGTTCCAGGGCTTGAAGACCATTCCGGGTTTTGACGGGCATTTCGCGACGGCCGCCGGCGCGTTCAGGGACATGATCCCCGGTTTTCACGCCGTGACGAGCGAATCCGATCTCTGGAAGATTCCGGGCTTCTATCAGGGCTGGAGCCATCTCTGGGAGAGATCGTTCAGGCGCGACCCGGCTGTCGTTCTCAGGTATGCCCCCCACAGCGAGTACAATTCGACCGAGTTCTACTCGGACGGCGCTTACAAATTCGCGGACATCGAAGACGCCACGGCTGAGGCTTGGAAAAACTTCCTTGCGGAAGGGCACCTTCCCACGCTAAAGCAGCAGGGCAAGATGACGAGCTCCATCCCTTACCTGCTCGAAGGCGATACTGCCAAGAGCGCGCCGAATTGGTGGGTCAGCACTGGCATGCTTGACACCGACCACGACTTAGGTACATGGACGCTGCTGTATCTGTCCCTCATCAACAATGACGGAGACGTCGATCAGGATGCCCTTGAGTTCCGCTTCCTATGGGATACCGGACACACCGGATGGAAGGACAGCCTCGACGCGTTCGAGTGGGCGAAGGCGCTCGCGCGATAAAACACCTGGAGGAGCAAGGTTCACCAACTTATCGAGTGTTGGGCCTTGCTCCTCTTTTTTGCGCTCGTCGCAATAATGAAGTTTTTAAGTTAAGATATATCCCTGATCTGCGCATTGTTGGAAAACGTTGCGCGGAGGATAAGATTTATTTCAAGTTCGAAGGTGGATGTTGGAATGTCCGATAAAGTTGAATATTGGCTTGATTTAGCTGATGAGGATGTTTCCGTGGCTGAGCTGCTGTTAAACGGCTCGTTATCCGGATTACAAAGCCGGTATTTCAAAAATACTGAACGGTAAGAAAACAGCGGAAATTTTTTCGGAAGCGAGGGAATTTTTATCTTGGATAAAGAAACGGCTCGGAAAATAGCAAGCGAATATTCGGAAGAAGTAAAGAGGTTTTTAAGTCCGGAGAGAGTAATCCTTTTCGGCTCTTATGTTAATGGGATTCCTCATAAAGAAAGCGATATCGATGTTGCCGTTTTGATGAAAGATTTAGACGAAGAGACTTGGTATAATACCCGCATTTTGCTGCAAAAAATTCGGAGAAAGAAGCTTTTTCTTGACATCGAACCGCATCTGTTGGATGAAACTCGCGACCCTAGCGGTTTTGTCGAGCACGTGCTTGAAACGGGCGAGGTTATTTATCAATCAGCTTTGAGTTGACATAAGGAGTTTGATTTCTCTCGCGCGAAACGATGCGGCGTTAACATTTGACCATCTCGGCAATCTTGAGTATCAGATCAAGAAGCCGGAGGGCCAAATCGAATAGAGGAGCAAGATTCGCCAGCTTATCGAGTGTTGGGCCTTGCTCCTCTTTTTTGCGCTCGTCACGCTCCAGAAGGTTGTCGCTGCCTTCAGGCATCGAATCACCTCCATGGGGCGGTTTCGCGTTGACAATTGGAAATACATAGAATATATTAGAAATAATTTCCGCTGCATGAATTATAATCCTATTTAATGAAAATATCGGGGGATAAACATGAAACGGCTCGATTTGCCGAACGAAGTTCTCATATGTGAAGTAGGTCCGAGAGACGGCCTTCAGAACGAGAAAAAAATACTCACCGTAACGCAAAGGGTCGAACTAATCGAACGCGTGGCAGATGCCGGCGTTCGTATTATCGAAATAGGTTCTTTCGTCCATCCCAAAGCGGTTCCGGCTATGGCCGGCACTGACGAAGTCGCACTCCGAATAAAGCGTCGTGAAGGAGTGGAGTACAGGGCGTTGGTTTTAAACAAACGAGGAATGGAAAGAGCTTTAACGGCGGGAGTGACCAAAGTCAAGCTGACAGTTTCAGCGAGTCCGACTCATTCAAAGGAGAACAGCAATAAATCTCCTGAGGAGGTTGTAAGGAGTTTTTCGGAATGCGCCGAATTCGCTCGCGACTCCGGACTGACAATGTCGGGAGCTATTGCGACTGCCTTTGGCTATTATGCCGAGGGAACTATAGGTCTCGAATTGATAACGCCTCTCGTTGAAAAATTCATATCTATCGGTATCCAGGAGCTTTCCATGTCCGACTCGACAGGCTTAGCAAATCCAAAACAAGTCTACGAATATATGTCGTTCCTGAAAGAGCGATATCCTGATGTCGATTGGACACTGCACGTTCACAACACAAGAGGGCTAGCGATGGCAAATATCCTTGCCGCTGTGCAAGCGGGCGTTAAACGTTTCGACTCGTCGTTTGCCGGTATCGGAGGATGTCCGTTTGCTCCGGGCGCATCCGGCAATATAGCCACAGAGGATGTCGTTTATATGTTTCAGGAAATGAATATAAAGACAGGCATCAATTTGGGGCAGACGCTCGCCATAGCGCGTACTGTGCAAGAATTGATCGGCTATACGACCGACAGCGCAATGTTGAGGGTTACGAATCTGTAAAGCTATATATCAGATTAGAAAGAGTTGTTGAGAGATTTTCGTGCACATCTCCTGCATTCTTGGTATTAACTCCGCAACTTTTTCTTCGTTGAACCTGGTCGAGGGGCCCGCAATGGAAAGACAGTAAAGGGCGCGTTTGTCGCGGTCGAATATGGGTATTGCGAGCGACAGTATGCCGTCTTCGCGTTCCCCGCAGCTGATTGCGTAGTCACAGGCGCGGATATTAGCCAGCTCTTTCATGAATCCATCTTTATCGGTAAGCGTGTTTTCAGTTATCTTTTTCAGCTTCATCGCCTCGCGTTCCGCGATGCCCACTTCCGCGTAGGCCAGCAGCACCTTCCCTCCCGCTCCCGCCCAGAGGGGAAATCTGTCTCCGACCCTGACTACGCATCGCATGGTAAGCAGACTTGGCACATGTTCGTAACACACGCGAAATTCGTTCTCCATACCGTATAACGATACGGCTTCCTTTGTATCATCCCGCAACTCCTGCATATAAGGAAAAGCTATCTGTTGGGGCTTAAAATAAGCTTTGGCAATAGCGCCCATCAGATATACCTCGTTTCCTAAAGAAAAATTTCGGTTACCGTCACGCTTTAGAAGTCCGAGAGAAGTAAGCGTACTCGCAATTCTTGAAGTCGTCGAAGCCGGCAAGGATATCGTCTCCGCCAGGGAGGAAAGGTTTAGATGCGGAGTATCGAGCGTGAAGCATTTCAAAATAGAAAACGCTCGTTCGACAGAGCGCATGGAATCTTCTTTCAAGCAAAACCCTTCTTTCGTAAAAAATACCACCAATGAGAGGAATTCCATTATATGAAACATATTCCACCATGTGGAATATAATAATTCATTCTCGGAAAAATTCAACTCATTCCGACGCCCGTAAAATCCACTCAGGTATTCCACTCGAAAAGTATAAATTTGGAAAGTGCAATCAAAAATTCTATACAATGAAAATAAAATCCATTTATTAAGGTATTGACATCTTAAAATAATAATGATAAATTATTTTTTGGTTAGCAATTCCATTCTATAGAATTTATTTTTGAATATTGGAAGATGGGTTTCGTATTTTTACGATTGTAGCGGTCGTAAGTGACGATGCCGGCGAGCTTTTGGGAATAAAGAAAATCCGGTGTTAATGAGAGGGAATCGAATGTCGGAAAAAGAAATAACGTCAGAGCAATCGAAAGTACTCAAAGAAATTTTCGAAAGAGCCCGGTGCGCCGCAAAAATAATCGAGAATTATTCTCAGGAGCACGTTGACCGTATGTGCCGCGCCGTCGCTTGGGCTGCCGGAAATCCTGCCTCGTTCGAGAAATTATGCTGGATGGGTGTTGATGAAAGCGGCGCGGGAGACAGGGCGGGAAGATACCACAAACGCCACAAGATACTTGGAGTGCTTAGGGACGCTTTGAGGCAAAAGAGCGTAGGTTTGGTCGAATATGATCCTGCCAAAGGCATCTCGAAATATGCAAAACCGGTCGGAGTCATTACTTCTCTGATACCTATGACAAATCCTGAACTCACGCCTATTGTCACCGCCATATACGCTCTGAAAGCCAGAGATGTAGTAGTATTCTCGCCGCACCCCAGAACGAAAAAAACTACATTCGAGGTCGTTCGCCTGATGCGTCAGGCGCTTAAATCCCTTGGAGAACCGGAAGATTTTCTTCAGTGTATAGAGAATCCCAATATGGCGATGGTAACCGAGTCGATGAAACTGTGCGACCTCATTATGGCCACAGGCGGTCCGGCAATGACAAAGGCGGCCCATAGCTCCGGGAAGCCTGCGTTCTGCTCCGGAGCCGGGAATGCGACCATGATTTTCGACGAGACGACCGACATCGAAACAGCCGCGCACAATACGATGGTCAGCAAGACATCCGACTTTGGTTCCGGCTGCTCGGCGGATGGCAATCTGATTATTTACGGAGGAATCTACGACAGGATGGTTGAAGCACTCAAAAAGGAGGGAGGGTATCTCACTAACGACGAGCAACGCGAAAAATTGAAGAAGGTTATTTGGGACGACGACGGAAACCGCAAAATTGACACGGTTGCCGTATCTCCGCAGAAACTCGCGAGTATCGCCGGTTTCGATATTCCGGAAGACCGGAAATTTCTAATGGTAGTGGGCGACGGTATAGGCAGGGAATTTAAATTCTCCGGAGAAAAACTCACCACGTTATTGGCTCTTTTCCGTTATGAGGGCGATTTCGAAAACGCCCTCGCGCTTATGGACAAGATTTACGAAGTAGGCGGACGGGGCCATTCCTGTGGAATTTACAGCCACGATGACGCTCATATTGAAGCTCTCGCAATCCGGGCTCCGGTAACCAGAATAATGGTACGTCAGCCGCAGAGTAAGGCAAATGCCGGAAGCGCGGAGAATGGAATGCCTATGACTTCCAGTATGGGATGCGGCATATGGGGAGGAAATCAGGTTTCCGACAACATAGGGTTGAAATACTATATGCAGACGACTCACGTAGCTCGCCCGATTATGAGAGATCAACCCGACGAAGCCGTGCTTTTCGGCGAATTTTACGATCCCGAGGTCAAAACGCAAAGCACATAATTCGTTCATCGGCATCGAAAATAAAATTTCGAAGAGGAGCCCACTATGTTTAACACGACGATTACGACAAAATTGTTCGGATTGATGGGAAAGCCGCTCGGTCAGAGCGCGGCGCCGTTCATGCACAACAGCGTTTACCAAAAATTGGGAATAGACGCGCTATACATTCCTATCGAATTGGAAATGGAAGATTTCGGACCGGCTATCGAGAACATGACCAGGCTCCGCTTTGCCGGAGCAGGCGTCACAATGCCGTTTAAGACGGTCGTACACGAGTATCTGGATGAGTTGGCCGAATCCGCGATATTTACGGAGGTAGTAAACACGGTTGAGGTGACGGCGGATGGGAGAAAAATCGGGCACAATACGGACGGTCAAGGCTTCGCCCTCGCGCTGGAACAGCAGCTCGGATTGTCGATACCGGAACACAGTTATCTGCTGCTGGGGTCGGGGGGTGCGGGTACGGCGGTCGCTTGCGCGTTGGCGGCGAAAGGCGCTAGATCGATCCGTTCCCTCTGCATCGCGCAGGATTATCATTTGGCGGAAAATCTACTCAACAAGGTAAACGCTCATTTCCCCGGAGTATGCAAGATCACGGAGATGACGGAAGAAACAATAAAACAGTCATTGGATGAATTCGACGTGGTAATTCACGCGACCAAAGTCGGCATGTACCCAAAATGCGACGAAATATTGTTCGACACGGACCTTCTGGCGCCGCATCATATCGTGTGCGATGTAGTACACATACCCGTTAAGACGAAATTGCTCCAGGAAGCGGAGCGGCGGGGCTGCCGGACTATGCCGGGCCTGTGGATGAACGTGAATCAGGCCGCTTTGCAGATGAAGATATGGCTGGGCCTGGACGATCCGCCGGTGGATTTTATGTACAACGGAAATGTCGATTTCCTGAAATCCCAGGGGAAGTATCACGCGCAGATAAGCCAAAAGTAAATTGGAGTTCTCGATTATATTCTAAAAGAAGGGCTGTCTAAGTTATGAAAAAATTGTTGTCTTATCAGATCGTGGATTATCTGGAACGGAGAGGCGTGAAACATGTTTTCGGACTGTGCGGCCATACGGTGATCGCCATGTTGGACGCTATGAAGGACTCGAAACTCAAATTTATTTCCGTGCGCCACGAACAGATAGCTGCCCATGCGGCCGACGGCTACGCCCGAATAACGAAGAAGGCCGGCGTGGTCATGTGCCATCTGGGGCCTGGGCTTACAAACACTGCCACCGGCGTGCTCAACGCTTCCATGGATTCCATTCCGATGGTGGTAATAGCGGGGGACGTCCCCGGCTATTATTACGGCAGGCATCCCCACCAGGAAGTGAACATGCACTGCGACGGCAGCCAATACGATATTTTCAAACCTTTTGTAAAGCGTGCATGGCGATTGGATACGGCGGAAATGGCGCCGGAGATACTGGATAAGGCTTTCCGCTTGGCCGAATCCGGCAGGCCGGGGCCTGTGCTTATTTCCGTACCGATGGATATGTTCTCGCGGGAAATTGATACGGAACTTTTCGAGCGTACTTACAAAGACGTCTCCG